>Ga0209633_10000083_pt1 | contig 107903 bp, 90 predicted proteins | sample Cruoilmetagenom1_FD_187290 | JGI IMG/M metagenome (GOLD analysis project Ga0209633, IMG submission 187290) | Oil polluted marine microbial communities from Coal Oil Point, Santa Barbara, California, USA - Sample 1 (SPAdes) (version 2) | ecosystem: Environmental > Aquatic > Marine > Oil seeps ... | reverse complement strand
TTAACACAAAATCGTATTCATACTTATTTCTACTACCTTTTGGTATTTCAATCAATACATCAAATGTATCTTTTACTTTTATTGTCATTTTCTTTTAAATTAAATTTTTTGCAAAATTAGTAAATAATACAATAATAATGAAGGTAATTTGATTACAAATAAATTAACTTTTTTAAGGTAATTCTTTTATCAGTTTTAATTCTAAAAAAATAAACTCCACTTTTAAAAACGCTTAAATCAACAAAAATAGGGTTCTTATTACCTATGTTATATTGATTGCCAATTTTTTGCCCTAAAAGATTGTAAATTTCTATTTGTTCAACTCGCTTTCCATTAATAAAAACCTTTCCTGTAGTTGGGTTAGGTGAAACAGAAATAGTATTATTCAAATGAAAATCTTCAGTATTTAGTGTACTAGAAAAGACGCTAGCTAATGCATTACTCATTTTTATCCAATCATTTTCATCGTCTCTTAATTTTGACTTTTCTTGTTCAATATGAATAAACCTTCCAGAAGTTGTTGTTGCCGATGTATTGCAGTGATCTGACGAATTATTTATCAGTCTACCTTGAGTATTTGTAAATCCGATAAGTCGGGTCCAAGTAGTATTAATATGAGCCAATTCAAAAGTTAGCGTATTATCTTCTTCTAAAAGAGCATCTTTAATAAGTCTGGCATAATCTGTAGAAGGAGTTTCACGAGTGCCATTGCTCATAATTACATAAGGATCTGTTGGTTGCTTACCGAAACCATGTAATTGAACAAAAACTGAATTAGAAATAGCAGTCAATAAGTTCTCAGTAGTTTTTTGAAATATTGAATTTATAGTATGTGCTAAATCAGAAATTCTATATGCATCACTAGAACCACAAACACTAGTTGTGCCAGAACATGACGAAAAACTATCACTATTACAACGATGCGTTCCGTTAATAAAAACTGCCTTTGCAATGGTGTTTTTAAAACAATAAATAGCTTGATTACCAGTATTGGTGTCAAATTTTGAATGTGGTGATTGAATAATCAAGTTATTTCTAGTTGGTGTTTTACTAAATACATAAGTGCCCCAATAGTTTGATTGTGTACTCTTTTCTTCCAAAACATAAAATACTTGATTGGGCGAGATAGAGGTATCTGTAAATTCGGTTATTTTATAATTTACTGTGTTAGCATTTGATCTTGCATCAACAAGATTATCAGCTAAAACAAAATTTATAATTGTGTTCCATGTATTTAATTGAGTTGTGGTTGGCTCTAAATAATCATCACCTGAACTACCTGGAGAATTATCTATGATATTACCTATATAGTTTTCAATATCTCCAGTTGCTGTTTGCCCGAAAAAAGCAACAGGAAGCAATAAAAAAATTAAGATTACGACATTATTTTTTATCATTATTTTTTGTTAAAACTTTTCCGTTTAACTTATCTGTGTACTTACTATCTTCAATACTAATTTGACCATTGATTATACTATATTCCAGCCCTTCAGCGTATTGAAAAGCATCTGTATAATCTGCTTTATCTTTGAATGTTTTTGGGTTAAAAATGATAATATCTGCATAATAACCAACTTGTAATTTTCCTCTATTCGGAATTTTAAATATTTCTGCTGTTCTTGATGTGCTATTATTGATAAAGGTAGCTATATTAATCAATTTTTCTTTCTTTACATATTTATGATACTTTCTTGGAAATGACCCATATTTTCGTGGATGTCCTGACCCACCATCTGAACCTGTTACAACCCATTCTTGTTTCATAAAATTAGAGATATCTTCTTTATTCATATTAAACGACGCTACTTTGACAAAGCCCGTTTTTAATGTTTTAAAGACTGCCTCTTCTGGCGAAATATTAACTAATTGAGAAATCTCCAATAAATTTTTACCCACAAAAGTAGTATCTACGGCTTTTACGATTAATAATTTATCAGGTCCTCCTCTACGAATAATATTTTTTTTCGTTTCTTCTAAAATCCTTTTTCTTAAAGTTGACTCACCATATCGTATAAATAATGAGTCTAATCCACCGCTTTCGGCCCATCTTGGTACTACTGCGGCTTTTAGACTTGTCGCTGAAGCTTCATAAGGATATTGATTGGCAGTGATATTGATTCCTTCAGCCTTACTTCTTTCAATTAATTGAATGATGCTGTCACTTTGATGCCATACATCAACTCCTAAGCATTTTATATGCGAAATATGAATGGGTAGCTTGGCTTGACGTCCAATTTCTATTGCCTCTTCAATAGCAGGAATCAAACCAATTGAAAATGAGCTTTCATCACGTAGATGAGTATCATAAATACCTTCGTTTTTAGCCACCACTTTTGCTAAGGAAATTACTTCTTCTGTATTTGAATAACTCCCAGGTGCGTAAAACAACCCAGTTGACATTCCAAATGCTCCAGCATCCATTTCTTGTTGAATAAGCTTTTGCATAGAAACAATATCTTCTGCAGTTGCCTTTCCATTACTTTCACCAATTACTTCTTTACGGATTGTACCATGGCCAATCAATAATACTAAATTGGTACCAATCCCATGTTTTTCATATAAAGTTTTGAATTTTTGTGTTGGAAAATAACTATTCCCGTCGTTACCAATGGTTACCGTTGTTACACCTTGCATCAAAAAGGGTAAATTATGAGAATATTTAACCTTCTTTACATCACTTTCAGCATGCGTATGCGGATCTATAAATCCCGGACTTACAATTAATCCGGTTGCGTCAATTGTTTTTATTGCATTTATAACAACCGTATTTTCATCGCCAATAAATGCAATTCTATCATCTTTAATAGCAATAGAAACATTAGTTGGAATTGTATCTATTCCATTATATACTATTCCATTTTTGATTAAGATATCTACTTCAATTATCTTTTTAGAACAAGAAGTGGTACTAATTAAAATGATTAATATCAAAATAGATTTCCGTTTCCACATAGTCTCAAAAATAGTTTTTTTGTGAGTTAGTTTATATAACCAGGCACTCCTATATCTGCCATTGTATGTAAGCCAGCCGGTGCTTTCAGAATACTATTAATACAATTAATTGCAATGGCACAAGTAGCAATATCACCATTTACACCGCCATCAATTTCAGATGAGAAAGACGGGGTTCCTTTTATTGTGATTTTATCGTACGAACGTTCTTCTCCTATAGCAGCTTTAAAGTGCATTTTTACTTTACAAAACCCATTTTGATAACCATAGGCAATTTGTTCAACACCTCTGGCATCACCTGTTTTAATTTGAATAGCCTTTGTTTTGATATCATTTTCTGAAATAACTGGTTGTAATTCTTCTGTTACTTGGTCTAATTGTATCCCTAAACTATTCGCTAATAAATAAATTGATTCTTGCAAACCTACATGTCGCAACGTACCTTGGTTTTCTTTTTCTTTAAATGCTTTTAAATTCAAGCCCGCGCCTATTTTTTTTTGAAAAGGAATTCTTCTTGGGGTAGCATCTTGTATACGTTCGATGGTCACCTGCTCAATATCTTTACATACAGAGCTCATTACTGAAGGTAAATAATCCATTAGAAAACCCGGGTTTACACCCGTACCTAAACAAGCAATATTATGTTGTACACAGAGATTATTTATTTTTTTACTTAGTGTCGGCTGTAGTTGCCAAGGGTAAGACAGTTCTTCACAAGTAGAAATAACTGGAATACCATATTTAGCAACTTCTTCTATTTGCGGTATCAGTTTTTCCAAACTAGAGACAGTTGTAATTATTGCTATGTCTGGTTTCTGAGGCAATTGATCTATTACTTTTTTTACCGAACCATAAACGAAAACCTTTTTCGAAAGCTCTGTACTAATTTCGTACAAAGACTTCCCAATTAAGTTTTTATTAATATCAACAACAGCAATTGTTTTTGCTTCAGATTTTTCTGCAAGATATTTTGCAATTTGAATACCTAGTGGACCAAAACCAATTTGTAAAATATTTTTCATAATAGCCATTTTAAAAAGAGGCTGCTAAAATTAGGATCTAAACAACCTCTTTTACGAAAACAAATATTTACTTTTTATTGATTTACAGGTGTTGGTGTAAACAAATCTGGTATCGGACTTGGTATATTACTATTGTTGTTAATCTCTTCTTGTGCATATAGAAACCTCTGAGGGTTCACTGTTGTGGTACCATTATTTAATGGAAACGGTACAATAACATCACTATCGGAAGCACGTAATCTTCTTGCATCATTAAATGGCATATAAGTACTGAACCCAGTAACATAACGTTCTTCAATAATTTCTCTTAAAACTGCTCTATCTGTCGCAATATTGTCTGCATTTTCCATACCTCCAGCTTCAAAATCTGCCAATACATAATCTTCGTATTTAAAAGTATCTCCATTGTTCATCAAATTAAAAGCCGTACCTGAATTTAAATATGACCTTAATTCATTTAACTTATCTATGGCTCCTTGAGTATCATTAGTTCTTAATAGACATTCAGCCCAAATTAATAAGTTCTCTTCATAACTTACCAATTTCATCGGGGTCGCAGGTCCATCAATTCCATTAAATAGTTTATCTGTAATTCCACTTTCTTGTTCATCATCTCCATTTATATAAGAATAGGCTCTACGAGCAGTCTCATCTGTTTTGGCATTGTTCCTACTATTTACATTACTTGGGTCAATTAAATCTCTATAAAAAGCACCATCTCCTGTCATGTCACCTGCACGGGAACTTGTAACAAAATTTGACAATAGGTTACTGTTACCATCTACTTCACCAACTGGATTATAGGCCATAGTGCCAGAACTACTACTAATTCCATTTACAACATTTGTTAATGCCTGCGCATATTGCTTTGTTTGTAAATAATAGCGGGCTTTTAATGTATATACAGCGGCAATCCAATCATCCTCATCTCCACCAAAATAATTATCTTGATCGTTGGTATTGGCTGTTGTAGAACCATCTTGAAGCTTCGGAATAGCATTATCTAACAATGTTTGTAAAGCTGCATATACATCAGCCTGAGCATCTAAAGTAGGATCTGCAGACCCTAGACCAGGATTATCTGGAACTGCCGTAGAATAAGGAATGTCTCCAAAAAGTGATGCTGCTGTGCCAACAGCTAAAGCTTCGTTAACATCTATGATACCCTGTAAACGTCCTATATCTGGAGAAATTCTACGAATTTCTTTATTTTGAACTAAAATACCATTATAAAGGTGCCCCCAAACGGCATTAGAATCTCCTGGAGTATAATCGTAATTATATAAGGTTTCTTGCACTAACTGCAATCCTATCAAACCTCCTGTATAATACATACTTGTTCTTGCTAAATGCCCTTGTTGAACTTGCGCATTCGCTAATAATGTTCCTCTTAGTAATAAGTCACCTGAAGGGACTGCTACTAATTGATTTGGATTATCATTCACATCTAAATAATCATCACAGGCCACTACAGATGTTAAAAAAATAAATGATAATAGTATTTTATATATATATTTCATAATTTCTTATTAATTAATAATTAAACTTGATTCCGAAAGCATATGTTCTCGAGCCTGGATTAGAAAAATAATCTAAACCTCTTGCTCTACCAACACCAAACTGATTGATATCAGGGTCAATCCCCACTACATCTGTCCAAATTACTAAATTACGCCCTGAAGCAGTAAATTCAATTGAACTAAGCCCTGTTGCTTTTTTAATTTTTTCAGAATCTAATACATATCTAAGAGATAGTTCTCTTAAACGTGTCCAACTTCCATCGTCAACGGCAAACTCATTTAATTTACCATCACCAAAACCATATAATGAAGTATAATAGTCTTCATCTAACAAGACATTACCGCCACCAAAGTTACCTACGTTTCCTCTTACCACCGAACCGGCAGGAAAATTATCTCCATCAAAATTTACTAAATCTTCTGTTAGTGTAATAGTATTACCAGTATCTCCATGTGTTCCGAAAAAGGTTGTAATAAAACGAGTTCTCTGAGCCAGATCATTTCCTTGACTCGTATCAAATAAGGCAGACAGAGACAAATTCTTATATGATAAATCAAATTGTAAACCACCTCTCCAGTCTGGATTGGGGTCACCAACAATTAAGTTTCCTCCTGTATCTACCTGCGGAAAACCATTAGCATCTAAGGTAAGGCTTCCGTCAGCATTCCTAAGAGCTCCTTGTGTGTATAAAACCCCTAAAGGTTGCCCGTCGATCGCCACAGATTCAATTGAAGTGCCCTCAGAAAATTCTTGAATAAATTCACCATTACCATTCACTCCTGTTACTATATTATCATTTGTGCTATAATTTAAAGCAATAGATCCTTTCCAATCTTGGTTTTTCAAGAAGTCATACTTTAATTCCAATTCAAAACCGTCGTTTTCTATCGTGGCACCATTTGCATATATTTCGTCAAAACCAAGAGAAGGAACCAGCGCGAGATCTAGTAAAACATCTTCCGTTTTATTAGTATAATAAGTAGTAGATAAGGACAGTCTATTCTTTAAGAATCGTAAATCTATCCCTACTTCATATTCAGTTTTAATTTCGGGTTTTAAATTAGCATTACCTAAACGTTCATCTAATTGAAATCCACCTCCAAAATCTTCAAGAGCAATATTATCAGAAAAAGTTGAAAAAGATCCAACTTCGAATACAGTTTGCTCTCTATGGGCAAGAGGTACATTGGCCACTTGACCATATGCAAATCTTAATTTACCAAATGAAATTACATCTGTATTATCCATTATTTTACTAAATGTCCACCCTAATTCAGCACTAGGATAAAAGAAACCATTGTCAGATTTAGGTAATACAGAATGTTTTTCAAACGCTCCACCCAATTGTAATACCAACTGGTCAGCATAATCGAAATTGGCAGTACCATAAAAACGAATATTTCTCCTATTTGTTCTAGTGGTTTCTGAACCTATATTTTCTTTGGCGGAAAGTTCAGCTGCATCTAAGGGACTTCTAAAATTAGCAATAAAATTATCAGCCTCCGTAAAATTACGCTTTCGTCTCCTATCGTTTAAACCAAAACCAACAATTACATTTGTGTTTAAATCCTCTGTTAAGGCATAATTAAAGTTCGTGATTAAATCGCCATTAAATTCTTGATTATTAATAGTTTCATCATTCAATAAACCAAATCTTCTGGTTGAACCTGCAGTATACCATGGAAAAAAATAAACTCTGGTATCTACGTAAAAATCAACTCCCCCTCGTAAAATAGAACTTATATGATCATTCCATTTATATGAAACTTCTCCTGTACCTATTAACCTGTTGACTTTAGCCGTACTATTTTGCTCATTAACTGTCCACAAAGGATTATTATATATGGCATTATCACTATTCCCTAAATATCTTCTATAAGCTCTTTGTCTAAATGGTGTTACAGAGCCTGAACTGCTGTGATAATTCCCAATATAATCTGATTGATCAAAATCTGCCGGAGTACGCAAAAGACCTAAATATAAGCCGGCAGTATTAGACCCTTGTTGGGTTCTATTAGAACCTGTGTGTATATAATTTGCTTTAAAGTTGGTCTTTAATTTATCCGTTAAATTTTGTGTCATATTAATAGATAAGTTCGTTTTCTTATAAAAACTACTTTCAACGATACCATCTTGACTTACATGACCCGCACTTAAATAATAAGTACCTTTTTCATTACCACTACTCACAGATATCTTATTGTCATAAGTAATACCCGTTCTAAAAACCTGATCAAAATTACGATTAGTAAATATTTCTCTAGAATTCTTTTGTGTTATAGGATAAATAATATTATCTGAAACTAACGATTCAAAGAACTGTCCTGAAGTATCTACACCATCTGCACCACCAGCCCTATCAGAAATTCTATCACCCCAAGATCTTTGAGCGGTAGGGCTATAACTGCCATTATTACCCTGACCAAAAGTAGTTTGTAAAGGATGTTTATATGAAATTTCATCTATGGAAACACCTGAAGAGTAAGTTGCAGAAAATCTACCTGCTTTACCTTTTTTAGTAGTTATTACAATCACGCCGTTTAGAGCTCTTGATCCGTATAAAGCACCTGCCGATGCTCCTTTAAATACCTGGAACGATTCAATATCGTCGGGATTTATATCATTTAATCGTGATTGTTGAGACACTCCTGCCGACTGATCACTATCCCCAGAACCTGCTAAGTTATCATTATTTAAAGGAACACCATCTACTACAATTAATGGCTGACTTGAACCACTTAATGAACTTGTTCCTCTAATTTGTATATTAGAACCAGCACCCGGGTCACCCGAAGTTGCATTAATACTCACGCCCGCAGCTTTACCAGCAATACCATCAATAATTTTATTCTCCACTGGTTGCACCAATTTATCAGCTTCAATTTTGGAGTATGTTGCTGCTATTTTGTCCCTTTTTTCGACAAAGCCTAATGCTGTAACAACTACTTCATCTAATGCTTGAGAATCTTCGGTCAGCGTAACATTAACTGTAGATTGATCTCCTACAGGTACTTCTTTTGTTATGTATCCTAAAAAGCTAAATACTAAAATGGCTTCGCCATTAGGCACCTCAATAGTGTAATTTCCATCAAAATCTGTGGTCGCTCCTGTGGTAGTTCCTTTAACTACGACACTGGCTCCTGGTAACGGTCCTGAAGCATCGCTTACAGTACCAGTTACTTCTCGTTGCGCAAACATAAAACTACTGGTAAGTAGTATTATAAATACGCATAAAAATAGTTTTCTAATCATGTTTAATTGAGTTTAGTTAAATATTAATTGTTTAGTAAAATGTTCATCATTTCTTCGGCTGAAACTCTACCGATAAGTTCAATTTTATCTTTTGGTGTTTGATCTCCTATTTCATAGGTAATTCCTGTTGCGTTATGCCCGTATAAAAACCACCCTTTAGAAACCGGTTTTTTACTATTCCCTGCAGCTTCATTGACTTTATAATTAGTAATATTACTTTCTAATGCAGCAAACCAATCATCTATAAAGCTAGGCAATGTTGTACCTTCTCTTTTTTTATTGGTATAAAATACATCATACCAAGTTGAATGAAAATCTAAACCTAAAACCAATTTAGATGTATTATTCTTTAATGTTTTATTAATAAATTTTACTGTTTGTTTAATTTCTGATTGGTTATAAACTGACCAATCTCTATTTAAATCTACTCCATTTGAATTATGCCTCCAATGTCCTAGATCTACACCATCTGGATTCATAATGGGGAAAGCTAAAACATGATACTTTTTTAGGAATTTTTGTGACAGATCTGATTCATTTAATATGGTATGTAAAAAGTATTGAAAAGCATAATAACCAGTAACTTCAGGTGGATGTTGACGTGTTAATAAAACTATTACATCTTTATTTTTTTTATCATCCTTATAAATATCTAACACAGGTAAATTTCTACCCAATGGTGACTTTCCTATACTTTTTATTTTAACATAACCCTCTTTCCCATTTACAAGGCTAGTATACCAATTTTTAACATCGATTGAAGATTGTATTTCTTGTGCAGCAACTATCAAAGGTTTTTTATCTAAATTCAACTTAATAGTTACAATGCTATCATTTTTAAAAATATATGAAGAATCAATAACACTCCATGTATTCTCAATTTTCAATTTGGGAATATATCTATGTTTGTAATTTTTAGGATATTGGAATGTAAAATAAAAAGGTCTAATGGTATCAGACCATATTTTAAATGCGTAATAAGCACTATTATTTATTGGTACATTTTCAGGATTTACTACTATAAGGGCGGTACTATCATTTACTTTTTCAAATCCGTTTAAATGCGCTCCATCAAAATCATTGCTTGCATATATACCAATATTAGATAGTTTATATGTTCTTTTTTGTTGAACCTTTATATGTTTATTACTAGTGTCTACAGGCGTTTTAAAATCAACTATTTTCAGATTACTACATCCAACCACAGCCAGTAATAAGCTTAAAAGTGAGATAAGACGAATTGATTTTTTGGTCGTTGATTTCATAGTTTTTATAAACTGATTATAAAGCTAATCAATAATTATGTTATATTGCACATACCAATTTTTAACTTAATAGCATACCAATTTTGCATTTCAATATTAAAAACGTACTAACCAGTAATGATTTTGGAAATAAAGAGGAGTATCAAAATGTTTATATAAATTTATATAATGCCATAAAAAAAGCCATCATAAATAAACATTTAGTCGAAGATTTTAAATTACCTCCATCAAGAATTTTAGCTAAAGACTTAGAAATTTCTAGAAGTACTGTCATTAAAGCTTATGATCTTTTAGTGTTAGAAAAATATATAATGGCAATTCAAGGCTCTGGATATTATGTTGCTTCCACAAAGAATAAAAAAATTCGTTACAACTTAAATACAACTATAAAACAAGGTAAATATCCAAATATTTCCAAAAGAGGACTCGCTTTTAAAAAGAATATTCATGTCGTTAATAAAAAAATGCCTCAAGGAATAGCTTTTAGGCCGGGTTTACCTCCTTTAGATATTTTTCCTGTTCAACAATGGAAAAACATATCTAATGAATATTGGAAAACTATAACGTCTACTGAATTATCTTATTCAAGCACCATAGGTTTAAGGTGCTTAAGAGAAAATATTTCAAACTACTTAAAGATATACAGAAGTATTAATTGTAATCCCGATCAAATAATAATAACAACTGGTTCTCTTCATTCATTATATTTAATTGGCAATATTTTGATAGATAAAAATGATGAAGTGGTTATTGAGAATCCTACTTATCCAAAAGCATATAATCTATTTAAGAGTTTAAATGCAAAAATTTGTTCTTCAAACATTGATCATGAAGGAGTTTCAATTGATAATATTAAATGTAAAAAACCTAAACTAATATATACTACACCCTCTAATCAATATCCTTCCGGTATTAAAATGAGTTTAAAAAGAAGATTAGAGTTGTTAAAATGGGCTTCAAAAAAAAATACGATAATTATTGAAGATGATTATGATCATGAATTTAGTAATTGGGAAAAACCAATTGCTTCTACATATAGTCTTGATAATCAAGAAAGGGTTATTTATTTAGGGACTTTCAATAAATTATTGCATCCTTCTATTAGAATCGGTTATATGATCGTTCCAAATTATTTATTAGATACTATTACTGCAATCTATAGTCAATCAAGCCGTTTTGTTCCTCCTTCAATACAAAAAACATTAAGTTCTTTTATTGAAAAGGATTATTTGAATAAGCATTTACGAAACGTAATAGAAGTCTCTATTGAACGTAAACAAATATTTTTTGATTGCTTTAATCAAAATTTGATTACCGAAAATTCACTTAACTCGAATAATACCGGATTACATATTATAGCTACCTTAAAAAAAGAAATAAATGATAAAAAGTTAGCAGAATATTTTTACAAAAAAGGAATAATAACTCATCCTTTAAGTAATTATTTCATTGAAAGAAAAAAAGAGAATGGTCTTGTTATGGGCTATTGTTCAGTTAATAATAAATTGATAAAAGATAATGTTAATAAAATGTCGAAAGAGTATATAGATTTTATAAAACTCCAAATATAATATTTTAAAAATTCTTATTAAAAATTGTAATTTTTTTATTAAAATTTTAGAAACAATAAACTAGTTAAACCTAAACTATTTAAAAATATTTTCTAGATTTGCAATCTCTTAAATTGCCTTGGTGGCGGAATTGGTAGACGCGCTGGATTCAAAATCCAGTTCTTTCGAGAGTGTGGGTTCGATTCCCACCCAAGGTACAAACAACAACACAACTAAACAACTCTCATGAAACAAAAAGTACCTAATCCAAAGCTTTTTTCTTGTTCGCAATCGTTAGAACTAGCTAAAAAAATAGCGAATGCTTTTGGAACTGAACTTGGAAAGTCTAAAAAGAATATTTTTAGTGATGGTGAATTTCAAGTATCTTTTGAAGAATCTATCCGAGGTAGACGAATTTTTATCATTGGTTCTACTTTTCCATCTTCAGATAATTTAATGGAAATGTTACTAATGATTGATGCTGCAAAACGCGCATCAGCACGTCATATTACAGCTGTTATTCCGTATTTTGGCTGGGCAAGACAAGATAGAAAAGATAAACCGCGAGTACCTATAGCTGCAAAGATGATTGCCAATCTCTTGCAAGCAGCGGGAGCGACAAGAATTGTAACCATGGATTTACATGCAGATCAAATTCAAGGATTTTTTGAAAAACCAGTTGACCATTTATATGCGTCAACTATTTTTTTGCCATATATTCAAGAATTAAATTTAAACAATATCACTATTGCATCTCCCGATATGGGAGGATCTAAAAGAGCTTATGCTTATTCAAAGTTTCTTGAAAGTGAAGTGGTTATATGCTATAAACAGCGTAAAAAAGCAAATGTCATCTCTCATATGGAGCTAATTGGAGACGTAAAAGGTAGAAATGTTATTATAGTAGATGATATGGTAGATACCGCCGGAACCTTGACCAAGGCTGCCGATTTAATGATGGAAAAAGGAGCTTTAAGTGTAAGAGCTATATGTACACATGCTGTGCTTTCAGGCCAGGCTTATGACCGCATTGAAAACTCAAAATTAGAGGAATTAATTATCACTGATACAATACCTCTAAAAAAGCAGATATCTAAAATAAAAGTTATATCTTGCGCCCCTTTATTTGCTGACGTGATGCATAAGGTTCAAAGTAACCGGTCAATCAGTGATCAATTTTTAATGTAAACAAATTTATAAAAATGAAATCTATTACAATCAAAGGATCTCAAAGAGAAAGCGTGGGTAAGGTAGCTACCAAAGCTCTGCGTAATGCTGGAAAGGTTCCTTGCGTATTATACGGAGGAGACAAACCAATTCACTTTTCAGCTGATGAATTATCGTTCAAAAACTTGGTGTACACTCCAAATGTTTATACTGCAACGATTGAATTAGAAAGTGGCGAAAAACTAAATGCCATTTTACAAGATATTCAGTTCCATCCGGTAACTGATAGAATTTTACATATTGATTTCTATCAATTATTTGATGACAAAGAAGTTACTATGAATATTCCGATAAGATTAATTGGAAATGCTCCCGGAATTCTGAATGGTGGAGTATTACGTTTTCCTAATCGACACTTAAGAGTAAAAGCTTTACCAGCTGATTTACCAGATTTTATCAATGCTGATATCTCTAAATTGACGATTGGAGATAAAGTTTTTGTTGAAGAAGTAAAAGACGATGCCTTTACTATTCTACATCCAGATCAAATGGTTATCGCACAAGTTAGAATGGCTCGTGCTGCAATTGTTGATGAAGTTGAAGATGAAGAAGGTGAAGAAGGTGAAGAAGGTGCAGAAGGTGCAGAAGGAACTCCTACCGAAGGTGGTGCTCCTGCAACTGAAGAGGCTGCTAAAGAGTAATTCTTTATAAAATTTCTTAAAAAGAGCTTCGCTTTCGCGAGGCTTTTTTTATTTTTACTCAATGAACTTTTTTTCTCAATTAACATATTTTTTTGGCTTTCAAAAAAATACTACTGATACTATGAAAAAATACTTAATAGTTGGACTCGGAAATATTGGTGCAGAATACGATAATACCAGGCACAATATTGGGTTCAAAATTTTGGATGAACTAGCCCATAAAGAAGCTGTCACTTTTGAAAATCAAAAATTAGGTGCGATTACAAAATTCAGATTTAAAGGCAGAACATTTATCTTATTAAAACCTTCTACTTATATGAATTTAAGTGGTAAAGCGGTTAAATATTGGCAAACAAAAGAAAAAATTGGACTAGAAAATACCTTAATTATTTGTGATGATTTAAATATTTCTTTTGGTACTATTCGTTTAAAAGCGAAAGGAAGTGATGGAGGTCATAATGGACTAAAAGATATTAATGCTGTTCTAAATACACAAAACTATCCTCGTTTTAGATTTGGTGTTAGCGATGAGTTTAAAAAAGGAAAACAGGTTGATTATGTCTTGGGAAAATGGAATGATGATGAAAGCTACAAACTCCCTGAAAGGTTAGACAAGGCTTGTGCTCTTATTAAATCTTTCGGTACTTCTGGACTGGCAAATACGATGAGTGAATTTAATGGGAAATAAATAATTATTAGAACAAGGAAGATAGAGTAAAGAGAAAAGACTTGATTCTTTCACTCAAGTCTCTTTTTTTTCTTGTTGTAATTGAATTATTTTATCTTAATGTAAAATTACTCTACAGTAACCGATTTTGCTAAATTTCTTGGTTGATCTACATTACAACCTCGCATTACAGCAATATAATAAGATAATAACTGTAAAGGTATTGTTGTTAAAAGCGGTGTTAATGCCTCTTCAGTATCTGGAATTTCAATTACATAATCTGCAATATCACGAACTATAGTGTCTCCTTCGGTTACTACTGCAATAATTTTTCCTTTTCTAGATTTTATTTCCTGAATATTACTCACTACTTTATCATAATGACCTTTATTTGTCGCAATAACAACTACAGGCATTCTATCATCAATTAATGCAATTGGACCATGTTTCATTTCTGCAGCAGGATAACCCTCAGCATGAATATAAGAGATCTCTTTAAGTTTTAATGCTCCTTCTAAAGCAACAGGAAAATTAAATCCTCTTCCTAAATACAAGAAGTTGGTTGATAATAGGTATTTTCTTGCTATTTCTTCAACTTTCAAATCAATCTCTAAGAGTTTTTCTACCTTATTCGGAATGAGTTCCATTTCTTGTAAATACATTCTAAAGTCACTACTAGTCATAGTTCCTTTAGCTCTTGCTAATCGTAAAGCTATTAAAGTTAATACCGTAATTTGAGTAGTAAATGCCTTGGTTGAAGCAACTCCTATTTCTGGACCTGCATGCGTATATGCACCAGCATCAGATTCTCTACTAATAGAAGATCCTACCACATTACAAACGCCAAATACAAATGCGCCTTTAGATTTCGCTAGCTTTATTGCTGCTAAGGTATCTGCTGTTTCACCTGATTGAGAAATGGCTATAACAACATCTTTTTCTGTAATTATAGGATTACGATATCTAAATTCTGAAGCGTATTCTACTTCAACCGGAATTCTTGCAAACTCTTCAAAAATATATTCAGCAACAAGACCTGCATGCCAAGAAGTTCCACAGGCTACAATAAGTATACGTTCAGCATTTAAAAACCGCTTCATATTATCTTCAACTCCAGCCATTTTAATAATGCCTTCATTTCTCAACAATCTTCCTCTAAATGTATCTGTAATAGCTCTCGGTTGTTCATGAATTTCTTTAAGCATAAAATGTTCATACCCCCCTTTTTCAATCTGTTCGAGGTTCATTTGTAACTCTTGAATGTCTGCATCAACCAATGAATCATCTTGAATTTTTCGAATTTCAATGTCTCTTCCAACTTTTATAATTGCCATTTCTTCATCTTCAAGGTAAATAGCATCTTTAGTATATTCTAGAAAAGGGGATGCATCCGAAGCAATAAAGAACTCATTATTCTCTTTACCCATTCCAATAGCAATTGGGCTACCTAATTTTGCAACAACAATTTCATCTGGTTTTTCTATATCGAAAACAGCAATTGCAAAAGCACCTACTACTTCGTTAAGTGCAATTTGAACTGCCTTACCCAGCTTAACATTATTTTGTTTTTTTACTTCTTCTATCAAATTAACCAACACTTCAGTATCAGTATCACTGTGAAAAGTGTAACCTCTATTGATTAATTCTTTTTTTATAGTATCATAATTCTCTATAATACCATTATGAACGATTACCAAATCACCTGATTGCGAAGTATGTGGATGAGAATTGACATCGTTTGGCACACCATGGGTTGCCCAGCGAGTATGGCCAATTCCTACATTTCCTTTCTTATCATCTTCTGAATCAAATTTATCAAGAAGGTCACTAACTTTTCCTTTTGTTTTTGATAGGTTTATTTGTTTTCCATCATAGAGAACAACTCCTGCACTATCATAACCTCTATATTCTAGACGTTGTAAACCATTAATAATTATAGGATATGCATCTCTATGCCCTATATAACCTGTAATACCACACATAGCAACTGTTTTTGGTTTTTAATCGTTTTTAATTGTATAGAAAATCTCTAACTTTAATCTTGTTGGATCCAATTCATTATTTCCTATTTCCGGTAAAATATTACCTTTTAATACCACTCCTTTTGCAATCCAGCTAAAATCTTTATTTAATGTATCATTAGCTACTTGAAAATTAACTAAGTCACTTGTATGAAATATTTTTAACCCTAACTTTACCAAACTTTTAGGATCTTCAGACTTTAAAACTTCCGAAATATAGTCTGTAATTCTAAACTTATAATATAATGGTTTATTGTCTTCACTTCTTTTTAATTCTCCTCCAATACCAGTAATTTGTGATTCGGTAATCGCATCCAAAATTTGCGAATTGTCGTCTAAATTATACAATTGTAATCTAAAGGGAACACTGTCTTTTTCAGATTCATTTACATCTACATAGAACTTCAAATTCGCTTCATTTATGAGCCAATTTTTATCTCTTATTTCTTGTAAATCAATTATGTCCATTCCCTTAAATAAGTCAATAACAGCCATTGAACCGGCGGCACCTTGTATAAACAATTTATCTTGACCATCATTGGTATTTGGGTTCGTAAAATAATTATTAACTGGCGCTCCTGAGTAATCTCTCACATATTTATTTGCTCTAAGGCCGTTTAAAGGAAAATCCATTGTTTGTTTAGTTCTTATAGGTACATCAGGATCATCAGTAGTACCATTATCATTCAAATCTATACCTGTTTCCGTAGTGAAAACAGTATTCGTATAATATATACTTATTTTAGCATCAGACATCTTTAATGTCATTAAAGAACCTTCTTCACCTTCTGCTTCAACAATTATACCTCTGAAATAATCAATAAAATTGTCATTAGAATCAAAAACGCCTGAACTTTGTTGATTTATGAATTTATTTCTAAAAAAAACGGTATCAAGAGAAAGTTTAATTGAAGGTGCTACATTTTCAGCTTTTATTGTATCTGTATCAGATGTATTTATATCATTATCCAAAAACCTTCTTTTTACAAACAATACGGTATCGTTTTTATCAGGAAAAAATTCATCTGAAGAATATAAAAGTGCTCCTTTTTGATATGATTCATTAGAATAATACTTTTTTATTTTTGTTGGATCTGACGGGTCTAAAATATTTAAAAACGTAGTGGATTCGTTTACTGAAAGTTTATATTTAATACTTTGGTCACCTATAATTGAGTCTAATTCAAAGATGGGTCCATCACTAGTATCTTCAATTTTAGTAGCATAATAAGGTATGTCAAGTATAACGGCATCAATAGACACATTCTCCCCAAAATCTGGTGTAGATGATAATCCTAATTGACTAACAAAAGAAGCGTTGATAAACCCAAAATTGTGACTTTTATTAATCCCTAAAAGAAACTCTGGAATACCATCAACTCTCGAAGAAAGAACATTTTCATTATATGCTGTCACTTCAAAAATAGCAGATTTAGTACTAAATTGGTTATTATCAACCAATCCTACTCCTATATTTTCAAAATCTCTTTCACAAGCTATAACAGAAAGTAAAATAAGGCCGAACAAGGCAAAATATTTTACACTGTTTATAATTTTTTTTGTCATAAACATAAAATTATTTTATTATTATTTTTATAAAACTTCGGTAAGGTAAAAATTGGAATATGCTTCTTTATAGTCTTCAGCCGATTGGAATTCTAAAACAGGAATTTTATTATCATCAATCTGTTTTATAATTTCATCAGGAATATTTTCACTTCCTTTTATTACGGCATCAGAATTTTCTATAGCAACTTTTATAAGGTTAGTATGATTTGTTTTTGATATAGAGCCTAATTTGTCTTCTGGTATAGAATCAAATTTTATTTTGTCAACTAAATTTGTTCCTATTGTTCCTTTAAAGCCATTATTATAAATAGAAGTAACAATTTTACTATTAGAAAATAAAGGATCATTTTTATAGTATTCTCTTAGATATAGTGGTAATAAGTAAGCCATCCATCCATGCACGTGAATAATATCTGGTGCCCAATTCAGTTTTTTTACAGTTTCTACTACTCCTTTGGCAAAAAATATAGCTCGTTCATCATTATCTTTAAATAGTTTCCCATTTTCATCAGTATATAATGCTTTGCGTTTAAAATACTCATCATTATCAATGAAATACACTTGCATTCTTTCTTTAGGAATTGAGGCTACTTTAATAATCAAGGGCATATCCATATCGTTGATTATTAAATTCATCCCTGACAAACGAATCACTTCATGTAATTGATGCCTACGCTCATTAATCACTCCAAATCTAGGCATAAAAATACGAGTCTGCGCCCCAATACTATGCATATTTCTAGCCACATCAAATGAGGTGCTAGATGTTTCTGTTTCTGGTAAATAAGGGACAACCTCTGAAGACACATACAATATTCTCTTATCTTTCATCTGTTCATCTATATTTTTAAGATATGCAAAATTACGAATTTTTACTTAGATTTAAACTTAAAATACTAAGTTTACTCGCTTTTAACAGTAATATAACATCTATAAATGAAGGTTTCCTACAAAAATAAATCTTTACAAGATAATTTAACAAAATTAAAATCTGATACTTCAATAGGTTTTGTACCTACTATGGGCGCATTACATGAAGGTCATCTCTCATTAATTAAAAGAGCAAAAGCCGAAAATAAAATTATTGTCGTTAGTATTTTTGTAAATCCTACTCAGTTTGACAAAAAAGAAGATTTATCTAACTACCCCAGAACCATTGAAAAAGATTTAGCATTGTTAAAAACTGTTGATTGTGATATTGTTTTTATTCCATCTGCTAAAGAAATATACAAAAACAATATCAGCGCTTCTCATTTTAATTTTGATGGGCTTGAATTTGAAATGGAAGGTAAACATAGAAAAGGTCATTTCGATGGTGTTGGTACGATTGTAAAACGATTATTCGAAATTGTTAAACCTGACAAAGCTTATTTTGGTGAAAAAGACTTTCAGCAGCTTCAAATTATTAAAAAATTAGTAGAAAAACATGCTATCTCAACTCAAATAGTAGGTTGTGAAATTTATAGAGAACGAGATGGTCTAGCCATGAGTTCACGTAATACAAGATTAACTGATATTCAAAGAAAAGAAGCTCCTTTTATTCACAAAACTTTAAAAAGTGCAAAAGAAAAATTTAAAGAAAAATCTATTTCAGAAGTAATCAAGTGGGTTGAAAATGAATTTGAAGAAAATAGTGTTTTAAACTTAGAATATTTTGAAATTGCCAATATCGAAACGCTTAAATCTGCTAAAAGAAAAAGTAAAAAGTCAACATATAGAGGGTTTATTGCGGTATTTGCTGATAATATCAGACTCATTGATAATATCGCTTTGAATTAGTTATTTTTGCTGAATTATTATAACAACTTAATGAAGTGAATAAAAAAACTAAAAAGACGCTTTTTATCATACTTCCAATTGCCTTGGGAGTATTTTTAATTTGGTACTTCTTATCAAAACTTTCTACACAGGATAAAACAGCTATTATAAGCTCATTCAAATCGGCTAATTATTGGTGGGTTCTATTGTCTTTATTTTTTGGTGTTCTAAGTCACTTATCTAGGGCTTATCGCTGGCAGTTTATGTTAGAGCCTTTAGGATACAAACCTAAATTTCCAAATTCGGTTATGACTGTTATGATAGCATATTTAGTTAATTTAGCGATGCCAAGAGCCGGTGATATTGTAAGAGGAACCGCTATTTCTAAATATGAAAATATTCCTTTTGAAAAAGCAATAGGTACTATAATTGCCGAACGAGTTGCTGATGTAATAATGTTGCTTTCTATCATTGCCCTTGCATTTATTTTACAAGCCGATTTAATTAAAGAAAAATTATTTAAAGATCCGTCAAGCATCGTTCTAAAGATTAGTATCTTACTCATATCTCTTGTTATAGCTGTACTCTTTTATCGCTATATTAAAAAATCTGAAAACGCATTTTTTGTTAAAATAAGAGGTTTTATTAGTGGATTAATTGAAGGAGTGATCAGTATTTTTAGAATGAAAAAAAAATGGGCATTCATTTTTCATACTGTATTTATTTGGGCAATGTATGTATTGATGTTTTATGCAGTTACCTTTGCACTACCCGAAACTACGCATCTCCCTTTTGAAGCTATTATTGTCGGTTTTGTAATAGGCGCATTGAGTATGGCTCTTACTAATGGCGGATTAGGCACCTATCCTGTGTTTGTAGCGGGGGCCTTAATCTTATATAATATAGAAGACAATCCGGCGAGAGCTTTTGGTTGGATTATGTGGACAGCACAAACACTTATGGTTTTACTCTTTGGTGGGATTTCATTCTTGTTTTTACCAATTTATAATAGAAAAATAACCTAATGGATACTTTTTATAGTAACGGTAAATTATTACTTACGGGTGAGTATGTTGTCCTTGACGGAGCTGAAGCATTGGCAATACCAACTCGTTTTGGTCAAAATTTATCCGTTCAAAAATTAAAGGAATCCAAGATAATCTGGGAGAGTTATACCGACAATGATGAGTTATGGCTGCAAGTTGAATTTGATATACCACGATTAAGGATTATTACAGCAACTTTTGATGCCACCAATGATGGTGGTAATGATTCATTGGCCGAAAATCTACAAAACATACTCTTTGAAGCCAAGAAATTAAATCAAACATTTCTTTCGAATCAGCAAGGTTATTATATCAAATCGAAATTGACTTTTCCTAGAAATTGGGGATTAGGTTCTTCTTCTACCTTGATAAATAATATAGCACAATGGGCAAAAATTGATGCTTTTCAATTACAATTTAACACTTTTGGGGGTAGTGGCTATGATATTGCTTGTGCCCAAAATGACAGTTCTATTTTATATCAAATAACAGATCAGAAACCATTATTTAAAAATGTAAGTTTTAATCCCAACTTTAAAGATCAACTATTTTTTGTACACCTCAATAAAAAACAAAATAGCCGTGAAGGGATTGATGCTTTCAAGAAATTAAACAAAAATAATATCACTGCTGTGAATGAAATTTCACAACTCACATATCAAATTATTAAATGTAAAACTTTATCTAATTTTGAAGAATTGCTTATTGAACATGAAAATATAATTTCAAAACTTATCAATCAAGAACCTATTCAACAAAAACTGTTTTCTGATTATTTCGGCCAGACCAAAAGTTTAGGAGCTTGGGGGGGTGATTTTATATTAGCCACAGGTAATGACGATACCGTCAACTATTTTAATAAAAAAGGGTTTGAAACTATAATCAGATATTCAGATATGATACTATGCAACGAATAATCATTATTGGCGGAGGTGCAGCAGGATTCTTTGCAGCAATTACTTGTGCTGAATACAATCCTGACACCAAAATAACGATCCTTGAAAAAGGAAATGATGTACTGCAAAAAGTAAAAATTTCTGGTGGTGGTAGATGTAATGTAACGCATGCATGTTTTGATCCAAAAGAGTTGTGCGAATTCTATCCAAGGGGAGAAAAAGAATTACGAGGGCCTTTTCATCAGTTTATGACCGGTGATACCATGCAATGGTTTGAAGAACGCGGTGTTCCTTTAAAAATTGAAGCTGATAACAGAGTTTTTCCTCAATCTAATTCATCTCAAAGTATTATTGATGTTTTGACAGGAGAAGTTGAGAAAAACAATATTGATGTGAAATTAAATCATCGTGTTGAAACCATTCAAAAAGAAGATTTACAATGGAAGATTAGTACTAATAAAGGTGGTTTTATAGCCGATAAATTATTAATTGCGTCTGGTAGTAATACTAAAATTTGGAATCTTATTTCAGAATTGGGGCATACTATTGTTCCTCCCGTTCCCTCTTTATTTACATTTAAAATAAATGATACTCGCATTAAAGAAATTCCCGGTGTTTCTGTACCAAATGCCACCGTTTCATTAATCAATTCAAAATTTGAAAGCAACGGACCATTACTTATAACTCATTGGGGAATTAGTGGACCAGCTGTTTTAAAACTCTCTGCTTTTGGAGCACGTTTTTTGGCTGAAAAAAATTACCAATATAATTTACGGGTCAATTGGTTATCTAAGAATTTATCAACTGTATTGAACAAGTTAAAAATCTTAAAAAGAGAAAATCCTAAAAAGCAGGTCATTTTAAAATCTGTATTTAAGGATATTCCAAAACGCCTATGGGAAAACTTGGTGTTAGCCTCAGAAATTAAACAAGATCAACGTTGGGCAGACTTATCAAATAAACAACTCGAAAATTTAGCCAATCAATTGACCAACACTATATTTAATGCCAATGGCAAAACAACTTTTAAAGAAGAATTTGTGACTGCTGGTGGAGTTGATCTAAAAGAGATTAATTTTAAGCGCTTCGAAAGCAAAATTCACGAGAACTTATTCTTTGCCGGTGAAGTGTTGAATATTGATGCTGTTACAGGCGGATTTAATTTTCAAAATGCCTGGACGGGTGGTTATATTGTTGGGAAGGCGATGTCCTCTCCCCAACTATTCTCCAAAGAAAAGAGACTCAAGTCAAATTAAATTTTCTTGATAGAATTTGTAAAAATCCCTTTTTATTTCATCACGAATTCTTCTAAACTCACTGTAAATTTCTTCTTCTGTACCTATTGCATCCGCAGGGTCATCAAATCCGATATGAATGTTCTTTTTTACCTTCCCTACAAATGTCGGACAACTTTCTTTTGCACCACCACAAACTGAAATTACATAGTCAAATTCATCCTTTAAGAATTCATCTACTTTTTTTGGATAATTATCTGTTAAATCAATATCTAATTCATTCATTACCTCAACAGCTTTAGGATGGACTTCCGTGCTTGGTTCAGTTCCTGCAGAATGTACTTCTAAATTTGCATCAAACGATTTTAAAAACCCTTCAGCCATTTGGCTACGACATGAATTACCTGTACATAATATTAATATTTTCATAAATATCTTTTATTGTAATTAAATAAATTTTCCTTTACGGATGAAGGACATTAACAACAACTAGATCCTGAACAACAAGCTTCCTCTTCTTTAGTTTCTGGAACAACACAAGTATCAGGTGCCTTACAACCAGTTTCATTAACAAAAAGCTGTACAATTAATCTATCTGATTCTGAAACTGTATCGGAAATTGATAATATTGAAGTATGAAAATCAGCGTTTCCAAATTCAACTTTTACTTCAGTTTCCAACCATAATGGTCTAATTCCGTTTACTCGTTCTAAGATTTGAGATGCCTTATCTGTCGTTAGGTAGTATTCTTTCCCTACTTCTGATGGACTTTCCCACACTTGAATATGTGTTTCTTTCCAATCATTTGAATTGCCTCCACAATCAACGGTTTCAAATGTCACATTTTTAACTTCTGTTAAATGGTAATTTGTATCTGCAAATTTATTCTCTGCATACTCAAATAAGAGCGCTTTATCTTTGTTTTCTTTTATTACTGTTAAAAACTCTTTTACATTCATATCTATATTTTTTAATTAATACCAACGATTTTACTTCTTCTTTCTAGTATAATATTGTCTCTCCAAATTCCGTTGTTCATTTTTCCTATTTTTTCTCTAAATCCGATTTCTCTAAATCCCAATTTATTATGAAGCTTTATACTGGCGCTATTTTCTGGAAAAATTCCTGATTGCAAGGTCCAAATACCCTCCTTTTCACTCTGATCTATCAATTCTTGCAATAACTTTGTACCAATTCCTTTTCCATTATATTCTGGTTCAACATAAACGCTTACTTCAGCAACACCACCATATACACATCTATCAGAAACAGCAGACAAAGCTGCCCAACCAACTAGATTATTTTCTGTCAAAGCTGCCAATCTACATGATTGCAGATGAGCATTGTTCCATTCTTGCCACGTTGGAATTTCAATTTCAAAAGTTGCATTACCAGTTTCAATACCCATTTGATAAATGTTGGCTACAACCACCCAATCTTCTTGTTCAATATTTTTAATATCTATTTTCAAATCCTTTTAATTAGGTCTTGCGCCTAATAAATTTAATCAAAACTGTCCTCGAATTAGTTAACCTTTACAGGGATGACAACTCAACCAGACAAATTTATATAATGCTTTAGCAGCATGAGAAATTTTTAAAATCTTCTTGAAATAAAGTTGCGAACAAGACCCTTGCTTTTTCCCAATTTTTTTCGTTGATACAATACTTAACCTTCGGCGGACTCACTTCTCCATCTATTAATCCTGCTTCTTTTAATTCTTTTAAGTGTTGTGAAATCGTTGATTGAGCTAATGGTAACACATCTACCAAATCACCGGTATAGCAACAACTTTGATTGCTCAAATATTTCAAAATAATCAATCTAATTGGATGTCCTAATGCTTTTGAAAAACGCGCAAGTACTTCTGTTTCTTGCGTATAATCAATATGTTGTAACGTTTTATTCATAGTTAATCGCAAATATACGATATATATTTAAGATTAAAAAATAAAATCTACATTTGTAATTTAAAAAAACCTGTTAAACTGATAAAATGAACTTATTTGATAGTTTCATAGACGAAACCAATAATATATTACCCGTTGATGGTACTGTAAATTATTATGGAAAACTGCTGTCAAAAAAAGAAGCAGATAAATATTACAGCAACTTACTCACCAACATTGCCTGGAAAAAAGATGTAGCAATCATTTTTGGTAAACGTATTGAAACCAAACGTAAAGTAGCTTGGTATGGTGAAAAAGAATTCGAATACACCTATTCTAATAACACAAAATTGGCCCTGCCCTGGACAAGTGAACTCAAAGTGTTAAAATTATTGGTTGAGCAAAGAACGGGTGAAACATTTAATTCTTGTTTATTGAATTTATATCATACTGGTGAAGAAGGTATGGCTTGGCACAGTGATGGTGAAAAAGATTTGAAAAAGAATGGAGCCATTGCATCCTTAAGTCTTGGCGCTGAACGCAAATTTGGTTTTAAACATAAAGAGACTAAAAAAACTATTTGGCTACATCTAGAAAATGGCAGTTTATTAGTAATGAAAGGAACTACTCAAAAACACTGGCTGCATCGATTACCTCCAACAAAAAAGATTTTCACACCAAGAATTAATCTAACTTTTAGAACCATCATGGATAATCAATCGTCCTAGTATTTATTCTGTAATAACAGTAAAGTCTTTAATTGCTTGATTGGGTTCAATAATATTATATCCTTTCCAAAATTCTGGAGAATAGGCTGGCATATAAGTTGGCAACATTGTATTTGTTTCTTTAAAGTTTTCAAATTCTGAAGAAGTTACATCATTTGTATCAAAAACAACCACTTCAAATTTATTTCTGCCTGACATCGCCATGTCTAATTTTACAAATAACTCATTTTGCTTTCGTCTTCCTCTAACGTTTTTGTTTTTCTCTATAATTTTTAACGGACGTCTAATTCCAAATCGACTGGCAGATTCCCTTTCAAGATATTGTAAACTATAGTGATTATCATTCCCTTTTGAAAAAATCATTTTCCCTTTAGACAGAAATACATTAAAAGAAATACCTAATAATTTAAAATTTTTAACCGATTTTACATTCTCATAATCTACTCTGATAATAGCATAATCTTCGTAGTTCACATAAAGCGTTCCTTTATAATCTGCTGAACCTTTCGGAACAAATTCTATAACATACACAGCTTCATTTCCTAAATAGGTTAGATCAAGCATTTTAAACTCGTATTTTCCTGATTTTCTAATAAAATTGAGCTTTGTGTTTTCCTGAAAGAAAATATTCCCCATCATGTTTGTTAAAACCTTCCTTCTTTCTTTTGCAAAATTAATTTTTCGGTCAGCTTCCTTTTTTTTCTCCGCTTCTAGTTGCTTCTTGAGCGCTGCCGAATCTGTAGAGTCTATTTCTTCATCTCCTTTAAACTCATCCATATCCATCTTTTGCCCAAACAATCCAGATTTAACCTTAAAATAAGAATCTGGTTTTACATTTTTATCAATAATTTTTTTAAACTTTTCTTCCATTGCAGTTATCCCAACCCTATTATTCTTATCATAAAGTTCAGATGCTTTTATCAGCTTAATTTTCTGTTTCTCCTCAGTATAATTGCCGTATAAATCGCATAGAACCTCAGTATAATATGAATTATTCTTTGGAATACTTCGTATAACACTATCTAAAAAGGGCTTATTCAAAGCATCAATTGTAGACTTTTTTAAAGTATAATTAGTTTTATTCAGTTTCTGATGATAAGACTCTCTAAAAAACAATCTCTTTTTAGTTAAATTGAAATTATAGTTCTTATCTAAATTCTCCTTCACTTTCTCAATGATTTCTTTAACCGTATATTGATTGTTAGACAGTACAACTTCTTGTAATTCAATTGCTTTCGGGCTTAAATAAATTACGCTATCCTTAAATTGATTTAAAGGTTTTGCAATAGTTTTAAATCCGATGCAAGAAATAATTAAAGAATCTGTGGGGTTTGCATCATTTTTAAAAAGAAAACTAAACCTACCTTCTTCATTACTTATCATTCCTCTTTTTTTGAAAATAATCGTTGCATAAGGAATCGGTTCTTTAGTGATTGAATCAATAATTTTAGAACTAATCACCTGTGCTTCAGCAGTAATTGCACTTATAAAAACAACAAAAAGAAATAGTTTAGTAGTAATTTTATACATGTGTTTGATTTAGTAGAATACGAATTAAAGAATTCTTAATCATTTAACCATCGTTTTTAGATTTCCTTAAGACTGTTTTATTCTTTTTTTAACGCTTTTATACTCATAGTATCATAGTAGTTATGACGAATGAATAGAGAAAACATAACAATTTATGTCTGAGATATAAAAAGTGAGCATCCTGTAAAAATAAAATTTCAAAAGCTTTCTTTTTAGCGAGCCACTTCTCCCCTATGGGGTTTTAAAGCATCTCTATATATTATCATATCATTTTCATTAACTGTAATAAAAGCAATACTGTACATTTCTGAAATTTCGTTAGCTTCTATCTCGTAATGTGTTAAATTTTCTTTTTTAGAAAATTCTTCTAAATGTATACAGTGATGTTTGGCAATTTCTATGGCTTCCGGACCACGGAAATCCCAAATTAATTTAATTTTTCTGTTCAAAATAGGAGTATTATTAGACAAAAGTAATTAATTATATATTTGTATAATAAATTTTTCAATGTCAAAAAAGTCATTAATCTTAGTAGTACTACAATTTTCAAGCTTCATTTTTTTTGCATTAAATGGAGGGTTTTTTGCAAAAGGAGGTATGTTTTTTTTCCAAATCATCGGACTAGCTATTGGTTTATGGGGGATTATTTCCATGAAAATGGGAAATTTTAATATTCAACCAGAAGTAAAGAATACCGCAATTTTTGTTTCACATGGTCCCTACAAGATTATAAGAAATCCTATGTATACAGGAATTTTAATCTTTTTTTCAGTTTCTGTTTCAACTAGTTATAGTTATTTGCGGTTAACAATATTTCTCATTTTAGCAACTGCTTTAGTATTAAAAATTTTTATGGAAGAGCAATTTTTAAGCGAACGTTTTAAAAAAGAATACGTTGAGTATAAAAAGAAAACGTATCGATTAATTCCGTTTGTTTTTTAAGTAAGCTGTACCAAAAAATAATATATTTGGCAAATGAATACGATGTTAACTGAACCTGATTTTATCTTTGATAATACGGATGTAACTATTCCTGAAAACGGTGACTTCACCTGGAAAACTCCTAGTAATATTGCTTTGGTAAAATATTGGGGGAAACGTGAACCTCAAATTCCTGAAAACCCATCAATCAGTTTTACATTAGATGCTTGTTTTACAATTACTACCTTAGAGTTTAGTAAGCGAAATTTACATCAACTTGAACATGTTTCAGGTTCTCATAATAAGAGGCTAAAACAAGATGAGCATGACAAAAACATCAATTTCGATATCTATTTTGAAGGTGACAAAAAAGATGATTTTAAACCTAAAATAGAGAAATTTTTCTCTTTAATTCGGCAATATGTACCTTTTATAACCGATTATGATTTTGTTATCAAAACTCGTAATTCTTTTCCTCATAGCAGTGGTATTGCTTCTTCAGCAAGTGGTATGGCAGCATTGGCTTTATGTATTGTGAGTTTAGAAAAACAACTAAGCCCAAATATTACGGATGAATTTTTTAACAGGAAAGCATCTTTTTTAGCGAGATTAGGCTCAGGTAGTGCTAGCAGAAGTATCGAAGGCGAATTGGTTGTTTGGGGCAAACATGATGACATTAAAGAGAGTAATAACCTCTACGGAATTCGATTTCCTTCAACTGTTCATGAAAATTTTAAGAATTATCACGATACCATTTTATTGGTTGATAAAGGCGAAAAACAAGTCTCTAGCACAGTAGGACACAATCTTATGCATAACCATCCTTTTGCTAAAAATCGTTTTGAACAAGCGCATCAAAACCTATCGAAATTAACGACCATTTTACAAAAAGGAAATTTAAAAGAATTCATATCCATTGTTGAAAGTGAAGCACTTACACTACATGCAATGATGCTCACTAGCAATCCATATTTCATTTTAATGAAACCCAACACGCTTTCAATTATTAATAAAATATGGGAATTTAGAGCCGCAACAAACTCTACTATTTGTTTTACCTTAGACGCGGGTGCAAATGTGCATGTACTCTTCCCTGAAAAGGAAAAGGAACTAGTTAATGGCTTTATTATAAACGAATTACTTCAATTTTGCCAAAATAATCATTATATTTGTGACAGGGTCGGACTAGGAGCTAAGCAAATCAAGTAATATTGTTGAAGTTCTATCCTTTTGTGAAATTGTTTATTTAACCCATTCTTTTAACTTTTAACCTTTTGAACAAATTCATAATAAACTGAAGATAAAAGTAGCATAACTATAGATACCATCAGCTTTGTAAATAAGCTAATTGATATGTTTTGTTTTAAATATTTCTAATCATCTTAAAATCTTCAGTCATGAAAAACGACAGTATCTTTATTTACCTATTCGTTTTTATTTTCTCGACTTCTATATTTGCTCAGAAAGACACCATTTGGTTCGATGCCAATTGGAATAAAAGCACTAAAGTTCAATCTTCATATTTCAGACCGGCACCTGCAAAAAAAGATAACGGTTATTTGTTAGTTGATTATTATTTATCGGGTTCAAAACAAATGGAAGCTTTTTCACATACACTTGAAGAAGAAAAATTTGAAGGTGAGGTAATTTGGTACTACGAAAATGGTAAGATAATGCAAACGGTTAATTACAAAAACAATATACCGAATGGTCTGCGTAAAAATTATCATGAAAGTGGCTCATTAAAAAGTGAATATTCGTATCTTGATGACAAAATTACCGGCGATTGGGTTTCATATCACGAAAATGCTAAGCTAGCTGAATCAGGTAAATACGAAGATGATGAGAGAACCGGAATTTGGAAAGAATATCATAAAGACGGAAAACTTAAAGGTGAAGGACAATACAAAGAAGGAAAGAAGATTGGTGTTTGGAAAATGTACTTTTATGATGGAATTGAAGAAGAGTAACCATAAATTCTATTCAAATAACTAACATTTAAGGATTTACAGAATAAATAGAGTTTTTTAACGTTTTAATAATCCGGCTTTTTAATATATTTAATAGAGAATATATTATATTTGCCAAACCTAGCAACCTAAGTCAAAAAATTAAAATGAAAGGACCTCTATTTTATGCTAAAATATTACTCTTCGGTGAGTATGGAATCATTGAAGATTCTAAAGGTTTAGCCATTCCGTATAATTCTTATCAAGGAGCCTTAAAACTTTCTGAAGATTTGTCTGATCTCGCTAGGAAATCTAATGAGAATTTGCAAAATTTTTATCAATATTTATGTGATGTAGATAAAAATGATTTAGTGCATTTTAGATTAGATGAGTTGCAACGAGATATTGATAAAGGAATGTATTTTGACTCTAGCATACCACAAGGTTATGGAGTAGGAAGTTCTGGTGCGTTAGTTGCTGCTATTTACGACAAATATGCTGATGATAAAATTACTGTTTTAGAAAATTTAACCAGAGATAAATTATTGAAACTAAAAGAAATTTTTTCTGTCATGGAATCTTTCTTTCATGGTAAAAGTTCTGGTTTAGATCCGTTAAACAGCTATTTAAGTATTCCCATTTTAATCAATTCTAAAGATAATTTAGAAGCTACAGGTATACCTTCTCAAAAAGAAGGAAAAGGTGCCGTGTTTTTGATAGACTCTGAACAAGTTGGCGAAACAGAACCAATGGTTAGCATCTTTATGAATAAAATGAAAAATGAAGGTTTTAGAAAAATGCTGAATGAAGATTTTGCTAACTATACAGATGCTTGTATTGATGATTTTATACATGGTAATATCAAATCATTATTTGGCAATGTAAAGCAATTATCTAAAGTAGTTTTAGAAAATTTCAAGCCTATGATACCGAAGGCTTTTCATCAATTATGGCAACAAGGTATCGAAACTAATAGTTATTATTTAAAACTTTGTGGATCTGGCGGTGGCGGCTATATCTTAGGGTTTACAAGAGATTACGAAAAGGCACAGAAGATCTTACAAAATTATAGGTTAGAATTGGTATATAGATTTTAATTCCATTTTATACTATTATGGATTTACTTAAAACTGCCGAAAACAACACTCCCAAAAAACCAAAAAAATATCCTTTTTATTATAAATTTTTAAGCCTATTATCTGTTGTTAGAGGGTATAATATTGCAATTATTGTATTCGCTCAATATCTAGCTTCCATTTTTATTTTCTCTCCAGAAAAATCCTTACGACAAATACTTTTAGATCTTGATTTATATTTTATAGTACTCGCAACTATCTGTGTAGTAGCTTCTGGGTATATCATCAATAATTTTTACGATGCGGATAAGGATAAAATTAATAAACCTCAAAAAACAAAAATAGATAGCATCGTTAGCCAACAAACGAAACTATACATCTATTTTTTTCTTAATTTTTTAGGAGTTGCATTTGGCTATTTAGTTTCTTGGCGAGCAGCCTTGTTTTTTGCAATTTATATATTTATGATTTGGTTATATTCACATAAATTAAAGCAATATCCTTTAGTTAAATTAATTTCAGCTGCTATTTTAGCTCTCATTCCTTTTTTCGCTGTCTTTGTATATTATAAAAATTTCTCTACTATTATTTTTACACATGCCTCCTTTTTGTTTTTTGTGTTATTGATTAGAGAATTAATTAAAGATTTAGAAAGTATTGAAGGTGATATCGTCTTAAACTATATAACCTTACCTATAAAATATGGAGAACGTTTCACTAAAATGTTAATTTCTCTAATTTCAACATTCACGTTGTCTCCTATCTATTTTTTACTAAAATATCCCGAAATCGGGTTCATGAGATATTACTTCTATTTTTCTATTATAGTATTGCTTGCTTTTATCGTACTACTTTGGAAGTCTAATTCGAAAAAGGGATATGTATTATTGCATAATATTCTTAAACTATTAATTATTGCTGGCGTATTTAGTTTAGCTTTTATTGACACTTCGGTAATTATAAAAAGAATATTATGAGTTCAAGTTTATTAACAGTAGGATTAGCACAAATTTCACCGATTTGGTTGGATAAGGAAAAAACTATTCAGAAAATTCTAACAACAATAGAAGATGCAGCTAAACATGGTTGTGAATTGGTCGTTTTTGGAGAAGGATTATTACCCGGTTATCCGTTTTGGCTGTCTTTAACAGGAGGTGCAGAATGGGATACAAAAATTAATAAAGAACTTCATGCTCATTATGCGAATAATGCAATTCAAATTGAAGCGGGTGATTTAGATAGTATTTGTAAACTAACAGCTCAAAAAAATATTGCTATTTATTTAGGTATAATTGAACGCCCTCAAGATAGAGGCGGGCATAGTTTATACTGTTCGTTAGTGTATATTGATCAAAAAGGAGAAATTAGATCTGTACATAGAAAATTACAACCCACATATGACGAACGTTTAACTTGGTCTCAAGGTGATGGCAATGGTTTACAGGTACATTCTCTAAAGGACTTTACTGTGGGAGGCTTAAATTGTTGGGAAAACTGGATGCCTTTACCAAGAACTGCATTATACAGTCTTGGTGAAAATCTGCATATAGCCGTTTGGCCCGGAAGTGACCTCAATACAAAAGATATTACCCGTTTTATTGCTAGAGAGTCTCGTTCATATGTTATTTCGGTCTCTAGCTTAATGACACGTAGTGATTTTCCTAAAAATACCCCACATCTGGATAAAATTTTAGAAAAGGCTCCAGACGTTTTAGCAAATGGTGGTTCATGTATAGCGGGACCTGACGGAGAATGGATACTAAAACCTGTTTTATACGATGAAGGGTTAATTATTCAATCAATAGATTTTAATCGTGTTTATGAAGAACGTCAAAATTTTGATGTTTCAGGGCATTATTCAAGGCCAGATGTTACTAAACTAATGGTCAACAGAGAGCGCCAACAAATAATAGATATTAATGATTGATACTTACATAATTAAAAGAGTATCTTTGCCAAAATTTAATTACTAATGGCAACTAGAAAAAACTCGTCGAGAGGACGACATGCTAAACCTTCTTCTCACACAAATAATTCTGATAAAAATCAAGATTCAACACCGAAGAAAAAATCTTCCTTTACAAAAGCAAAACCCAATCCGTATCGAAAAGACATCCGTAAAGATACTCCTAAACAAAGATTAGTAGAACCTACAGAAGTTCGATTAAACAAATACATTTCTAATTCAGGCATTTGTTCTCGAAGAGAAGCAGATACGTATATAAAATCTGGTAGTGCTAGCGTAAACGGAAAAGTAATTACTGAAATGGGCTACAAAGTAAAACTAGATGACGAAGTACGCTTTGATGGTTCGTTGATCAGCCCGGAAGCCAAGAAATATGTTTTATTGAACAAACCAAAAAACTTCATTACTACTATGGATGATGAACGTGGTAGAAAAACGGTAATGGATCTAGTGGGCGGTGCTACTAAAGAAAGAATTTATCCTGTAGGTAGATTAGATAGACAAACGACTGGATTATTATTGTTCACAAACGATGGTGAAATGGCTAAAAAACTAACCCACCCCAAACACAATGTTCGAAAATTATATCATGCTTCTTTAGATAAAAAATTGGCCATGAAAGACTTGCAAAAAATTTCAGAAAATTTTGTGTTAGAAGGTAAAATGGTCTTTGTAGATGCCATTTCTTATATAGAAAATGCATCTAAAACTGAAGTAGGGATTGAAATTCACTCTGGCAGAAACAGAATTGTACGTAAAATATTTGAACATTTCGGTTACACAGTAGTAAAACTAGATAGAGTCATTTTTTCAGGATTGACCAAGAAAAATTTATCACGTGGTCATTGGCGTCATCTTACTCAGCAAGAAATTAATAACTTGAAAATGTTATAAACCAAAAAAACCGAACGTAATGTTCGGTTTTTTTGGTGGATTACAATACATTTTAATTCTTTATAATTTTTTTACTTAAAGAACCTTGATCTGAAGTAATTCTTATCAAGTACAATGCGGGTTTTAATTCTGATATATTAAATGGTTCATTTTCTGCAAAATCTCCTTTAAAAGACTTGATCAACCTTCCTGAAATATCATAGATAGCAACTTTATTTGCCTCACTGTTTATTTTAAATTCATCGCTAACCGGATTAGGATATACGCTTATAATATCTTCCAGAGAAATATCACTAATGGCTAACGTAACTTGACTACTACCATATATCTTAAATTCGCCTGGTTGCAAACTTATAGCAGCATTGACATTACTTACGTTTAAAGTAGCATTGTTATTTAACAGATCATACCAAGTGCCTGTTTCTTGAAAATCAGGATCTATACTTTGTGTAGTAACTCCAAAATTTCCTATAATAGTTACATGTTTTACATTAGGGCTAGCCGCATCATCAGTCAAATGAATTGTTTTTAAACCATTAGTGCTTGCAACATCCATTGTAAAATTATCAGTTCTAAAGATATTTTCTTGTTTTTTTAACTTTATCAACTTTGTCCAAGAATCGTATAAATCTTTTCTATCTGGTTCTGTAAAATAATTCCATAATATTGGTTTATTACCCGTTCTTCCGTTTTGATCAATACTGATATCATAACCTAATTCACCAAATTGCCATATCATTTTTGGTCCAGGTACTGTAAAATAAAATGCCCCTGCTAATTCCATTCTATCTAAAGCAGTTGCAAGATTTGTTATATCATAACTACCACTAGAGTTACCAAACTGCAAATTTTTATACATCAAACGCTCCTCATCATGACTTTCCATATAACTCACATTGGCAGGAACTGACCAGTTTCTATTAAGATAAGATATCCATGAAAAATCTGACTTTCCGGCATCATGGTAGCCCATAGTTGCTTCATTATAATTAAAATTATGGTTTCCCCACATCATAATACCTTTACCTTCACTTAAACGATAATTTACCCACTCTGTTTCTTCAGTATTACCTCCTAAATGTTCAAAAATTACATAAAAATCTGAATCTACTGCCCATTGATAATCGGCATATTCCTTTAAAACAGCAACTCTATCTGCTTGATAAGATCCTGTACAATTTTCATCAGCCGGCGTACAATTTTGTGTAAATCCTTTTGTAAGATCCCATCTAAAACCATCAATATGATATTCTTCAATCCAATATTCAGTTGTTCTTTTTACATAATCTTGTGTAGCTTGTTTGCTGTGATTAAAATCATTAAACACACTATATGAATGCGTTGCTACCGGATTAAAAAACGGACTATCAGCACTAGCTTGACCTCCATATCCGCCATTATCAGTATTCCACATTCTATAAAACGGATTTTGACCAGAAGCATGGTTATACACTACATCAATGATAACGGCAATACCTCTGTTATGACATTCATCAATAAATTGTTTGAATGCTGTTGGTGTTCCGTAATATTTATCTAATGCCATATGAAATGAAGGATTATATCCCCAAGATTCATTACCATCAAATTCATTAACGGGCATAAACTCAATTGCGTTTACTCCTAGATCTTGTAAATAATCTAATCGAGCCTTTACTGCATCAAAACTATGTAAGGCGTCAAAATCTCTAATCAATAACTCATAAATTACTAAATCGGTCTTCGCCGGAGGCTGAAAATTAGTTGTTTGCCAGCTAAAAGCAGGATCACCGGTTCTTAATAAGGTTACCGCATGATTTGTTGATCCTGCCGGATAAGCAGGTAAATTAGGATAGGTTGTAGCATTGATAAAGCCATCATTCGATTCATCTAAAATTGTAGTTGAATACGGATCTGCAATAGCTAATGAACCATCAACTAAGTACTGATACATATGATTTGTTTGTGATGTCAAACCTGTTAATTCTATCCAAAACCTATCTTTAGGTGTATCCTTTTTTAATAAATACGCATTATCTGTTTCCCAGTTATTAAAATCTCCTATCAGATGAACAACATCCTTATTAGGAGCATACAAAACCAATGTAGCTTTTGTATTATCATTTGCATCTAAATTGATACCATCTTCCATCCCAGCAGGTACAGCTTGCTCAGTTATAGATACAATGGCTTGAAAAGTTTCGCTTAATGTACTACCATCACTTGTAGCTTCTAAACTATAGCTTGTATTTTGTGTAATATTAGTATGGGTAAAACTATAAGATGTAATGCCATTTGAAGTATTAATTATTGCTCCATTTGCTTTTAAAACAAAATCTGCAGCTATAGATGAAGTTGCAGCAATTGACAGTGACTGTCCAGAAGTTAATAAAGTAATAGATTGCGTTGGTGCAGTTAACGAGAGTTGAAAAGCGCCAACAGCTATGTTTAAATCAACGGTTTGAGTATTACCATCATCACTTCTTAGCACAATATCAATGCCTGTAATTGTTCCTGTGGGGCTACTATAAAAAGATTGAATGGTTGGTGTTAAGGTTAAACTATATATGTTTCCAGATTCATTTGTAAGAGAAGGTTGTGCACCATTATCTCCCCAAGTACCAATAACATTTACCCAATGGTTAGTATCGTCAATAGTAACCCCAGTATGGGCATATATAGTACCTGTGTACGATTCTAAAGGTGTTCCTGTAGCATCAAATAATAATACAGGGTTTGAAGTTGTTTCTTCAGGAGGTGTTCCTCCTTGCCATGATAATTGAGCTTCTGAAGTAAACCAACTGATAAAAAGAATGATAAGTATTATTTTTTTCATTTTTTAGAATTTTTTTCTGTTAAAACACTTAATAAACTCAAAATTAATTTAAGGAATAAAAGGCTGTTTATAACTAAACAAACAGCCTTTTTTAATAAATTATAAAATTATTAATTCACTGAAATAGTTCCATCAATAAAGTTAACTATAATTGTATAAGTCCCTGCATTGGTAACATTTACATTTTGTTCATCATTCTGTTCAAGTACATTCGAAGATACTTTACTTTCTCCCCAATCATTACCCCAATCACCAGCCACAGGAACAAATTTAAATTCATCACCTGCAGATAGTGCCTGACTAATTTCAAACACACCTGTTGAGGTCTCTGTGAATTGTGGGTTACCAGCATCATTACTCCATCCATTAAAAGCTCCTACTAAGTAAAGATTAGCTGGTACTTCACTTACACTTGAAACAGTATAACTCAAAGTGTTAAAATCAACAGCAATTACATACTTACCTGCGGCAAATCCGCTAAGGTTTTGTTCACCATCTTGGATGATTCTCCCTGTGTTGCTTGGATCTTCACCCCAATCGCCATCCCAACCGGTATTTTGAGGAAGGAATTTAAATTCGGCACCATCTGGTAAATCTATAATAGTTGAAAATACTCCAAGACTAGCTTCACCCATAGGTAGGGAAGTTGCTGGATCCCATCCTGTCAATGAGCCCACTAAGAATAAATTATCCACAGATGAGAGGTTATAAGTTAAAGTGTTAAAATCTACAGTAACTAAATATTTACCAGCGGCTACTCCACCAATGTTTTGTTCTCCATCTTGAATGATATTACCAGGGTTATTTGGATCTTCACCCCAATCGCCGTCCCAGCCAGTATTTTGAGGAAGAAATTTGAATTCTCCACCATCTGGTAAGTCTATTACAATTGTGAATACATTCCCACCATTATTAAAAAACGGAAGAGAAGTTGCAGGATCCCAACCTGTTAATGAACCTACTAAAAATAAATTCTCAGGAGCTACAATTGCATCAACTGTAAAAGTAAAAGTATTCAAATCGACGGTTATTTTGTATTTTCCTGCAGCATATCCACTAAGATTTTGTTCTCCTTCAACAATAATATTTCCGGCATTATTCGGATCTTCACCCCAATCTCCATCAAAACTAGCATTTGTCGGTAAAAATTTAAATTCATCACCATCTACAAGGTCAACAGTAATTTCAAAAATATTAACATCAAGTCTTGTCATTGGCAACGCGGCTTCTGGAGTCCATTGAGGATCAGTAATTGTTCCAACCAGAAACAATTCTTCATACTCAACTTTATAAGGAGTAATTACAATAGAAATAGTTTGTGTTACTTCTTCATTAGACGAAACTCTAACATCTAAACTTGTCGCTTCTTCCGAATTTAACTCCATAACATCGAGCAAAAATGTGTTGAGTTCATCAACCGTCATACTAAAACTAGTCCCTTGAATTGTTCCTAAAACAACGGGATTGGCAAAATCAGTTCCTGTTTCAGCAACTTCTATAGTATATGTTGCTTCTGAACTAGCAGTTGTTGATTCCCATGAAACAAATAATGCATTATTTAATAAATTAGTATCATCTAAAACAACTACTGAACCACTAGAAGGTGTCAATATTTGAAAAAAGTCCTGCGCAGGTAATATTTCAAAACTCTCGTTTTCATCGCAAGAGCTTACCCCAAAAGCGAAAAGAAAAAGAAAGAAAATTTTATATATATATTTCATAATATTAATTTTATATTAATTAATTAGCCGTTATACTAAAAGTATATTCTCTAGGGTTACTTAAGTCTAATACTAGGTGGTAATTTCCTGCAGATCCATCAAAAGTTAAGTCTCCACCGCCTTGTAAATATCCGTCATCATCAACTGTCCCTAAATCAAACTGAGCCCATTCGTTGTTTCCTCTAAATTTAAAAGGTCCAGGAACTAAGTCAATATCTACAGAAAGTGTTCTTGTTCCTGAATCGTAAATTAAATCAGTATCACTATCCCAACCTGTAGGAGTAGCTGCACCAATTATACCCCAACTTACAGAAGTAGTAGAATACGTTAAAGCATCAGTATCTGCTTTTACAAAATAATAACCATCAGCATCAACTTTACAATTTACTTCGTCTTGCTCAACAAGAATTCCAGTAAAAGACCCATCATCACCCCAATCTGTATTTCCCCAGAAGAATCCTCCTGTATCATTAGGCCCAACAAATTTAAACCCTTCATCACCTTCTATAGTCAGCCAAACATAACCTTCATAATCCGTTAAACCAAACGCTGATGCAGCTAATAGTGGTGCTGTTGGTGGATCCCATCCTTGATGCATTCCTGGTACCGCAATTTTAGGCAAATCGGTTGTAAATGGTGTTATGGTAACAGTAACTATTTCAGAGATTTGAGGAGTGCTTGCTACAGAACCCACGGTAGCAATTACCCTAATATCTATATTACCTTCAACAAATGGAGATAATCCAGTACTAATTACAATTCCATTAAACTCACTAATATTCCAACTTAAGTTTGTTTTTGAAGTAGATCCAGCTAAAAATGGTTCAGCGAAATCAGTTCCTGACTTGGCAAATTCGATAGCATAAGTAATTGCTGTAGGAACCCCAAAATCTGCTGGATTCCAAGTAAGTGTAAATGCCGTGTTTAATTGATTTTCTTCTGGATTTAAAATTTGTGAAAACCCAGACTGTGGTGCTGTTATTTCTCCGCTTCCTTTCGCAGAGATGGTTAATAGTTCTTGATCTTCATTATCACATGAAGAAACCGTGATAATAAATAAAGACAAAAACAATAATTTGAATATTTTCTTCATTTTAACTATATTTTAATATTAATAACCTGGATTTTGAATTAAATTTGGATTAGCTGCTAGATTGTTTGCAGGTATAGGGTACACATTCAAATGGCCAGATAATGCTATCCCATTTGCGCTTCCACCCTTCCAAACCCAGTTGTAATTACCACCAGTAAATAGACCAAATCTAATAAGATCTTGTCTCCTGTGACCTTCTGTGTATAATTCTCTTGACCTTTCGTCAATTAAAAAATCTAGTGTTAAATTTGTAGATGTTATAGAAGTAGAATTTGCTCTAGTTCTTAATAAATTTACATAATCTACAGCTTCTCCTATCGTTCCTCCAGCACCACCTCTTACAACAGCTTCTGAATACATTAAATAGACATCTGCCAGTCTAAACATAGGGTAGTCTGTATCAACAAATGTAGGATCTACACCAGGAGTGCCATTAGAAGTAATATTTTTATATTTTGTAAAAATAAAACCTGTATCTCTATCACCTATATCAATAATTTCAACGTCTCTACCATCTGTAAGTAGCGTGTTTCTCGTGTCTGTTAATGGCACATCACCATTTAAGAACTTTTCTGTAAATTGTTTTCTAAGTCTTATAGCTCCTCCCCAGCCTTGAGCTCCTAAATCGGCAGCATTATTTTCAAGACTACCAACTTCGCCATTGATAAGAACTGTTGTAGCTCCAAAATTTTGAGTTACAGTACCATCAGAAATAGTTGCAAATATAATTTCATTCATTCCAGCATCATTGGTATCATTATCGGCTAAAAAGTTTAGACCGTAATCAGAAGCTAGAGAATAACCAGAACTAATTATTTTATTACTATACGTAATACATTCTGTATTTTTATCTTGCCCTATATAAACTCCGGCATTTAAGTACATTTTTGCTAAGATCATCCATGCCACAGCTTTATCTGCACGTGCATATTCATTTGCCCTAGGTGCTACTAAATCACCTTCAATAGCTAATAATTCAGATTCAATAAATTCAAATAATTGAGACCTTTCATATTGAGGACCTTGGAATGTCCCTACGGGATCATTTTCTGTTACAAAGGCTGCTTTTCCAAATAAATCCATTAAATGATAATATGCCATTGCTCTTAATAACCTTGCTTCTGCTCTAAATGCTACAATATCACTTGATAGAGCACTTGTATGACCTCTAGCTGCAAGATTATCATCAGATGCTTGTCTTAAAAATTCGTTCGTTAAAGAAACAGAAAACATCATTCTACTAAATACACCTAACAATATTGAATTTGTAGAAGACCAAGTGTTTCTTTGAAGGGCTTTTACAGCACCACCTTCATCATTTTCGTATGACCAAATTATTTCGTCAGAAGGAAAATCTTGTAAATACAAAATTCCTCTCATATATTGGCTTGTACCCGCATCAATACCGTCTAAGTTTGATGAACCAGAACCATCAGTACCTGTTAGCGAAAAATTACCATAAATACCTGCCAACGCTTGTTTGTATGCACCAGGGTTTGAATAAAAATCTTCTGTTAAAAACTCATCATCATCTCCTGGAGTTACATTTAAATCATCTGTACATGCATTTAAGAATAGCAGTACACCCAAAAGGACATAAAATTTATAAATATTTTTTGTTTTCATCTTTTGTTTATTTTATTAAAATTTAATATTTGCCCCCATTAAAAAGGTTCTAGGTCTTGGATAAATAGTATTATCAATACCACCTATAAGATTATCATCACTTCCAAAAATTTCAGGATCTAAACCACTATAATTAGTAATTGTAAATACATTTTGTACTCCTGTCCAAATACGAATTCTAGTTGAGTTATTTTTAAATTTATCAAAAGTATATCCTAAAGTCACATTATCCATTTTAAGGAATGAACCATTTTCAATATAATAATCAGACAGTAATACCGCAGATGTTTCGTTAAAATTAGATTCTAAAACTGAGGTAGGTATGTTAGCCAATGCTGTTACTTCTTGTAACAAATTATATTGGGCCTTAGATGAATTTACATTATTATATATATAATTACCTAAACTCGCTCTTAAATTGAATGAAAAATCAAGCTTTTTATAATTAAGATTTGATTGGAATCCCATAGTAGCATCAGCGCCTGGTTTTTTATAAATATATCTGTCGCTTGTATTTATAATTCCATCTTGATTAAGATCTGCATAGGCTCCTTCGATAGGGTTTCCGCCAGTATCATATAATTGTTTATAAACAAAAAATGAATTTGGAGAAAAACCTTCTCTATGTACTTGAATTCTTGATCCCGTACCACCATCAATACCACCAGCTTCTATATCTTGACCTAAGGCTAGTTCATCAATTTCGACTTTGTTTAAATTTATGTTATAATTAACATCCCATCTAAAATCATCTTTGTCAATAATATCTGTCCCAATAGAAAATTCAATACCTTTTGAAGTTAGTTTTCCAATATTTTGGAAACCAGCATTACTAAAGTTTGACCCATCTGCTACGGATACTTTTGCCAATAGATCTTTAGATTCTTTTAAATATACTTCTACAGAACCTGTAAATTTGTCATTAAATAATCCATAATCTAAACCTACATTATATGTTGTGGTTTCTTCCCACTTAATATCTTCAAATCTAGATTGAGGAATTCCGACAGCAATAGGTTGGTCTCCAAAAATATATTGAGATACAGAACTCCCGGTTACATATCTGCCTAAATAAGCATAAGAAGCTTCAATATTTTGTTGTCCGGTAACACCCCAACCTAAACGTAATTTTAAATTAGAAAATACGTTTGAATCTTTTAAAAAGTCTTCTTCGTTCATTTTCCATGCAAAAGCCGCAGCTGGAAAATCACCCCATCTATTATCTTCACTAAACCTTGAAGTACCATCTCTTCTGTAGGAAAGTGTTAGTAAATATTTATCCATAAATGATAAATTTGTTCTTCCGAAAAAACCAATCAATACGATATCAGGATCAGTTGTTACATCAGATTCAGAATCAGGATCTTTTAGTTCTCCACTATTAAACCCTTCACTTTCAAATTTTTGATAAGAGTAACCAGCTGTCATTTCAACTCCAAGATTGTCAAAATCTTTATTATAAACTAAATAACCATCTAACAGCTTATTAATTCTTTTACTTGTATATATCTCTTCAGAACCTAAATAAGGCTCATTATTACCTGTTCTAAACCCTCTTATACTTGTCGTGGGTCTTGTTTTATTTCCTTTCCCTGAAGAATCATCATATCCTAAATTAACAACGGCTCTCAATTCAGGTAGAAAATGGAATTTATAATCAAATTCTATATTCCCATAAAAACGTGTAATACTACTTATGTCACGAAATTGAAGGAGGCTAGCTAATGGATTTCTTGGAGCATTTTCTTGTTCTCCATTTGTATGATATTCAAAGAAACCACCGAAAGGGGAATTTGAATCATATACTGGCTGTGTCGGGTCAAATTGTAATGCTGCTCCTTCAACACCTTCAGCGAATCTATTTTTTTGCAACGTTAAATTTGCCTTTAAATTAACTTTTAAATGTTCTTTAAAAAATTTTGGATTTAAAGCTAATGATGTAGTACCTCTTTCAAAATTAGATGTTCTTCTTAAACCTGGCTGACTGGTTTGACCTATAGATAATCGAGCTGGCAATTTATCAAATAGCATTCCACTCATTGATAGCGATTCATCTAATGTAAAGCTCTCATGATAAATTTCCTCTTGCCAATCTGTATTTGCATCACCTAGCTGCTCAATACTTATACCAGATTGCCCTAAACCAACTCTTTCAGTAATTAAATCTCTAAACTCATCTGCTGAAAAAACTTCAACTTTATCAGCTAATGTTTGGTATCCAACTTTTACATCAAAATTAACTTGAAAAGTTTCTTTTCCTCTTTTGGTTGTAATTATTATTACACCATTTGATGCTCTTGAACCATAAATTGCAGTTGCAGATGCATCTTTTAAAATAGAAAAAGACTCGATGTCATTTGGGTTTATTGAAGAAAGTATTGAACGAGAACCATCAACATTATCATTTGAAATAGGTAACCCATCAATAACTATTAATGGATCATTTGAAGCACTTAAAGAAGACCCTCCTCTAATTCTAATTGCTGACCCTCCTCCAGGAGAACCATCAGTAGTAACATTTACACCAGCAACTCTCCCTGTAATTAAACTTGCAGGCGTAACAATATTTCCTTCATTAAAATCAGTACTAGTTATTGCTGCGACTGATCCTGTTGCATCTTTTACAGTTGTAGTACCATATCCAATAATAACAATTTCATCCAAACTTTCAGCCGATTCTTCCAATTCAATATTAATATCCGCATCAGAAATTACGGAAACCTCAACATTATTATACCCAATAAACGAAAACACCAACACATCGCCGGTATTTACATTATTGATTGTATATAGACCATCAAAATCAGTTGTCGTTCCACTCGTTGTCCCTTTTATAAAAACATTTACACCAGGCAACTCGGTTTTGGTAGTCTTGTCTGTAATTTTCCCTTTAATGGTGAATTGCGCAAAAGCAATCACAGGAAAAAGGAGTATTATACTTAAAAAAGTATTTTTAAAATTTCTCATAAATTTAATTTGAGTTAGTTAATCTTTCAGTTAAAAACTTAACGAACTTTACATTTCACAGCACCAAAGTACATGTTAAAGGCTTGTTAAAAAAATGACAATCGTCATAAAACCCAACTATATCGTTTTCGTGTTAAAAACTTTTGTAATTTGCGAGGGAAATTTTTAAATTAATGTAGGTTTTATACCTTCTTTTCTAAACCTCTTACTTGAAATGAAAGGAGTTTGATTTTTTTAATCTAAAATTTCTGAGAGAGAATATGATTAAAATGAATTCTTTAAGAGTACGAATATAATGAATGTTTATACGAACTCTTAAATTTTTAAATAATTCATTTTCAATAATTTATAACTTTTACAACACGTGAAATCTAAATTAACCATAAAAGATATTGCCAAAGAATTAGGTGTTTCTATCTCTACTGTCTCAAAAGCTCTAAAAGACAGTCATGAAATTAGTGAAGAAACACGTAAAAGAATTAAAGCATTTGCCGATTTTTATCACTACAAACCTAATAGTTTAGCATTAAAACTACGAAATAAGAAAACGATGGTGATCGGAATTATTATCCCTGAAATTGTACATCATTTCTTTTCAAGAGTAATTAGTGGCATTGAGAAAGTAGCCAATGAAAGAGGCTATAATGTGATGATCTGTTTATCTAATGAATCGTATAAAAAAGAGCTGTTAAATATAAACATGCTTGCTGATGGAAGTGTTGATGGCTTATTAGTTTCAATAGCGAAAGAAACTTTAGAAAAGAAAGCATTTGATCACTTCAACCAATTAATCGATGATGAGATACCTTTTGTTTTATTTGATAGAGTTACAGAGCAAATAGATTGTGATAAGGTATTGGTTGATGACATTGGTGGTGGCTACAAAGCAACAAATCACCTCATTGATATCGGTTGTAAACGAATTGCTTTGTTAACAACACCCGATCATGTAAATGTTGGTGCTGAACGTATGTTAGGATACTTAAAAGCTTTAGAAGAAAATGATAGAAAAGTAGATCCGGATTTAATTATCAGAATTAATGAAAATTTTGACATAACCAATCAGATAAAAAAACTATTAAGCTCCCCAGAAAACTTACCTGACGGAATTTTTGCCGTAAACGAAATATATGCAGCAACTGCTATGAAATTAGCCAGAGAAAAAGGGTTGAATATACCTAAAGACATTGCTGTTATCGGTTTTACAGATGGATTAATTTCTGAGTTTTCAACGCCGCCATTATCAACAGTTGCACAACATGGTTTTACCATGGGAGAACAGGCAGCCGAACTTCTACTCAATAGAATTCAAAAAGGTGAAAAAGAAGAAAAAAGTTTTGAAAAAAAAGTAATTTCAACCAATTTAAAAATTAGAAATTCTACTCAAAAAACGCCCAAATAAATACGTTTTAAATAAAATATTATATCTTTACTCCTTGAAACGTAAGTTTTAAACTTATTTATTTTACACTTCACACTGTATATAGACTAGTATTTACTATTGGTCTGGACAAGCATTATCACTATTTTATTTAATATATCTGCCTTTGGTGGGTTATGAAAATTGATACAAATAGCATTCGCATAATTAAAGTTTCTTTCTAAAAGAAATAATTAATAGCGAATTGTTTATGGTCTTTAGAGAATAATAAATTTGAACATATGAAAAAACAGAAACTAGGTTTTTGGGAAATCTGGAATATGAGTTTTGGATTTTTAGGCATTCAATTTGGATTTGCATTACAAGGCGGATTCATGTCTAGAATATTCCAAACATTAGGAGCCGAAAAAGATGCGATTCCATTATTATGGATTGCTGCACCTTTAACAGGATTGTTAGTACAACCTATTATTGGATATATGAGTGATAGAACTTGGAGTGTAAGATGGGGAAGAAGAAAACCATATTTTTTAATAGGAGCTATTTTAAGCACACTCGCACTATTTTTTATGCCTCATTCTCCTGCTCTTTGGATAGCAGCAGGGTTTTTATGGATACTCGATGCTTCAATAAATATCTCAATGGAACCATTTAGAGCCTTGGTAGCAGATAAACTACCAGAATCACAACGTTCTTACGGTTTTGTAATTCAAACCTTAATTATTGGTATCGGTACTTGGGTAGCAAGTAATTTACCTTGGATGGTTTCAAAATTGGGGGTAAGTAATTCTGCTGATATAGGTGTAGTACCAATGTCAGTTAAAATAGCTTTTTCTATTGGTGCCTTTGTTTTTATGGCGAGTATTCTTTATACCATTTTTACTACGAAAGAATATCCACCCGAAGACATGGAAGAATTTGAAAAAGAAAAGAAACGTAAAAATCAATTTATACCAGACATTATTAATAATATTGGTAATATGCCAACAACCATGAAAAAGTTAGGTGTTGTTCAGTTTTTTAGTTGGTTTGCTTTTTTTACGATGTGGAGTATGGCAAACCCTGCATTAACAGAACATATTTTCAAAACACCTGCTCCTATAGAAAGTGCATATAATATGAATATTGCTGAACAAGCCGAATCTTTTAACATTGCTAATACAGCATTTCAAGAATCATCAAATTCAGTAGGTTCATATATGGGAATTTACGGGTTATCATCAATGGTTTTTGCTTTACTATTTGTTTTTTACACTTCCAAAAGAAGAATTAATAGAAAATTTGTGCATTTAGGCTCACTTATACTCGGTGGATTGGGGTTTTTGGTAATGGTTTATGTACCAGAACCTAGCTATTTAGCCTTGGCTTTTACCTTAATTGGTTTTGCATGGGGTAGTATTCTTTCAATGCCTTATGCCATGTTATCGAGTTCGGTTGATCCTAACAAAATGGGCGTTTTTATGGGAATTTTCAATATGTTTATTGTAATTCCTCAAATTATTGCCGCTTTAGGCGGAATTAATTATATCTCTAATTTATTTGGAGAAAAAGCGATTAATGCAATGTTAGTTGCGGGATTAAGTTTAATTATTGCCGGGTTGAGTAATCTTTTAATTACTAATAAAGATGCTATTTCCTATCAACCAATGAACGATTAAATGAACAAAAAAGGATTTATATTCGACCTTGACGGAGTTATAGTTGATACCGCAAAATATCACTATTTAGCATGGAAAAAATTAGCCAATAGTATTGGTGTTGATTTTACCGAGGTTCAAAATGAACAGTTAAAAGGTGTTAGCAGAGTAAAATCACTCGAGAAAATATTGGGGTGGGCGAATAAAACAATTTCGCAAGATCAATTTATGGAATTGATGGCGCGAAAAAATGACGACTATCTCCATTATATCGCCAAGATGGATGAAAGCGAAATACTACCCAATGTTACAAATGTTTTAGACTATCTCAGTCAACAAAAACAGCCGATTGCTTTGGGTTCAGCAAGTAAAAATGCAAGAGAAATCCTCAAAAAAGTAAATCTTTACAAGCGATTTGATGTTATTGTTGATGGCAATGATGTGACTGAAGCAAAACCGAATCCTGAAGTGTTTTTAATTGCAGCTGATAAATTAAATATAATTCCTGAAAACTGTATTGTTTTTGAAGATTCGACAGCAGGTGTAAAAGCAGCAAATATGGCAAATATGATTTCAATAGGAATCGGAGAAATAAAAGTACTACATGAAGCAAATGATGTGTTTACAAATTTTACCGAAATGAGTACTGATTATATAAAAGAGTTAATAAAAAAATAGAAATATAACGTCATTCCGAATGAAGTGAAGGAATCTCATGAATAGATTGCCACATTTCGACTGCGCTCAATGCAGGCTAAATTTCATTCCTCGAAATGACAAAAAATTAAATATGAATCAAGATTATATCAAACCAAATAGTTGGTCAATCATAGAAGAAGGTTTTGATACAGAGAATGTCAAAGCATCTGAAAGCTTATTTAGTATCGGTAATGGAGCCATGGGACAACGTGCTAATTTTGAAGAACAATATTCAGGCCCAACATTTCAAGGAAGTTATATTGCCGGAGTATACTATCCGGATAAAACACGTGTCGGTTGGTGGAAAAATGGATATCCTGAGTATTTTGCCAAAGTATTGAATGCACCAAATTGGATAGGAATCGATGTAAGTATAAACGGCGAACAACTCGATTTATATACCTGTACGAAAGTTGAAAGTTTCCGTAGAGAACTAAACATGAGAGAAGGATGGTTGGGACGTAATTTTGTTGCTACACTTCAAAATGGTATGGAAATAAGGGTAGATGTCAAACGATTTTTAAGTTTAGATGAGGATGATGTTGGTGCGATACAATATTCTATTACGCCATTAAATAATAATGCTAATATTATATTTTCACCTTATTTAGATAGTGGAATTACTAATGAAGACACTAACTGGGATGATAAATTTTGGGATACACTAAATGTAGATTCTGAAAATGATCAGGCATTCATTGAAGCACGTACAATGAAAACAGATTTTTATATCTGTACATTTATGCAATCACAGTTTTTTGAAAATGATCAAAAAATTGAATTACAAGGCAACGTTGCTCAAACAGCAACTAAAATAAATATTAACTACGCTAAATCTGTACAACAAAACCATTCTTTTACAATTCAAAAATTCGGAGGCTATACTGTTGATAGAAATCATGACAAGACTGAATTGGTTTCAGCCGCTAAAACAGCATTATCGAAAGCTACATCATTAGGGTTTGATAAACTTCTTGAAAATCAAAAACAAGCATGGTCAAAAATTTGGAAAATGGCAGATATTACCATTAATGGTGATGTTAAAGCACAACAAGGTATCCGTTTTAATATTTTTCAGTTGAATCAAACCTATTTAGGAACAGATGCACAATTAAATATTGGTCCAAAAGGATTTACGGGTGAGAAATATGGCGGAAGTACCTATTGGGATACTGAAGCTTATTGTATTCCTTTTTATATGGTGACCAAAGATCAACAAGTCGCTAGGAATTTATTAGAATATCGTTACAATCATTTAGAAAAAGCAATTGAAAATGCTGAAAAATTAGGATTTTCAAATGGTGCAGCGCTCTATCCTATGGTGACTATGAATGGAGAAGAGTGTCATAATGAGTGGGAAATAACCTTTGAAGAAATCCACCGTAACGGGGCCATCGCTTTTGCCGTTTACAATTACTACCGATATACTGGAGATTATAGTTACATCCCTGAAAAAGGATTGGAAGTTTTAATTGCTATTGCCCGTTTTTGGCATCAGCGTGCAAACTATTCTGCGATAAAAAATAAGTATGTAATTCTTGGAGTTACAGGCCCAAATGAGTATGAAAATAATGTAAATAATAATTGGTACACCAATTATATTGCTCAATGGTGTATTAACTATGCAATTGAGAATATTGAGAATATTAAAACCTCATATGATTCAGATTATACAAGAATAATGCATAAAGTGCAGCTTTCAAATGCTGAAATTGAACAATGGAAAACTACTGCAGAAAATATGTATTTTCCGTATTCTGAAGAAAACAAAGTGTATCTGCAACAAGACGGTTTTTTAGATAAGGCGTTAGTTACCGTTAACAATTTAGAAAAATCAAATAGACCAATCAATCAAAAGTGGTCCTGGGATCGTATTTTACGTTCACCTTATATAAAACAAGCGGATGTATTACAGGGTTTCTACTTTTTTGAAGATGATTTTACAAATAAAGAATTAGAACGGCATTTTGATTTTTATGAATCATTTACAGTTCATGAATCGTCATTATCACCATGCGTTCATAGTATACAAGCAGCAAAATTAGGTAGAATGGAGCAAGCTTATCAATTCTATTTACGTACCTCCCGTTTAGATTTAGATGATTACAATCATGAAGTAGAAGAAGGCTTACATATTACGAGTATGGCAGGTACCTGGATGAGTATTGTTGAAGGCTTTGGCGGCATGCGAATTAAAGATAATTTATTGTCATTTTCACCTAAGATTCCTGAACAATGGGAAGGCTATTCATTTAAAGTGAATTTTAGAAATCAGATTATAACAGTAAATGTAAATAAAACGGATACTTCTTTTGAAATTGATGGAAATTACGAACTAGATATTTTAGTAAATGGTAAACAAGTAACAGTTTCACCAAATAATTTGGTAACGGTGTAAAATGATATTCTAAGAAATGTCTGTTCGAGCGTTATGGAAAGGTCTCGACTGCGCTCGACCAGACATCAACAAAAACTTTAATTATGAAAAATATACTTTATATACTATTCTTTTTTTTCGGTTTATCTACCTTCTCGCAAATAGAAAAAATAGAACCTCCTTATTGGTGGAGCGGTATGCAAAACACCGAATTACAAATAATGTGTTATGGAAAAGACATAGCGAAATATGATGTTTCAATTTCTAATAATATTCCTATAACGAACATTAGAAAAACTGAGAATCCTAATTACGTTTTTATTACTATAAATACTAAAAATGTTTCAGTTGGTACATTTCAGATCGGATTTTTAAAAAAAGGAAAAATAAAATTTTCTGAATCTTATGAACTAAAGCAACGTGAAGAAAACTCAGCTATACGCAAAGGGTTTGATGCTAGTGATGTGATGTATTTATTAATGCCAGATCGTTTTGCAAATGGAAATTCAACTAATGACAGTACAGATGATACCGTTGAAAATGCTGATAGAAATAATTCGGGAGGACGACATGGTGGTGATATTCAAGGCGTCATAGACAACTTAGATTATATTCATGAATTAGGTGCCACATCTATCTGGAGCACACCTTTATTAGAAGATAATGAGCCCACATATTCTTATCATACCTATGCTCAAAGCGATTTCTATAAAATTGATCCTCGATATGGAACGAATAACGATTATAGGCGTTTGGCTGATGAAATGCATAAACGCGATATGAAATTGATTATGGATTATGTGACGAATCATTGGGGAAGCAAACATTGGATGATACAAGATTTACCAAGCAACGATTGGATACATATTTGGGAAAATGGAGAAAAAGGATTCCAACGTAGTAATTACAGAATGACAACGCAATATGATACCAATGCCTCTCAAACTGATGCAAAAGGGTGTATGAATGGTTGGTTTGATACTACGATGCCCGACATGAATCAAAGTAATCCATTAGTACTAAGTTATTTGAAACAGAATGCTATTTGGTGGATAGAGTATGCTGGTTTAGATGGCTTAAGAGTAGATACTTATTCATATAATGATAAGGAATCCATTGCAAAATGGACCAAAGCCATAATGGACGAATATCCTAATTTTAATATTGTTGGAGAGGTTTGGATGCATGATCAAGCTCAAATTTCGTATTGGCAAAAAGACAGTAAAATAGGTGCATTACAAAGCTATAATTCGTATTTACCGAGTGTAATGGATTTTACCTTATACGATGCTCTAAACTCTGTTTTTAATGAAAATAATGCATCCTGGAATAATGGAATGATCAAAGTATATGAAAATTTTGCTAACGATTTTCTATATCCTGATATCAATAATATACTCGTATTTGCTGGTAACCATGATACCAACCGTATCAATGAAATTTACAATAACGATATTGATAAGTATAAACTAGCAATGACCTTAGTTTTTACTACCCGAGGAATTCCTCAAATTTATTATGGTGACGAAATAGGAATGTTAGGAAATAAAGAAAAAAAAGGTGATGGTGATATTAGAAGAGATTTTCCTGGCGGATGGCAAAATGATACTAGCAATGCTTTTACAGCAAAAGGAAGAACTGCAATGCAAAATGAATACTTCAATTTTACCAAAAAAGTGTTGAACTGGCGTAAGAATACTGAAGTTATCCATACAGGAAAAACCATGCAATTTTTACCTGAAAATAATGTATATGTCTATTTTAGATATAACGATACTAAAAAGGTTATGGTTGTGATCAATAACAATCCTAAAACACAAGAATTACAACTGAGTCGTTTTTCTGAAATGATTAAAGGTATTGCATCAGGAAAAGATATTATTTCGGGTATTGATATTACCTTGAAAGAAAAATTAAAAATAGAGGGTAAAACTTCTATGATTATTGAATTAGAATAATATACTAAATCAAAAACTCTTTCCCTCAAAAGGGAAGGTTACCTTAATGAAATTAAAGACGGAAGGGTTAAAATAAAACTAAAAATACGTCATTACGAACAAAGTGAAGTAATCTCAGCATAAAGATTGCTACTTCGCTCACTTCTGGCAATGACAAATAAAGAAATGAAACTAAAACTATCAATCATACTATTATTTTTAATAACCCTCCTTCTCTCTTGTAAGGAAGAGAAAAAAAGTGGTGCTTTTAAAAATGTTATTATTTCAAAAGAGTTGAAAGACATCAAATTATCTAGCGGAATAATCCAACGTGTTGATAGTTTTCCTTCAAAATTTATTGTGCCTAGAAATGTTGATGTTTGGTTACCTGAAAATTATTCTACCCATAAAAAATATGCAGTTTTATATATGCATGACGGGCAAATGCTATTTGATGCAACTAAAACATGGAACAATCAAGAATGGAGAGTTGATGAAATTGTTTCAGTATTATTAGAAGATGAAAAGGTTAGGGAGATGATTGTAGTTGCCATTTGGAATATCCCTGAAATGAGACACAGCGATTATTTTCCTCAAAAACCATTTGAATCTTTAACACAAAAACAACAAGATTTAATTTATTCAAATTCTAAAAAACTTGATCACCCTATTTTTTTTAATAAAATACATTCAGATAATTATTTGAAATTTATTGTAGAAGAACTAAAACCTTATATAGATGAACAGTTTTCAACGTTAACAAACTATCAAAATACATTTATAGGAGGGTCTAGTATGGGCGGATTAATATCTATGTATGCTGTATGTGAATATCCAGAAGTTTTTGGAGGTGCTGCTTGTATTTCTACACATTGGCCCGGCACATTTTCATATAAAAACAATCCAATACCCGCATCCATTTTTAAGTATATGGAAGAAAATTTACCGTCTAAAGAAACACATAAATTCTATTTTGACTACGGTACTGAAACCTTAGATCAACATTATCCGCAATACTTAAAGGCAGTAGACAACATATTTTTTGGCAAAGGGTATACTGAAAAAAATTATATGAACCTAGAATTTGAAGGTGCTGATCATTCTGAAGAATCATGGAATAGACGATTTGATATTCCACTAACATTTTTATTAAAGAAAAAATGAAAATAATTAAAATATACATACTCTTACTATTCATCACTTCCGTTTCGTTTGCTCAAAATAATAAAAGAGTATTTGAGAGTTTTAGAGAAGGTGATTCTAGTTTCGAAATTCATACTAATGACGGAAAATATGTCATTACACCTTATAATAAAAACATCATTGAAACTACCTTTATTCCGAAAGGAGAAGATAACAATAAAAAGTCACATGCAGTTGTTTTAAAACCCCAAAAAATTGATGTAACAGTATTTGCAAGGGTAGATAAAATAGACATCTTAACCAATGGTATTTCTGTCAGTATCCAAAAAACTCCTTTTCAGATAAGTTATTCCTATAAAAATAAACTCCTACTATCTGAAAAAAATGGATATATAAAAACGGATAGTACTGAAGTTTTAGACTTCAATATCTCTCCTCAGGAAGTACTTTATGGAGGTGGGGCAAGAGCCTTAGGCATGAATCGACGTGGTAATCGGCTTCAGCTATATAACAGAGCTCATTATGGATATGAAACTCATTCAGAATTGATGAATTTTACCATGCCACTAGTATTTTCTTCAAAGATCTATGCTGTTCACTTTGACAATGCTCCTATCGGGTTTTTAGATTTAGACAGTCAAAAAAACAATACCCTTAGTTATGAAACTATCAGTGGTCGAAAAACCTACCAAGTAATTGCTAGTGATTCTTGGTTAAATTTAATAGATAATTATACTGATTTAACGGGTAAACAACCATTATTACCGCGTTGGGCATTGGGTAATTTTGCGAGTAGAATGGGATACCATACCGAAAAACAAACTCGTGAAACCATACAGAAATTTGAAGAAGATGAAATTCCGTTAGACGCAGTAATCATAGATCTTTACTGGTTTGGTGCAGATATCAAAGGGCATATGGGAAATTTAGAATTTTTAAAAGACTCGTTTCCTACTCCTAAAAAAATGATCGCCGATTTTAAGCAAAAAGGAGTAAAAACAATATTAGTGACAGAGCCTTTTATTTTAACAACTTCTAAACGATGGAAAGAAGCATCAGAAAACAACTATTTAGGAAAAGATAGTTTGGGTAACGCCTATAAATATGATTTTTATTTCGGTAATACCGGAATTGTCGATATATACAATCCTAAAGCAAAAGATTGGTTTTGGAATATTTATAAAGAATATACCGAAATGGGAATTGCCGGTTGGTGGGGTGATTTGGGAGAACCAGAAGTCCATCCTTCAGACTTGATACATGCAACAGGAACAGCAGATGAAGTTCACAATATTTTCGGACATGATTGGGCACGATTGGTTCAAGAAGGTTATCAAAAAGATTTTCCTAACCAACGTCCGTTTATCCTTATGCGTGCAGGTTATTCAGGTTCACAACAATTTGGTATGATTCCATGGTCTGGTGATGTTAACAGAAGTTGGGGCGGATTACAATCACAACCAGAAATTGCCCTGCAAATGGGCATGCAAGGAATGGCCTTTATGCATTCTGATCTAGGTGGTTTTGCAGGAGCCAATCTTGATAATGAATTGTACACAAGATGGTTACAATATGGTGTTTTTCAACCTGTCTATAGACCTCATGCGCAAGAAGATGTACCTCCAGAACCAGTATTTAGAGAAACTAAAACCAAGGCACTTGCAAAACAATCTATCGAATTACGCTATAAACTATTGCCTTATAATTATACATTGGCATTTCAAAACAATCAAACAGGAGCTCCTTTAATGCGACCCTTATTCTTTGAAGAACCTGAAAATAAAGTTCTTCAAGAGGATGACTCTTTTTTTCTTTGGGGAAATAGTTTCTTAATTGCTCCGATCACAATCTCTAAAGTAGAAAAGAAGGTCGTCTATTTTCCAAAAAAAAGCCATTGGTTTGATTTCTATACTGATGAAAAATATCAAGGAGGACAAACTAAAGTCATTCCTGTACATGAAAACTATATTCCAACCTTTGTAAGGGCAGGTGCATTTATTCCTATGGCAAATCCGATGCAATCTACAGTGAATTATGATGCTAATAATTTCAAATTACATTACTATCATGATTCCTCTATTTATAAAAGCAACGGACAATTATATGATGACGATGGTAAAACTACCAATGCTTTTGAAAAGGGAGAATATGCGATACTATCGTTTAGCAGCAAGCGCAAAAAAAGACATTTAGCGTTTGAATTCAACGCAAAAAAAGGAGTTAATCATACGCTAAAAAACAAAACAATTAATCTTATTATTCACAATATTCAGAAAAAACCAAAACGAATAAAAATAGGTAGTAAAAGAAAAGTTGTTAGATGGAATGAAGCCAACAACACAGTAACTATTCCTATCTCATGGAAAGCAAATGAACCTTTAAAATTAAATGTAAAACTCTAATCAAAAAAAAATGAAAAACTTAACAATTATCCTATTAGGAATATTCACGTTTATTTCGTGTAAAACAGAAAAAAAAGAAGCTCAAAATGTTGTTGAAACTAATATAGAACAAATAGCTCCTGTTTCTGATGCTATGTTAGAGAATGCCGTAATATATGAAGCCAATATTCGTCAATATTCTTCTGAAGGAACGTTTGATGCGTTTACCAAAGATATTCCTCAATTGAAAGAATTGGGTGTAAAAATTATCTGGCTAATGCCAATTTTTCCTATTTCTGAAACCAAACGTAAAGCAACAGGAGGTGATTTTGCTTCTAAAATTGAAGATATTGAAGAGCGTAAAAAAGCATTAGGGAGTTATTACGCGGTATCAGATTATGCTAAAATTAATCCTGAATTCGGAACGATAGAAGATTTTCGAGAATTATTAAATACCGCTCATAACAATAATATATATGTAATTTTAGATTGGGTACCTAACCATACAGGTTGGGATCATATTTGGTTAAAATCAAACCCTGAATTTTACGTCAAAAATAGTAACGGTGAAATTACTGATCCCTTAAATGAAGATGGAACATCTAAAGGCTGGGGTGATGTTGCTCAATTAGACTATACTAATGAGGCAATGCAAAAAGCAATGTTAAAGGATATGCTCTATTGGGTTGAAAAAGAAAATATTGATGGTTTTCGTTGTGATCATGTAGGACCTGTACCAATTTCATTTTGGGAAAAAGCAATTCCAAAATTACGCGAAAAAAGAAACCTTTTTATGTTAGCTGAAAATGATGAATCAAGATTCTTGAAAGATAGTTTGTTTGAAATGGGGTATGGCTGGGAGTCACACCATATGATGAATTCTATAGTGAAAGGAGAAAAAAAAGTAAAAGATTGGGATAATTTAATGACTAAATTAGATTCAAAATTTGAGGATGACGATATCTTAATGAATTTTGTTACAAACCATGATGAAAATTCTTGGGCCGGAACTGTAGAAGAACGGTTAGGTGACGCAAAGGAATCTATACTAGCCTTAAGTTATGTAGCTCCTGGAATGCCATTGATTTATTCAGGTCAAGAATATGACATGAACCATAGATTAAAATTCTTTGAAAAAGATTCTATTCCGAAATCTAAAGGTAAAACTTGGCCAATATTAGAAAAATTAGGCGCTCTTAAAAATTCAAATTTAGCTTTAAACGGCGGTAAAAAAAGCGCATCTTATACTAGAATTAAAACCAGTAATGATGAAGCTATATTGGCTTTTGAAAGAGCAAAAGGTGGTGAAAAAATAATTTTCATAGCCAATTTATCAAACAAACCCGCTTCTTTTTCAATTCCTATCACTAAAAATTTAAAAGATTATATGGGTGATTCTGCAATTTCTTTAAACGAAAGTGACCAGCTAACCTTTAATCCTTGGGAATATAAAATTTTAACATCACATTAAATTATTACAATATACTTTAGTGTAAAAGAGGCTGTCTAGAAATATTTCTAGACAGCCTCTTCCTTTAGCCATTATCATTTAATCTCTGATTACAACTGAGCAATATCATAGTTTATCGTATACTATAATAGTACTTTTAATATTCAAATCACTATCTAAACTGAATACTATATGAAATAATTAAAAAAAGAAATCATGAAAAAGATAATCTATCTTATCATTTTTAGCTTAATATTTGGCTGTTCATCAACACAATTGTTAAATAGTTGGAAAAATCCTGATGTTCAAAATTTCAATCCTAAAAAGTTAGTCATCGTAGGAATGACACAAAACTTAAATGGCAGAACATTATTTGAACAAAAACTAAAAGATGAATTCTCTTTGAGAGGCATACATGCAATCAAGAGTACTGAAATATTTAAGTCAGATTTTACACATTCCAAAAAAACGGAAGATGACATTAAAGAAGTTGTAAAGACGCTTACTTTAAAAGGCGTAGATGCTGTATTAGTAACTGCAGTTAAAGGTATAGACAATAAGACAATTGCACATCAAGGATATTACGACGTAGATTATAGATATCACAGATTTAGAAATTATTATTTTATATATCAAGACATTTACTATCATCCTAATTACTATGATGATTATAAAGTATATCATGTAGAAAGCTCTCTATACACTCTTGATTCAGATGCAGAACGCACATTGGTATGGACGGGATACATTGACCTTATAGATCCGTCTCAAATTAATAAAACAGTGAACAATTTTGTAAAAGAGGTGATTAAAAATCTAGAAAAAGAGCAACTTATAAAAAAATTATAATTTCAAATTAAACTTAAAAATCAAAAAACCCGAATATAAAATTCGGGTTTTTTGTGGTACCTCCAGGATTAACTCATTACAATCGTTGTTCCTAGGGTCTAGCTGTTGAAAATACAAAACACACTACCTGCGGTTGCTACTTTTTTTAATTCCTCAAGCATTTGTAAGCAAGCTTACATGCATTCTGAAATAAAAAACCCGCTCAGTGAGCGGGTTTGGTGCTTTAAGTGGTACCTCCAGGAATCGAACCAGGGACACATGGATTTTCAGTCCATTGCTCTACCAACTGAGCTAAGGTACCGGTAGCTTTTAAGCGGTTGCAAATATAACTGTAAATTTAAAATAAATCCAAACTATTAGTTAAAAAATGTATTTGTATTTTTACATGTTTTAAAAAATTAAAATGAATTTAATTATAGATATAGGAAATACAAGAGCTAAAATAGCTGTTATTAAAGAAAATAGCATCTTAAAAAAAATGACGTCTGATATTGCAAATATCAAAAAAGACATAAAAAAACTCCAAAAAGACTACACTTTTAAAAACTGTATTATTTCATCTGTTTCTAAATTTGATCTTTCAGTATTAAAAAATTCTTTCAATTTTGACAACATAGTCGAATTGAATCATCATACAAAAATTCCTTTTATCAATAAATATAACACCCCTTCCACTTTAGGTGTCGATAGAATTGCATTGGCTAGTGCTGCGGTGACACAATACCCTTTTGAAAATGTGTTAGTTATTGATGCCGGTACGTGTATTACCTATGATTTGATAAATAGCAATAGTGAATATCTTGGCGGAGCAATTTCACCAGGTATTAAAATTAGATATAAGTCATTACATACGTTTACAGCAAATCTACCTCAACTTGAAGAAAGTAATTTTACTTTAATTGGTATTGATACAGAAAGCTCAATACATTCAGGTGTTTTAAACGGATTAATTCAAGAAATTGATGGTGTTATTAGTCAATATAAAGCTAAATATCAAAATTTAACAGTAGTTTTAACAGGTGGAGACACAAATTTCTTGGCTAAAAAGTTAAAAAGTACCATATTTGCCAATCCAAATTTTTTATTGGAAGGACTAAATAGTATTTTGATACATAACTTAGACGAATGATTAAGAAATTTACAGGTTTACTAATAATCTTCATATCCATACAGGGCTTCGCCCAAAGAAATAATATTTCTCCCTACTCTTTTTTCGGAATTGGCGAAGAAACAGCTCAAAAAACAGTAGAAGAAATAAGTATGGGGCAAATTGGAACTGCTTTTAATAGCACTCACAAGGTTACTTTTTCTAACCCAGCATCTTTGGCTTCGTTACGATTCACAACGTATACATTAGCTGTTGAAAATAAAGCATTAACGATTGACGATGGTACAAATTCTGAATCTGCCTCAGCTGCCTCATTATCTTATTTAGCTATGGGAGTTCCTATAGGAACTAATGCAGGTTTCATATTTGGTCTTCAGCCTAATACCACTGTTGGATATTCGTTATTAGAAGAAATAAAGGATGATGCTGATAACTTAACAGCTCTCAATTTATTTAGTGGAGAAGGTGGAACAAATCGTGTGTTTTTAGGTTTTGGGTATAAACTGCCTAAAAATATTAGTATAGGTGTTGAAGCCTCTTATGTATTCGGTAACATTGAAAACAGCTTGTTAAATAGAAGAGAAGATGTACAACTAGCTACTCTAAATAAAACAGACTCTAATATTAAAGGATTCACAGCTAAAGTAGGGGTACAATATGATACAAAAATTAATGAAAAAGTAACGCTGAAGGCAGGTGGTGTGGTTAATTTAAGTAATGAATTAACTAATAAAGGTGAAGAATATTTATTTTCGTTATTAAATACTGGTGGCGGGATTGTAATTCCTAGAGATACTATTTTTAATGGTTCTTTTGAAAGTACAATCAAAAATCCTATAAAAACTACCATAAGTGCCGGCTTAGGAGAAGCGAATAAATGGTATGCAGGTATTGAATATAGTTTTCAAGATGCTTTAGATGGTGTTCTTAATCAAAATTCAACAGTTAGTTACGAATCGTCTAATAGAATCTCGGCCGGAGGGTTTTATACTCCAAAATATAATTCTATTTCAAATTACTGGCAACGAATTACTTATAGAGCCGGAGTTAACTTTAAACAGACAGGATTAGTCGTCAATAACACTACAATAAATGATTTTGGCATATCTTTTGGAGTAGGGTTACCAATAGGCCAACAATTATCAAATATTAACCTAGGTTTTGAACTAGGTAAAAGAGGTGAAATAAGTAATGACCTAATTAAAGAAAATTATCTTAACTTTCGCCTCAGTTTAACATTAAATGATAGATGGTTTAAAAAACGTAAATTACAATAATTAAATACCCAAGATGATGAGACAAAAAATTACAAACTTAGTTATGGTTTTATTTCTGTTTATAGGAATAACAACTGTATATGCGCAAAAAAAGGATTATGGTTCAGAGCCTGAAAAATGTGCTCAGAATTTATCTCTTTTTCATGAAAGTGTGAAGGGTAAAAACTATACAGACGCGTATGAGTATTGGTTATGGTGTTTTGATAACTGTCCTAAAGGTTCAAAACTAATTTATAGTGACGGTTTAAAAATTGCCAAGGATAAATATGAAAAAGGTGAAAAAGAAGCTGCAGGTAAATTGATTGATGATATTTATGCTAAACGAATTATAAATTTTCCTTCGAACTTAGGAAAAGTATATAGTGACTGGGCGATTTCTTTAGAAAAAAGAGGTGCTTCAAAAGAAACAATTTTTGAAAAACTTGAATTAGGTTTTAAAGCTGATCCTTCAGGATTAAGCATTAAGAATATGGCTAAATTCTTTGAAGAAGTAACAAATAGAAATAAAAATACGAATGTTCAAAAAGTATTTGACACTTATGATGATGTGTTAGAAGCTGTAAATGTTAAAATTGACAGACTCACAAAAGAGTTAGATATTATCAATGCTAAAGACTCGAGTGGAGTTGCATTAACAAAAAAAGAGACTAGAAAAAGAAAAAATAATGGCATCAATTTAAGAGCTTTAGGTCAAGCAGAAGGTGCTTTAGATCAAATTCTTGGTGAAGTAGCAACCTGTGAAAGATTAGTACCGCTTTACAAAAAAGGGTTAGATTCTCATAAAACAGATGGTAAATGGTTGAAAAGAGCTGTGTCAAGATTACACCATAAAGAATGTACTAATGATCCATTATATCCTCAAATGGTAGAGGCCTATGTACATGCTGACCCTTCACCTGAAGCCTATATTTTCTATGCAGGCATCTTAGAAAAAAGAGGTGAAAAAAGAAAAGCATTAGAATACAGAAATAAAGCAGTTGATTTAGAATCTGACCCTTATAAAAAAGCTGATTATTTGTATAAAATTGCAAGAACCATGTATGGTTCTTCTGCAAGAACCTATGCAAGAAGAGCATTAAAGCATAGACCAAGTATGGGGCAAGCTTATTTATTAATTGCACGATTATATGCAAAAAGCGCAAATAGTTGTGGTACGGATGAGTTTAGTAAAAGAATGGTGTATGTAGCTGCTGTCAATAAGGCAAGAAGAGCAAAAGCAGTTGATCCGAGTATTAGCTCAACAGCAAATAGATATATCAAAAGCTATTCGGCTAGTATGCCTTCAAAGAAATTAAAATTTACGTTGGGAGTAAAATCGGGTGCTCCTCATAAAATTGGATGTTGGATTGGTGAGACAGTTAGAATTCCCTAACTTTAGCTGATGCTACAATTCGCTTATCATAATATCAAAAGCATTGCTACTTACTTTTTAGTAGCAATGCTTTTTTCATGTGGTAATGACCTAAAAGAAGTACAAGATTTTTTAGCAGATAAAAATTTGCCTATTGGTATTTCTAAAAATGTAAATTTAATTCATACTGATTCAGGTAGGGTAAAAACAAAATTAATTACCCCTTTATTATATGATTATGGTAATAGAACTGAGCATCCTTATCAAGAATTTCCTGAGGGTATAAAAATTATAACTTTCGATAAAAAAAATGACTCTGTTACGCTAACTGCAGATTATTCTAAAACATATAATAAAACAGGAATTTCTGAAGTAAAAAAGAATGTGGTTGTTACCAACCATAAAGAAAAAAGTAAATTATTTACTGAACAACTTTTTTGGGATCAAACAACTCATTATATTTATACTGAAAAAGCATTTAGATTAATTACAAAAACAGATACAATATACGGTAAAGGATTTGAATCTAATGAAGATCTTTCTAAAGTTACTATGAAAAATATTAGCGGATCCGTATATGTTAATGAAAGTACCAAACCATGATAAAATACTTACGATTTATTGAGATAGGATATTTAGTTGTTTCAATTGTTCTTGCTTATGAAACTTTTGCAAATTGGACAACTCATCGCGAAAAGGCATATTTGTATTTGGCCTTTTCAGCCGCTGCTGTTTTTATGTATTTTTTTAAAAAACGATTTAGAAAAAAAACAGAAGCTAGAAATAATAGACAAAAAGATCAATAATTGGAACTACATGTTCTCGTCATATTAATTTCCATCATATTATCTGCTTTTTTTTCAGGTATGGAAATTGCTTTTGTATCAGCTAATAAAATGCATATTGAGCTTGAAAAGAAAAAAGAATCTTTTTTAGCCAAAATACTACATAATTTAACTAAAAATCCTTCAAAATTTATTACGACTATGCTGGTTGGTAATAATATTGCTCTTGTAATTTATGGGTATTTTATGGGAGAATTATTGATACCTTATCTCATTCCTTATATTAGCAGTAGCTTTTTAATTTTATTAATACAAACCTTAATTTCAACATTAATTATATTAGTTACTGCCGAATTTCTACCTAAAGCTATATTTAGAGTTTATGCGAATGAATTTTTAAAAATCTTTGCTTTACCGGCATATCTGTTTTATTTGCTGTTTTATTTTATTTCTGAATTTATCATTTTTATTTCTGATTTTGTATTACGTGTTTTTTTTAATACAAAACAAGATAATGTGCAGTTGGCCTTTACCAAAGCTGAATTAGGAAACTATATAACCGAACAATTAGAAACTGTTAACGAAAATGATGAAGTTGACTCTGAAATACAAATTTTTCAAAATGCGTTAGATTTCCACAATGTAAGGGCTAGAGAAGCCATGATACCTAGAACAGATATTATTGCTGTAGAACTGCATGATACCATTAAAAATTTGAATGAACTATTTGTGAAAACGGGGTTATCAAAAATAATGGTGTATAAAAATTCTTTAGATGATATTATAGGATATGCACATGTTTTTGAACTTTTTAAAAATCCTAAAAGTATTCGTTCTATATTATTACCTATTGAAGTTGTGCCTGAAACAATGATGATTAATGATATTTTAAATGAACTCACTAAAAAACAAAAAAGTGTTGCCGTTGTTTTAGATGAATATGGCGGAACTTCTGGTTTGATCACAATTGAAGATATTATCGAAGAATTATTTGGCGATATTGAAGATGAACATGATTCTATTGAACTTTTAGAAAAGAAAATTAACGATCGAGAATTTGAATTTTCGGCACGATTGGAAGTTGACTTTGTTAATGAAACATATAATTTAGAACTCCCGAAAAATGAAGCTTACGAAACAATCGGAGGCTTAATAGTAGATTCGACAGAAAACATCCCACAGAAGGGAGAAATTATTGATATTGAAAATTTTCAATTTACTATTATTGAAGTCTCATCATCAAAAATTGAAAAGGTTTATTTAAAAGTTTTATTTAAAGAAGAATAGACTTACTTTCTTATACTAATTTACTTGCAATTCTGCTTTCATAATTAAAACGGAAATTGTATTTTCGCACACTGAATTTAAAAAGAGTTAAAAAATGGCAATTTTAGGTAAAATTAGAGAGCGTTCATTATTTTTAATTATCGTTATAGCCTTAGCATTATTTTCTTTTGTGATTGGTGATGTTTTTACACGTGGAGGTTATGGTGGTAACAAAAACTCTGTTGGAGAAATTAATGGAGAAAATATCTCGCGTGAAGAATTTGCCGAGTTAGTAGAACAACAAAGAGCAAGAACAGGGAACAGAGGCTCTCAATTGCAAAGTGTAAATGCAGCTTGGGATAATTTAATTAGAGAAAAAGTATATAAAAACCAGCTTGAAAAATCTGGAATTATAGTTGGTGAGAAAGATGTTTGGGATGAAATAGTAAAACAACCCTTTGTTCAAAATAGTCCTCAATTTAAAAATGAAATTGGTCTATTTGATGAAGAAAAATTTAAAGAATACGTTGCCACACTACAAGATGCTGCAACTGAAGATGAACAAGGGAAAGCTGCTTGGTTAGGATGGCTTAATTATGAAAGAAACATCAAGTCTAATTTACAAATTTCTACCTATAATAATTTAATCACGGCAGGTTTAGGTGTGACTTTAAAAGATGGTGAGCACTATTATATTGACAATAACACCAAATTAGATTTAGAATATGTTTATGTTCCTTATACATCTGTAGCTGATAGTTTAGTTACAGTTACTGATGATGAAATCAAAGAGTATGTTAAAAGCCATCCTGAAGATTATAAAACCGAAGCTTCACGTGATATTAGTTTTGTCAAATTCGACATTAAAGCTACTCCTGCTGATGAACAAGCTATAAAAACTGATTTAGCGAAACTTATCAATAATAGAGAAGAATATGTTACTGCAGCGAAATCAAATATCGAATTTAAAGGATTATCGACTACTGAAAATGTTGAAGAGTTTTTCAGGGAGAATAATTCAGACACACCATTAGATGCTAAGTTTTATACTAAATCTCAAGTGGATAAAATAATTTCTGACACTATATTTAATCTAGAGGTAGGTGACGTTTACGGGCCTTATAAACACGGAGAGTTTTTCAAACTTTCAAAATTGGTCGAAGTAAAACAATTACCAGACTCTGTCAAAGCAAGACATATTTTACTTCCATTTTTAGGATCAATGAGAGCAGACCCTTCCATAACACAAACAGAAGAAGAAGTTAAAAAAACTGCTGATAGTCTTTTGACTATTATAAAAAATGACAAATCAAAATTTGCTGACCTAGCTGAAAATTTATCTTCAGATAAAGGGAGTGGCGCTAAAGGTGGTGATTTAGGATGGTTTCCGTATAACCGAATGGTACCCGAATTTAGAGATTTTACATTTGAAAATAATATTGGAGACATTGCTATTGTAAAATCAGATTTTGGATTTCATATTATCGAAATTGAAGGTCAAAAAAATAAACAAAAAGCCGTTAGTATAGCTACATTTTCAAGAAAAATTGAAGCCTCTGAAGAAACAGAAAATGATATTTTCCAAAAAGCTGAAACGTTTGCTTCAGAAGTATCAAATGGAAAAGATATGTTGGAACTTGCTAAGGAATATAACCTAACAATGCAACCTGTAGTAGGTTTAAAAGCTATGGATGAAAAAGTTTCAACCCTAGGTGATCAAAGACAAATTGTAACTTGGTCTTTTGAAAAAGGAACAAAAGAAAATGATATTAAACGTTTTGATATTGATAAAGGGTATGCAATAGTTAAGCTAACTGCAAAACGTAAAAAGGGACTTAGTATAGGTGCTTCTAAATTTACTATTAGAACCACCTTACTAAATGAAAAGAAAGTTAAATTAATTAAAGAAAAGTTAGTAGGTGATAATCTTGAAGAAATAGCCAAAGTATTTAATAAAACAGTAAATTCTTCAAAAGCTGTATCGCTAGGAAGTCCTGTTTTACCTAATGTAGGGAGATCGGCAAATTTAGTGTCAACTCTAACATATTTAGATGAAAATAAAATATATAAAGGTATTGAAACTCAAAATGGTGTTATTATCGTAAAAATTCTTAAAAAAGAAATACCTAAAGCTTTAGATAATTATTCTAGTTTTACTAATATTATATCAAATTTAAATCAATCTAAAGGTGTCAAATCATATGGCGCCATTAAAAAATTAGCAGATATTGAAGACAATCGTGCTTCGATGTATTAATTATTATTTTAATATATCAAAAAAAAAAACTTAATAAGTTAAATTAACTTAAGATTTTATATATTTGCCATTAATATTTATGTTTTATTAACATAAATTCAAAACTTAGAAACAGAAACTATAAATTTAAATTATTTAAAATGAAACATTTAAGAAAAGTTTTATTCGTTTTAGTGCTTTTTGCAGGTTTTAGCATGAGCGCTCAAGATGAAAACAATCCTTGGTCAATTGATTTTGGTGTAAATGCCGTTGACTTTTATCCTACTAATCAATCCGGAATGGGAAATTGGTTTGATGAATATTTTAACACTGGTGATCATTTCAATATGGTTCCTTCTATCTCTAGAGTTAGAGTTGGTAGATATGTCGGAGATGGATTTTCTCTTGGTGTAGCTGCTTCAATAAACAAAATAGAAAATATTGGTGATCTTCCTGCTGATGATTTATCTTACATTGGTGCTGATTTAGATATTCGCTATGCTTTAAGTAATGTGTTTTTTACTAAGGCTAAATGGTTTGATCCTTATGTATCTGTTGGTGGTGGTTATACTTTTATTGATGAATTGGGTGCTGGTACGTTTAATGGTGGTGTAGGTGTTAATTTTTGGTTTAATGATTTTGTAGGCTTAAACATTCAGTCTGTTTATAAACATTCATTTGATGAAGATCGTCAATTACCTCATTTTCAACATGCGTTAGGTCTAGCAATTAAATTTGGAGGAAAAGACACTGATAAAGATGGTGTATATGACAAAGACGATGAGTGTCCTGAAGTATTCGGTCTTGAAGCTTTCAATGGCTGTCCTGATACTGATGGTGATGGTATAAAAGATAGTGATGATGCTTGTCCAGAAGTTGCTGGTTTAGCTGCATTAAACGGTTGTCCTGATGCTGATGGTGATGGTGTTGCTGATAAAGATGATCAATGTCCAAACGATGCTGGTACTGCTGCGAATAATGGCTGTCCTGATGCTGACGGTGATGGTGTATATGATAAAGATGATGAATGTAAAGATGTTGCTGGTCCTGCTGAAAACAAAGGATGTCCTTGGCCTGATACTGATGGTGACGGTGTATTCGATAAAGATGACAATTGTGTTAATGAAGTAGGTCCTGCTTCTAATCAAGGTTGTCCTGAAAAAGTAATTACTGAAGAAGCTAAAGCTAAATTAGATGCGTTTGCAAAAGCTATTTACTTTAATTCTGGTAAATCTTCTTTCAGACTTGGTGTTAGTGATAACTTAGATTTAATTTCTGATATAATGGCTGAATTTAAAGATTCTGATTTCCATATTGGTGGTCACACTGACAGTGTAGGTTCTGCTAAATTAAATCAAAGTTTATCTGAATCTAGAGCTAAAGCTGTATTAGATTACTTAGTGTCTAAAGGTATTGCTGCGGATAGATTAAGTTCTAAAGGTTATGGAGAAGATACTCCAATCGCTTCTAACAAAACAAGATCTGGTAGAGCTAAAAACAGAAGAGTTGAAATTAACTTAGCTGATTAATTAAAACTAAAATATTTTTTAAAAGCCGTACTTTAATAAGTACGGCTTTTTTATTTGTTTCAACATTTGTAAATTCGTTCTATGCAAATTTATTTAAATCGTGTTGTCAAAGACATCTTAACAAAGAATCTTAAATTATCTAACCATATATTCATATTACCGAGTAAAAGAGCCGGAGTATTTCTTAAAGATGAGTTTAAATCATCTCTAACACAGACAACCATTCTTCCTAAAATAATAAGTATAGAAGAATTTATCAAGGAACTTTCGATGATAAACTCAATTGATACAACTACACTCCTATTTGAATTCTATCAAATCTACAAACAAAACACACCTTCAAAAGAAACCGATAATTTTGATCAATTTTCTACATGGGCAACCATTTTATTACAAGATTTCAATGAAATTGATAGACATTTAATTGACCCTTCTTATATTTTTAGTTATTTAAATGATATCAAAAGGTTAGAGCAATTATTAAAAGGTAAAAAACAAACAGATCTAATTAAAAAACGTTCTCAATTTTTTGAAAAATTGGAATCTTATTACACTTCATTTTACCAACATTTATTAGAAAAAAAAATAGGCTACCAAGGGCTACAATATAGGGAAGCCGTAGATAATATTCACTTTTATATAAATAATACGAGAGATACTAAAATCGTATTTGTAGGTTTTAATGCCTTAAATAAGGCAGAAGAGAAGATATTTCAAGAACTATTAAAAAGCAGTATTGCTACCATATATTGGGATATAGATAGTCAATATTATAATTCTAATCATAGTGCAGCATCGTTCATTAAGAAATACTATAAAAATTGGAGTTATTATAAAAACAATCCATTTAACTGGATGGATAATAGCTTCTCAACACAAAAAAACATTAAAATAATAGGCGCTCCAAAAAATACTTCCCAAATTAAATTTGCAGGCGAAATATTAACCAAAATTCAAGGTTCAACTAATAATTACCGAAATACTGCTTTGGTACTCGCTGATGAATCCTTGTTGACAACCACACTTAATTCATTGCCTACTGAAGTTGAAAATGTAAATATAACCATGGGCTATGACCTTAAAAATATTCCCCTAGCAAATTTATTTGAAACTCTTTTTAAACTACATATAAACACGAAACAACATCGATTCTATCATAAAAATTTACTTGCATTTTTACATCATAGTCAACTAAAATCCATTTTTGAGGAAACCAATTTTTGCAAAAAATTAAGCTCTAAAATTTCTAGATACAATTATACTTATCTCTCAAAATCTGACCTGTTAAAATTTTCTACAAAATTTGAACATGAGTTTGAATTGATTTCATTTCTGTTTGATAATTGGTTTGATAATGCAACAACCGCCATTGATAACTGCATAAAACTAATTACTACTATTCAAGAAAGAGCAACTCTAAATCAACTACAGAAAGAATATGTTTATCGGTTCTACACCATTTTTCAGCAGCTATCAAATTTAAATACTAAATTTGGATTTATTATTAATATCAAAACGCTTTATCTATTTTTTAAACAATTACTACAAAATGAAAAATTATCTTTCAAAGGAGAACCTCTAACCGGGTTACAGATAATGGGAATGTTAGAAACAAGAACCCTAGATTTTAAGAATCTAATCATTACATCTGTTAACGAAGGAATTTTACCCGCCAGTAAATCAGATAATTCATTTATTCCTTTTGATGTTAAAAAGGAAGTGGGCCTCCCAACGTATCAAGAAAAAGATGCTATATTTTCTTATCATTTTTTTCGATTATTACAACGTGCTGAAAACATTTATTTAATTTACAATACAGAATCAGACGCCTATGGATCAGGTGAGCAAAGTAGATTCTTAACACAATTAGAAATTCTTAAAGAAAATGAAATAGAAAAATTTGTGGTTAGCCCTAAAGTAATTAAAACAAAAAATGAACTGAAACAGCTACCTAAAAATCAAGTTTTACTTAACGAACTAACACAATTAGCAGAAAGAGGGTTCTCTCCTACTGCACTTACTTCTTACATCTTAAACCCTTTTGGGTTTTACAAACAAAAAATATTAAAAATACAAGAAGTTGAAGAAGTTGAAGAAACAATTGCCGCCAATACACTTGGTACAATAATTCATAAAACCTTAGAAGCCCTATATTTACCATTTAAAGGAGAGTATTTAACAGTAGATACCATAAAACGAATGAAGAAAATCGCCACTGACGAAGTGAAAAAATGGTTTATAAAAGAGTACGGCAATAACATTTCTTCGGGTAAAAATTTACTGATTTATAAAGTAGCGCATCAATTTATTGATAATTTTTTAACACAAGAAATTTCTTTAATTCAACAAGGAAAACAAATTAAAATAATAGCGTTAGAATGTGATTTAGAAACTAACATATCTATTGAAGGATTGAATTTTCCTATACACTTAAAAGGTCAAGTTGATAGAATTGATGAAATTGACGGTGTCACAAGAATTATTGACTACAAAACAGGTAAAGTAACTCAATCTCAACTTAGTGTTAAAGATTGGAGTCTTTTAACTACAGACTTCAAATACAGTAAAAGTTTTCAAGTACTTTTTTATGTATTATTATATTCCAAAATATACAACATTGATATAGATACTACTCCAATCGAGAGTGGTATTATATCATTTAAAAATTTACAATCAGGATTCTTAAAAGTAAATAAAAATAGTACTTCTAAAGATGATTTAGACAATTTCACCATTCAGTTAAAACAATTAATCTTAGAAATTTTTGATCTTAAAAAGCTTATTATAGAAAAAGAAACCAATTTTGTGTAAACATGAAAATCGTTAAAAACATAGTTCTGCAAGGTAAACATGATAGGCCCATACTTACAGATGTCTTCTATACAAAAACCAATAAACCAAAACCCATAGTCATTTTCGCACATGGTTATAAAGGTTATAAAGATTGGGGCTGTTGGAATTTGGTAGCAGAACAGTTTGCCAATAACGATCTATTTTTTGTAAAGTTTAATTTTTCTTATAACGGCGGTACGATTGAACAACCTATAGATTTTCCAGATTTAGAAGCTTTCGGAAATAATAACTATACCAAAGAATTAGACGATTTAGCTTCTGTTATTGATTGGATTTTAAGTGAAGATTCTTTCAAAAATGAAATTGAAAGAACTAATATTATATTAATTGGTCATTCTCGAGGTGGAGGCATCGTTACTATAAAAGCTAGTGAAGATAATCGTATCAGCAAAGTAATTACCTGGGCGGCCGTAAGTAATTTTGGTAACAGATCATCTACAAAAAGTGAATTAGAGCAATGGAAAAAAGATGGTGTTAAGTATGTTTTAAACGGAAGAACGAAACAACAAATGCCTCATTATTATCAATTTTATGAAGATTATAAAGCCAATGAAGCTAGATTAAATATTGAGTTAGCCACTAGAAAAATTCACATTCCACATTTAATAATTCACGGTGATAATGATACTTCGATCTCATTAGAAGAGGCCAAAAATTTACATGCTTGGAATCCGGAGAGTAAATTAGCCATTATTAAAGGTGCAAATCATACTTTTGGATCGATGCATCCTTGGAAGGGGAAAGACTTGCCTAAACATTTTAAGCAAGTCTTAGTAAAATCTATTAGATTTTGTTCTTAATGTAACAATATTTTTTTAGTAAAACTTTCAGTTTTATTAAACGCTTTGAAGATATAAATCCCTTTGGTTAAATGAGATAAATCAAATGTCTTTGTTGTACCACTTTTACCGCCGTTTTGTATGGAACTTGTAAACACCAAACTTCCATTGAGATTAAAAACAGTAATTTCAAATACCTCTCTTTTTACCTTAGCGTGAAAACCAATAGTAATTACTCCTTGTGAAGGATTAGGGTATAAAATTAATTGCTCTCCTACAACAACAATTGACTCTTCTTTTACAGATTTTGCCTCACTACCTATAAATTCATAAGCACCAATATCATAATTATTACCTTGAGGACGGGGTATACCATCAAAATCATACTTCACTTCATTTAAGGTTATACCCGCACCAATCAATGGTGATGTAGATTGTAAATGAAAATCTGTAGCACTTACAAATTGCGGATTTACAGATATATTACCAGTTCCTGTTTCTGGCACTCCATTTGTTCCCCAAAAATTAAAGTAATCATTATATTCAAACAACAGCTCTGAAGGAGTAGGTTCTCTGTATTCTGTGGCTGAAGTAAAACCTAACCCAACACCATTAACTATACAATTTTTCATTTCGTTATTAGACATTGTTATCCCCCCTCTATCGGTAAAACCTATCTGTACAAATTCATTCGTAATATTATTAAAAGTTATGTTATAGAATTTAGTCCCACTTAGATTAACTGATTGACTAGTTAGTCTATTTAATATTTGAATACCCATATCAGAGACGTTATCAATCAAAATATTTCTAAATGTGTTGTTGTCCCCAATACTTCTAACTGCACCTTCTCCATTATCCATCATAACGATTCCTAATTCAAGATGATGTAAGTTAAGGTTTTCAAAAATATTATCTGAGGAAGCTCCATAAATAACGCATCCAAAAACCCCTTTCGGATTAATTACAACGTTGCCGTGAGCTTCTGAATTTTTGAAAACATTAAATTTTGATGTCTCTTGTCGTGCTATAAAAGAGTTTTCAGTGTTAACTGCTAAACAATTATCTATTAAATTATATTCTGAAATATATTTTATTGAGAATCCGTGTCCTGGAAAATCAATATCCGAACTATTTTCTGCATGACTATTTAAAACAATATTATTACTTCCCGATATACCAAATTTATAGTCTCCGTCTGCTCTTTCACTATACGCTTCACATCCAATCATTAACCCATTTTGATTTTTAAATTCAAACATAGATTCAGAACCATTCACCGCAATACAATCAATAACTCTAAATCGTTCATTATTATATTCGAAATGAGATAAATCAAAACAATAACCATCACCATTATTTAAGTCTCCACATTCTTTTACAATAATCCTTTCAAAAATTACATCTTTACAATTACTAGAAGTATCTACACCTTTTAAATAATTAGTAAATTGTAAATTTTTAACTATTAAATAATTACTCGCTGTCGTAGGTGAAGGTGAGGTTAAATTTAATCCTATTCCTACACTTGTATTGCCCCCATCAAATAAAGGCATTTCAGAAGCGTCCAATAGTGCCGATGTTACATCAAATTCATCAACATAAGGAGTATAGTAATTAGATGTAATATCTCCAGGAGTCAACTTATAGCCCTCAATAACTATAGGGTTGTCTATAGCCCCTAACATTGACGGTGCTGTTAAAAATTCAGCTCCATAATTATAAGCTTTCACCCATACTTTATCTCCTGCTCCCGTAATAGCTCCTATTCCTTCTCCTAAAGTTTTAAAGGCCAAAGCTTCGGTACTACCATTTCCACTACTTGTTACATTACCATCTACAAAATAAACATTGCCTGTTGGTGTAGGTTCTGGAATATTATTATTTATATATGTTAAGGTAAAATCATAAACACCATTAGAATTGATACCAACCATATCACTACCTCCTTCATATCGAATTGTATTATTATCCCAAGAATTAAATGCAGTGGATACACCAAAATAATGTCCATTTGTTTGACCTGGCTGAATTACAATGGAATTAATAGTTTTTCCGCTTACGGTAAAACCTGTATATGTAGTTGCAGTAATAGGTATGTCACTATCAAAATAAATCCTATTAGGTGTAGATGATTCTATTCTAAAATTTGAAATTAATAGAGAATTTGAATCAGTCAATGCAACTAATATAACCGTACTTTGAGCAGATTCATTCCCTTCTGTATCATAAGCAGATACTGTCCAATCAGCAGAACTTTGTGCAGTTTGACCTATAACATCTAATGTTGTAACATTGCCTATTGTAGTATATAAAACGTTATCCTTATATATCTTATAACCTGATACTGCTACATTATCAGTCGAAGCTCCCCAAGATAAAGTAAATGAACTCGAAGTAATATTGTTACTTGATAAATTCGTAGGAACTGTAGGAGCTTCTGTATCAGCTGTTGCATTATCGATTATCGAAATTTTATCTAAAAATAATTCTTGTGCTGTTGAACCATTATTTTTAAATACATATGCTTGAATCGTAATTGTACCGTCCGCAGTAGGATTTATTGTAAATGTATAACCTGTCCATGTCTGAGTCGTAACAAACTGACTTTGTGTTGCTATACTTGTTCCAAAAAGTACTAATTCTTGCTGATCTCCTACTGACCCTCTCTTTGCATATATTGTAACAGTATATGTCTCTCCTGATAATACATCAAAATGATATCTCTTCTCCCCATAATTAGCTTCTGAAGAGGTTACTCGCAAACAATAATTGCCATTATAAGGTGATGTTGCCACAGATTCTATTACTCCATCATAACCACTCCATCCTGAAGTAGCATTTACCTCATTTATTGTACTTGCCGCATTATCCTGTGTGTATAAATCTGTACCTGATGATATGAGAGATTTAAAATAATTGGGTGCTTTATTAAACAAATTAAAATGTTCATAAGCTTGAATTGTAGGTTGCCAAAAAATTGAAAACACTACTAATAAGATTAGTTTTTTCATGGAATAAAAAGTTTAGAAAGTTAATACTGTCTAGATTCCAAAAAAGAGAAATTTAGTATATATACTACTATTTTAATAATGAAATGTTTAGCTAAATCTCCTAATTATAGATTCTATGCTAAATATACAAAATTATTTTATATATTCCTTTTGTAAAACTTATGCATTCCACATTTAATAATTCACGGTGATAATGATACTTCGATTTCGTTCGACGAAGCCAAAAATTTACATTCTCGGAATTCAGAGAGTAAATTAGCCATTATTAAAGGTGCAAATCATACTTTTGGATCGATGCATCCTTGGAAGGGAAAAGACTTGCCTAAACATATCAAGATGGTCATAGAGAAATCAATATATTTTCTATTTAATATAAAATAATTTGAATTCTCCTTTAACAATTCATAAAGTTAGTTGATTCATTTCATTATGAAAAAAAGTGATGAACAGTTAAAAAAGCCCTTACATCGGAATTTCTTTATTTTTATAGCTAATGAAAAGCGTTTATTTCAAATCGGGCCTTGAAGGTCTTACTTCAATCTTACTTGGTAATGTGCGAGGATGCATGGTCAATAGGTCTAACATTAATTTTCCAATATCTTCAGGTTGAATTTTCCAAGCATCTTTCTCATTGGGAATGTGATTATTAAAATAAGTCGCAACCGAACCGGGCATGATCGTCGAAACTTTTATACCATGCGGACGTAGGTCGAGCATTGCTGCTTGAGTGAATCCTACCAAGCCAAACTTGGACGCATTATAGCCAGCTCCTTTTGCAAAAAATTGGTTCCCGCTAAACTAGCCAGGGTGATATAATACCCTTTAGATTTTTTCAACGCTTCAACAGATGCTTTTAAGGTATAAAAAGCTCCGGTTAGGTTTGTGTCTATCATAGTATTCCAATCTGCCTCAGAAAGTTCATCAATGGGTCCAAATTTACCAATTCCGGCATTGGCAAGAACAACATCTAATTGCCCCCACTTTGAAATTATTTTTGCTACAGTTTCTTTTTCATCTTTTAGGCTAGCTACGTTTGATTCCAAGGCTAAAACTTGATCTTTGTAACCTAATGTTGTAGCCGCTTTTTCTACAGTTTTTAAATTTCGGCCACTAATAGCAACACACATTCCGACTTCTAATAAACTTTTAGCAACTCCATAACCAATTCCTTTAGTGCCTCCGGTAATATAAACTACTTTATTTTTAAGTGTTTTCATCTTTAAATTTTTATTAAAGATAAGATAGTTTATGATAATTTAAAATGGAGACTATAATTATTCCTTAATAACAAAATTAGCAAATTAGTACAGATCTCCTTCTTGATGTGGAGAAGATGGTAGTATCTGTGGTCATCCCAACATTCTCCCCCACTGATAATAACTGTTAACAGTAAACTCGGGGAAAACCCTAGGTTTTAAAATCACATAGTTTACCTGATGTATTGTAGTAGCATAATAAACAACTTGCACCTAATAATTTTAATGCCTAAATATCATGAAAAAATTAGATCTTATATGTTACCTATTATTAATGATAGGCTTGGTTTCTTGCTCAAATGAAACTACTGATAATCTAAACGAAGATTTAATAATTGGCAACTGGAAACCAGTCAAAGAAGCCGTCTTTGCAGACGACGGCACACCAGAAGTATTTGAAAAGACCCCCTGCGAACAAACCAGCAGATTTACCTTCGCATCAGATGGCAACTTTACTTATACAGAGTTTGAAGATGATGAAGGTGGAAATTGTGTGCCAGATGAGAGTTATATTATTGATGGTACTTGGGCTAAACTCGCAACAGGACGCTACGAATTTAGGTTCACATATTTTAGTTCGACTAGCCAGCAAAGTGAGAGTGATTCGCAAATACCTGATAAAGTAACATTCTATAATGCCAATACCGTGATGCGCATTATTGAATTAATAGATGAAGGCGAGAAATATCTTGAATTAGTTCGAGTAAACTAAAACAAATACTACACATATAAAATATAAAATCATGAAAAAGCGACGTATTTATTTATTACTTAACGTATTAATAATAATTATAGCATCTTGTAGCAAAGATGATGTTATCCATCAACCTACAAAAAGTAGTGCCAAACAAATTACCAGTTTTGTGTTTAAAAAAAGTAGCAATAATCTTTTGGAAGCCGACATTATTGCCTACGTAGATGAACCTGCAAAATCCATAACAGCAACCGTGTCATATAGTGCTAATGCAGCATCATTGATTCCAAGTATTGAAGTCTCTACAGGTGCTACTATAAGCCCAAATGGCGTTCAAGATTTCAATAATCCTGTTACATTTACAGTAACTGCCGAAGATGGATCAACTGTAAAATATGAAGTAAACTTAGAAATTACTGTAACTGAAAGAGAGGCTTTAACTGCAATTTATAAAGCCAATCCAGACAATACGCTTGATTGGGATTTGAACGATACGGACATTAATAATTGGACAGGAGTCCTCACAAACAATCAAGGTAATGTTATAGAATTGTTTATGGATTCTAAAAATTTGGATGTTTTACCTCCTGAATTAGGACGGCTTTCCATGTTAATTGAGTTGGATGTAAATGATAATAATCTAAAGGAATTACCTAGTGAAATAGGAGAACTTGTCAATATGATCTATTTGACTTTAGACGATAATTTTATAAGTGAATTACCTAAAGAAATAGGGCAACTTGTCAATTTAACTGACTTGTATTCTTCAAATAATAAATTGACCAAATTGCCTGAACAAATAGGTGATCTTTCTAGTTTAGATTATTTAGAAATTGATGATAATCAATTGACCACCTTACCTAGCACCATCGGAAAACTTTCAAAGTTAACACATGTAGAACTTGGTTTTAATAAATTGACCTCAATTCCTCCAGAGATAGGACAACTTAAAAGCTTAGAAGGTCTAGCCTTATTGAACAATGAGCTAACCTTAATACCCAAAGAAATAGGTGAACTTACAAGTCTAATAAGTTTAAGTCTTTCAAAAAATGAACTGACGAGCATTCCTCCTGAACTGGGAAATCTCACCAATTTAACTGGTTTATATATTATTGATAACAAATTAACTTCAATACCCAAAGAGATCGGTAAGTTAACCACCCTTAACCGGTTATATTTAACAGAAAATTTATTGACCAGTATACCTCAAGAGGTTTGCAAATTAGAGGATACAGGCACTACAATTCTACTTGACTCAGATGTTAAGTGTGAATAAAAAACCTTAAAATGAAAAGTACGATAACAGCTCTCAATAGATTCTTTTTATTTCTTCTATTTCTTGCAAACACTTCTTTCGCACAAGAAACAGGCAAAGTAGACTACCCTGAACTAGGTATTTCATTTCATGTGCCTGAAGGTTGGGTGGGTAACAAAGTGGCATCGGGCTTTGCCATTACATCTTCAACAACAGAAGGAGTTATAATGATTTTAACTCATGATGTACACAGCATTCCCGACATGGAGAAAGAAGCAAAAAACGGATTTAAAATCAGCAAAAATACGGTTCTAACCCCTATAAATGGAATAGAGAAAATTATGGATAATGCTATTGCTGCTATATACACTGGGACAATAGATACAAAACCTGCAAAAGCCTTAATTGTAGGTATGATAAATCCGTATGGGTATGGAATAACAATTTTATGTGCAGCTAGAGCTAACTTATTTACTGAGGATCTTAAAAAAGCAGGACTTATCGTAACAGCTTCAGTAGTTTTTTATAATCCTAAGTTACCAAAAGTCGCGGTTTCATTGCATGAAAAATCCTCTGAATTGAGTGAAACATTCAATAACTGTAGATTAACCTTCATGGAATCTTATGGTACATCTGGCGGCGGGTATAGTAACCGCACCACTATAGACCTTTGCGGAAAAGGATATTTTAAACATTCATCTGTAAGTAGTGTCTCTATGGATATAGGTGGAAGTTCAGGTTATGGAGGTAACAATAAGCAAGGAGCGGGAACTTGGAGAGTGTTAAAAATACAAAATCAATCGGTGTTGCAATTAACTTTTTACAATGGTGAAGTGTATGAATACATAATTACCATTGATGAAGAAGATAAAACATATCTAAATGGCGAACGCTATTTTAGAACCTATAAAGATGCGGGTAAATACAGCCCGCAATGTGATTAAGTAAGGATGTAGATTCTAATATGTATATTTATAATATGATAACCAATCCAACATGAAACTTTATTTTAAATTTTTTATTCTTTTATTTTTAACAGTAAATAGTTATGCTCAAAGTAGAATAATTGACAGCCTTAAGATCGAACTAAATAAAGAACTGAGTGATTCATTAAAAGCTAGCGTCCTTAATAATCTGGCTTATAATTATTTATATCATTCTGTAGATTCTTCATTAGTTTATGGTAAGAAATTACAAAAATTAGCTTTTCGAATGAAATCTAAAAGCTATAAGGTTATCTCAGGAAAAAGTATTGGTCAGGCGTTCTTATATTTAAATAAAAATGACTCTGCCCAAACATATTTAGAAGAGGCTTTTAAGGTTGCCGAAACGAATATGCTTGATATGTCTGCATTATATACTACGCTGGGTCAACTCTATAAGAGACAAGGAGATTATGAAAAGGCAATTAAAGCTTATCTAGACGGCGTAAATTATGATGACGGTAATAAGGAGAATTATGGAAAATTCATAAAATTAATGAATATTGGTAATGTTCATATTGTTCTTAAAGATTATCATAAAGCGATTGAATACAACAAAAAAGCACTATCCCTACTTGATAGTATTAAGAATGAAAGAATTAACATGTCTGTTGGAATGTCCTATAATAATATTGGCACTAGTTATGCATATCTTAAAGACTATGAAAATTCTTTAGTTTATTTTAAAAAGGCACTTGCCATTAATTTAAAGAATGAAAATAAAAAGGAAATAGCTAATAATTATATGAATATAGGTAGCGTTTATAGAATTTTAGGAGATACTAAAAATGCAGTAACGTATTTAACTAAAGCCAATACTATTGCTGAAAAATTAAGCACTAGTGAAAGATTACAAATTGATTTAAACATAGCCCTTGGGACCAACTACAGTTCCTTGAAACAATACAACAAATCAGAAATACATTATGCAAAAGCCTTAAATTTAGCAAAAGAAATAGAAAATCTTCCATTAATTTCACAGGCATACTTGGTTATGAGTAGTCATTATTCTTCAATCAACAAAACTGAAAAAGCTTTTACAAATTATAAAGAACACATAAAATTCAAAGACAGCATTTTTAAAATAAATAATGTAAAAAGTCTTCAAGATATTGAAACTAAATACGAAACCGAAAAAAAAGATAACGAAATTGCTTCACAAAAGTTACAACTACAAGAACAAGAAAATGATATGCTGAAAAAACAAAATCAATATAGCCTTGCTTTAGGCGGTGGAGTGTTTTTATTGTTGGGTAGTTTAGGTCTTTGGTTATTTTATAGACAGCGACAAAAGATAAAAAACAATGAAATTTTAGCTTTACAAAGTCAACAAGATGTTGTAAAACTAGAATCATTAATAGATGGCGAAGAAAAAGAACGTAATAGATTGGCACAAGATCTACACGATGGTATTAATGGGGATCTAGCGGTTATAAAGTATAAAATAAGCTCTTTAGAGCCGTCAAAATTTTCAAAAAAAGAAAAGACTTTTTATGATGACGCTATTGGCATGCTAGACAATGCCGTAGAACAGGTACGAAGAATATCACACAATCTGGCACCGCCATCCTTGCAAAATTTTGATTTGATAGAGGCTATCCAACAATTTTGTTCTAAGCAAAATGCTTCGAACTTAGTAAATATCAGTTTTCAATATTTTGGGAATAGATTGTCATTAAAAAAAGAAAATGAAACAGCCATTTATCGAATTATTCAAGAGTTACTCAATAATATCATCAAACATGCCAATGCTACTGAGGCACTAGTACAATTAAACAATCATGATGATAAACTCATTATAACTGTTGAAGATAACGGACAAGGATTTGACACTAACAATTCAGAGACCGGAATAGGCTTGCAAAACATAAAATCACGGGTTAATTATTTAAAAGCTAATTTAGATATCAATTCCAGTAAAAAGGGCACCACTTTTAGTATTGAAATTGATGTAACTAAAATGGATAAGAATTGATACGAGTTGCTATTTTAGATGACCATAATATGGTGTTAAGAGGTATAGAAACGATGCTCGAAGACTCTAACAATATTAAAATAATTAACACCTATAGTAGAGGTCTACAACTGTTAGAAAACATTGCTAATAATGTACCCAATGTATTATTATTAGATATCAATTTACCCGACAGTAACGGAATAGATTTGTGTAAAGAACTCACCAAAAAACATCCCGAATTAGCAATTATAGCCTTATCAAATTATAGCGAAACAGGATTTATTAAAAATATGCTTAGAAATGGCGCAAAAGGATATTTATTAAAAAACACTGACAAACAAGAATTAATTACCGCCATTACTACTGTATATAAAGGGAGTAATTATTTGCCTAGAGGTATCCAAGAAATTTTACTCAATGATAGTATTGGCAATCCTTCGCAAATAACCTTTATTCCTAAATTGACCCGCAGAGAAAAAGAAGTACTCAACCTTATCGCTAAAGAACATATCAATCAAGAAATTGCTGACATACTTTTTATCAGTACGAAAACAGTAGAAAGCCATCGTAATAACCTCATCCAAAAATTAGGCGTGCGTAACACAGCTGGTTTGATACGAGTTGCGATAGAAAAAGGATTACTAGATTAGTACCACACATCACTACTTATTTTTAACCTCTTCAATATCTTATTTTTATATTCTTAAAAATTAGTTTATTAGGGTTTTCCCTGATTTTTAAAACCACATAGTTTACCTGATGTTTAAGGTTGACATTATCAGCAACTTGCACCTGTAAATCTTAAATTAAAAACTATGAGAAATTTCTTAAAAGTAACAATGTTACTCCTACTAATTATCACAATAGTTGGTTGTAGTAAAGATGATGAAGTAATTACTCCAGACCCAATACCTATAGCTACAGTAAGTAGTATTAGCCCAGAAAGCGGAACTAAAACAACAGCAGTCACCATTAATGGTGCTAATTTTGGTTCTGATGCCAGTAAAGTAAAGGTGTTTTTTAATAATACAGAAGCCACTGTGCAATCTGTAACCAATACTCAAATTAAAACAACAGCCCCAGAGAATGCAAGCACCGGAGCAGTTAAAGTAACAGTGAATGGCACTTCTGTTACAGGTCCGCAGTTTACCTATTTAGAGCCAAAGGTAAACAGCATTAGCCCCGAAAGTGGCCCTAAAGAAACAATAGTGACCATAAGTGGAAGTACTTTTGGTGCAAATCAAAATGTAGTATCCGTTTTTTTTAATGATAAAGAAGCTGAAGTGCAATCAGTCAATGATACCGAAATTAAAGTAAAAGTGCCTGTAAAAGCATTTACGGGTTTGGTTAAAATAATTGTCGATGGCGCTGAATTAACAGGTCCGGAATTCGTTTATATAGTATCAGAAATTGAAGTTTCTACAATTGCCGGAAGCGGTATTATCGGATTTGCAGACGGAATAGGTACCGCTGCTCAATTTCGATCTCCACAAGGGATTGCCATAGACGATCTCGGTAATTTATATGTAGCCGATACTGAAAATTATATTTTGCGAAAAATCACCCCAAACGGAGAAGTTTCAACTTTAGCGGGAGTTGCCAGAATACTTGGAGATACTGATGGTACAGGATCAGAAGCAAAATTTATGAGTATCAGCGATATCGCATTTAACATATCGGGTGATATGATAGTGACAGATCAAAATACCCATAAAATAAAAAAAGTGACCACAGATGGTATTGTCACTACTTTTGCAGGAACAGGTGAAAACGGTTCTAATAATGGCCCTGCATTAAATGCAACATTTAAGGCAACTACAGGTGTGGCTATAGACAGTCAGGGCAATGTATTTATTGTAGAGAGCAATAGCCATAGTATCCGTAAAATAAGTACTAGCGGAGAGGTAAGCCTTTTTGCGGGAGGAGGTCAAGCTGGTACTACTGACGGTAATGGTACAGCTGCAAGATTCACGTTTCCGCGAGGAATTGCAGTAGATGCAGCCGATAATTTGTATGTAACAGGTGTTCAAAGTCATTTAATACGTAAAATAACACCTAATGCTGATGTAACTACTATTGCAGGAGGTACACAAGGTTTTGCTGATGGGCAAGGTACAGCTGCTCAATTCGATGTGCCTTCCGGCATTGTAGTAGATAAACAAGGTGATATCTATGTAGTTGATAGTAAAAATAATAGAATACGTAAAATCTCACCTGATGGTAATGTAACTACTATAGCTGGAGATGGATCAACTACGCTGTTTAATCAACCACAAGGAATTACCATTGATGGATTAGGAGATTTGTATGTAGCCGACAGGTCAAATCATAGAATACTGAAGATAACACAAGAATAACTAAAATTAAATTTCATAATCATAGTGTTTTAATTAAAATATAAACCCTTTCACAATTAAAGAACTTCGATAAAGTGGTATAATAAAGTCTGATATTTTAAGATATCAGGCTTTTTTGATTTTGTGAATATATAAGGAGAATATCTCGTCAAATTGTTAAACCTTCACATTCTATAATAATTTCAAAATTGATAAATATTTTTAATTTTAAGTGAAGAGTTGAGCTTCGAACTTAAAAGCATAAAACTCATAATACTTTTATTTACTACAGTATCTTGAAAATGAAAGATGGGAGTGCCAATAATGGTCGTCCCAATAGTATCGCACGCCTGCAAATAGAAAAATCCGCACCCCCGTGCGGATTTTCTGCTTGATGTGGAGAATATCGGAGTCGAACCGATGACCTCTACGCTGCCAGCGTAGCGCTCTAGCCAACTGAGCTAATCCCCCAAACTGTTTAAAAAGCTCCTTTTAAAACCAATAAAGGAATTCTACTTTCAAAATCTTTTTTATACACTCTATCTTTTTCCCAAAGACGAACAAAAAATCCTCTTTTACGTCTAATTACACATAATATATCAGGGTTTGACTCATGAATATGCTCTAAAACACCTTGAAAAACAGTAGCATTTTCAGTAGTTTTAAAATTTGTTTTTAAGTTATTTAACTCCTCATTTAGCTCTGTACTTTCTGTTCTTCTTTTTGGAGTTATCACTCTAATTAAGTCTAATTTAGAATCAAATCTATGTAGCATATCCTTTAAAGGAGTCAAAGCATCATCAGCTGAAATAATACCTGATTTTACAGCCATCATTATTTTAGATACTTCCTTAAATTTATAATTATTTGGCACAACGAGAATCGGAATATCTGTACTTTTTATCAAACCTCCAGTGATTTTTCCTAAATAAACCTTCTCATCTGTAGAAATACTTTTGGCTGAAGAAATAATTAAATCTATTTTTAATTGTTTAGAAACACGTTCAATACTATCAATTATACTTCCTTTGATAGATTTAGAAATAATTTCAACCTCTTTAGTATCAACTTCAAGTAAAACGTCTTTTAACTCTTTATCACTATCTTCTTCTAAAATGGCATCAATATTCTTCATTGAACTGGCAACCTTAGTAACGCCATAAACCTTGATGATATATATCTTGGCACTAGTTCCTGCTACATAATCAATAGCATATTGTAGCGTATTTGCTGCATTATTATTAGAGCCAATAGGGACTAAAATATTTTTCATTAGCTTAAAAGTTTCTTGTAAATATAGTTTAATTTGGTTAAATTCTAAATTAAAACCCTTACTTAACATAAGTAAGGGTTTCTCTTTATAAATAAAATACTGAAACGATCATAACAACAATCGCGGCGGTATAAATGATTAATATCTATAATATTCAGGTTTATAAGGGCCTTCTACAGATACACCAATATATTCTGCTTGATCTTCTCTTAAAGTTTCTAATTCGACACCTATTTTTTCTAAATGTAAACGTGCCACTTTTTCATCTAAATGTTTAGGTAGCATATATACTTTATTTTCATACTTATCAGAATTATTCCAAAGTTCAATCTGAGCCAACGTTTGATTTGTAAAAGAATTACTCATTACAAAACTAGGATGACCTGTTGCACAACCTAAATTTACCAAGCGACCTTCGGCTAGTAAAATAATATCTTTACCATCAATAGTATACTTATCAACTTGAGGTTTAATTTCTACTTTAGTATCTCCATAATTATCGTTTAACCATTGTACCGCAATTTCATTATCAAAATGACCTATGTTACATACAATAGTTTTATCCTTCATTGCCTTAAAATGACGACCTACAACAATATCTTTATTTCCGGTGGTTGTAATTACTACATCAGCATTCGCTACCACAGAATCCAATTTTTTTACTTCATGACCATCCATGGCTGCTTGTAAAGCACAAATCGGGTCAATTTCGGTAACTGTAACAATGGCACCAGTTCCTTTAAAAGAAGCCGCAGTACCTTTACCTACATCACCATAACCACAAACAACAACACGTTTACCGGCAAGCATTACATCAGTTGCTCTTCGAACTGCATCAACTGCACTTTCTCTACAACCATATTTATTATCGAATTTAGATTTTGTAACAGAATCATTTACATTGATAACTGGTAATGGCAAAGTTCCGCCTTTCATTCTGTCATATAATCTATGAACTCCGGTAGTAGTTTCTTCTGATATTCCTTTGATACCTTTAACCAATTCTGGGTATTTATCTAATACCATATTCGTTAAATCTCCACCATCATCAAGAATCATGTTTAGTGGCTTTCTGTCTTCACCAAAAAATAAGGTTTGCTCAATACACCAGTCAAACTCTTCCTCATTCATCCCTTTCCAAGCATATACTGGTATTCCGGCAGCAGCAATAGCAGCAGCAGCCTGATCTTGAGTGGAGAAAATATTACATGAACTCCATGTAACCTCCGCTCCCAAAGCTATCAATGTTTCAATTAATACTGCTGTCTGAATCGTCATATGCAAGCATCCTGCAATACGAGTTCCTTTTAAAGGTTGCTCGTTTTTATACTCTTCGCGAAGGCTCATTAAACCTGGCATTTCAGCTTCAGCCAATTCTATTTCTTTTCTTCCCCAATCAGCTAAAGAAATATCTTTTACTTTGTAAGCCATATAAGGTGTAGTTTTTGTACTCATATTATTATCTTTGTGTTTCGTTTGCAAATCTACAAAATACCATTGAGAATTAAATGCCTCTATATAAAACTATAATACCAAAAAAAAATACGACCATTTACATTTGGCAAATTACAGAGTCTTTTGATGAGTTAAATACACAAACTTTAACTAAAAACAGTTCGTATCGCCTTAACGGAATGCGCTCTGAATTGCATCAAAAAGGATTTTTAAGTATTCGACATTTATTGAAAGAAGCTGGTTATACCGATGCCGATTTGTATTATGATGATTTTGGTAAACCTCATCTCAAAAATGGTAACTATATTTCAATTACACATTCGTTTACTTTTACAGGAATTATTGTGAGTGATACTACACGTGTTGGGATTGACATTGAAAAACAGCGTGATAAAATTTTACGAATCGCTCATAAATTTACAACCACCGAAGATTACGATCATCTAACGAACGATTATGAATTGGTTAGAAAATTAACTATTGTTTGGGGCGCGAAAGAATCATTATATAAAATATACGAACAGGAAGGACTGAGTTTTTTACAACATATTTATGTAGAAGATTTTAATTTTGATGATTCGCAAACAAGAGCATCCATTACATTTGAAGAAAAGATCAGTTCCTACACTATTCATTTTTTAGAATTTGAAGATTTTACCTGTGTGTATGCTTTTGATGAATTAATATAGCAATCCGTATATTTGAAACTTTCTATTTATTAATGAGCATATATCAATACATACTTCAATCAATTTCTAATGGTCAAAAACTATTGGCCATTTTATTAGATCCGGACAAAGTAAATTTAGAAGAAGTATCTCAACTTATTCAAAATATAAATAACAAAGCTGATTTTATTTTTGTGGGTGGTAGTACCGTTTCGAAAGGTGATACTGAAAAATTAGTCCATCAAATAAAAAAAAGAACAAAAATTCCAATACTATTATTTCCGGGAGATTATACCCAACTTACAAATGAAGCAGACGCTCTATTATTCTTATCGCTGATTTCTGGCGAAAACCCAGAATATTTGATCAAACAACAATTAAAGTCTGTTCCTTTTTTACAAAAATCGAAATTAGAAATTATCCCTACAGGTTATATTTTAATCAATGGAGGGACAAAAACTTCGGTACAAAAAGTGAGTGATACTACACCTATTGACCGTAATAATATTGATCTAATAAGTAATACCGCTTTGGCTGGAATGTATATGGGTAAAAAACTTATTTATCTTGAAGCTGGGAGCGGAGCCAAAACACCTGTGAGTACTGACATTATTAAAGCTATAAAAAATAAACTAACAATTCCGTTAATTGTAGGTGGTGGTATAAGAACAAGAAAGCAGTTAGATAATGCTTTTAATTCAGGTGCCGATCTTGTTGTTATTGGCACAGCTTATGAAGAGAACAATCAATTATTTGATGACTTTTAATACTTATGAATACACTTCTTGACTTTTTTTTAGAACCTTATCGAACAGCTCCCCTTATAAATATCATTCTTGAAGTTATTGCTGCCGGACTGGGTATTGCAAGTGTGATATTTGCCAAACGAGAAAATGTATTGGTTTTTCCTACAGGTATTGTGAGCACTACAATTTACATTTATCTGCTTTCTCAATGGAATTTGTTTGGCGACTTGATCATCAATATCTACTATACTATCATGAGTATTTATGGTTGGTATATGTGGAGTAAATTAATTGATTTGGCAAAAAAGAAACATATCCCTATTTCTAGAACAAACCTTAAGGAAAAAATGATTGCTTTCTCAATTTTTATAATGGCTTCTGTATTTGTAATTTTTATTTATAGACATTATAATGTAATGCCAAATAATCTAAACTTTAAAGAAAGTATCAATTTTGCGTATACTAATTTAACTTCCGGAAGTATAGAAGATTTTAGAACGGCTGTTCCTTTTTTAGATACTTTTACAACGGCTGCTGCTTTTGTAGCTATGTGGTTAATGGCCATTAAAAAAATAGAGAATTGGAATTTTTGGATACTCACTAATATTGTTTCTATTCCGTTATATTTTGTAAAAGGTTACGGTTTTACCGGAATTCAATACACAATTTTCTTAATTTTAGCCTTTCAAGGATATAGAACATGGAAAAAAATCTTAAACAAGCCCGCGGAACAAACATTATAAAAGTTGTTATTTTCGGGCCAGAATCTACTGGTAAAACAACACTTTCAACTCAACTTGCGCGGCATTATAACACCGTATGGGTAGCTGAATATGCACGAGAATATCTACAAGATAAATGGAATAATGAGCGTAAAACTTGTGAAAATTCTGATCTATTACCTATTGCTATCGGGCAAATGAAATTAGAAAATAAATTGGTTAAAAAAGCTGATAAAGTCCTTATTTGTGATACCGATTTGTTAGAAACTAAAGTCTATTCAGAAGAATATTACGGTGGGTTTGTTAACCCTGATTTAGACAAGGCTGCAATTAAAAATTCATATGATCTTTACTTATTGACCTATATTGACACACCTTGGGAAGCGGATGATTTACGCGACAGACCAGAACAACGTAAAGAAATGTTTAATGCGTTTGAAAATGCATTAATCAAGTACAATCGCCCCTATATTTTATTAAAAGGCAATAAACAAATACGAATGAAAACAGCTATAAAAGCAATAGACACCTTGTTAGAAAACAGAGATGATTTAGATAGTTTTTCTGATAATTTAGCTGATTTAGATTTACATTTTCTACATCAGAATATAGGAGATGTTACTAATTATAATATGTAATATCATTCTTTAGTTGATTGAGATATCTACTCGAGCATTATTAAGGAATAAAATGTAATTTTATTATGAAAATAGTGGGCGAATCTTATCGAGAGGTATTGATTTAGGTCTCGACTGCGCTCGACCTGACATCTAGATTATATGAACATTGAACAACTCATAAAAGAACTAAACTTTAAAGCTATTAGAAGCAGTGGTCCTGGAGGACAACATGCCAATAAAGTATCTTCTAAAATTGAATTGACATTTGATCTAGAGGCTTCAGTGGCCTTATCTGATAATGAAAAACTAGTGCTTTTTAAAAAAATAGCAAATCGCTTAACTAAAGATAATTTGCTAATTCTTTTTTGTGACGAAAGTAGAAGTCAACATAAAAACAAAGAAATTGCTAAAAATCGTTTCGTAGAAATTATCAAAAAAGGATTAGTTATTCCTAAGAAAAGAAAAGCAACAAAACCTTCAAAAGCTTCAGTAAGAAAAAGATTGGATAGTAAAAAGAAAACCTCTGAAAAGAAAACAAGCAGGAAAAAACCTTTTATTTAATAGAATAAAATTATGTCAGTTCGCTACAACATAGCTGATTATCACTTAACTTTTTATTTTAAAAAACTCAGTCATTCCTGCGTAGACAGGAATCTATAGGAATTTGTTCTGGATTCCTGCCTTCACAGGAATGACAATATAACATTCGTTAAGTTTTACTATAGCGGAATATTACCATGCTTCCTATCGGGTCGAGTCACCTTTTTATTTTCTAGCACCGTAAAAGCTTTTATCAATTTTCTGCGTGTATTTTTGGGTAAAATAATCTCATCAACAAATCCTCGTCTAGCCGCCCTGTAAGGATCGGCAAACTTAAAGGCATACTCAGCTTCTTTTTCTTTCCATTTAGCTTCAGGGTCATCAGCTTCTTTAATTTCTTTTTTAAATATTATTTCAGCTGCTCCTTTAGCTCCCATAACAGCAATTTCAGCTGTTGGCCAAGCAAAATTCATATCGGCTCCGATATGCTTAGAATTCATAACATCGTAAGCACCTCCATAAGCTTTACGAGTAATAACAGTTATTCTTGGCACTGTTGCCTCACTCAACGCATACAATAATTTCGCTCCGTTTGTTATAATTCCGTTCCACTCTTGATTGGTACCCGGTAAAAACCCTGGAACATCGACCAAGACTAATAACGGAATATTAAAACAATCACAAAAACGTGTAAATCGTGCTCCTTTTTTTGAAGAATCTACATCTAAACAACCTGCCAAACTCATTGGTTGATTAGCAATAATCCCGATACTTCTTCCTCCTATACGAGAAAAACCTACTACTATATTGTCTGCATAGTCTTTATGAATCTCAAAAAAACTTTCTTTATCTGATATTCCAGAAATTACCTTCCTCATATCATATGGTTTATTACTATGATCAGGAACTATATTTTCTAACTCTTCTCTTATTTCATCTCCTAATTCATAAGGAATTTTCGCTGTTAATTCTTTATTATTTTGAGGAATATAGCTCAGTAACGTTTTAACTTCTTCTAAACATTCAATATCATTAGCCGCTGTTAAATGTGTCACTCCTGATTTTGTAGAGTGTGTACTTGCCCCTCCAAGCTCTTCAGAAGTAACTTCTTCGTTTGTTACCGTTTTAACTACATTGGGTCCGGTTACAAACATATAACTTGTATCTTCTACCATAATGGTAAAATCGGTCATTGCCGGAGAATATACTGCACCACCGGCACAAGGCCCCATAATGGCCGAAATTTGAGGTATAACCCCAGAAGATTGTACATTTCTATAAAAAATATCCGCATATCCGCCTAATGACCTAACACCTTCCTGTATACGGGCTCCACCCGAATCATTCAAACCAATAACCGGTGCTCCTACTTTTAATGCCATATCCATAATTTTACAGATCTTTTCAGCATGGGTCTCTGAAAGTGCTCCTCCGAAAACTGTAAAATCTTGAGCAAAAACATATACAAGTCTACCATTGATTGTTCCATAACCTGTAATGACACCATCCCCATAAAATTGTTGTTTATCCATACCAAAATCGGTAGTACGATGGGTTACTAAAATTCCAGCTTCTTCAAAAGAACCTTCATCTAGAAGATACTGAACACGTTCTCTTGCCGTCAACTTTCCTTTTTTATGCTGATTATCAATCCGCTTTTGACCGCCACCTAATTTTGCTTCGGCTATTTTATCTTGTAATTGTTGAATTTTAGAATCCATTATTTGAGCATTGGTATTTTTAAAATTTCTTGTTCTTCTTTATAGATTTGTAAAGCGATAGAAGCTGCTATGTTAGCTTCAACTTCATGCTGTTTCTCCAACATATCTATATTATAATACTTTTTTACAAAATGAGTATCAAAATTGCCTGAGGTAAACGCTTCATGTTCACAAACAAATTTTCCGAATTGCAATGTAGTTTCTACGCCTTCTATAGTGTAATTATCAATCGCTTTTATCATTAATTGAATAGCTTCTTCTCTATCCTTACCATAGGTAATTAGCTTAGACAACATGGGATCATAATATATAGGAATCTCCATACCTTCTCGAAAGCCATCATCAACACGTATATTTTCTCCTTTCGGAATTTGATACTTGGTCAATGTACCGATACTAGGCGAAAAATCATTTAATGAATCTTCGGCGTAAACCCGTAATTCTAACGCATGACCCTTAATTTTTAAATCGTCTTGAGAAAAAGAAATAGCTTCTCCTCTGGCAATTCTTATTTGTTGTTCAACCAAATCAATTCCTGTAATAAATTCAGTTACCGGATGTTCAACTTGCAAACGGGTATTCATTTCTAAAAAATAAAAATTATGGCTTTCATCTAATAAAAATTCAACGGTACCAGCACTTATATAATCACAAGATTTTGCAACATTAACTGCTGCCATTCCCATTTTTTCTCTTAATTCGGGTGTTAGAACAGAAGATGGTGCTTCTTCAATAACTTTTTGATGACGGCGCTGGATGCTACATTCACGTTCAAAAAAGTGGAGTATATTTCCATGACTATCTGCTAATACTTGAATTTCTACGTGTCGTGGTGAGGTAATATATTTTTCAATAAAAACTGAACCATCACCAAAAGACGAGGTAGCTTCAGAAATGGCTCGTTCCATTTGTTCTTCTACTTCCGATTCTTTTTCTACAATACGCATTCCTTTTCCACCACCACCGGCAGCCGCTTTAATTAAAATTGGGAATCCGATTTTTTTGGCAGTTTCAACGGCTTTTTTAACATCTGTTACAGCTTCATCAATACCCGGAACCATAGGAATATCATAATTTTTAACAGCCTCTTTGGCTGCCAACTTATTTCCCATAACACGAATAGCATGTGATTTTGGTCCGATAAAAACAATATTATTTTTTTCTGCTAGTTCAGCAAAATTGGCATTTTCGCTTAAAAATCCATATCCCGGGTGAATACCATCTACATTTAATTCTTTACATATTTCTATGATCTTATCACCTAATAAATAAGACTGATTAGAAGGTGGAGGCCCTATACATACGGCTTCATCAGCAAAGAATACATGAGGGGCATTTCTATCTGCTTCTGAAAAAACTGCAACGGTCTTAATACCCATTTTTTTTGCAGTACGTAGTACACGCATGGCAATTTCTCCTCTATTGGCAACCAATATTTTTTTCATACTCTGCTTTTAAAAGTAATTAAAATCTTATTCAATTCTTACCAATAATTGTCCTTTAGCAACAGTATCTCCTTTTTTTACAGAAATACTTTGCACAATCCCTTCTTTTGGTGAAATAAAGGTGCTTTCCATTTTCATTGCTTCCAATACTAATAGATTATCTCCTTCTTTAACTTTTTGACCTTCTTTAATTTCTACACTAACAATTAATCCCGGCATTGGAGCTTTTACTTCATTCTCTTTATGAGCTGTTTTAGAGGTGAGACCTAGCTCATTAATTAAGGTATCTAGTTCATCAGTAATAGAAACGACATATGTATTACTATTAACCTTTATGGTATATTTCTTTTTTTCGAAATCTTTTTCTAAAAGCTCCACATGGAAAGAAGCGTTATTCTCTAAGACGTGATACGTATTTTGTGTTTTTTTTACCGTATCTAATATAGTAAGTGTATCACTATTTAGATCGTACGTATCATTTACATTGAGTTTAAGGTGAGTACCCATAAGTCTATTAATATCATCTGTTAATAATGATATAAAATTATGACTTAATACTCATAATGAGGAAAGTTTTACAGGAAATTTTCAACTATTTTACCAACCTTGATTGAGATGAGCCCTATTTCTTCAATAAAATAAATTCTGTTAAATCTGAAACTAGTATTTTTTCTAATTCAGAAATATCATCAGATGAAGTTTTTGTAAAGAGAAATCCGAAAAGGGGATACTTGGTATAATCTATCTTTCTTAATTCTAACGTATTTTCAAAAGTTGAACGAAGTTTTTCATAATCAAAAGACTTTATTTGATCTGATGTATATCCAGTTGCGTTATTTAAGATCACAACACTGTATAATGAGGTGTCTAAAGTATTTATTATTGAATCCCAATCTGGTTCTATTTGTTCAAAATAATATTGATACGAATTAATTCCGTAGGCATGATATGTTAAATCAGGTGTTGTACACCATCCACCAAAACGCATAGGATTTCCTTCAATAGGAATAATTATACCATTATCTATTCTAATTTCAATATGCAACGGAAAGTTTGTTAAACCTGCCAAGTCATTCAGCTTTTCAAGAAATATTTGAACGGTATCTTTTAATCTTTTTATAATTGTTGTAGATGTAAAATATAGTCGGTCACTCACATCATCTGTTGAAGAAAATTGATGTTCCATTATATTTAAAATAACAGGTTTTCCTTTGTCATTAAAATAACAATCAACTGCATATTCTTCCCCTTTAATATAAGACTCAATTATAAATTCTGTTGCGTCCATTACTTGCAAAGGATAAAGATCTTTGACCAATTCCATTTCTGTATTCAATGATTTTAAAGCATTATCCCAATCTACATTGTTCTTAATAATATGAACTCCCATACTAAAAAACCCAACATTAGGTTTTACTACAAAAGGTTTGGTTAAAGTTTCATAATTGATATTTACCAACTCGGTAAAAGCAATTTTTTTATAATAAAAATCAGGATATAATTTTGATAATAGTTCTCTAAATTTTTCTTTGTTTTTAAAAAGCTCTATTTGATTGGGCAACTTGGTTTTTTTTAAATTTTCATCAATCCAACCAATGGCATTTTCAGAATTGGTATACAACAATTCGTGTTCGTTTTCAATTGATTCTACTGCTTTATTATCTGAAACCAGATTTGTTTTTTTTATGGAGCTTATGGCTTTTGCAAACGGGTTATTTAAAACAGGTATTTCGTATTTATTTATGGTACCTATCAAAAAATCAGATACATAAGGTTTGTCTAGAATAATCATTTATTAGAAATTTGATAAAAGTAAAAATAAGTTGTTTTATCTTAATAAAAGGAAACATTTATCACTAAATAAATTGATGGTTTATAAGGAAAATCATCATATCTTTGTGCTAATCTTTAAAAGGGGTGTTTGCTTTCAGCAATCTGAGATTATACCCATCGAACCTGAACAGATAATGCTGTTAAGGAAAATAGACTCTACAGGTCTTAGGTGTATTTCATTTCTCATCTCTTTTTATTTTAATAATTCTATTGCGAGAAATCGCGAAAATTTAATATGATAAAATGAAAAAAATATTATTATTTATTCCTCTTTTTATAGGAATGTTTGCTCAAGCGCAAAAGTCAGATATAAAAAAGGATACTATAAAGCTTGATGAAGTTTTAGTAAAAGCTGTGAGGGTACATGCCGAATCACCTATTACACATTCTAATATCTCAAAAGAGGAGTTGATGAAAAGAAATCTGGGGCAAGACATTCCTATTTTAATGAATTTCCTGCCTAATGTTGTTACCACTAGTGATGCCGGTGCCGGAGTTGGTTATACCGGAATTCGAGTGAGAGGTGTAAGTGCTCAATCGACCAATATTACCATTAATGGCATACCCTATAACGATGCTGAATCATTAGGTACTTTTTGGGTTGATTTACCAGATTTTTCATCATCTGTAGAAAATTTACAGTTACAACGAGGTGTTGGTTCTTCTACCAATGGATCTGGTGCTTTTGGTGCTAGTTTAAATTTATTAACTGATGTCATTTCAGAGGAAGCTAATGGCGAAATAAATAATTCATTCGGTTCTTTTAACACCAGAAAACATACTATAAAATTTAGTACCGGTAAACTAAATGACCATATTGAAATAGCAGGAAGATTTTCTAAAATTAAATCGGATGGTTATATAGACAGAGCAACATCTGATTTAGATTCTTATTTTTTACAAGCATCCTATATTGATGATACTACTTTGATCAAAGCCTTGACTTTTGGCGGTCATGAAATTACCTATCAAGCTTGGAATGGTGTAAGTCAAGATCAAATTGATGAATTTGGCAGAACCTTTAATCCTTCAGGGGAATATATTGACACCAATGGTACTACACAGTTTTATGATAATGAAGTAGATAATTATAAACAAGATCATTATCAGTTGCACTGGAATGAACGATATAACAATTATTGGTCTACTAATATTGCTCTAAATTATACCTATGGTAGAGGTTTTTTCGAGCAATATAAAGAAGAACAAGATTTTGCTGAATATGATTTCTCAGAGATTACAATTGGTGGAGAAACAATAAATACAACTGATTTGATTCGTAGACGTTGGTTAGACAATGATTTTTATGTAATTAATGCTAGTGCCAATTATAAAAAAGAAGAATTAAATTTAATTTTTGGAGGTTCATATAGTACTTATAAAGGTGATCATTTTGGTGAAGTTATTTGGGCACAATTTGCAAGTGATAGCGAAATAAGAGATCACTATTATGACAGTGAAAGTGAGAAAACAGATATTAACTTTTTTACGAAAGCTACATATAAAATTAATGATAAGATAAGCTTATTCGGTGATGTTCAAGTTCGTTTTGTAGACTACCAAACTAATGGGTTAACTTCTGATAGAGAATTTATTAATGTAGATAAAAGTTATTCATTTTTCAATCCCAAAGCTGGAATTACCTATACTTTGAACGCTGCTAATCATCTTTATTTTTCTTATGCCAGGGCAAATAGAGAACCTAGTAGAAATGATTTTGAAAATGGAGATCCTAAACCTGAAAAATTAAATGATTTTGAATTGGGATGGCGTTTAGGTAAAGATAAATTTCAATTCAATGCAAACCTTTATTATATGAAATATCAAGATCAATTGATTTTGACCGGCGAAATTGATGATGTCGGTGAATCAATTAGAGCTAATAGTGGAAAAAGTTATCGGTTAGGCGTAGAAGTTGATGTCGCTATTCAATTATCGAATAAATTTACCCTACAATCAAATATCGCACTAAGCTCAAATAAAAATGAAGATTTTTTTGCACCCATAGACGGAGAATTGGTCAATTTAGGAAATACAAATATTTCGTTTTCTCCTAATATAGTTGCGGCTAATCAGTTACAATTCAACCCAACAAATCAGCTTCAAATCTCTTTTTTATCTAAATATGTTGGTGAACAAAATATGGGTAACTTAGACAGTAAAATTTCGAAAAATGACCTTTTACCTAGTTATTTCGTAAGTGACTTAAATATCGCTTATGAAATTAAAACAAACACCGTTTTTAAATCTATTATCTTTTCAGGATTGGTAAATAATATTTTTAATGAAAAATACATTTCAAACGGATATTATTATAATTATGATGATACTTGGTCTATTGCAGGAGAAACTAAAACTTTAGACGGTGCGGGTTATTATCCACAAGCAACGAGCAATTTTCTCGTCGGTGTGACATTGAAGTTTTAATTAAATAAGAACGTAAAACGTATAAAAAAACCGACTCACTATTACGAGTCGGTTTTTTTCTTCGGTCAAAAATAAACTGTTTTCCAGTTTTTATACTTCAATTCCTTTCATCATTTTATTCCAGTACAAATAAGGCAATAAATATTTTTTAAGTATCCATAGTCTCCAATGTTCTTTAGAAGAATCACTAACCATCATTGGAAATTGTTTTAATTTAGGGTCAGGTGTAAAATTTTTATCGTAATCAAACTCTGCCAATATCATTTTGCCATAACCAGTGACTAATGGACATGATGTATATCCATTATATTCTTTATTAGACAATGCATCTGATTCCATCAGTTTTAAAATATTTGCCACAGCTACAGGAGCTTGTTTTCTAATAGCAGCTCCAGTTTTAGATGTAGGCAAGTTTGAAGCATCTCCAAAGCTAAAAATATTAGGGTATTTCGTATGCTGCATTGTTTTAGAATCTACACTTATCCATCCAGTATCTGCAGCTAAAGGAGAGTTTCTTATAAAATCAGGTGCAGATTGAGGTGGTGCTAAATGCATCATATCAAAATGGATTCCATAAAGATCTCCATCTTTAGTTACGTTAACGTCCTTATAATTGTGTTGAATTTCTTTGTCAAGAGAATTTTCATCTCCATCTGCTAAAGTAACACAACCCCCAGCTGTAAGATCCTTTTCTATCTGATACCAAGCTATTTTCTTATCTGCATCTACTTTAACTAATTTGTGAAAAAAGCGAACATTTATATCCTTTCTATCAATAACATTCATAAGACCACTAGCTATTACTTTTACACCAAAAATACTAGGCGAAGGCAGAGCGAACAATATATCTGTTTTATCTCTAACTCCTTTTTTTCTAAAATAATCATCTGCTAAGTACATTATTTTCTGCGGAGCTCCTCCACACTTGATAGGCGTTGCCGGCTGCGTAAAAAGTGCAGTTCCTCCTTTAAAATTCTTAAGTGTTTCCCATGTGTGTTTCGGGTTCGTATAATTACTACAGACCACGCCTTTGTCCATAGCTTCCTGTAAACCATCCACTAATTCAGGAGCTATTTTTATACCTGGAACCGCTACCAAATAATCATAAGTAAATTCATTACCCTTTTTGGTGGTTACTTTATTATTTTCAGGGTCAAATTTATCAGCATATTCTTTAATCCAATCTGCTCCATTAGGCATTACAGAAGCCATTGGTCTACCTGTTTTATCGAAATCATAAGTATTGGCACCTACTAAGGTCCAAGCTGGTTGGTAGTAATGAATATCTGCAGGTTCAATTATACCTACTTCAATTTTTGGATTCTTTTTCAGTAACTGAGATGCTGCCATTATCCCGGCGGTACCACCTCCAACAACAAGAACTTGATAATGTTTTGACATATTTATATTATTATAAGTTAGATTGAGCTCGAAAAATTACAATAAATTTATAAATCTTCTGTAACTTTTGTTGCAAATAATTAATAGCCATTAAAAAAAGCTCCAAAAAAAATCTTATAGAATTAATTTTTTAGTTATTTTTTAGACTTTATCGTATTCATACCTGTTACTAACCATATAGGGCAAGTACTCGCAAAAGCTGTCAAAACCATAATAGCAGCTACGGCATAGAGAACATAATCCCACGGACTTGCAACTTGATGTGTATATGCTGCCCAAATTGCAACTGCGGCTATAATAAAACGAACTATCTTATCAATACTTCCTACATTTTTTTTCATGATCTTTAAGTTTTTAGATTGAAAATCAAAAGTAATAGATTCATCTTTTGATAGCTGTGATGTTTGTCACAACTCTATTATTTTATCAAAATTTTTATGAGCCGTTGCGATAATTCAATTTTACCATCATTCTCCAATTTCTTTAACAACCTTGAAATAACTTCACGTGAGGAGCCTAACTCTTTCGCAATTTCTTGATGTGAATGTTTTATTTCAGTAGTATTTTTAATGCTGGCCTCTTTTAATAAATATTCTTCTAATCGTTTTTCTTTATTTGAAAAAGTTAAGATTTTGATCATATCTATAACTTCTTCAAATTTTTCATTGAATAATTCATAGACAAATAGATTCCATTGTGGGAAAGATTTTCTTAGCTGTGTCAATTTAGCAATCGGAATCAAAACCAGTACTACATCTTCCTCTACAACTCCTTTTACGGTTACTCTTTCATTTTTTTCAGCTGCCATTATTGACATGATACAGCTTTCTCCGGGTTCTATATAGTATAGCAGAACTTCATTGCCACTTTCATCTTCTTTATAAATTTTTATCAATCCTGATATTAATAGTGGAATCACTTTTACATAAGAATCTTCTTTTAAGATAATAGTATCTTTATCAAAAGCTTGTGTACTACTAATGTTTTCTATTTCTTGAAGTAGCGCATTAGACAAGGCTAATTGATGAAAATCATTTTTAAGGATATTACTTACAGGTATATTCAATCTAATTGCTATTACCTATGCAAATTACAAAAAAGAAATGAGTTCATTTTTACACAGCGAACGTCATTAATATCGCTTTTAAGTTTACTTGTTTATTCTTCTTTCGAGTTTTTTCAATAAAACTAGGAAAATTATTCCTCCAAAAAATGACACCATTAAATTCACGATAAAAAGGGTGCTATTTACATTTCCAGTTTGCATTATTGACATCGGATCAAAACCCAATCTACCTAATGATTTGATAAAAAAAACACTACCAAAAACACCTGCAATTGTATTTCCAATACTTCCAAAAGAATATTTTTTTAAAACAAACCCAACTGTATTTGCTCCAATAATTCCAATCAAAATACTAATTAGAGAAATTAAAGTGGTTGTCATAAAATCAGAGTTTTATTAATGTCCGTAATCCATTTTATCGATTTTGCCGGCCATTAATCTCTTTTGTACAATAAAATAAATTGCGATGAGTATTATACCTATAACACCCCAAATAGCAGCAACCGATAATCCATATTCAGCGGCTGATGTATTATAAATTGTTAAGGATTCATTTACACTATTTGTTGATGGCAAAATAACAGGAAATATGGAAGCTAAAGAAGAGGTAATTCCTCCTAAAATTAACAAGGTTGAAAATAAAAAACCATGACTTTCTTTTTTAAAATTTTTAACAAAAAACAATCCTATTAATCCCGTAAAATAGATGATCGGAAATACTATTAAATAAGGTTTGTCAATAAAATTATATAATGACTTCGGATTGACAATCTGCCATACAACTAAAGAGAATACGGTCAAAACTACTAATGCAATATTTAACTTAAAAATAATGGTTTTAAGTTGATCATTTATGGATGAATTGGTTTTTAATATTATCCAATTTGCTCCGTGAATAGCTAAAGTAACAACTGAAATTAATCCTATTATAATAGTAAACCAATCAATAACACCAGGACTTTCACATAACGGACTAAAACTACTATCCCATAATGGTAAGAAAAAATAATGCCCTTCATAAATTGACACGCCATTTTCAACACCTCCTAAATTTACACCACGTACAATATTTCCTAATGCAATACCAAAAAATAATGCCAATAATAAACTAGAAACTCCAAAGGATTTATCCCAAATATCTTTCCACATTTGAAATTTAAATTGACTCCTAAATTCTAATCCAATCGCTCTAAAAACTATCAACCATAACACTATAATTAATGGCAAGTAAAAACCACTAAAAACAGAGGCATAAAAAGTTGGAAAAGCCATAAAGAGCATACCGCCACCCGCTACTAACCAAACTTCGTTAGAATCCCAAAATAAACCTGCCGATTTTGCAATTACCTCTTTGTCTTTGTCTTTTTTCGCAAAGAATAAATGTATAATACCGGTGCCGAAATCATAACCGTCTAAAATAAAAAATACAGCTAAAACAATTGCGATTAATACATACCAAAATACTTCCATAATTTAATGTGTTTTAGGTGTTGGTCCCTCATTGATTGCTTTACCAACTAAGACTAAAAATAATAAACCGAGTAACATATATAGAGCAACAAACCCCAACAAAGTAAATAACGTATTACCCGATGAAACTGTAGGAGAAATACCTTCACTTGTTTTTAATAAACCATAAACTAAGTAGGGTTGTCTACCTAATTCGGCTACATACCAACCTGTAATATTGGCGATATAAGGAAAAGGAACCAAAAACATAATTGTCCAGAGAAGCGGTTTCATGGTAAATAATTTTTTTCTCCATAAAAAGAAAAGTGCCAGTCCCATTATTCCAATAAAAATGGTACCTAAACCAACCATGATATGGTATGAATAATAAAGTGCAGGTATATTAGTTGGCAGTTCATCCTTTTTAAATTGATCCATTCCTGGAATTTGTTTATCCCATTCTTGATAGGTTAAAAAACTCAATATATTTGGTACCGCAATTTTATTATCTAGTTTTTTCTCTACCATATTAGGCTGCCCAATAAGTACAATTTCTGAGCCTGCCTCTTCTGTTTCAAAAATTCCTTCCATAGCTGCGAAAGCTGCAGGTTGATGTTTAGCAACATTTTTAGCATTCCAATCTCCTGTTGGAAAAACGAGTAAGACACTTGAAACCAACCCGAATATAACTCCGGTTTTCAAGAATAATTTACCATACTCTAGTTGTTTATTTCTTAAAATATAAAATGCTCCAATACTTGCTACTACAAAAGAAGACGTTACAAGAGAGGCCAATTGATTATGTAAAAAAGCAGGTAATAACCAAGGATTACTAAATAGTGCTGAAAAATTCTCCAATACATATTTTCCATTATCTAAAATTTCATAACCTACAGGATGTTGCATCCAGGCATTAGTTGCTAAAATGAGATAACCACTCGCCCAAGAGCCTAAAAACACCAAAAAACCGGTTAGAAAGTGTAATTTTTGACCCATTAATTTTTCTCCAAAAATAAAGAGCACTAAGAACGAAGATTCTAGAAAGAAAGAGAACATACCTTCCATTGCTAAGGTTTGACCAATAATACCACCAGTGAGCTCAGAGAATTTTGCCCAATTGGTACCAAACTGGAATTCCATTGGAATTCCGGTAACCACACCCATGGTAAAATTAACAGCAAAAATTTTCATAAAAAATTTAGCTGCATTATTATATTTTTCAACTTTTGTTCGTAAAAATTTCCATTTAAAATAGACTATCAATAATGATAATCCCATAGTTAATTGAGGAAATATATAGTGGAATGTGATCGTAAATGCAAATTGCAGTCTATCATAGAAAATCATGTCTTCCATACCTTGTAAATTTTGATGCAAACTTATAACAATCTAGAAAAAAACAGTGTTACTTGAATTACACTAAATCAGTAAGTATTTGAATCAATTGATTTGCCTGTACAACACCCGATTGCCTCCAAATTTGCTTTCCTTCTTTAAATAGAATTAAGGTAGGAACACCTCTTACTTGATACGTAGCAGCAACTGATTGACTTTTGTCAACATCAATTTTAATGATTTTAATCTCATCTTTTAATTGCTGTTTTACTTCTTTTAAAATTGGTGTCATCATTTTACATGGCCCACACCAATCGGCTTTGAAATCGACTAATACTGGAACTTTTTGATTGATTATAGCTTTAAAAGAAGTCATTGTATTTAAGAATAATTGTATCGCTTAGAATTTTGAAAGCAAATGTGATTTATCGCCTTCTAACATTAATCACTCATTTTACCACTAGCACAACTCACAAAAGACTTTGCTTTATGGAGCATCGTATTTGCATCTCCAACTTCTGGATAACCCATTTTAGAAAGTTTTTCTTTTACGGTGTTAAAAATATCTTCAGACACTTCGTTTATCTTAATTTCTGAATTCTCTAACATTACATCAACTTTATGTACACCATCCAAAGAAAGTAGTCCTTTTTTAATGGTATTCGCACAACCATTACATTTTAGGTTTAAAATATTTATAGTAGCCATATTTAATTTTTTTGTAATTATATTTCTATTTCTTAGTCAAAAATAGATAATTGACCTTACACTATAGGTGTAGTTTTGTGTTTTTTCTTGTTCCACCATGTCCCATTGCTACAACACTTAGTATTTTATAATTCAACCATATAAACTTAAAGAACTGTATAAACGGATTTCTCATTATATACCGTTTTTGAAATTTTGATATTTTTTTCGCCATACTATTAGTTTTCGTGGTTTTTCATTGTAACACTCCAAATTCCTCTAACTTGATTTTCAGAATACCCAATCGCTTGGTCGGTTGGATACAAATCGGTTATTTTTTTTAAAACAGCTGGTTTTATATCTTTATTTGGCACTCCGTGACACTGCAAGCACATTTTTTTGGTAAGAATAGGATAATAAAACTGAATACTATCCTTATCCAGAGATTCAATTATTGGTGCCATTTTTTTTCCGGATGCCAAATCATTTTTAAAGGTTGCAATAAGATTCAATTCTTTCATATTAGCCTCATTATTTGAATTACGAGGTTTATCTGAAACACGTTTAATGTTAACTTTTTGAACAACTGCCATACTATCTGTTAAAGTGAAAGCTCTTACATTACAAAATGTTACAGCTTCTTCTGTACCTTTATTTTGAATGGATCCCATTAAATTTTTACCAAGTTGAGCCTTTGTTGTCATTGCATATTTTAGTCCCAAATCTGCATTTGACATTTTTTCTATTGATTTTTTTTCTACTACTTTTGCGGGCTTTATTTCTTTTTTACACCCTATTACTACAGTAATTATAGTAAATAAAAAAATTGAATGTTTTAGATATTTCTTCATATTTGAATTAAATCTATTCTGGTATTAACCACCAAAAGGGTTTCATTTTTGCTTTATAAATGAAGGCATAGTGCAACGCGAGTTTTACCCAATGACCTGCCAAGCCCAAATCACCAATCGTTTTAGAGTTTATTCTACCCGTTTCAGGATATTTCACATAGTCTGGTACGATAGGGTTTGTTGTAATTGTCACGCCACGACCATCAAGCATTCCAAATCCGGTTGAAGCAATACATGCTGCTCCCATATTACCCATAGAACCAAGATGATGAATTTCATGGGTTCCTTTTTTAATCATATGAACAATATTATCTGCTACTAATTTGGCAGAAATACCTGACGGCATCCCTGTTCTCGGAGGCGTAGGTGATATTGGTGTTCCGTTTTTACTTACTCTTGGTTTAGAGATAGCGTGTGGTGGCGCAAAAGCAATTCCTGGAGCGAAAATAGTTGGATAACTCGGATTTTGATAAGTCTCTGGCCAATCTTGAACCGTCCATTCTTCATAAGGTCTTGGTGTATAATCAGCATCAACAATCATAAACCCTCTAAAAAGTTTATCTGTGATATCTTCTCCTTTTTTATCAAATGCTTCAAAACCATGACCAGAAAATACGGGAATTAGCATTGCTAAGTCAAATTCTTCTACCTTATGTTCACCATCTAAGGTTTCATAATATGCTTTTCCTTCTTCTATTTTATGTACTCCGGCTCTTTTGATAATGTTTATTCCTCTATCAGCGAAAACCATTTCAATTAAATCTTTTGAAGGCATTAATTTACTCCCCATTTTAACCATAAGGCCATCCATACCAAAATCGCCTACTTCATATTCATTAGAAATCCATGTAATGGTTGCTTTATTTCTTACTTTATGTCTATTAAGCTCTTGTTCAACATTCATTATATATTCAAAAGCTGCGCCTTGACAAGTAGATTTTGCATGACCAGTACCAATTAAGATCTTAACATGCTCGCCCTTTTTCATTCTTTCTATTTGAACTTTAAGGTCTTTCCAAGCATGTTGTGCATGATCATAGGTACACACTGATGTAGTGCCAAAAGTTCCAGGTTTTAGACCTTCGGTTGCTTCAAAGTTTAATTTTGGACCTGTAGCATTAATTAAATAATCATAATCAATTTTTATGGTTTCACCTTTTTTATCACCAACAACATATTCTGCTTTAACAAAACCTTTATTGATTTCGTTATCACCTTCGGGATAAAAGGTTGTCACTTTTGCTTGAATATAATTTATATTCTTCTTCTTATATAATTGTGCTAACGGAAATGTGCATTGTTTTGCTTTCATTCTGCCAATACCGATCCAAATATTTGAAGGAATCCATTGGTAGTTGCTATTCGGAGAAACCATGACTACCTCATGTTCTTTAGATAAATTTCTTCGTAAATATGAAACTGCTGTATGACCTGAAACGCCTGCACCTAATACTACTACTTTCATAATAAGGGTTAAATTGGGGCAAAAGTATAAAAGAAAAACCTTTAAACCGTAACAATAGTTACAATTTAAAGGCTGTAATCAACTAAAAACCATGTTTTTATTCAGATTTGAAGGTTATACTCCAAATTCCACGTAAATCTCCTTCTTTAAATCCTATTGCTTTATCTTTTGGGTATAAGGTTTTAATAATTGAATCTGCTTCATGTTTCATGCTTTCACCTAACACTCCGTGACATGATAAACATTTCTTTTGTAATTTTATAGGAGCATAAAAATGAGGAAGACCCTCATTATCTAATTCAACTACAGGCTTTAATTCTTCCTTTGATGCAATTAGTTTTTCAAAATGAGCAATTATTGTTTCTTCTTTTGCATTAGGCGCATTTTCACTATTTCGTAATTTATTAGAGGTTCTCTTTACAGTTGCATTAAATTTTTCAGAGACTTCCTGAGTCAAATTACCGGCATGAGCATTACAATAAGGAGCTGCTTTTGCTACCCCTCCTTCTTTCATATGCTTGGTTAGCTCTCCTCCCAAACGTTTAACAGTTGCCTGAGCAATTTCTTTACCTTTAGTAGTGTATTCTTTTTTATCTTTTTCGGTTAGGCCTTTTTCACAACTTAAAAAAAGAAGAGCCATAATACTTAGTAAACTAATTAATTTCTTCATTTGACTTTTATTATTTCATGCGAATTTACATAATAAAAAAAGCTAAAACGTAACAAGAGTTACTTTTTTGAGCCTTAAGTATTCAGTAAATTTAATAAGAAAGGTTACTTCTTTGTTTCTAGGTTATTACTTTTCCAATCTAAAATACCCCCTTTTAAATCGTATACTTTAAATCCTGCTTTTTTGAGAATTTTGGCAGACTTACTACTTCTAACACCACTTCTACAATATACATAGACAGGTTTAGATTTGTCTAATTTTGCCATCTCTTTATGAAACAATGCCTTTTTATAATAATTTATATTTATAGCGCCATTAAGGTGTTCGTCAGTGAATTCTCTAGGAGTTCTAACATCAATTAATTGGGTATTGTTCCCTTCAATTTTTTTCTTAAACTCTCGGGCATTGATATACGTTATTCCAGCTTTGAGTATAGGTTTTTTAATCGGCTCCGTTGCCTCTTTTGCTGCTGTTTGATTCTTAATATCTTCCTTTTCTACAGTAACATTATTAATATTTTCTGAACCTCTTGAACTATCAATTTTTGTAGTTCTATTATTGATAGTTTCATCTATTTTATTGGTGCCATTAATTGAGTCAGTCTTTTCAATTGTTTGTATAACAACTTCTTTTACTTCATCATTCTTATTTGGAGGCTTTAATTTCTCTGATACTGTGTTGTTAATTTTTACGGAATCAGATGCAGTTTTATTTGTTGCAATTTCGAAAATGGTGGTATTCTCTTCAGTAAAGGTCTCCTTATTCTCTTTCTTACATGCAAAGAAGACAAGAAAAAAGGCGCTAAATACTATTTTAAAGTTCACGATGGTCGAATACCTTTTTATGTGATAAATAACTTAATTAAAATATAAAACCGATTATTTTATTATTTCTAAGTTCTTTCTTTTCCAACTTAGAATACCCCCTTTTAAATCATATATTTTTACAAAGCCCATGCTTTTCAATTTTTTTGCCGCTTTTCCACTTCTATTTCCACTACGACAATAAACATAGAGCTCTTTATTTTTATCTAATTTCGACATTTGTTCAAGAAAATCATTGTCAAAATAGTTGATCATTTTTGCACCTTTTAGGTATCCTTCGGCAAATTCATTAGGAGTACGAACATCAATTAATTGTATATCTCCCAACTTCGCATATAAATCTTCAGAGCTTATTAACTCGACTACTGATTGTTTAGTGTCGCCATCTTTTGCTTCTTTTTTAGCTGTGTTTTGAGCACAACTAGAGAAAACAACACTCAATACAGTGGCTATTATCAATAATTTTATATTCTTTAAACTTATCATTATTCCTTTTTTAATTATTTTTATTCAATAAAAAAAGGGAGTTTAAAAAAACTCCCTTATTATTAAGTTCTCATTATTTTTATAGTAATGTCGTTGGGCAAACGTACTCAGTTAATGGAGCTTTTGATTCTTTAATATCGTTAAACCCTCCTCTAACATCTGTTACTTTTTCAACACCATTTGCCATTAAAATTGATGCTGCAATTAAAGAACGATACCCACTTGCACAATGCAAGAAATATTCTTTACTCGTGTCGATTTCTGCAAAATTTTGATGTATAGTATCTAAAGGAAAGTTTTCAACTCCCATCACATGTTCAGATTGATATTCTGTTTCCTTACGAACATCTACAGCTTTTTCCATTGAGCCTTCAGCTAATTTTTCTGTAAATAAAGCCGCAGAAATTGAACCTATGGTGTCGACTTCAAAACCATGACTTCTCCAATTAGTAATTCCTCCTTCTAAATATCCTAAGGTATTATCATAACCTACTCTTGAAAAACGCGTTACAATTTCATTAATACGCGCTTCATCACCAATAAATATAATTTTTTGATTGATATCTGATATTAAAGCTCCTACCCAAGGTGCAAAATTACCATCAACACCAATATACCAAGCTCCTGGAATTGTTCCTTCCTCAGCATACGCCTCTTTTGAACGTGTATCAACTACCAAGATATCTTTCTGCTCACTCATTTCTTTAAATGTCTCAGGATGAATTGGAGTTGTACCTTTGTGTAGCACCTCATCAATACTTGTATTGATTGATTTATTCATTCTTACATTATTAGGAAAATATTGTGGTGGTGGTTTTAAACCAGTTGTCACCTCATCAATAAATTCTTCTTTAGTCATATCTGCTCTCAACGCATAATTCGTTTTCTTTTGATTGCCTAACGTATCGAACGTTTCAGAGCTCATATTTTTACCACAAGCTGAACCAGCACCATGATTAGGATATACAATGATATCATCTGGTAAGGTCATTATTTTGTTTCTCAATGAATCAAATAAAAAGCCTGCTAAATCTTTCTCAGTTAAAGTACCTTGTTTCACAGCTAAATCAGGTCGCCCAACATCTCCTATAAATAGTGCGTCTCCTGTTAAAACATAAGGAGATTTACCTTCTTCGTTTGTTATTAAATACGATGAGGACTCCATAGTATGACCAGGTGTATGTAAAAGAGTTAATTTACCGCCTCCTAATGGGAATTCTTCTCCGTCTTTACCATTATAAATATCATATTCAGCTGTTGCATTAGGACCAAATACTATTTTTGCACCTGTTTTTTGAGCTAAATCGTATTGACCAGAAACGAAATCAGCATGAAAATGAGTTAAAAATACATATTTGATCTTTGCTCCATCAGCTTCAGCCATTCTAATATATGGCTCTGTTTCTCTTAAAGGGTCTACTATCGCAACTTCTCCATTAGACTCAATATAATAAGCCATTTCGGCAAGGCATCCTGTAAATAATTGTTCAACTTTCATAAGTATTTATTTTAGTTATTTTGTTATTTTAGTCTTTCAAAGTTAGTTAAAATTACAATTTTTTATGTAACTGATGTTACATTATCTTGATTTTTAACGTTTTATTAATTTGATTGTTTAACATATTTTTTAAACTTTTTTTCTTTTGGGTCATTATTACACAATGCTTCAAAACAATCAACAGCTTCTTGAATACTCATAAAAAAATGATCATCTCCAACTTTTTTCATAAAACCCGATTTATTCATAATGTCTCGCACCGGCCCTTTCAAACCCGTAAAAGCTATTTCAATATTTTTCTCTTTAAAATAATCCAAAACTTCATTTAAGGCATAAACTGCACTGCTATCTAAATTATTAAGACTCTCACCATCGATAATAACCAATTTTA
>Ga0209633_10000082_pt1 | contig 108673 bp, 90 predicted proteins | sample Cruoilmetagenom1_FD_187290 | JGI IMG/M metagenome (GOLD analysis project Ga0209633, IMG submission 187290) | Oil polluted marine microbial communities from Coal Oil Point, Santa Barbara, California, USA - Sample 1 (SPAdes) (version 2) | ecosystem: Environmental > Aquatic > Marine > Oil seeps ... | reverse complement strand
TCATGGCAACCACCGGAAATCAAAAATCAGCCAAACTGTCCAACAATCGGGGAGTAGCTCAAAGTATTTGATACAGTTAACATAGTAGCTTAGAGAGATTTCAGTCCGGCGGCTTCTATCAAGGCCCTATCTGCGGCAGCGTCGTTATTGTCCGTCGTCAGAAGTTTTTCTCCATAGAAAATGGAGTTGGCGCCAGCTAGGAAACATAAAATCTGTGTTTCATCGCTCAGCGAACGCCGACCAGCAGAAAGCCGGATTCGGGCTCTGGGCATGACGATACGGGCCGTAGCAACGACACGCACGATCTCTATGGGATCTACTCGGGGTTGATCCTCAAGAGGCGTTCCGGGAACGGCAACCAGTGTGTTTATGGGTACACTTTCGGGGTATGGATCCATTGAGGATAATTCCTGCAACATACGGGCCCGGTCATAAATAGACTCTCCCAAGCCCAGAATGCCTCCACTGCATACTGAAATCCCAGCCTGGCGCACTCTTTCAAGGGTTTTGAGCCGGTCGTCATATGTCCGGGTAGTGACGATATTGCCGTAAAATTCAGGAGATGTATCAAGATTGTGATTGTAAGCGGTGAGGCCTGCGGAGGCGAGTTTGTCAGCTTGTTCCTGCGTGAGCATGCCGAGTGTAACGCACGCCTCCATCTCAAGTGCGCACACGCCTCGAACCATCTCCAATACATTTTCGAACTCTTTGCCATCACGCACTTGCCGCCACGCAGCTCCCATGCAAAAGCGTGTTGCACCAGCGTCTTTGGCTTCGCGTGCCTTTGCAAGGACAGCTTCCACATCCATTAGCGCTTCTCGTTTAAGGCCTGTTTTCTTGGTGTAGTGAGCAGACTGCGAGCAGTATTTGCAGTCCTCTGGGCATGCCCCTGTTTTAATGCTCACAAGGCTCGCAAGTTGCATTGTGTTGCCTGGTTGAAATTCCCGATGGCAGGCTTGTGCTCGTGAAAGCAGATCAAGAAGAGGGCCCTCAAGAATCTCTACAATATCTTCGATCTTCCAGTTGTATGGGGAGGGTTCTTCCGGGTTCAAGGCGGATTGATTGATGCTTGGATTTTTCATGTTCTCATAGATGTTATTGCTTTTGGTCATTGTGAAAATCGATCCGTTTTCAGTGATTTGATTCTCTGAGCGGCTTCCTTGGTTTTCTTAATTTTCTACCCTCGGAAGAGCCAGCAATATGTGTAACATAAACTTTTGACTACATAATTATACAACTTACTGAGCTGCTCCCCGGAAATCGTACAGTGGTATAAGTTACGGATTTCGTTCATAATTAATTGTGGATGGAATTTGGGTTGTGATGAGAAACAATCCGGTTATGCATTCTGTAATCACCTCGAAATAAATCCTTAAATTAAACGTCAACGGGCGTCCGGGTTATCCGGTTCCAGCACAACCAACAGCTTGGTCTTCAGGCTCGATCGTCCGATGGAGCCAAAGTCAACAATCTTGATGCGGGCGCGAATAGAAAGCACATTGTGCACTTGGTCCTCAATTCGCTTGGCAAGGGCTTCCCGGTCGGCATTTCCCAGAGTTTCGCCTGCTTCGACCAGCACCTGAAGTGGCGGCTCAACCCGAGGTGGTGGAGCATCCAGGAGAATTTGAACCTGGCCCGATATGTCAGGCTGGAATTCCGAAATGACTTCCTTTACCGAAGCGGGATAAACCTTGACGCCCTTCAGGTTGAGGATGTCGTCGGTGCGCCCCAGGATCTCCATGCGCGTGCCGGAGCGTCCGCAGCCCGGACATTCGCCGGTATGCAGGCGAATAATGTCGCCAATGGCATAACGAAAAGCCGGACCAGCCTCATATTCGAGCCCGGTATGCACAACCTCGCCGATGGCGCCGTTGCTGAGCGGGAGCGGTTTCTTGGTCTCCGGATCGATCAGATCCCAGCGGAAGGAGTAGTCCTCTCCCATCTGATGCATTCCGTGATAATCGCGGCAATTGCATGAGACAGTGCCGTTATGCCATGCACCACCGGTGACGTCGTAGATCATCGCGCCATATGCACTCATCAGCCGCTCGCGGACGGCAGGAATGCCGGCGCCGGGCTCGCCGCTGCAGAACAGTACATCGATGCCCAGATCGGCGACCTCGCAATCGATTTCAGCCGGCGCGCGCTCGATCAGATGAGTGAGCAAGGACGGCGTGCCCATCAGGACCCGTGGGCGGGTAAGCTTCAGATATTGGAGGATCTTCGTTGGCCCGGCTTCGGCGCCGACGGGTATCGGCGTGGCGCCATACGCTTCAAGGCCGAGAATGAACGTCACCCCGGCAAGCCACAGGCTGAGGCCGAAGGCGGTGTAAACTGTATCGCTCGGCCGTATGGTCGCGACGTCGAACATGTTGCCGAACACCTTCTGGGTGATCTCCAGATCCCGGCGGGTATAGGTGTAGAAAGTTGGATGTCCGGTAGTGCCAGAAGTGGCTGCCACATGAATAATTTTTTCCTTTGGTACACACAGATGCATACCGAAGGGATGGCCGTAGCGTTCAAGGGAATCGAGCTGGCTTTGCCGATGCGAGGTCTTGTCCATCATGATCGGCAGATTACGGAAATCATCCATGGTGCGGATGTCGCGGGGGTCGTTGACGCCCGCTTCCCTGAACCGCTCCTTGAAATAATCCGAGTTATTGAAGACGTAAGGAATCTGCGCGCGCAGCTTGGCCCATTTTCGTTCCAGAATCTCTGTGATATCGGTATTGGCATCCATGCTGTTCATCTTGACCTTTCCGGTTTCTTATTCGGCAACGGCGACACCCTCTGCCACTCTTTTTTCGAGCGCTATGTTTTTTTGCCGGGAAAAATCCTCGCGTTGTTTGTTGAGTTCCTCCTCAGAGATGCGCTCAACATTTGAATAGTCCAGTTTCCAGTCTGGATTTTCACTCCAGCGCTGAGGCGACTGTATCGTAGTTCTCGCCGAGGGGGCAGTCTCAAGCACCTCAAGCGCAAGCTCCAGTGTCGCCGCCTGTGAGGCGGTATCGTGGGGTTTGCCGGCGGCATTGCCGAGCGGAAAATCACTGAACAGAAAGCGCGGGACGCCAACATGTTCAACAATATCCTTGGCGCACCCCATCACCACCGTCGGGATGCCATTTTCCTCCAGATGGCGCGCGGTGAGGCTTATTGTCTGGTGACAGACGGGACAGTTGGCCACCAGGATGACCGCATCCGCATTATCCTCACGTAACCGCGCCAGTATCTCCGGGCAATCCTGCCTGATCGTTGTTTTGTGGCTTCGATTGGTTGGCGCGCCATGAACGCGCCGTGCGACCTCGCCAATACGTCCCTGATCCGCCAGCCTTTTCAAATGCTCAAGCGGAAACCAGCTGTTCATATCGGTTGCGGTGGTATGGGCGCGGTCTATGCCAACATGGGATATGCGTACATCCAGCGGGCCATCAACCGCCAGGGAATAGACTTTGTAAAACTTGGCGGCGGAATTGTAGGGCGCTCCGGGCCCCTGGTCGCCTTTGTCCGGCTGATAGGGCGCCGCGGTGGTTACCAGCGCTATCCGACTTTGCGCCAAGGGCTTGGTGAGGGGTGTGAAGGGTACATCTGAATAGTGCGCCCACAGATACGGTGTTGTGTACCCAAGTGCCTGATAGTAGGTCCGCGTGCGATACATGTAGGGGATTGCCGTATCGTGCAACGGGGCGAAACCCAGTTCTTCTTCAGCTCTTGTAGGAACAGCACGAGTGGAAATATTGGTCATGGATTATTTTTCAACAGGTTGCCCATGGTCAAGGGAGCAAAATGGTTGAGCGCCGTTACCAACGGTATATCCAGCTCATTTTCAATTTTGATCTTAGTAACGGTTTTACGGTGTCGCAAGCGTCAGGCTTCGAGTTTCCTTCGTTTGTGACATGCAGCCCGACGATGGACCGCCCGGCTGGAGATTTTCCGGGGGGTGCCGCTCAGTCCAACGTTAGATAACGGGTGAGGATTGTGCCGGGGATGCGCCGGAAGCGGCAAGTATCAGGAGCGCGGAGGCGCAACTCCTTAATATGGGAAATATATTTTTAAACAGCCTTGCAAACCTATCCTTGCAGCGGCCTGCCCTGGAGAAGGGCCGACCGCAACATGGATGGTTTTAGTTATTTACCGGCACTTTGCTGTAGACTTCATCCCAGAGCAATTTCTCGAATGTCTTCTGGTCGCGGCCGTGCTTATCGAGGAGAGCGACCCACTTGTCACGAAGCCGATTGATTGACGACGCAATCTTTTCAGGATCTTTCACGCCTCTCTTTTTGCCTTTCGCAGGGGCTTTGTTTTTCAGATAGTCACTGCGAAAATCGGTGATGAATTTTGCGAGGTCAGCGTCGCCATTATAGAACTTGTTGCCTTTCGCTTCCATCTCCTTTTGGACTTCGATATCCAATTTGACGTAATTATAGACAGCATCAGAAACCAGCTCCGGTACGTTTTTCAGGATCGTGGTCCTCTCTGCGGGGGTCAGCTTTTTCCATTTAGCCAAGCTTATATTTATGGCCGACCCACCCATGAAACCGCCAAGTGAATCCAGTACAACGTAATGAGCTACTTCGCCAAGTGAGCGAGTGCGCTGGTTGGTGATCGAATGCGTCGCGCAGTCGATTGTTCCACGCTCCAGCGCCTCATACATCTCGTTGGCGGAAATCGATACTGGAACGGCGCCCATCGCTCTGATCAGATCGGACCATCCAGCGAAGCCACGGATCTTCTTATTCTTGAAATCAGCAAGACTGTGGTTCTCTTTCTTGCACTGGAAATAATAATCCGTCAGCGAATAGGTGCCCAGGAATTGAGTCTTGAAGTCTTTCCGGTACTCCTCGTCACATTCCTCGCAATCAAGAAGTATCAATTCGTTGATGGCGCCGGTCATGGCAATGGCGTCATCGTTCATCATCGCAAAGTCACCGATATAATTGTCCAGCGGCATTTCCGACGGAACGTAAACGCCAACGAAATAGCCGGCATCGGCGACGCCATCACGGACGCCTGCGGGAATGTCTTTAGGGCCAAGCAACGACGAAGCGAAGTGACCTTCCCATTTGACACTGCCGTTAGTCTGTTTCTCTACGCGCTTGAAAAACCTCTCCAGCGCCGGGTTCGTTGGGTGCTTCAGTCCAAGATAGTTGGCATAGACGATCTTCGTCTCGGCCCAACCGGCAGACCCGAGAACCGCAACCAAAAAGGCCGCGGACAATGCCATCAGGATCGTTTTTCTCATGTTCATCTCCCTATAACAATTAGTGGTGTTTCACTCAGTTACTTGACCCTCCGCACCACCGGAGGGGAAGTTTTTGACCTTTTTGTCTTCCGCGCCCCCCATTCACGCTAGCGGGGAGGCATTAGTAGGTCAATTCATACCGCCGTTTCTGTTTACGTCCCCTTGTGACGTAGTCAAAACCGCATCAATTCGCGTTAAAACTGCATCAAATTTGGCAGATACAGAGAGATCTCCGGGAACGTAATCAATATGGCCAGCGTGAATATATCGGCGATAATGAACCAGAGAACCCCTTTGAAGATAGTCTCCAGAGGCACAGTGTCCCCAACGACGCCTTTGATGATGTATACGTTTAGGCCCACCGGCGGCGTGACCAGTCCGATTTCAAGAAACTTGATGACGAGTACGCCAAACCAGATGATGTCGGCGCCCGAGGCTTCGAACAGCGGTAACAGGACCGGCAATGTCAAAAGCATGAGGCCGATCGAATCCAGAAACATGCCGAGAATGATGTAGATCACTGACGAAAGGATGACCAAGGTAACCGGATTAGTGGCATAATCTCCCATAATCGAGCTCATGGCGGCAGGCACGCCCGAGACCGCCATGAAGCGGGTCAGCATGATTCCGCCGAGGGCGATTAAGAAAATCATCGATGTCGCCTTCAGAGATTCGACGACCGATTCTTTGAAAACCTGCCACGTGAGGCGTCCCTGCACGGCGGCGATGGCAAAAGCTATTAATGCGCCGCCGGCTCCAGCCTCGGTGGGGGTAAAGATACCGGTGTATATGCCGCCAAGAACGCCGATGGTCAAAACTGGCAACGGCCAGACTTCGCCAAGAATCTTAAAACGTTCTTCCCAACTCACGCCGTCCTCGATTTTGGGCGCCAGCTTCGGGTTGATCTTGCAGCGAATCATTATCATCGCCGCGAACACGAACGCTGACAGAAGGCCAGGCAAGATACCGGCTATAAGCATTTTGCCGATCGAAGCCTCGGCGAAAATCGCGAACAGTATGATTAGAATTGACGGAGGAATTAGCGAACCCAGTGTTCCCGCCGCGGCAACTGTGCCGGTGGCAAGACCTGGATCGTACTTAAACTTCAGCATTTCGGGGATTGCGATGCGGCCCATGGCAGACGCGGTCGCTACGCTCGACCCTGAAGCCGCCGCAAACATCGCGCAAGCTGCAGTGCTGGCAATCGCAAGGCCTCCCGGCAAGGCGCTCAACCAGAGACTCGCGGCCCGAAACAGGCTTTGTGTCAAGCCGGACTTGAACGCGACATTTCCCATCAGCAGGAACATCGGCACTGCTGATAGAGACCAATGCGCGATGAAGCTGAAAGTCAGTGTTTCGAGCGCCGATATGGCCGGCAACGGACCGCGAAGCAAGGCTATGCCGCCAAGCGATACCAAACCGAGGGCAAACGCTATCGGCACGCGGAGTGCTAACAGCACAAGGAGAAGGGCAAGTCCAGAAATTCCGATTTGAAGGGCCATGCTGTTTCCCTAAACGCTCTCTGATTCTTCGACAGGTTTTGGGTCGTGGTGCCCTTTGCCAGTTATCGCGGCTTGAAACTCGCGGATGGCTTGCAAGAACATGATTACGCCCATGACCGTGACGCCAATCGGCATCATCCAGCGCGCTGGCCAGATCGTTACGTCAACCAAGCCTATCCAGAATTCGCCCTTCTGCGTCATCTCAATGGCCTTGTGGAATCCGGCGTACGCATAGATGGCGAGGGCGCTGCTACAAACCACATAGACGACGCCGTCCATCCAGGCTTTGGTGCGGGTGCTTGCTTTAAGGGTGAACAGCTCGATGATGACGTGCCCCCGCTCGAGTTGCACGTACCCGAGAGGCAGAAAAACCACCATGACCATGTAGTACCCGCTAACCAATTCCTCGGTACCGGGAATCGAGGCGTTGAAGAAATAACGCAACGTCACTTCGGCCATCACGTGCAGCATCATTACAATGATTGCTACACAGCCGATGACCATAAGAGTGCGCGCGCACCAAGCCGAGATTTTTTCGGATGTCTCCAGCATGTATCCCCCCTTTAAAGTCTGACTAGAAAGTCTTTTTACCTAATAGCTTCCTCGCAGATTGTGACATATTGTCCGAACCACTATAACCTTGTATCCATTTTTAACAACACAAAGTACTGAAATCGCATAGTTTGTTTCGATACAATTTTGCACAAACAGAGAATAATTGTGCTAAAATAAAGACATAGTGGAGATAAAAAATGAGTCCCGATGATAAATCGACCGTGGATTCAAACAGGCGCATGGCACGCTTTGCCGCAAAAGACGATTTGGGAGCTTTGTCAGACAATGCCCGTGAGGCAGCGGTATGGCAACTCGCCGACACGGTCGCGGTAGGCTGGGCTGGCAGCGACGCCAATGGGGTTGCCGAAGCTACCGATGTGATGATTGCTGAAGGCGGTGTCCAGGACGTGCCATTGTGGGGCCGAAATGAACGGGTAACTGGAAGTCAGGCGGCATTTGTCAACGGCGTTGCAGGTGCTGCGCTCGATTTCGACAGCGTGCATCAGGAGTCGTTGCTGCACCCGGCGGTGATCACGGTTCCGGTGGCGCTGTCTCTGGGTTCCCTTATAGGGGCCACTGGTGAGAAGGTCGTTTCCGCGCACCTGGTTGGGTGCGAGGTCATGTGCCGGATATCCCTCGCTACACCGCGACAATCTAATTGGTTTCCCGCGTCCGTCTTCGGTATTTACGGGGCAACCGCGACCGCGGCGCGGCTCCTCGATCTGGATGAGGAGCGCACGTTAAACGCGTATGGTCTGGCCCTCGCGCAGACGGCAGGAACGAAGCAGGCCATATTGGAACGAACGTTGGCCAAGCGATTTCAAACCGCATTCGCCGTGCGTGCGGGTCTGCTCGCGGCCCAGCTGGCGGCGCGCGGCGTAACCGCCGCGACAGAGTTTCTTGACGGCCAGGCCGGGCTGTTCGCGCTTTATGGGCCGGGCGATGCCGGCAAGGCGTGCGAGGGATTGGGCGAAGAGTATATTTTTGAGCGGACAACGATCAAAAAATACCCAAGCTGCCTTTGCACTCATGTCGTCATCGAAGGCATCCGCAGGCTTAAAGAACGGCACAACATTGAGCTGAATGATGTGAAAGACATAACGATAACCATCACCGAGTATATGGCCAAACTGGTTGGTGGTGAATTCGACCCGGGCACGGACCCGCAGGTCTCAGCCCAGTTCTCGGCGGCATACGCGTCGGTTTGCATGCTGATGCACGGCGACATGACCCTGAGCGATATTGATCCTCAAGCCGCAACCGACCCAGAGATGGTTCGTCTTGCTCGTTCGGTAAAGGTTCAGACCTTTGACGACGTTGATGGCCATGTTGCCCCGGCGCTGGTGTCCATTTCACTCAAAAGCGGCGAAACCTTCACCGAGAAAGTTACGGAGGTTCCAAACGCTGTTGATGGACCCAATGCAGTGGCAACCTTCCGGAATAAATTGATCGATTGCCTGCAGCGGGGGCACACGCCGCTGACCGCTCCGGATGCTGGCCGGCTATGCAATCAGCTCCTTGATATTGATAACGCAAGAGACGTCCGCCAGCTGCTCGACAACCAGTAAAACGAACCAACATAAAGGGTGAAAAGTGAAACAACTGCTTGAAGGAAAAACAGCATGGATCACGGGTGCGGCCGGTGCAATTGGTGAGGATATTTGTCACGTTTTTGCGCGTGAGGGTGCTCGGATCGTTCTTTCCGGCCGCAATGAAGAGACTCTGAGCAAGGTCGCAAACGATCTTCCAGACAGCGCGGAACCGCTGGTTCTCGTCCTTGACGTGACCGGGCGCACCGCGGTGGATGAAGCGGCGAAGCAAGCTATCGCGCATTTTGGGCGTGTCGACATCCTCGTAAACTCCACAACGTGCCCGATTTTCGGCAAATTCCATGATCTGTCGGATGAAGACTGGATGGCGATCATCAATGCGAAGGCATTTGGATACATGCGGACGTCACGCGCGATCCTGCCGCACATGGAAGAGAAAGGCAGCGGCGTTATCGTCAATATATCGGGACGTGGCGGCCATCAGCCGAATTCGCCGTCACATATGGCCGGCAGTTGCGCTAACGGCGCCGTCAATACACTGACGAAAGGTCTCGCCAATATCTATGGTCCTCGAGGGATTCGCGTAAACGCCATCGCGCCGGGCCCGGTACGCACGCCTCGTTACGATATGATCGCCGCCGCCAACAAGGCTATCGCCGACACAAATGCCGCTCCCGAGCGCAGCGGTGCTTCCGTGGCGAGCCCGCTGGGCGAGATGTCAGAAGTACGCGATATCTCCGATGCCACGCTTTATCTAGCGTCGGAAATGTCCCGGTTCGTAACTGGAATTATCCTGCAGACCGACGGCGGCGGTACATCCTCGCTGTAATGTCGTTTCACAGCTTTTCCGCAAGTGGCTGGGCGATTCCGTCTAAACCAGAAGTGCTCTAGTGTTCCCAGGCCTCTAGCGCGGCCGTCTCCCGGGCTGCGATCCGGCCGCCGATGACGCATTCAGCGAGGTTGCCGCCACCCAGATAGAGGTGACCGAAGACGCTGCCAAGTTCACCTGCCGCATAGAGCCGGGGAATGGGATTGCCGAACGGATCGACGATCTCCTGCCGAATATTATGACGCGGGCCGCCTTGCGTATTGATTACCATCGGATAGACCCGGCCGAAGTAATATGGCGGCGTGTCCAGCGGAACCATGGTGTCCGGCATGCGGCCAAATTCAGTGTCGACCCCCTTTGCGACGTGGGAATTCCAATCCTCAATCGTCGTCTTCAGACGCGGGAGTTCGACATTCATCTTCTGCGCCAGGTCTTCGACCGTATCGGCCTTCACAAAAATTCCGCGCTCGACTTCCTTGAGATTGTCGGTGCTCCAGTCATAAAAGGCGTCGGGGTCGTTGAAGGAGGTTCGCCCTATGGCGTACATTTTGCGGCCGTTCTCGTCAAAGATCATATAGGCCGGGATGCGAGGGAATTTCTGGCGCTTTGAGTCAAAATAATCGAACGGCCGAATGCCCGTATCTCCCGGGTAGGGCGGATATTCATCCATGAACCGCTGCCCGTCCTGGTCGACAACGATCCATGCCATTTTGGCCAGAGCTTTCTGCGACATCGGTTTGCCGGCGTCATCGACCACGCCCAAGTCGGATATGCTCTCGGGATGCCCGGGCGTCCACATGGGCACGGCTTTGAGATAAATGCCGAAGGGAAATTCTCCCTTGGGATCCTCGAGACCGTAAGGCCCGTGGTAGTGCCACATGTGCCACAGATCGGCGCCGACGGCCTGAGCCATGCGGATACCGTCGCCCGTGTTGCCCGCGAACGAACCCGTTAGAATTGGCATTGCCTGCAGATACTGCTTCTTCATTTCGTCACAGTTTTCAAAACCGCCGGACGTGAGAACAACAGCCCTGGAGGTGCGAATGGCAAGGGTTTTGCCGTCGTTCTCGGCGAGAACACCGCGAACCTCGCCATCGCCATCGGTGATCAGTTCGCGCGCGGGGGTGCAGTAGTGAACCGGGATATTTCGTTTGATTACGTTGTCTTCCAGAACCTTGAAAAGCCGTCCGCCGTTCTTAGTGTGATGAGTCGCATGATAGCGTTCGCCGTTCTCGAGCGAGGGCACCTGCGATACTTCGCAATAGGCCAGCGACTCGCAACCGGGCAGGGGATAGTTGCCGAGCGCGGGTGTGACGTTGACCGTGGCCCCATTTACCTCGGCCAGACGGCGCATATAGTCCGGCACCTTTGGCATGCCGTCAGCGAGCGTCTGTAAAATATCGTCTGGCGTTCGCCCGCCACATGTCGCCTTGAGATATTTAAAAGCCTCACCAGCGTCGTCGGAAACACGAATGCCCCCGGCCGAGACAGCAGACAAACCGCCGGGAAACGCCATCTTTTCCAGGATAAGAACCCTGGATCCAGCATCTGCAGCGTCAATGGCGGTCACACCACCCGCAGCTCCGAACCCGACAATCACGATGTCGGTTTCAAGATCCCATTTCTGGATATCCTTGAGTTTCACTTGGCGCGTGCTCCTGTTTGTAGGCGGCTCACGGATCGATCCGATGCTTGAAACCGGTTGTGCGCGTGGCCCGGGTGCGATCAAGAACGCTGCAGATTACGTCGCGGGTTTCAGCAGGATGAATGACGTCGTCAATAAGCGCCATCTCCGCCGCAAGGTAAGCGGATGCCGCCTCCTCAGCCTTGTCGAGGTATTCCTTCCGTAGCGATTCAGGGTCAGGTGACGCCGCGATCTTCTTACCGTAAGTCAGCTCGACGCCAGCGGCGGGTCCCATCATATCGAACTGCGCGGTGGGGTAGGCAACGATGGCGTCAGGCTCCATCGTCTTGCCGGCCAGGGCCAGGTAGGCGAGACCGATCGCCTTGCGAACGACAATTGTAACAATTGGCACCGTCGTTGCGATCATGGTGTTGAGAAACCGGGAGGCCAGGGAAACCATGCGCTGATTCTCTATATCCGGTCCGACGATGAACCCTGGACAATCCGTCAGGAAAACGAGGGGGATGTGATATGCGTCGCACAGCTCCACAAACTTGCGCATCTTCCGGATTCCCTTGTCATCAAGCGCTCCGGCCAAATGCTTCGGCTGGTTGGCGATAATACCGACGGACTCGCCATCGACCCGCGCCCATGTGGTGATGACGTTGCGGCCATAAAATTCCTTGTAATGAAAGACCTCTCCGCCGTCGACGAACAATTTGATCAATTGATTCATATCGTAAGCGCGGCGCATATTTTCCGTAACGATTTCTGTAATTTTTTTGCGCCCTTCCGGGGTTTCTATCGGTGCCGGTTTTGGTTCGGCCCTGAGTGGCAGTTCCCAGCAGTTGTGGGGGAAATAGGACAGGAACTCCCGGATGGACCGCAGGCAGTCTTCGTCATCTTCCGCCATGTAATCGACCTGGCCGGTAACTTTGGTTGCTTTCTCGGCGCCGCCAATCTCATCCGCTGAGACATCGTGGCCGATTCCAACCTTGACGACCGGCGGGCCCGACATTCCCATAAAACCCGTATTTTTTACGATGGTGACGAAGTCGGACTGCATCGCGGTAAATGACGGGCCGCCAAAGCATGGCCCCATAAAACCCGCTATCACCGGAGCGCGGCCCGAAAGCCGGTAGTGTTCGCGAAATCTGTGTCCAATGCCGGCGGCCATAGCCCCATTGGCTTCCTGGAAGCGTCCGGCGCCGGCCTCCATAAGCGCGATATAGGGGGCGCTGTGCTCATGTGCCAAATGGCGGATGCGTGCGGTCTTCGCCTCGGCGACCCGGCCACGTGTGCCTGCAAGAACAGTCGCATCTTCGGATGTAACATAGACAAGGCGGCCGTCTATCTTGCCCCAGCCCGCGACGAGGCCATCGGCAGGTGTGCGGCCGCGCAGGTCGGCATGCTGACTGCGCCCAAGTACGCCGATTTCAACAAATGTGGAAGGATCAAGAAGAAGTTCAATGCGCTCACGAGCCGTGAGCTTGTTCTTCGCATGGAGCTGATTGATTTTTTCCTCCCCCCCCATCGCCTGACCTTTGCGGCGATAACGCTCCAGTTTCTTTATCGTTTGTTCTTCCATATTTCAGATACCTTTTTATCTCGAAACCCTGTTCCCAAGAATGGGCTATGCGGTTAGGGGCGAATCGTAATTTACCTTCCGGACGATGGATATTACTTTGGATATTATCTTATCCCATAATGTTATATGCAATCTCAATACATTTTGCCTGTATTGAATCGTAATGATAGTAGCGCAAGCCTCGAATTGGGGTAATAATGAAAAGCTAGGAGGACTGATCATATGGAGAACGTTGATACGGTATCATCCGTGACTGGAGTAGTTTGGAAGATCGAAAAAAAGATCGGAGATTCCGTCGACGAAGGCGAGCAGATCATGATCTTGGAATCTATGAAAATGGAAATCCCTGTGGAGGCTCCAGCCGGAGGAAAGATTATCAGCATCAATGTCAACGAAGGCGATGGAGTTGAAGAGAATCAGATTATCGCCGTGATCGAGGCGGCGGGCTGAATGCGGCCGCACAGCTCCAACGTCGCGTGACGGAATTCTCAGGTTCTTTCTCAGGAACTCAGGTCGGGAGTCACTTCTTTCAGACCGGCGTAATTGCCATCGTGATAAACAAGCGGCAGCCCCCTGTCAGATAACCGCAACTCCACGATTCGACCCAGAAATATGGTGTGTGTTCCTACGTCGATCCGAGAATCCACTTCGGCGTCAAAGTTCACGAGGGCGTTACGGATGGCGGGGGCGCCAGTTGCAAGCGTATCCCAGTCGCAGAGTTTGAAACGCGCGTCCCTGTCCAGGGTCATGAAGTTTGTCGCAGTTTCAAACTGCTGCTCGTCAAGAACGCTTACGCAAAACCGACTGCCCTCGGCTATCGTTTTGTGCATCTGCGCAGCCCGGTTGATGCAAATCAGCAATGTCGGTGGATCGGCGCATACAGAACATACAGCCGTAGCCAGCATTCCTCTTGGTTTGCCATCGACCATCGCCGAGATGACGTTCACCGCCGCCGCAAGATGACGCATTCCATTTTTGAAATCTTCTGAGGTGATACCTGACATTTCCTTATCCACTTGCCGCTTGAGTTTTAGGTGTTTTATTGGTCTTTGTCAGCGCATCCGATAAGACGCCCTCGTCCAGCAGGCGGCGAACGAGTTCTGAATCGCATCCCCAGTCGCTAAGCGCCGAGGTCGTATCGGCGCCTGATTCACGAGGCGGCCCCTGAACGGCACCAGGAGTGCGGGAAAACCGCGGCGCCGGTGCAGGTTGCCGAACTCCGCAAACATCGACAAACATTTCGCGGGCGCGATTGTGAGTATCCTCAATTGCCTCGCTCATGGACAAGACCGGCGCAAGACACGCTTCGCCATCACCGGCGAGATGGATCCATTCGTCGCGTGTTTTCTGCCGGATTGAGTCAGCGATTGCGTGGCTAATTGCCGGCCATTTTGTGCGGTCGTTCTGCTTATCAATGAACGATTGCGGAAGTTTCAAAAGGCGCACCAGCTCAGAAAAAAACTTGGGTTCAATTGCACCGATAGCGACATATTCATTGTCAGCAGTTTCATAGCACCCATAAAATGGCGCGCCACCATCGATAACATTTGCGCCCCGTTCCTCTGACCATTGACCCGTTGCGAGCATTTCGAAAATCATCGTCATCATATTGGCAGTGGCGTCGACCATTGCGGTGTCAACTATTTGTCCTTTCCCGGACTTCGACGCTTCGAACGCCGCCGCGACGAGACCAAATGCCAAGAACAGGGCGCCGCCAAAATCTCCCACGAGATTGAGTGGCGGCACTGGCGGCCCGTCGGCTTGCCCGATTCCCGCAAGGACGCCGGTCGTGGCGATATAGTTGATGTCATGTCCGGGAAGGGTGGCGCGCGGACCGCTCTGGCCCCACCCGGTCATGCGGCCATAAACAATATGGGGACTTTTCGTTAAAACGTCGCCTGGCCCCAGACCAAGACGCTCCATTACGCCGGGGCGCATGCCCTCGATCAATATATCGGCCTCGGCAGTGAGATTCAAAATCAATTCGCTTGCGCCTGGCTTTTTAAGATCAATTGCAACAGAAGGCCGGCCCCTGTGCATAAAACTGGAGCGGCTGCTTGCAGGGCTCGATGATGTTTCAATGCGGTCGAAACGCAGGACTTCGGCTCCAAGATCCGAGAGCAACATGCTGCAATAAGGGCCAGGACCGATGCTTGCGATTTCGAGCACTCGAATGCCCGACAGTGGTCCTGCAGCATTGCTTTTTGGTGACGACATGCTTTCCTCGATTTGTGCAGTACTCAGGAAATTGTGTGGACTTTGAAGCTATTAACATTGCCCTCCGCAATGTATCATATTTCATGTTGACAATGAAAGCACATTTAAGCGTTATTTATGGGTACAATTTACCCGTCAGGATTAGGTAATCTTTTCAACGCAGCCCAATCAGGGAAATAGCATGAATTTTGAAATGACACCGAGGCAATTGGAACTTATTGAGACCGCACGTGAAGCATACGCGAGAAAACTAGAGCCCCTCGCGGGCGATAGGAGTGTTGAAGGCACTTGGAAGCTCCGTAAGGCAATGGCAGAGCAGGGCTTTTTAGGCCTCAACATGCCGACAGATCTGGGTGGTGTGGGTTTGCCACTGCTGGATACGCTTATGGTCATACAAACTCTTCACGCCTGTTCGTCGGCCGTCGGCAGCCTGGCGCATCGGACATCCACAGGTGCTTGCGGTGCGATTGAGGCTTATGGCACGCCGGAACAGCGCGAGAAATACATTCGTGGAATTTGTTCTGGCGAGTTAGGAATTTCGATCGGTATTACGGAGCCGGAGGCAGGCTCGGCAGCGACAGCAATGCGGACCAGAGCCGAGATAGACGGTGATGAAGTCGTAATCAATGGCAGCAAACAGTTCGTCAGCAGCATTAACACCAATGATTATACGGTGGTTTACTGCCGTTTCGGAACCACGGGTCGGTCTTCGGACATCGGAGCGGTTATCGTTCCCCATGATGCGCCGGGTTTCAGTCGCTCGAACGGTACCATTAACATGGCCGACGAGCTGCTGTTCGAGCTCTATTTTGATGAGTGCCGTGTGCCCAAATCCAACATCCTGCTCGACGGCAGCGCGTTTGGAAAACTAATCAGCGTTTATAACGCTGAGCGACTGGGGAGCATCTCGCGTTTACTCGGCGCTGCGCAGGCCGCATACGAATATGCGCTTGCCTATTCCAAGGAACGGCATCAGTTCAATCGCCCAATTAGCGATTTCCAGGGCATTCAATGGATGCTTGCGGAAATGCGGATCAAACTCGATGCGGCACAGTTGCTCGTATACCGGGCAGCCGCTACGGCCGGGGCGACGGGTCTGCCGGAACCGCTTGAGACCTCGATTGCCAAGGTTTTCACTGCCAAAGCCGCAAAAGAGATCTGTGACGATGCGATCCAGATTCTAGGCGCAAACGGCTACACGAAGGAATATCCGCTGGTGCACCGCTACGCCGAGGTGCGTGGCGGGTCAATCTATGGCGGTACGCTTCAGATACACAAGAACATGATCGCGGCAAAGATTCTCGATCGCCCAATAAGCCAATGGAAGAAGGATTAGGGGAGGCATTTCGTGTCGGAAATTGATCGCTCGCTGATTGGCTCGCAGTCCGAGCTGTTTGTAGTTGAGGTTGAAAAAGGCGCTATTCGCAAGTTAGCCGAGGCCATCGGTGACCCGAATCCCGTTTACAGGGATGCGGATGAAGCGATGGCTCAAGGGTATGCTGGCATTATCGCGCCGCCGACCTTTCCCGTGACATTCTTTCCGCCTGAAGAGCCCGAATGGACGCGTGATCTCGATCGGCGCAGGATTCTGGCCGGCGAGCAGCGGTTTCTGTACTCGCGCCCGATCATAGCAGGGGACGTATTGACGTGCCGCGTGATCTTCCTCGGTGTCGATGACAAGCAAGGGAAGTCAGGCAAAATGGAGCTGTTGTACCAGGAGATCGTCGGAGAGGGCGCGGATGGCAATCACGTCTTTTCCAATACGAAGACGACTGTTTACAAGGAAGCGGTAGGTTTGCTTAAGAAGTGAATACCGCTTAGTTCCACATAGCTCCTCACCAAACCGGATTAACATGTCATGAAAACCATAAACGCTACAAAACTAGATGAGATGCTGGGATCGTCGGAAGGCGCCTGGCCGGTCCGAAAATGGGCGTTTTTCGATGTCCGCGAAGTTGGCGAGAGCCAAAAGGGCCATATCTCAACCGCGACATTCTTACCCCGGCGCATGATCGAGTACCGGCTATCCGAGCTCGTGTCGGCGCCGGCTACGCCTATAATCCTCTATGATGATGGCGAAGGGGATATACGGGCCAGCTGTGCCGCAAAAACAATGGCCGACCTGGGCTACACGGATGTTACGTGCCTGGTAGGCGGCTATGCGGGATGGAAACAGGCGGGATTTGAAGAGGTTACCGGCTGGAATGTTCCGAGCAAGGATTTCGGCGAACAAGTCCTGGTTACCAGCAATGTACCTTACCTGAACTCAAACGAGCTTGCGGGGCGGCTTGAAGCGGGTGAAAATATCGGCATTTTTGACGTCCGCACACCGGGCGAATTTCGAGAAGCATCGTTGCCGGCCAGCGTATGCGCTCCTTCATTCGAATGGGCGCTGCACGCCAAAGACCTCAACGATAATTTTGACACCATTGTCATTCACTGCGCCGGCCGAACGAGATCGATCATCGGCGCGGCAACGGCCAGCCTCCTTGGATTGAAGAACCTGTGGTCCCTTGAAAACGGGACGATGGGTTGGATCCTCTCCGACCATGAACTTGCATCGAACCAGACGCGCGTACTTGGCGCGCCGAGTGAAGAGAGCCTTTCCGATTCGGCTGAGCGGGCTCAAGAACTCGCGGAGTCGCTGGGTGTAAAATATATGAGCCCGAAGGAGTTGAAGACACGTCTCGATGATCGCTCGAGGAATTCGCTTTATATTTTTGACGCGCGCGATGGCGACGGCTACCAACAGGAGCATATCTCCAGCAGTATCTGGTTGCCTGGGGGGCAGGCCTGTCAACGCACAGACGATTTTGCGGCTGTGCCGGGATCTCCGATTGTTTTCGTCGACGATGACGATGCACGGGCCCTCGTTACCGCATATTGGTTCCTCCGTATGGGTTTCCCGGATGTCTCTATTTTGAAGGGGGGCATTAAAGCCTGGCAGGACGAGGGATATATCGTAAAAACGGGGCGTGACCGGCCGGAGCCGCTTGGGCTCGAGGACGCAAAGGCCCGCAGCGTGGCGTTAGATTGTGCGGACTTGCAAAAGGCCGTGGGCTCAGACAATCCACCCGTTGTGATCGACGTTGGAGCCAGCAAACGAGTTGCCGCCTGTCACATACAGGACGCCAAGTGGATTCCACGCGGTTATCTCGAAGCGCAAATAGGCAATTTCGCTGACAAGTCAAAACCCGTTGCGGTCACCGCATGGGAACCTCAGCAGGCGGCGTTCGCCGCTGCTGCGTTGGCAGATGCTGGATACCAGCACGTGACGTGGCTTACCGCTCCAGGCAAGGAATGGAAAGAGGCGCTGCCAACCACAACAGGCTTGCCCGAAGATGCAACTGAGGTTGCTGATACTCTGGCCATTCCCTACCGCGAGAGCAAGGAGCGGATGCTCGAATATCTCGAATGGGAAGAGGAACTTGGAAAAAAACACATGAGCTCAGCGGCCAAGCAGGAAACGGTGAAATAATGAGCGTTCGGTCGTGTGTTGGCCCTGCCGATATCGAGTGGCTCGAGAACGAGGCAATTCTCCACCGCACGCCTTGCGGGACTGGAAATCTCACATGGCGTCAGTGGGGCAAAGGACCACCGCTCATATTGTTGCATGGCGGGTTCGGCTCCTGGAAGCACTGGGTGCGCAACGTCGGGGAGCTCTCGAAGAGCTTCACCGTATACGCTGCTGATCTGCCGGGACTTGGCGACTCCGATCCTGGACCCGAGCCTATCACAGCGCGGACGCTGGCAGCTATTTTCAGCGAAGGCATTGATCGTTTGGTTGGCAAGGACGAGCGGATGTACGTCGGTGCATTCTCGCTTGGTGCGGCCATTTCCGCACCTCTGATTTGTATGTTAGGCGATCGTGTCCGTCATGCGATCCTCATCGGTCCAGGTGGACTTGGTTCGCTATGGCATAATTCTATTGAGAAACTGCGCCGCCGCTCCTCGACCATGACGGAGGAGGAACAGCGGGAAGTCATTCACTACAATCTGGCTTTTTCAATGATTGCCAACCGTGAACTGATCGACGAAGACACGATATCGCTTCAATTCGAGTTGTTGGCTCAGAAGCGACGATTGATCGGATTGCCAATCTCGAAATCGTCCATTGTCTTCGACTGCCTGCCGGAAATAGGTAATCGAACGACATTTGTATGGGGCGAACACGATCCATACCCCACTCCAGATTTGAAGGCAGTCATTAAAAAATTCCATGGCGATGTTCCTGGAGTGGACATTCGTATCATAGACGGCGTTGGTCATTGGGCGAATTTTGAAGCGGATGAAATCGTTTCGGACATGTTTCGTGACATGCTTTGAATCGATTCATTTAAATGATATTGTATCTATCAATAGCGCCACATTAAGGTGGCAATTCATTAAATGCCCGTGACGGATGGTTTAAAAAGCAAACACTTGAGGAGCTGATGCGTGTCGGCTCCAACCGGCACATGCCACGTGTTGAGCGCCAGAAGTTTCGGATTAGGGGAAGAGAATGATCGGACTGAGCGGATTTGGCGGATATATTCCGCGATTGAGATTATCGAGAAAGAGCATTGCCGAGGTCAATGGATGGATTCAGCCCGGCATCAAGCGGTTGGGCAAGGGCGAGCGCAGCATCTGCAATTGGGATGAGGACAGTGTGACAATGGCAGTTGAGGCTGCACGCGATTGTCTCGACAACCAGAACGGTAAGCAGTTGCGCGCCATCTATCTTGGATCCACGACTTTACCGTTCCAGGACCGCCAGAATTCGGGCGTCGTTGCCGCAGCACTCAATCTCGATGAGGCCTTGTCCACCATTGACATCACCGCCGCACAAACGGCAGGCACTTCAGCGCTGGTTGCGGCACTTGATGCAGCGGACGGCGCCAAAGAGGGGGATATTCTCGTGCTGGCAAGTGACGCGCGGCGAACTCGTTCAGCCGCCCAGCAGGAAATGACCTTCGGCGATGGCGCAGCGGCGTTTACTGTCGGTAGCAAAGATGTCGTCGCCGAGCTTCTCGGGTATCATTCGGTATCCATTGATTTCGTTGACCATTATCGTGGTGACAATCGCGAATATGATTATAACTGGGAAGAACGCTGGATACGCGATGAAGGGCTTCTCAAGATTATTCCGAACGCGATCTCCGAAGCATTCGGCAAGGCAGGCATCGCGGCAGAAGATGTCGACGTTTTGATCGCGCCATCCACGTTACGGGGTGTTTCGGCAAAGATCGCCAAAATGGTTGGTGTTTCAGAGGAAAGCTTGGCCGAGTCGCTCGATGGCGTTGTCGGTGAGACTGGCTGCGCGCACCCGCTGGTCATGCTGTCGCACAGTCTGGAAAGTGCATTACCAGGACAGGTGATCGTTGTCGCATCGTTTGGACAGGGCTGCGATGTATTGGTCTTCAAGACCACTGATGCAATCGCCTCATTCAAGCCGTCCTTAGGAATATCAGGTTACATTTCGCGACGTTGCGAGGAAACCAACTACAACAAGTTCATGGCCTTCAACGACCTCGTCCTTCAGGAGAAAGGCATGCGCGCCGAACTGGACAATCAAACGGCGCTAACCCAACTCTATCGCCGCCGCGACATGCTGCTTGGTCTTGTCGGCGGGGAGTGTGATGTATGTGGAACGCACCAGTTCCCGCGCTCGCGTATCTGCGTAAACCCGAACTGCAATGCGATGAATACGCAAAAGCCTTTCCAGTTTGCCGATATTCCTTCGAAAATCATGACATGGTCGGCGGACCACCTGACGTACTGCCCCGATCCGCCATTGCATTATGGCATAATTCAATTCGAGGGCGGGGGCCGCTTTCTCGCCAATTTCACCGACGTTGATGTCGGGAATGTCGAGGTCGGCCAAGATATGAGAATGATGTTTCGCATTAAGGATTATGACGATCTGCGCGGCTTTCGCCGTTACTTCTGGAAAGCTGCCCCATCCAATCAAACGAGGAATTGAACTATGGCAAGTGGAATCAGGGACAAAGTTGCAATAGTCGGCATGGGGTGCTCCAAATTCGGCGAACGCTGGGATTGCGATACCGAAGACCTCATTGTCGAGGCGTTTGAGGAATGCATCCTGGACGCCGGGATCGATATCAAGGAGATTCAGGCCGCCTGGCTTGCTACCGCTATCGAGGAAGTCCATTCCGGGAAAGGCGGCATTCCTCTCGCTTTTGCTCTGCGTCTCCCCTACATCCCTGTGACTCGTGTCGAAAACTTCTGCGCCAGCGGCTCTGAGGCGTTGCGTGGCGCCGTCTATGCGGTCGCTTCAGGAGCATGTGATATTGCACTTGCCCTGGGGGTTGAGAAACTCAAAGACACGGGCTATGGCGGCTTGCCGCAGCGCAGCCGCGGGGTCCTGAATTCCATGTGGTGGGCCAACTATTCCGCCCCGGGATCCTTTGCCCAACTTGCCTCCGCTTATCAAGCCAAGCACGGAATCAATGCTGACGAACTCAAACGAGCGATGGCTCATATTTCGGTCAAGAGCCACGCCAATGGCTCCAAGAATCCGAAGGCGCATCTCCGGAACAAAATCACCGAAGATCAAGTGCTCTCCGCGCCAATCATCGCAGAGCCGCTCGGTCTTTTCGATTGTTGTGGCGTGAGCGATGGCGCCGCCTGCGCGATTGTCACCACGCCCGAAATTGCGAGGAACCTTGGAAAGAAGGATCTCATTACGGTCAAGGCGCTGCAACTCTCGGTCTCGAATGGAACCGAGTCGGGGCACAATTCCTGGGACGGCAGTCATTTCATGACGGCCCGGATTGCCAGCACTCGGGCTTACGAGGAAGCAGGAATACGCGACCCCCGGAAGGAGATAGATCTTGCCGAAGTGCACGACTGCTTTTCGATCACGGAACTCGTGACAATGGAAGATTTACACTTGTCGCCCGAGGGAGGTGCGGTCAAGGATGTGCTGGACGGTTTCTACGATTCAGATGGCGGTCTGCCTTGCCAAATCGACGGCGGGCTTAAGTGTTTCGGCCACCCGATCGGTTCGTCCGGTCTGAGGATGATCTACGAGCTTTATCTGCAGATGCAAGGTCGAGCCTCCGAACGCCAGGTCGAAAATCCCAAATTGGGGCTTACCCACAATTTGGGCGGCGCGCCACATCAGAATGTGTGTTCGGTAGCCATCATTGGGCAGTTGGGGGCATAGTCCGGGAAATAATGACTACCGCAGCAGTGTGGCTGCTTCCGCCAGATGCTAGCAGAGAGGGAATATCAAAGAGATGAGCAAATTATTGGAAGGCAAAGTCGCTATTGTTACCGGTGCAGGGCGCGGTATCGGGCGAGGAATTGCAGAGTCAATGGCTGCCCACGGCGTCAAGGTGGTTGTCAATGATCTTGGTGCGACTGCCGATGGCGAAGGCGAGGATACCGGACCCGCCAATGAAACCGTCGAAGCGATCAAGAAGGCCGGCGGCATAGCCATTGTCAACGGCGATAGTGTTGCGAGCTGGGATGGCGCACACGCCATGGTCGAAACCGCGCTTTCGACGTGGGGCCGTATCGATTGTGTAATCAACAACGCCGGTATCCTTCGCGACGTAATCTTCCACAAGCTTGAGGAAGCGGATTTTGACGCTGTCGTCGCCGTCCACCTCAAAGGCAGCTTTAACGTATCGCGCGCCGCGGCTCCGCATTTCCGCAAACAGGAAAGCGGCGCATACGTGCACATGACGTCAAATTCGGGGCTGATCGGCAATTTCGGACAAGCCAATTATGCCGCTGCCAAGATGGCTATTGTTGGCCTCTCAAAGTCGATTGCACTCGATATGTCGCGTTTCAACGTAAGGTCCAACTGTATCTCGCCGACGGCATGGAGCCGCCTTACAGGCACTATCCCGGCCTCAACCGATGCCGAGAAAGAACGCGTCAGCAAGATCATGGCCATGACGCCGGACAAGATTGCGCCGCTCGCAACTTATCTCTGCAGTGACGCGGCAAAAGACGTCACCGGACAGATATTTGCGGTCCGTAACAACGAGATTTTCCTGATGTCGCAAAATCGTCCGCTCCGCTCGGTTCACGATTCCGATGGCTGGACGCCGGAAAAAATCGCCAACCATGCCATGCCTGTGCTGAAGGCAACGTTCTATGACCTCGAGCGGTCTGGCGATGTCTTTTGCTGGGATCCGATTTGATCCGCTTGCGCCCATCCTGGAGGTTCGCTGAAAACCTGCTATACGACAGTAAGCTGCGGGCTTGGCCGTTGGTTGACGATCTTTTTCAGAATTCGCATCCCTTCCACCAGCCCGAGCTTGTTAGAGTCCGGGTTCAGTGTGAATCTCACTGCCCGCGGCGGCTCTATTTGTCCGATGGAGAAGCTTTCTGATTTGACGACCGAGACACCGGCCTTCTGTGCGGAGTTTAAGAATTCACTGGATGACCAGTGATCGGGCAGACAGAGCCATGAGAAAAACGCCGACGGATGGCTGCGCAACTTGATGCCCTTGAGCTCTTCCGCTGCAATCTTGTGACGCCGTGCAAGCTCCTCATTGTTGCGTTGCGCTATTTTTTCAGCGGTACCGTACATAATCATCAGCGAGGCCGCGTCGTGTATCAGCGGTGATGTCGCCAAGGTAAGCGAGTGAATCGTGTTGGTGAATTCATCGACAAACCCAGGCGGAACCGCCATGAAGCCAACACGGAGTGCCGGGCTTACGCATTTGGAGAGACTGGTGAAGTATATGGTGCGTTCTGGAGCGTAAACCGCCAGCGGGGGAGGGCGGTCGACTGTGCCGGCGGCAACCACATCGTCTTCGACAAAAATGAGATCGTGAGTGCGTCCGATTTCGGCAATTTTCTTTCGCCGTGTCTCGGACATGACGCAACCAAGGGGATTTTGCGCTGTCGGTTGAAGAAAGACGATTCGCCCGCCAGTCCTCTTGTGGGCGGCTAGCAGTGCATCGGGCATCATGCCCTCCGCATCCATTTCGACTCCCTCCAGATCAATCTCGCGTAGCGCGGCAATCGACTTTAACCCCGAATAAGTCAACTGCTCGGTGAGAAAAGGTCCACCGAAGTGAGCCAGGCCCATTGTGGCGGTCAGGATCGCCTGCTGTCCGCCGCCGCACGCGATTATCTGCTCCGGCGGAACTTCGAAGCCGAGGCGCCTAATCCAGGCGGAGCCCGCCGCGCGATGCGCGATGTAACCCGCGGCGGGCGGATAAGAGACGAGCGGTAACAACATAGTGTGGTCCGCCACCTCCGAAAGAACATTCCGCGTCACGTCGATCAAGTCGTCGATTGGGAAGCGGAAGCACGCAAGATCGATGGTGCCGGGTTTAGATTCCGGCAGGAAGCGGGTGTATTTATCCATATCTTCATGGTTCTTGACGAATGTTCCGCGCCCGACCTCTCCAGATACCAAATCGCGCATCTTGACGACCATATAAGCGCGACCCACAGTGCCAACAGTGATCCCCAACTTCAACGCCAGATCACGCTGCGGTGGCAATTGAGCGCCCGCCGGAAGAACGCCACTGTTAATTGCGTTCGCAATCGCACCAGCGAGCGCAAGATATCGCGGTCCACCGATCCCGGAAATGTCCGGTACCCAAAATTCTTTATCGGGTTCCAATGGATTATCCTCTGTTTCGTGCAGCATTTCAGGAATAACAATATATGATAATAATACCCATTCAATTTGGGACATTGCACTAAAATTGAAGCGTCTGTATAGTGCCATTCGCCTCTGAAGTTTGAAGTTATCATAGCAGGAATTTCGGAATTTTTATAATCATTCTCAGAAACTATTCTCTCGAGCCCACAATCCTTTTACAGGACAGGGGCATTGCGGAAAGACCGAAAGATTGAGGCGCTGACTGGATAAGTACAATTAGCTGATCTAGGTTTCTGTCATGCGCGTTATTCGATTGCCGAATTTAGTGAAAACCCCCAGGTGGGAACATGCCAAGCTCAGAGTCTGAGGAGTACAATCGCGGCGCAAAGGTGAATCCGTTCGCGAACAAGACATATTCTGAATCAATCCAGTTGCTGGTTGAAAACTATGGTGACCGGATTGCACTCATATACGGTGATCAGAAATACACATTTCGTCAGATTAAGAATGAAATTGACGATGCATCGCGCAAACTCAGAGCCATTGGACTGAACCGCGGCGACAAAGTGGCGATATGGTTGCCCAACCAGGCCGAATTCCTCTTTACCTGGCTCGGAGCCGGTCAAATCGGACTGACTGCCGTTATTTTGAACACGCGCCTGATGGCCGAGGAGGTGAGCTACCAATTAAGGCAGTCGGATAGTCGGGCAGTGATAGTACCAGGTGACGGCGCATTCCGTGATTTTCTCGGCGACATCGCTTCGCTATGTCCGGATATTCGCGATGCCGCGCCTGGCGAAAAATTCGGCGGAGAGAATGTGCCAACGCTGGAATTTGTTATTTCTCTCGGTCAGACAGGGCACGGGTTTCGCGGCGTGCTTCAGTGGGATGATGTTGAGACTGATGACGATACGCCACTCGCCTACGAGACCGATCCGAATAGCGCCGCCCTCATTGCATACAGTTCCGGCACGACAGCACTGCCAAAAGGCGCGATGCTGACCCATGCAATTTGGCGCAAGGCGGCAGATCACGGCGAACGCTTCTTTCAAAAACCCGACGACAGGCTCTACCTCTGTGTGCCTCTGTTTTCGATCCTTTCAACCGTAAACGGTGTTATCACCTTCTGGACCGGAGGCTCGGCCGTCGTACTCGAAGATCGCTATGAGCCGGAGAAGATGCTGGCGGCAATCGAGCGTGAACGCTGCACGGCGGCTTACCTCTTGCCGCTTATGATCTGCAAATCGGTGGAACTGCCAAATTTTAAGGACTTCGATCTATCCAGCCTGCGAACCGGGATTCTCGTGACGACCGATCGAGACGCCTTCATGGCGGCCTACGAAAAACTCGGCATGACAGATTTTGTCACTAGCTACGGGATGACCGAGACGTCGAGCGCGTGTACGCGGACCTGGTCCAGCGATCCGCTTGAAGTGCGCCTTAGATCGCACGGCAAACCTCTTCCTGACATCGACGTGCGAATTGCCGATCCAGATTCCAATGAGGAGGTTCCGCGCGGCAAGGTCGGCGAAATTCAGGTTCGCGGCTACAATATTATGCTCGGCTACTACAACAAACCGGAGGAGACGCAGCGCGCTTTCAGCGGGGACGGCTGGTACAAGTCCGGTGATGCTGGTGAAATGTTCGAGGATGGTTCCATACGGTTCCTTCACCGTCTGTCGGACGGCTACAAGCACAAGGGATTCAATGTCTCGACCGCCGAGGTCGAGGCAGTTCTCGAACGCCATCCTGACGTGAAGCAGGCGGCCGTCGTCGGCATTCCCGATAAGGAAGTGGGCGAAGTCGGTACGGCCTTCGTTATCCCGAATGAAGAATCCAGTGTCGACGATGAAACGCTGATTGCCTTTGCGAATGAGCATCTCGCGTCCTTCAAAGTGCCGGCGCATCTGTTCCTTGCCGACGGGTTCCCGATGACGGCTGGCACCGAGAAAATTCAAAAATTCAAGCTCCGGGAGCGCGCACTCAAGCAGCTTGAACGGACCTGATTAACAGTGAAGGAATAGAAGTGTGAACGCGTTCCGCGACCTTACTTACGCAGAAAGCATTAGTCGGATTGCGCATGCGCACGGGACACGCGAGGCCATCATCTATCGCGATCAGCGCTATACATTTGCAGATCTCAAAAAACATGTGGACGAGGCTTCGGCACGGCTGGCGTCAATAGGACTTAAAGCGGGAGACAAAGTCGCTATCCTGCTTCCGAACCGTCCGGAATTCATCTGGTATTGGTTTGGCGCGTCTCAGATTGGACTTGTCGCGGTGATGCTGAACACTCGGTTGCGCCGCGACGAGTTGGCTTATCAGCTAGCGCAGTCCGACAGTCGCGCGATTATCGTTCCTGGTAGCGGGGCCTTTCGCGATTTTCTTGCTGAATTGAGTGATCTGGCCCCGGCCATCGCAGAAGGCGAGCCAGGCAAGCTGGCCAGCGAGCAACTTACCGAACTCAACCACGTTATCGCGGTAGATACATTCAGCGCCGAGTACAGTGGTGTCCTGGACTGGTCATCGCCTCCGACGGAGAACCTTGAAGTGCCGCCGATGGAGACGGACCCAGCGAAACCAGGCATCATCGGCTACAGCTCCGGAACCACCGCGCTTCCAAAAGGCGCGATGATTTCTCATTGCGTCTGGCGCAAGGCCTGGGACCTTGGAGAGCGAACCGAACTGACCGAGAACGACTGTCTTTACATGGCATTACCGCTGTTCGGGACGATGGCGAACCTGAACGGCGTCCTGCCCTATCTTGTACGAGGCGCCAAGCTGGTGATCGGCGAGCAATTCGATGCCGGCGTGTGCCTTCGGGCGATCGAAAACGAGCGGGTCACCAGTATCCATCTTCTGCCAGCGACTATCAAACAACTTGTCGAGCATTCAGACTTTGAAAAATACGACCGTTCGTCGTTGCGCTTATCTTACACGTTATCGATTGACCCCGCGGTCCTTGATGTTGTCGCGGATGTTATCGGCATTCCTGGTGTCATGACAGGCTACGGCCTGACCGAGACAACCGCCGTTGCGACCCGCAATCACTGGACCGATTCACGGGAACATCGACACGGCACTCAAGGCTGGGCGTTGCCGGACGTCGAGGTCAAGATCGTCGATCCCGAAACGCTGGCGGATATTTCCCCGAATCAGAGAGGTGAAATCTGGGTGCGGGGTTATTGCACAATGCTGGGCTATTACAAAAAGCCGAAGGAGACGGCGGATATGCTGCTGCCCGACGGGTGGCTCAGAACCGGCGACATTGGGCAGGAAGATGAGACAGGCCGGATCAAGTTTCAAGGACGTCTGGGCGACGGCTACAAGTCGCGCGGATTCAACGTATCGCCAGAAGAGATCGAGCACGTAATCAACAAGCATCCGGCTGTTGAGTCGTCGTCTGTTGTCGGCGTGCCGGATTCATTCGCGGAGAAAGTTGGGGTCGCGTTTGTGATCAAGAAGAAAGACGCTTCCCTAACGGAGAATGGGCTGCTCGATTATCTTCAGCCCAAATTGGCCGGCTACAAGATGCCGCTTCACGTGTTTTTCACGGATCAGTTCCCGCTAACAACCGGGACTGGCAAAGTACGCAAAGTCAGACTACGTGAGATGGCAACCGAACATCTCGGTCTCTAAGCCATCTCACCTCTCCAAATATGCTAAGAGGCACTCGGTTATGACCACGAATCCCTTCATCAACAAAACATATGCGCAATCGATTTCTTACGTTGCCGAAACCTATGGCGATGCAACTGCGCTAACCTTCGAAGGCAGAGACTACAGTTACAAAGATATCAAGAGGGAAGTAGATCGTGCATCGGGGCGATTGGCAGCGCTCGGCGTGAAGCGCGGCGAAACCGTCGGTATTTGGCTCCCCAACTGTCCGGAGTTCGCATGGCTTTGGTTCGGAGCGGCGCAAATTGGTGCGATTCCTGTTATCATGAATACATGGCTCCGCCGCGCCGAATTCGAATACCAGATTGCTCAGTCTGAGAGTGTGGTCGTTTGTGTGCGCGGTCCAGGAGCGTTCCGCGACTTCCTGGGAGAACTGGCAGAAGTCTGCCCGGCGATTCGAGATGGAGAATTGCCGGCCGCGCCTTTCCCGAAGTTGAGGCAGGTCGTGACACTGGACCCGCTGGAAGAGGGGTGGGGACATATCGTCGATTGGGATTCCCTGGGGGATGATCATCCTGTGCCCCCTTATAGTGACGACCCAAACTCACCGGCTCTCATCGCATATAGTTCCGGAACGACATCGTTGCCCAAGGGTGCCATGCTGTCACACTGCATCTGGCGCAAGGCTTGGGATGGATCACGTTTTCTCGATATGACTCCCGAGGATTGCCTCTATCTGACTGTGCCACTGTTTGGTGTTCTCGGCTGCATCAACGGTCTTTTGATGCTCTGGGCTAATGGCGGCAGAGTTATCCTGCGTGAGCGCTTCGATCCGACTGACCTGATCAAGACCATCAGCAGTGAAAAGTGTACGCTTGCCCATCTGCTGCCGACAATGGTCGACCGCATTGCCGAACACCCGGACTACAACAAGGAAGCGTTCGAGACGCTTCGCGGCGGTGTATTGCTGAGTAGTCAAAAGGAGCATTTTTTACGGGCGATGGAAGTAATGTGCGCATCTGGTTACACGTCGGGTTATGGACTGACTGAATCAACGGGCTTGGTTACGCGCTGTCGCTGGGACGATTCACTCGAAGTACGTCTATCCCACCAGGGCTGGCCGTTACCGGATTGCCCCATTCGTATCATCGATTTGAAGACCGGCGAGGACTTATCGCCCGGTGAAGAAGGCGAAATTCTTGTCGGGGGGTATTCCGTGATGCTTGGCTACTTTAACAAACCCGAGGAGACAGCGCAAAGTATCACTGAAGATGGGTGGCTGCGTTCCGGCGATCTTGGGCGATTGGACGCTGACGGGGCATTAAAGTTCTTGCGGCGTATCAAAGACGGATACAAGCATAAGGGCTTCAACGTTTCCACTCCTGAGGTGGAAGCGTCAGTAATAAAATTCCCAGGCGTCGTGGCCGCAGCGGTCGTTGGCGTTCCTGACTCGCAACATGGCGAACGCGGCGTGGCCTTCATCATCTCCGAGGGGGGTGCTTCTCCAGAACCTGCTGAACTTTTGGCGTTTCTTAAGACCCAGCTTTCTTCGTTCAAGGTCCCTGAGACGATATTTGTGGTTGATGAATTTCCGCTAACATCGGGAACGGATAAAGTTCGAAAGTTTAAATTGCGTGAAATGGCAATGGAGAACCTCGGAATAGAAGCCTGAACCCAACACTGATTTGGTGCGGTATTTCCATCGCCTTATGCTTTCCCAGCAACGCCGGTACCGGCGAAAAGCAATTTTCATGACAGATATGAACCAAACTCCAGAGATCGATTGCTCCAAATCTTCCGTATGTCGATTGCTCGGCATTCGGTTTCCGATTTTACAGGGCGGCATGACGCTTGTTGGCACAGCTAAGCTTGCTTCGGCGGTATCGGAGGGCGGCGGGCTTGGCGTCGTTTCGGCGGGGCGTATGGATGTGGAAACATTTGAGCGGGAATTAGAAGATGCCATTGCCATGACGGACAAGCCGCTCGGCGTAAATATTCCCGTCGGCCGGAATATTGAATGGATGAAGGCCATTTTCGACATGGCCCTGCAACGGAATGTCAAAATAGTTCTCATTGGTGGCGGTGATCCGAAGCCGTGGAGCCCGCTGGTGAAGGCCGCTGGAAAGTTGCTTGGCATCGTCGTCGCATCGCCTCAGCAGGCCGCTAAAGCTGAGGCCACGGGGGCGGATCTGGTGATCGCCGAAAGTATCGAGGCGGGCGGGCGGACAAGCCGCGATGAAATTTCCGGCGTGACCTTGATACCCGCGACCGCAGACAGGATTTCCGTTCCATTGGTCGCGGCCGGTGGCATCGTGGATGGGCGTGGCCTGGCCGCTGCGCTGGCTCTTGGCGCGGACGCGGTTCAAATGGGCACTCGCTTCATGCTGGCCAAGGAATCTCCTCTGCACCAGAATGCCTGGGAGGCGATGCTGGCGTCCGATATCACCGATACTTTAGTGGTGGGAAACCACCACCGGATGGGACGGCGTGTACTGCACAGCGCCGCGTCTGAAAAGGTTAGGCAGCGGGAGGACGACGCCTCGCCCGAAGAGATGATCGAGATGCTGTCCGGCGAGTGGAGCCGGCAGGGGCTGCATCTCGGCAACCTCCAGCAAGGCCTGATTGCCTGCGGCCAGGGTGTCGGCTTGATCCACGAGGTTCTACCCGCTGCCGACATTATCGCCAATGCTGTTCGGCAGGCGGAACAGCATTTGCAGCGAGCTTTTTCGATCGTCCGAAACCCCAAACGTTCATCAACTCGTTGTGAATGAGCAGACTGCACTTGGCGACACCGCGGCGGCGGACAAAACGATCCGGACGGTTGAACTGATCGGGGCCGGTCTATTGTTAACTTGCGCCGTCCTTGCCGCGGCTGGAGGTTTGGCAAACCTATATCTGTTTACAGCGGCGGCAATGATCGTGCTTGGCCTGTTCCTGGTATGGGAAATTTCCCGCGTGCCGATGCAGCAACTGATAATGGCTGGCGCACTCTTTGTCCTGGGATGTTTGGCAGTGCTGCCTTCGCACGAATTTCTGGATGTTCTGCTGCAGGCTTTCGAGGGTACGTTTATCTTCGTCGCCTTATTCGTTGGTATCGCTTTCCTCCAATATCCCGCACTTAACAGCCCGTCCTTTCATGCGACGCGCGAATTCATCACTAGCCAGCCAGCGGGGCGTCGTTACCTGATCCTGAGCGTTTCGGCACACCTGCTGGGCGCGCTCACCAACTTCTCCGCCCTCGGCCTGTTGACCACGTTCCTGCACGGCAAGCTTGAGAAACACGCCCGGCAAAGGATGGCTTGCGCAATGATGCGGGGGTTTGGTCTTACAGCCATCTGGTCACCCTTCTTCATTTCGATCGCCGTCATCCTGCATGTGAAACCGGAACTGAAGTGGCTGGATATTGCGATACCCGGGTTCCCGCTCGCCGCGCTCATGCTCATTTACTCCTGGGCGTATGACCGGCTCAGTAATCGCCCTGCCCCGCACGCGCGCGCAAGCGCTGCATCGGTCAACACGACGCCCAAGCTGTCGGGGCAGGTGATTACGAAAATCGCCTTCCTCGCATTCGTACTCGTTCTAATGCTTGTGATGTCATCGGAAATGTTGGTGGTTTCGATCCCGATCGCGATTATTCTCGTGATCCCTGCATTTTCCATCGGCTGGCAATTGTTGCTGGTCCGTTCTGGCGCGGACGGCAATATATCCGGCATGCTGCCGAGAGTTGCTGACGAAATTGCAAAGCTTAGAGCCCAGGTCTTCATTTTCCTGGCCGCGAATTTTCTTGGTTACGGCGCGGCGCGGGCCATCGATCCAGATTTAATTTCTTCGACACTTCTTGGCGCGGGAATTGAGGGCTGGGCCGCGATATATGTGCTGCTGGCAACAATGCTGATCTGCACTCTTCTCATGTTTCACCCCTTGGCGCTGGTCGTCTTGGTCGGTCAGGTTTTCCCCGGTGAAGATCTCGGTGTGCATAACGTCAGCGTGGCGCTGTGTATGGCTTTGGTTTGGGCAGTCGGGACGACCAGCTCACCTGCCTCCGGGCTCACATTGTACATGATGCGCGTGTTGAACGAATCTCCCTGGCGTATTGCGTGGGGATGGAACGGTGTTTATGCGATTGGCGGGTTTATTGTTGGAGGGCTCTATATTTCCCTGGTCAACAAGTGGTTGCTGTGACTGCCGGGACGAAAGTCATCCAGATTAATGAAGTGAATTCAATAGATATTCTCAAGGAGAGGAAACGGAATATGTGCAGTAAAGAACTCGTCACACTCGATAGGCCCGAGAAACGGATTTCTCGCGTGACGCTCAATCGTCCAGAAAAGCGCAATGCTCTTAGCCCGGAACTGCGCGAGGCACTCCTCGCCCGGCTCCTTGAGGCGGTAGCGGACGAGACTACCCGGGCGGTTATCGTGACCGCCAACGGGGGACATTTTTCAGCTGGCGGCGATCTGGCCAGCCTCGCCGGGATAGATGCGGTCGCGGGCCGGCGCCGGATCAAGCGCGGCCACGAGATCGTTCAGCTCATCCTTACAAGCGACAAACCGATCATCAGCGCCGTCGAGGGTTACGCTATGGGGGCTGGCGCCGGACTGGCGATCGCGTGCGATACAGTCGTTGTCGACAAAGGGACGACCGTTGGGTTTCCATTTCTTAAGGTCGGGCTCGGGCCGGATTATGGCGTTTCATATACGTTGATGCGGCGGATGACACCGGGGTCCGCGCGCCACGCTTTTCTTCACGCTAAAAACTTTAGCGGTGAGGAGGCGGTCGCATGCGGCCTTGCCGACGAACTTGCGGAGGCCGGTAATGTGCAAAACCGTGCGCTCGAGCTCGCCGCAAACCTTGCGTCCTTGCCTCCACACGCACTGGCGCTCGCCAAGCGGCAATTTGTGCTGGCGCCGGCAGATTTCGATGGTGCGGCTGAGATGGAGGCTATGACCCAGGCGATTTGCTTTGAAGGCAAGGAATTTCTCGAAGGGGTAGCCGCATTCACGCAGAAGCGCCGGCCAAAATTTTAGCTCGTGGAGGTATGTCGCTCATGCGGCTGTAAATCGCCGTTACAATGACAAAAGTAACGGTCATCATTCCGAAGACCAGTCGATAGCCCAGCACCGAGCCCGTCACGTTCGGATCAACCGTGACGGCGCCAATAATAAACCCTGTGACATACTGCACGACGAAAATGCCAGTGACGGCGAACAAATTGAAGAGCGACACGACGCGGCCCGCATATTCGGGGGGGAAAAGAGCCTGACCATGGGCAAGGACAACGATAAAAAATGGCGATAACAGAGAAATCAGAGTGAACAGCGGTACGGCGAGCCAGAGATGCGCATAACCGAAAGCGGCAAGGGCCAGGAATGTAGCTGCTATCAACGATGTGCTGACTAGTATTACAGTGCGCCGCGTGTTGAAAAAACGCTCTATTGGGCCGAATATCAGCATGCCAATAACCATCCCGATAGCCACGACGAGCAGCATATAGCTTCGATCAATTGCCGAGATATGGTGGACGTCTTTCAAGAATGGGCCGGCCCACAACCCGATCGTTATCTGCAAGGGGCTGTACATAAACAACGCAATTGCAAGGGCGGGCCATATTCGGTGGTCTTTTAGAACCATACCAAGACCTTTGATGCTGCCGCGCAGCGTCTTCTTGCTTCTTACGGCGTCTTCGCCAGGTTCTTTAGTGCCTGTGTCGGGAAAATCTCGCGTGACGATGTATGTTGGCAAGGCCACAACGATTGTAGCGACTCCCAGCATGCTGAATACAGACCGCAAATCCGAAAGTTCGATCAGGTAGGCGAGAGGAAGCGTAGCGCAAAGTGCGCCAATCCCTCCAACGAAGAGATAGCGCCCGGTCAGGGTTGCAATGAGCTCAATGCTTCCCCAGTTGACGAATATCGTGTTGGTGCCCAAGAGGGTTGCCGCGAATCCAAGGCCGAGCAGTGCGCGGCCGATGAAAATGCCGCTCCAGCTATCAGCGACAGCGATGACAAAACAGCCAGCCACCGAAAGCAGAGTCATAGTCGATATTATGATGCGAGGACCATACCGATCGATGAGAATGGCCGACGGGAGTTGTATGAACCCCTGAGCCAGGAACATAGCCCCCATGGCCAGACCAATCTGCTTGGCATTGAGCATGAGTTCCTCGACGAATATAGGCGCGAGAACGCCTCCGGAACTCCGATGAAACTGCCCCAGCGCGAACAGCATACTAAGGGCGAGAAACATCACGATGAAGCGGGGGCTACGTAACCGTGAGCGGACAGGCTGAAGTGCCGAGTTGGGCGTCGAAGACACGAACTCGCCTTTCGTTGGGGTGGGAGGAAGAGTACAATATAGAGGTCAATATGATATATTAATGAGTCATTCAGGATGAATCGAATCCTAATTGCAGTTATGCTCAGGATTTGATCGTGATTGTTGGGCAGGTAAATACGTTATGAAACAAGACTCTAGGCTGGTTCCGGACCGTGATGACAATGCGTCTTTGTCATCGTTTGAGGACGTCATCGCTGATATCCGTCAGGGCCGCATGGTTATACTGATCGATGATGAACGCCGTGAAAACGAGGGCGATTTCGTCATCGCCGCTCAGTTTGCAGATGTCGAAGCGATAAACTTCATGGCTCGTTTCGGGCGTGGATTGATCTGCCTCTCCCTGACCAGTGAACGCGTCAAGGAACTTGGCCTTCCGCCTATGTCTCACCGCGATAGTGGGAAGCTTGGCACCGCGTTTACTGTTTCGATCGAGGCCCGCGATGGCATCACCACCGGCATCTCGGCTGGCGACCGGGCTCGAACCATCGCTGTCGCGATAGACTCTGCAATGGACCACAACGACCTTGTGTCTCCTGGCCACATTTTCCCGCTTATGGCTCGCGACGGCGGGGTTCTCGTCAGGGCGGGGCACACAGAGGGTGTGGTCGATCTTGCCCGTCTGGCGGGGCTTACCCCTGCCGGGGTCATTTGCGAAATCATGAACGATGACGGGACCATGGCGCGGCTGCCCGACTTATTGAAGGTCGCGGCCCAGCACGATGTAAAAATCGCGTCTATCGCCAGCATTATCAACTATCGCCGGCGGAACGAAAAACTGATCGAGCGTATACTGGAGCGCGAACTGGAGAGCCGCCATGGCGGGAAATTCAAACTTATCGTTTACCGAAACCGGGTGGACGGCGTCGAGCATGTTGCGCTCGTTAAGGGCGAAGTGCCAGGCAAGACGCCGATTTTCGTTCGCGTCCATGCCGTCAATCTGCTGGATGATATTGTCGGTGATTTGTCCTATGAAAACGGCGGAGAAATCTACCGTGCAATGGAACGGATCGGCAAAATCGGCGCCGGTGTGATCGTTTTGATACGGGAAGCGCACAATGCAAGTCCTTCGGAAGTACTAAAACAGCGCGAGGGACAGGCGCAAAAAAGCGGCAGCAACCTTCGGGACTATGGGATCGGCGCACAAATTCTCGCCGATCTAAATTTAACAGACATGATCCTCCTCACAAATAGCAAGAGGCCGATAGCGGGCCTTGAAGGGTACGGGCTGCGAATAGCTGGACGTGAGCCAATATAGATTCTTACTGCGACAAATTCACTTGTAAGCGCTCACTGCAAAAAAAACGTGAGATTTGCAGGAAAAATCACTGAATCTTACGGTGTACAATCAGGCTATTACGTAAAAAAAGGTTTTGCATATTATGTCACATTTCAGTAAAATCGTATTAATATAAATTGATACATTTTGCGATTGTGATCGTCGCGCCAATTAAAGTGTTCTGGCGCATATTGACGCCAATAGTGAACAGGGGGGTTCGTTTAGAAAAATCATGACAAAAAGATTTTCTGGCCGTAAGGCCGTTGTCACCGGAGGCGCCGGAGGGTTGGGCCGGGCAACTGCGGAATTGTTTGCCCGCGATGGCGCGGATGTGGCGATTTGCGAGATCGATATCGAGACTGCCGCCAAGACTGCGAATGAGATCTCTTCGGCGCATGGAGTCAAATGCATCGCCTCCGAGTGCGATGTCTCAAATTTCGAAAGCGTCGAGACCGCGTTCGGCGGCATCGCCGAGGATTTGGGTGGGCTCGATATTCTTGTCAACAATGCAGGCGTTACCCGCGACAATCTTATCTTCAAGATGTCAGATACAGACTGGGATACAGTCATGGGAGTCCATTTGCGTGGCGCCTTTGCATGTTCTCGCGCAGCGCAGCGCATCATGGTCGATCAGAAGTTCGGAAAAATCGTCAATATCTCGTCGACCTCCGCACTCGGCAACCGCGGCCAAGTGAATTACTCAACCGCCAAGGCGGGTTTGCAGGGTTTTACGCGGACCCTCGCGCTGGAGCTTGGTCGCTTCAACATCAATGTGAATTGCGTTGCGCCGGGTTTCATTGACACGGAAATGACGCGCTCCACGGCACAGCGCCTGGGCATCGATCCAGAGGAATATAAACAGCAACGCGCCAAGAACATTGCGGTTCAGCGGGTTGGCGTGCCGCAAGATGTCGCCAATGTTGTCGCGTTCTTGTGCAGCGACGATGCGGGCTTTGTCAGCGGTCAGGTAATTTACGTGAGTGGCGGTCCGGAAACCCGCCGGTAGATTTCACTGTATTGAGTAACGGGAGGCATTGGAAATTGACGGACGACTGGCGTACCAAGACATTCTGGGATGCGCTCCAATGGGGTACTCGTGAACATGGTGACAGAGTCGCGATCATCGCGGGGACTCAGCGGACAAGCTTTAGTGAGCTTGCCCAGCGTGCACGCGCTCTCGCCAGAGGTTTAATCGAACACGGAGTTCAGCCCGGCGACAATGTCGCATTGTGGTCGCCGGATTGCATCGAGTGGCTTGTAGCCCGGTGGGCGGTGCCGGCAATGGGTGCCGTCCTCGTGCCCATCAATACGCGGTTTCGCGATGAGGAAATCGGCTTCTTACTTTCACAAAGCCAATCCAAGGCGCTTATCGTGTCGACCGGCGCCAAGGGCATCAATTATTTCGATATTCTTGAACAAATAGATCCTGAATTCCGGGGCTACCGTCCGGGTGACTGGGAGAGCGAGGTGTTTTCGAACCTTTCGCTTGTTGTTGGGATTGGTGATGACCTGCCGACAAGCGTCGTGCGGTTCGCCGATCTCGAGTCCGAAGGACGCACGCTGGCCGATTGCGATGGCCTATTCGATGACTGCGCGCAAAAGATCACCGCGACCGATATCGCTCAGATAATGTACACTTCAGGCACAACATCTTTCCCCAAAGGCGCTCAGGTGCGCCATGGAGCGCTTCTCCAGAATAACTTCAACACGATTGCACGGATGAATCTTGGTCCAGAAGATCGTTATTTGGCGTCTGTGGCGCTTTTTAGCGCGACGGGTACATCGTTCACATTGTCTCCCTTTCTCGCAGGCGGTGCCATTGTTTTGATGGAAGACGGTTTCAGTGCCCAAAGGTTTTGTGAACTCGTTGAATCCGAACGCATTACAATGAGTTTTTATGTAGAGCCGATTGTCCGTGACTTGAAAAATTACGCAGGCCTTGCCGACCATGATCTGTCCACGTTGAGAACAGGTACGGGGGCACCATTACAAAGTGAAACTTTCCGCTGGCTGGTCGAAGATCTGGGAGTCTCGGACCTGACGAACGTCTATGGTCTTTCGGAAACCTCCAATGCGACTTGTCGCAGCTTCTGGAACGACCAACTGGAAGACCGCATTGTGACGTGTGGTCATCCAATGCCGAACATTAAAATTCGGATTGCTGATCCCGAAACAGACAGAGAAATCAGTGGTGACGAAATGGGAGAGATCCAAGTGAACTCATATACGGTCATGCCTGGCTATTACAATATGCCCGATGAGACGGCAGCGACTATGACGGCGGACGGCTGGCTCAAGACCGGAGATCTCGGCACGATACGCAGCGATGGCCAGCTTATTTTCCGCGGACGCCTCAAGGAAATGATCAAGCCTGGCGGGTTCAACGTGGCGACGCTCGAAGTCGAGAGTTTCATCAAGAACATTCCCGGTGTGATTGAGGTTGCGATCGTTGGCGTTCCCGACGAACGAATGGGCGAAATCGGCTACGCATATGTGGAAACAGCTACCAGCGCCAAGGTAGATGCGGACACCATTGTCAATTACTGCCGTTCGCATATCGCGAGCTACAAAGTGCCGCGCTACGTGGAGTTCGTGAAAGAGTGGCCGCTCACCGGCAGTGGAAAAATAAAAAAATTATCGCTTAGCGAACAGGCGAGACAACAGATCAGCGACGGCCAATCCAAGGATACTCACTCGATGGTCGCTGAAAACAGACAATCAACCTTAAAGGAGAAGACAAATGATTGACCCAGTAGAGGCGTTGGAATCCAAGGAAATTAAAAAGCTTCACGAAATAGCCATTGAGGAGTTCCGCCCGCGCGGTCGCAAATACGATGAAAACGCGGATATGCCTGAGGAGAACATCAAGTATCTTTTTGAAAATGGCTGGCTCTCGACGACCCTACCGAAGGAAATGGGCGGCAAAGGCAGCAATCTCGATACAGACGATCCCTCAACCTATCTGCAGGCTTTGCGGGTACTTGCCCGCGGGTGCAGTGGCACAGCGCATTGCTATCAGGTACACAACCATACGGCCTGGGCGTTGCACGACATGGGAACCGAGGATCAGATCGAGCGCTACATCAAACCGATGTTCGATCGCCCGTTTTTGGCAGCTTTCGTTGGCTCTGAAGCAAAGCGCCGTCATATGTACATGATGAATACGACGGCAACCAAGACTGATGGCGGCTATATAGTGCGCGGAGAAAAGAACTACGCGACAAACGGTCCGATGATGGGCTTCGCCATTATCTTCACCGCCATAAAGGGTATAGAGGACTATATGGATAATCATCTCATGGTCATCATCGAGCCCGATATGAAGGGTGTGAGTATGGATCTCGACTGGTACCGGCCAGCGGGTATGCGTTGTGCCTCAAGTCCAGTAATTACGCTTAACGATGTCCACATCGAAGACCGGAATGTTCTGGGAGAGCCGGGCACATATCCCAAGAGCCGCCTCCAGGGCAAATATCACCTTGGCTTTACCGCCAACTATCTGGGCACCGCAGAAGGAATGTACGATTGGTACGTGGACTATGTCGGCAAAAGGGGAAAAAGCTCAGATGGCATTGTACAAATGCGCACTGGCGAAATGAAGATACAACTTCGCGCCGCAGAAGCACTGTTTCACGATGCCATACGCGCCTGGAAGACGAAGAGTGTGGTTGAAGCTGAGTTGATATCCATAGCCGCCAAATCGGTGGCTGCCCAGGTAGCTTTCGAGTTATCGCACAAGATCATCCACTGTGCGGGCTCAACCGCAATGTTCGATGAGTTTCCGCTTAACCGGTACATTCGCGATCTTGAGACGCACGTACTGCATGCTGGCCACGACCGCTCGGCACAAATCATTGGCCAGTCGGAGTTCAGCGAAGATTTCGATTCCACCTTGCAACGGTAAGTCGGAGGAATGTCACAATGACACCTTATCCTGCCAGTCCGCGCCGGCTCGAAACAGTCAATGTGGGGAGCGATTTCAGCTTTGCGAAGCCGCCTGTAACCACTAAGCAGCTTGTTATGTATGCTGGTGCCTCCGGTGACTTCAATCGCATTCATTACGATCATCATTTCGCGATTAAGTCAGGGCTTGGCGGGGTTATCCAGCACGGTATGCTGACCATGGGTTTTCTTGCTCAAGCAGTCACCGATTGGGCCGGACCCAAATCCCTTGTGAAAGACGTTCGGAGCCGGTTTGTCTCACCCGTAAAACCTGGTGACGTCGTAACCATCAAGGGCTCGGTCCAGTCAAAGGGCGACGCCGAAGGTGAAAAGACATGCTCGCTTTCTCTCGAGGGTTTTGTCGAGGATCGCCGCGTCATAGTAGGTAGTGCAATTGTTGCGTTTGCGGATGCCTGAAACGCCGGATCAAGGGGCAAACGTATACTCGACGGTCAATGACGTCGCAGCCAATGGCAAGGTACAGCGTACCTGCTGGCGGCGCGGCGTTACGGTCTGGCGCGATTGGGGAGCTGGAAGGCCGGTCATCCTGCTGCATGGGGGCTTCGGCTCATGGACTCATTGGGTGCGAACCGTGCCCGCCATATCTACCGACCGCCGTGTACTGGTTCCCGACATGCCCGGTTTCGGCGATTCCGACGATCCGGTTATGGAGAATGCCCTGGAAGCCATCTCCCGCGCTCTACTGGCAGGGCTTGAGAAGCTAATAGACATCGAAGCGGGTATAGATATCGTCAGTTTTTCTTTCGGGACTGTTGTGGGAGGTGCGCTCGCGCAGCTTGTGAATGAGCGATATCCGGCGGCCGTGAAGAATTTTGTTCTTGTTGCGCCGGCAGGGCTTGGCATTACGACAAGGGTCTTTGATGATCTCGCGTTCATAAGGCCAGGCATGACTCAAGTGGAATTGCGCAACCTTCACCGCAATAACCTCGGCATTGTCATGTTGGCGGACAAATCGAAGATTGCCGATGAGACGATTGATATCCAGATCGCGAATACGCAGCGGAATAGGATATCCGCTAAGCCCTACACCCGCGGTGACGTGGTTCTGGCTGCGTGCCGCAGCGTTCCAATGGAAAACCTGGATGTAATCCTGGGAGCACGGGACGAGTATGTGGCACGCAACGAACCGGAATACAGCGCGGCGCTTGCCAAGCTGCATCCAAAGGCTCGAATACATTGCATCGAAGGTGGCGGCCATTGGGTGCAGTATGAAAAAGCCGACGCATTCAATGCTCTTCTTCGTCAATGTCTGGATAATTGATTATGATAAAAAAAGTCCTGATCGCAAATCGCGGTGAAATTGCCTACCGTATCATGAAGACCTGCCGTGCCATGGGAATTGCCACAGTGGCGGTATATTCCGAGGCCGATGCTTCCGCCCTGCACGTGTCGGAAGCCGACGAAGCTGTCGAAATTGGACCCGCGCCAGCGGTTCAAAGCTACCTCAAAACTGAAGCGATCCTGGCTGCAGCCCAGAGCACTGGCGCGGAGGGTATCCATCCTGGCTACGGTTTTCTTTCTGAAAATGCGGCATTTGCTGCTGCAGTTGAAGATGCCGGACTGATCTGGATTGGACCCAAGGCGGAATCTATCCGGGACATGGGCGACAAGCAGCGCGCGCGGTCTTTGGCGGAGGCGGCCGGCGTTCCGGTGTTGCCGGGGAGTCAGGGTTTCAAACCGGGTGATGTCGAGGCTTTGCTCGGCACTGGCAACAAGGTTGGCTTCCCACTGCTGGTCAAGGCAGCGGGGGGAGGGGGCGGTATCGGTATGCGCCAGGTCCTGGCGTCGTCTGATTTGGCGGAAGCGGTCATGGCAGCTCAAAGCCAGGCCTCCAGAAGCTTTGGCGACGATGCTGTTTATCTTGAACGCTTTGTGTCGCGCGCACGCCACGTAGAAGTGCAGATTTTTGGATTTGGTGATGGTGAAGTTATCGCCTTTCCAGAGAGGGATTGTTCAATTCAACGGCGTTTTCAGAAGATTATTGAAGAAACACCGGCGCCTAATCTGGAAGATGATGTTCGCAGCGCCATGGCGGACGCGGCACTCACTCTTGCGCGCCAGGAAAAGTTTCGCAGCGCGGGAACGGTCGAGTTCATTCTCGATATGGAAACTTCCGAATTCTATTTTCTTGAAATGAACACGCGCATCCAGGTTGAGCATCCCGTGACAGAACTTGTCACCGGTCTCGATCTGGTTTCGCTGCAATTGCAGCTCGCTTCGGGGGAGCCGCTGGACGATCTTCTTTCATGCTCCAACGATGCTCAGGGGCACGCGATCGAAGCACGCATCTATGCTGAAGACCCGCAAAAGAAATTTCTGCCCCGTCCGGGCACACTGACACGGCTGGTGCTACCCGAAGAGAGAGACGGGATTCGGGTTGATTCCGGAGTGCGTGAAGGCGACAAGATAACCCCATTCTATGACCCGATGATTGCAAAGATCTGTGCCCATGGCGCCGATCGGGAGACAGCGACAAGCAAGATTATTTCTGCCCTGGAATCTACGAAGATCGAGGGCGTGCCGACAAATACGCAATTCCTGGCCGCGATATTCTCCCATGAGGCCAACAGGCGCGGTGCAGTTTCCACCAACTTTATTTCCGATTATTCTGATGAGCTAACGGCTTGAAGGCGTGCATTGATGCCAGTTTTACAGAAGGTGAAAATTAGAGCGAAGGTCGATATACCAATCGGGCGGGCGCCCGTTATCGGTACATTCGTTACTTTCGATGGCCTGCTGGGCAATATTCCGCATTTCGCCGTGGCGTTCGGCTCCACCCCGAGCAATATCGCACCACTTGTTCGAATTCATTCCGAATGCATCACCGGAGATGTTTTTGGGTCCCTGCGCTGCGATTGCGGACAGCAGCTGCAAGAAGCAATAAAGCAGATGTCCGAAGATTCAGGTTACATCATCTATCTGAGGCAAGAAGGGCGCGGCATCGGGTTAACTGCGAAGCTGGACGCATACCTCTTGCAGGAGCAGGGCCTTGACACCTATGCCGCTAACCGCCATCTGCAGATGCCAGAGGACAACCGTGAATATTTGGAGGCAGGCCTTATGCTTGACGCACTCGGAGTTTCCAAGGTGCGACTCGCGACGAACAATTTAGACAAAGTATCTCAACTGAATCTCGCCGGAGTCGAGGTTGTCGAACGTGTGCCGACCAAAATCTTCGTGACAGAGCACAACAAGCGTTACCTGGCGGCTAAATCGCAATCTGGTCGCCACGCCTTTACTCTAAGCGACACCTCATCGAGCCCGCGAAAAAATAATTAATCCGTTCAAACTGTACTGATGAACGAGCTGGACGCGAGATTTACAGCTATAGTCTGTTGTAAGGACTGCTCCCGCATCGCTTGAGAATTTCAATGGGGGTTTCGAGGACGATCGCTTTGTAGAGGTCCTCGCTCAAACCCAACTCGCCAAGTTCGCTGAATTGCGCCGCAAGGTCGAAGAAAGGTGCTGTCGAGCCCCAGACTATCTTTTTTTTCAGCGGGCCCTGCGCGTATTTAAGCAGCACTTCCCAGCCTGACCCTTGAACCCCGTAGTATTTTGTGCGCTGGCCGGAGAGTTCAATGAACACGTTAGCGTGGCGCATTGCGATTGACGTCATGTCGCCCACCCAGGGCCACCCTCCGTGACTCGCTACAATCACCAGCTGGGGAAAATCGATGGCCACTTGATCAAGATGGCAAGGGTGTCCAAGATTCATTGGACAATTGGAACTGAGCTGCGTGGAGGCATGGATAATGACGCCAAGGCCAAGCTCGCAACATTTCCCATATACCGGATAGTACTGACGGTCGCTCGCGGGCAGGCCCTCGCGGTATGGCGTCAGGCCGATCAAGCGCAAACCCATGTCGCACGCCTGATGCACTGTCTCAACCGCGTCCATGCAGGGCGATGGTGAAATGTCTGCTATGCCAATGAAACGATCCGACTCACTGACAAGCGCTGCCAACTCCTCAAGCGGAGCGCCCGCACCCGTGACAACCTGCTGAGATATCCCAAGCTCATCCAGGAGTTCGATATGTCCTTGGACAGAGGAACTCTTTCCATCGGACGTGAACGAGCGGAAATGCTTCGCGTAGGCACCGCGCTCTGCCAGCTTTTCCCGCGTGGCTTCGAGTGGCGCGAAGGCTCTGAAATCAATGCTCGTATGGTTCATTTAATCGTGACCATCTTTCTTGACGAGCTTTTCCTCCCAATCCAGATACTGCTGCATACCTTCTTGCCCCCTGGCGAAGGGTGGCAACACGAGGTCATCCGCTTCGGTCGGTCGAACGACACCTGTCTCGACAGACAGTCCAGATTTTCTCCATGCTGTTAGTCCACCCTCCAGGAGGAAAGTGTTCGAGTATCCCAGTCCGACCAGGGTCGCATTCGCGAGGCAGGATTGACTCCCGCTGCGGCAGGTCACGAGGATAGCCGTAGTTTTACTGGCCGCTACGTTGCCGATGCGCTGCTCCAATGATCCGCGCGGCAGCCAGGTAGAGCCGGCGATATGTCCAGATGAGAAGTTCTTGCTGTGGTCGACGTTGATGACGGTCATCTCTGGAGTTTCCGCCAATTGTTGTTGTGCCTTCTCCGGGGTCAAATGACGGCTGGTAGCCTTGGCCTCGTCCAGCCCCAGTGGGGCGGGGCGGCCGCGGCCTTTGTCAAGGCAGTTACCCGCTTCAACCCAGCCGTTCACACCTCCGCTCAGGATATGAACGTTCGGATACCCCATCCGGAGGAAATAGGAAGCCGTAACTATGGCGCGGCCTTCCCGGTCATCGATAAATACGATTGGCGCCATTTTGACGGCGACGAAATCATCGGCCCGCTGTACCGCCTGACCGCCCGGTAAAGCCATGGTTCCGGGAATGTGGCCGGCCTGATAGTCCGCGAGAGGTCGTATGTCGAACACATAGGCATTGCTGTCGCCTCGTTTTCGCGCTTCGATTGCATCCATCAGAGCTTGCCTATCCATTGACGGAATGTTGGCATTTGCCGCGATTTTGGCGGCACGGTCCTCAAATACTTTGATGCTTTCACCTGACGGGTTGAAAGGTTCCGCCGAACCGAATTCGTCCAACTTATGTCCAGCCAGGATCCAGCCCATTGTCCCGTTTTTCAGGGCGTAGACATTTTCGAGCCCAAGTTCACGAAGCGCTTGGCAGGCGATGATTGAGCGCGTCCGCCCGGCGCAATGGACAATAATTGGCACATCGGCTTTCTCGAAGTCGCCGAGCGAGCGAGCTACATCGAAGCTGGGGGCCGGTCGTGAGTCTGGAATATGAGCGGCCTCATGTTCTTCCGGTGTCCGGATGTCACAGATCAGCATCGCTTTGCCCGAGTCACGCCAGGAGGCCAACTCTTCCGCTGTCAAATCCGGCACATTTTTTGAAGCGTGGAGGTTCTCGCCAAATAGTTTGCATGGCACGTTGGAGCCTTCGACCAGCGTATGCCCGGCCTCGCGCCATGCTGCGGCGCCACCGGACAGTACAAGCACATTCTTGTATCCGAAGCCTCTTAGTGTCTGCAGGGCTAATCCCGCACGGTCGTCATCAGTGCCATTGTCGTACAGAACGATCAGGGTGCTTGGGTCCGGCACCAGTTCCGCGATGCGAAATTCGACAAGTCGCCGCGGCAGAAAAGTGGTCCCGCTTACATGTCCCTTTTCGGCCTCGCCAGCCTCGCGCACGTCAAACAAGGCATATTCGCTGTTCGACGACCTCAGCTTTTCCAGCTCAGGCACGGAAATAGCGTCGTTTGTGCTCGCAGGCCCTGCTTTCGAATCTGGTTGCCCCGTCATTAATCCGCTCCCCTAATCACGACAATTTTTGACTTTCCCGTCGTTCGTTCAAGGCCGCCATAGGCGAGCAACGAAACGTCCGTTCTCACGCTGAGTTTTTCGCGCAATGTCAGATCAAGTTGTTCCTTGAGAGCGGGCCACGCGCTTTGCTCCACGCTTTGGGCGCATTCGACCTCCAGGTTCAAAGGTGGTTCAGCGACAGGGCCAGGACAATCCAGAATTATGCGTATCTTGCCCGTCGTCCTGGGCGCAAATGAGGAAATGACCGATTGTACGGCTGACGGGAAGACATTCATCCCGCGCACCAATAGCATATCGTCGGACCGGCCGATCAAATCGATGCGGAATCCTGTGCGGCCACATTCACACGACGAGGTGTGGACGCGTACGATGTCATTTGTACGGTAACGCAAGAGCGGACACGCCTCACGGTCGAGATGTGTAAATACATACTCTCCCACGGCGCCATCGCGTATCTCAATTGACTTGCCTGTGTCGGAATTGATCAACTGAACCAGAACCAGATCACCTGTAACATGGTGTTTGCCGGAGCGAACGTAACAGTTTGTGAATGAATTCGGGTGCGCATCTGACGATGATGCAAGGTCAAAGATACCCTTTGTGCCAAAAGTTTCTTCAAGCTGTTCCCGCATTCCGGGCAGCTCAAAACCGGGCTCTCCGCCTCCGCACACAATGCGAAATCCCAGTTCGCTTGCCGGGATTCCGAGAACATCCTCACAACGTTCAGACAGATAGCTTGCAAATGAAGGCGTGGAGACGAGCACGGTTGCATCAAGCTCTTTGGCAATACGAAGCAGACCCTCAGCTTTCCTCTCCGTTCCGACAGGAATATTGACCGCACCCAGTCGTTCAATGGCCGTGCAGTATGGAACGCCGGCGTTGAACATACTGAGATTGAATCCATTGATTACCCGGTCTCCCGGGCGAACACCGAAACCCCACAGGACACGGCATACGCTTTCATCACGAAGTAAGACGTCTCGTCGTGTGTAAGTCTGCACAACAGCCCGGCCAGTTGTGCCAGCGGTGGTCGTCACGCGGATGAGCCTGTTGAACGGTGCTGCAACATGCCGGCCAAACGGCGGGGCCTCTTCCTGGCTTTCCCTCAGCTCGACCTTTTTGGTGAATGGCAATGACTCCAAATCAGATAATTCGCGAAAATCCCCGGGATTGAAGCCAGCTTCCTTGAAGCGCTTTTGATAGAACTTGGAATTTGCCTGCAGGTACGGAATTTGACGTTTGAGTTTCTCGATCTGGAGCTCCTGCAACTGATCCAACGGCATCGTCTCAGCTTCAGGATTCCAGTAAACCTCGTCAGGATCGTGCGCTTCACCGCACTCCATAACACCAGGGACCTGTTCCATTTTCCTCCGATCTACCTGTTTTCACTCATGCCCTCTCAACGAAGCGCGAATGCGAATTCAGGTGCTTATCATATTTGCTGTAATTCGTTGTTGTTGCCTATATCCAGGGTGCCGAACCCTCCCTGGCAATAAAGCAAAAAAGCGGGTCATCAGTGTGGTTAAATTTAGTGATTGCACCTATGACAATGAGATGATCATCCGCAATGTGCTCGGACACCGTTTTGCATTGGAACGAGGCGATAGTCTCAGGAAGTAGGGGCACCTTAAGTTCGCCCAATTCGTAGTCGATTCCCGCAAATCGATCACTAATTTTCGCACAAAAACGCGTAGCCAGATCGCGCTGGTGCGTTGAGAGCACGTTTACTGCAAATCGCCCCGCTTTGCGGAATTCTTCGAGGCTTCGCGACATGTGATTTATGCTCCAAAGCACCAGAGGCGGATCAAGTGATACGGAACTGAACGAGTTGACGGTGAGGCCGATCGCACCTCCAGTCCGGTCACAAGTAGTGACGACTGTTACGCCTGTGGCAAACCGGCCAAGCGCCTGCCGAAGTTGAATCATATTGTTTTTGGCAGAGGGCAAATCACCCGAGTGCCCGTTCTTTTTCAAGTGACCTATGGCGGGATTCCTCTTTCAAAATCTAGAGTCGGGCCGTGGTGTCGAATTGGAGCCCCAGGGCTGCTTGCCCTACCGTGGCTGCTGTACGATCCATGTTTTCGTGAAGTGTATGAATACGTAGATCCCGGAAAAATCGGCTGAGAGGTGCGTCAGCGAGGAATGCACTAGAGCCAGCGATTTGCGCTGCTTTGTTCATGATGATGACAGCATTCTCGATAGCCCGGTGTTTGGATTTCATCGAATATAGCTCGGCTTCCTGTAAGTCGCCCTGGGACCAGAGCCATGCGGCGCGATAAATCATCCAACGCACTGAATCTATACCGATACAGATTTCTCCCAGCCGCAGCTGCGTGTATGAATCTCCGCTGGTTCCCCGTTTGGGCAAATATTCAATCAGCGTATTGTACACGCCTTCCGCGCCACCAAGATATTGCGCCGCAAATCCCAAGTGGAATCTGGCCTGCCAGCGATCATTGGGATACACACCGGGTTCCCCAAGAACGTAATCGTCGGATACGAAACAATTATCAAGCTCCAGGTTAGGGCTTGTTGCTCCGCGCATCCCCATCGGATCCCACGATCCGTCAATGACCCTAAAACCCTTTGTATTTTTTGGAATTGCGACACCGATATGCCCTTCAGGTGGCGGAATATCCTTCCGTCCCGCGAACACGATGTTGAACTCGGCCTCAGCGCCGAGGGTCGCGTAATTCTTCACCCCATTGAGGCGATAACCACCCTCCACGCGTTCCGCTTCCGTAATAAGTTTGTATAGACCCCGTGATGTTCTGCCCGGTTCGCTACCCGTTGCGTTTAGCAGGGCGCCACGCTCGATAACCGGCGTGAGGATGTTCTTGCGTTGTTCGGGCGTGCAGACCTGATCGACATAGTGACAACCATGCGCGTGAATATGCAGGCATTGGGCCGTCGACATGCAGGCCGATGCTGTCTGTTCCACGGCGAGCAGATACAGGAGGGGGTCTTTCCCCATGGCGCCGCTTCCGGCGCCACCCAGATCCTCGGAAATCGTCAATGCCAGATGGCCGCCTTCAAACAAATCCTGAAGGTTTTCGATCGGTGTGGACGCATCGCGATCATACTTGGCCGCCCGCTTGGCAAATTTCTCTTTCGCAAGCGCGCCTACTTCTTCGTAGACTTTTTCTTGCTGCGGTGACAGGCGAAAATCCATACGTGACCCCTTGTAAAAAAACGACTTCGTGGTGGTAGGCAAGCGCCGAGCTTGATTTTGGTAGAGCTTAAGATATAATACAAATATCCAAATTTTATCAATTCGATGCCTTTTTGGCATGCGTTGCGATCGTCACGGGTGAGAAGATGCTTGATCTGCGAGCGTTGCGCTATTTTGTGCGTGTGGCGGAAATGAAGAGCGTTTCAAAGGCGGCAACCTCACTCTATATCGCTCAGCCGGCCATCAGCCGGCAGATCAAGAAGTTGGAGGATCAGATCGGTGTACAGTTGCTCATCAGGTCGGGCCGCGGGATCGATCTTACGGATGCCGGAGCGTTACTGGAGATTCACGCGAGAGAGGTTCTCGAAAGACTGTCCGTAATCCACAACGATGTCTCGGCTTGCGTGGACGAGGCCAGGGGGTTGGTCAGGCTGGCCGTATCGCCTGCTGCGGGCCGCATTCTCGCTCCACCACTTGTCATGCAAATGGCTTCATGTTTTCCTGAAGTCTCCTTGAGAGTATTGGAGAGCTTTACGAGCGTAATCCATGATGGGCTGAGATCGAAACGGTTTGATCTCGGTGTGCTTCACGATCCGGGTGATGCTCTTCACCTGAAGACCGAAACTCTCCTGAATGAATTGCTTTTTGTGATTGGCCCCGGAAACCGGAACTCCAATGCTGACCCACTCCCTCGAGAGTATCGCCTGAAGCAGCTGGAGAAGCTCCCGCTAATTATGCCGGTCGCTCCAAACCAGCTGCGTGTTGTTGCCGATAGCATTGCGGCAACAAACAAAATTACATTCAATATCGTTGCTGAGGTCGACAGTATCCCCATCATGAAAGCGCTCGTGGAGGAGGGCTTTGGCTACACACTTCTCAGTTTCGGTTCCGTCCATGAAGAAGTGGCGCGCGGTGTCCTCACTGCTGTACCGATTCCAGAGGTAGAGCGGAAGTTGGTGGTTGCCTGGAACATTGAGCAGCGTCTGACCAACGCGGCAAGGGAGACCATAAAGATTCTACACGAAAACGCATCGTCAATGGTGCGGAAGGGGAAATGGCGCGGTTCGCTCTAGGGTCTGATTGCCATATGGTAAATCCGATTGCGGTGGTCGGTGTATCAGGAACAGACTTGCAGTAGAAACCTGATTAACCCGCAAATTTATAAGCCTTATCTCCTTGCAGGATCCGCGGGAACAGAGCCTGTACATTATCCAGGCTTTCCAGCGTGGCAATCATTTGCATCATGCGCGAGTGCTGGTCCGATGACAGGGCAAAATGCCCACGCGATATGCATTTAGCTATCTTGTTCTCGAATTTCGCGTCCGATAAGGGCGTTTTGGGAGAACCGGGAACGCCATCAATGCGCCGGCTGTGTGTCTTGCCGTCCTGCATAGTGACTGAAACCTCCGCAGGCGTTAGCCTGCCTGTTTCATCGGTATAAGTCGTCACCTCGACCCGGTTCGCCAGCGACCCTACATCTGGCGCCGTGACCATTTCGGGAAGAATATCTGCAACACCGAACTCTCCACGCAACAAGACGGCCGCCACAGCATAGCGGACGCTGAATTGTCCGCTTACTGTCGGATTTTCAGAAGGATCGAACGGCTCGCCGACAAGCCGGTACATATACGGTGTAATGGATACATTAATCTTGCTGATCTCATCGGCTTTGAATTGTTCATTCTCAACCAACGCGAGCGTGGCCTCAATAGCCGCGTGGCTGCACGCGCAACATGGATATTCTTTGAAACTCGTCCTGGTTATCAGATAGTTTTCGCCAAAACCATCGAGTACAATTTCGGAAACCCCGTGCTCATACATTGAGAAAAGGCCGAATTTTCCATCGATAGCTCCTACTGGACCGCGAAGTCCGGCGGATGCCAGCAAGGCAGCTTCCACGCCCGCCTGCGCTGCGAATGCCGACTGCATTCGTTTGGTTGAGGCGCGCTCTATATTTGGCTGCTGTGTGCCCGCCACCCTGCTCATGACTATGGATATGGCATCGCGGATACCATCCTCACCCAGACCCAGCAGCTTCGCCGCCGCGACTGCAGCGCCAAAACATCCGAATATAGAAGTATAGAACCAGCCCGTGTGGTCTTGTGCCGACAAGCCCAGCCGGCTGGCTATCTCAGTGCCCAGAGCAGCCGCCGCGAGTAATTCCTTGCCACTGCTGCCTTGGCGTTCTGCTATCGCGAAAGCAGCAGGCAAAACACAAATGTCCGCATGCACCAAAGCGTCACCCTGAAGGCTATCAAAGTCCAGTGCGGCAGCTAAGATGCCGTTGGCAAGTGCTGCATAACCCGCTGGCGCTTTGCCGCCAACAGCCCACACCGTACTGTCCTCTCCTGCCGCAAAATTGACAACAAACGGGACAAGCTGGGCGACGTCGGCATGTTCAGTCGCCGCCCAGGACACCGCCAAGGTGTCCAAGACGGATTTCTTCGTGGTCTTTATGACCTCTTCAGGGAGATCATCAAAGTTTACGCGCGCAACCAGTTTGGACAGTGAAACTGAGAGCGGGTCCTGATGGGCTTGTGTGCTGCCGGTCACTATTTTCTGCTGAGCCCCATGAATTCTTTGCCCAGAAGTTCCCGGACGACGACCAATTTCATCACATTGATCGTGCCGCCGGTGAATGCGAGACCCATGACATCTCGGAGGCGGCGCTCAACGTCAAGATCTTTCAGGTATCCGCTGGCGCCATACATCTGCAGGCAGCTCCCGACCGCCTCAATTGCCGCTGTTACACCATGCCATTTTGACATGGTCGCTTCGCGCGCCGCATCTTCACCCCGGACATTTTTCCAAAGACCCTTGTAGGCTAACAGCTTGCATGCTTCCATTTTTGTATAGTGCTCGATTAGAGGGAATGAAACGGCTTGGTTCATCCCGATCTTCCGGCCGTAGACTTCTTTTTTCTTCACGAACTCGATTGTCTCGTCCAGGACCGCCAGGGCGGTGCCAATAGCATTGAGAGCACTTAGGCAGCGGGTTACATTCCAGCGCGCATACATCAGCGCCTTGCCATCCTTGATGTTATCTCTGTCTTTACCCAGGGCGCTGTCCAGCGGCACGCGGACATCCTTGAACCCGACGCGTCCAAGTTGATGGGACCGCATGCCCATTTCGGGCATGATTTCACAACTCACGCCTGGCGCGTCTGAAGGCACTTTAAGAAACTCCATTCGAGTCTTGCCATCATCAGTGGGTACCATCACGCTGACACCCATTACCGAAGCACCAGGCATTAGGCTCACGTGGATTTTCTCCCCGTTAATGACATAGTCGCCATTGTCGATGGTTGCCGCCGTAGAAATATTGGAAACATCAGACCCGGCATTCTCCTCGGACGTGGCGATACATACGAGCTTGTTGCCTTTATAGACTTCGCGGATATCATCCTCGTCCCAACCTGGCGTCAATGTGGTCAAGGTGTTCTGCATGGAACAGATCATGGCGCAGCTGGAATCCGTGCGAGCAAGCGTTTCAATAACTATGCCAAGTGAGATGTAATCCAGGCCCTTGCCTCCGAGTTTCTCCAGACCGATCATGCCCAACAAGCCAGCCTCTCCAAGCCCCTTGATCGCTGACCAAGGCATCTCTTCCTTTTCGTCCCATTCTTTTAGACCCGGTTTAACCTTGCTTTCCGCCACTTTCTGGACAAATTCACGCAATTCCTCCTGTTTATCCGTAAACCCAAAATCCAATGCCATTGCTCAAACCCCTTCTTAAAGTCGAAATACTTGAAACGAATTCCCCGTCAGGCGGTCACGAGTTTTTTGGATAGAAATACCTGATTCACAAGACAGGGGATCAAAAGTCCAAAGCCAACGAGCCAGAAACGCCAATCGGGCAAGATAATTAGAACACCCGCTATGAACATCGCCGTGCGAACGAGGGGTGAAGCCGACGCCATCCAATATCCGGCCATAGATGCTGCCACAGCCGAAATTCCGATTAGTGCAAAAGTGAAAGGAAGGATGAAATCATAAGCATCCCCCTGAAGGAGCAGGGCCGGATGATAAACGAACGCGAATGGAATAATAAAGCCAGCGATAGATAGCTTGAATGCTTCGATGCTTGTAGCCGCAGGGGACGCCTTGGCCACGCCGGCGGCGGCATATGAAGTAATAGCCACCGGAGGCGTGACCCCGGAGATGATCGCAAAATAGAATACAAACATATGCGCCGCGAGCGGGATAACGCCCAAATCGATAAGGGCAGGGGCCGCAACGGTCACCGAAAGGATGTAGGCCGGCGTCGTCGGCATGCCCATGCCCAAGAGAATAGACGTAAGCGCCACCATGGCCAGACTTAGGAAAAGCATGCCATTTGCGGAACTGACAATCATGCTCGAAAAAGCGAGGCTGAGACCGGTGGCGGTCAGAGCACTCACGACAAGACCAGCCGCCGCGCAGGCAATTGCAATCAGAATCGCAGACCGCGTTCCGGCCGCCAGGACATCACACAACCTGCGCGGCGTCATTCTGGTATCTTTGCGCGCAAAGCTAACTATGAACGCTGCAATGGTCCCGGCAAGAGCCGCTTTAACCGGCGTGTAACCCAGCGACAACACCAACAGCATGGATAGGATAGGAAGGAGATAGTAGGAGCGCATCAAAGCCTTTGACCGGCTCGGCAATTTGCTCTTCTCTACCGGGTCTATCCCGAGCCTCCGCGCTTCCAGATGCACGACCATTCCCACAGCCAAAAAGAACAGGATGGCAGCGGGAAGCGCCGCGGTGATCAGCTCGATATACGTCATGCCGAGCAACGCCATCATGATGAAGACAGACGCGCCCATAACCGGAGGCATGATTTGACCGCCGGTCGAGGCGGCCGCCTCCACCGCGCCAGCAAAGGCCGGCTTGTAACCCATGTTTTTCATCAACGGAATTGTGTAAACGCCGGTGCCATAGACATTTGCAGTCGGGCTCCCGCTGATGGAGCCGAACATGGCACTGTTGATGACAGCGATTTTGGCGGGTCCTCCGACCTTATGGCCGACCAGTGCTTGCGAAATCTCCGCGAACCACTCGCCAACTCCGCAACGCTCCACAAATGTGCCAAACATGACAAACAGAAACAGGTAAGTAACGGAAATCCCCGTCAGTGAGCCGAAAATCCCCTGGTTCTCAAGCACGTACATTCGCTCAATTGCCCGGCTCAGAAAAAATCCTCGATGACCTAAAGGGCTTGGCAGGAAATGTCCAACAAGCAGATAGACAACGGATGCAGCGACGACAATTGCCATGCCGATACCGATGACCCGCCGGGCTGCTTCCCACACCAGGACGGTAGCGAATACGCCAAAAATCACCTCGATGTTCTGTATATCCGAAACGAGTTCGAGCCTGTTGTTCAGCTCTTCGTAATGCAAAGCCACATAGCTGGTAACGATGAATGCGGTCGCCGCGAGAATAAAATCCAGAACCGATGGCCATTCCTTCGGAGACAGCGTCTTGGTGGCCGGAAACAGAATAAAAACCATCGGCAGTAGTAAGGTAAGATGCAGTGCCCGCGCCAATCGCAAATCAAGAACGCCGACACTGCCGAGCCAAAAGTGAAACAGAGCAGTGCCTACGAGGGCGACAGTTACAGCAATGCCAAACGGACCTTTGAAAGTGCGCATCTTCATCCACCAAGTTTTTAAGGTGAGGCAGTCGCGCTGCTTGGCCGACCGGGAAGGGGTGGAGTAAGGGGGTTGCAGTCGGCGGGAGAGGAGCAAACATCTCCACTCCCGCGCTGCCGTCGACTATTTGTAGTCGTAACCCTTTTCCTTGAAATACCGCTCGGCGCCCGGGTGCAGCTTGATGTTGCCGCGGTGCTTGGCCTTGACGATATTCTCCGGAATGAATGTCTTCATACTCGGATGGATCTTCCGCACTTTGTCCGCATTTTCGAACAAGGTTTTGGTGAAGTTGTAGACCACTTCTTCGGGAACGTCCTTGTTAACAATAAGCCCCGATGCCATGGTGAGTGTCGGAAGATCCTTTTCCAGCGGGATGTTTTTGTAAGTATCCTTGGAAATAACACCGCGCCCGTACCCATACGCCTTGACGACTTTGTCAATCGTCTCTTTCGACAAGGGTAGGAATTTCAGATCACGCACCGTAGAAACTTCAAGAAGCGTGGGGGCTGGGAGTTGCAGAAGCGTCATGATCATATCGGCCTGACCGTCGCGGACCAGATCAGCTTGCTTCGAGTGATTGGCCTGATAGTGGGCGCCACCGTTTGCCTTCAGCTTGTCGACTGAACTGCCAACGGACTCGATCAGCTTTTTGACGGTAAACCCACCCATGGTTTGCAGACCGGGGGTCGCTATTTTGGCAGGGTAATTCTTCTCAAAGATCTCCTCGAAGGTATTCAGCGGAAAATCCTTTTTCGCGACGACCTGATAGAAAGTTTCGTTGAAGCCAAAAGCGATGGCGCGTATGTCCTCATATTTCTTCTTGTAGGGATCATCGCCTATCATCGCCATTTCGGCCGGCACCGTAAGAGACATTCCTATATCGGCGTCCTTTGAAGCGACGCGCGGAGGATTTACCAGGCCGCCGCCAGGGATCACCTTGATATTGAGGTCCGAGCCCTGTTTCTTCACGATATCGGCGATGCCGCCTGAAATCAGATACCAACCCCCCCCAACAGGGCCACCCATCATGGTCAACTCCGCTGCCATCGCGGACGTTGAGAGTCCGGCAGCAAACAGGCCCGCGGCAATTGCCGTTCTCAATGCACTGAATTTCCTTGGATTTTTCAATTTTTCCACCCTTTATTATTAGCTACAATACAGCGCAGCTAAATCTATTTTTCTATTTTTATAGTGTTATTAAAACCCGATACTTACTAAGTGTAATTAAATTAAATATATTTGTGTTATTGTTCTCTATTTAATTATTACTTAGAATCAAATTTCTATAAGCTAAACCATCTGGATATTAGCAGCTGGGAGCTATAACGTCATATAAATAAAAACGATTATTTCAATGCTATTTTGGCATGGCGAAAATGGAGTGCAAATCACGGACCGGGATCTATCGCGAGCGATCTGTGGTCAGGTCTCCGGGCCCCGGGATGCAGGTGTGTTCTCCAGCATCAATCGCACCGCAGGATTCAGCTTCAACCCTTGATAGTCCTCGCTTGAGCTAGCCCGCCCTGTTCTTGTCGCAGAAGCAAACGTTCGTCCCTGGTTCGTTCGCAGTTTTGTGTGTCTTGGCCGAATGCTCCGGCGATAGCTAATGGTGAGGGATTGCGCCTTCTGTGGGGCATAAAGAATGTAATTGTAACAGTGACAATCCGTACATTAATTCATAAGAATATTGACAGATTTGGCGTTTCAACGCATAATTGGCCTAGTTTAGAGGGGGAATTTCATTGCGGATTGAGAAACAGAACAATGCGCTCATTAATACAAACAGAACAATGCGCTCATTAATACGGTGATTAGGGGAGCTACTGAACCTACACCAAAATTGTATCAATTTTTCACAGCAATTCAGCGACATTGATTTTTGCAAAAACTGAGATATCGGATTGGTAAAAAGGGGTGTGTAGGTGGAAATAGTCCCGGTCGGCACAAACTAGATGCACGTAACCGTCATATTGAGCGGGAGTGGGGATGTCGCGGGAGTTGGAGTCCAGGCTGCTGACGCGACCGAGGGCAAGAAACAGCTCGAAAAAATTCAAGAATACGGCGGAGATCCACACCTAGCGCTTGAGGATCTCAGCACGGGCGTGGTCGATGTTAGCGCCTTTCGTCACCGCGTGCTCAGCAAACGGCGATCGAGGATAGCTGCGCTAGCATAATGATCGAATTTACCGATCACATCATAAAGGCTTTGTAAAAGAAATTGCTCCCTGAGAAATAGCACGAATACGCTGGGGCGTATTTGCGCACGTCCACATCAACCTTGCGAATTCTATCAGGCATGATCCACATGAACTTTTAACTCAGTAGTCAGGAAGAGAAAATAATGGATTTTGAACTCGACAAACACCACCAGGAATTCCAGGAAAAGTTCCGTGCTATCGCGGACACGGCCGTCGCTAAAAATGCCCGTCGTCATGATGAGAATGCCTCGGTCCCCGTCGAGATGATGGAGACCCTTCACAAAGCTGGTTTGATGGAGATCTGCGTTCCCAAAGATTTCGGTGGCCACGGCTCCAGTTTCGTAACTGGGCATGACCCCTTATCCTTTATAATTGGAATTGAAGAAATCGCACGTGTCGACATGGGGGCGGCGCATTGTTTTCAGGTTCATGGCCACTCATGCATGCTCCTCGAACATGCATGCAACGACGACCAGAAAAAGCGTTATTTCGGACCGGTTGTGGATAAGGGGACACCAATTTCCTGGACTGGCAGCGAATTCGGTAGGACCGCGCGTGGCCAATATAATCTGCAGAGCGACGCTATCAAAAAGGATGGCGGCTTCCTGCTCAACGGTGTCAAGAACTATGGCACCAATGCCTCGGTAGCTGACTGGAACATTGTTGCCCTGAGCAGCGATCAGGGAGAAATGCCCGAAAATTTCTTGTTGGTTATGATCCCCGCTGGCGCGGAAGGCTTCGAAGTCGACGCCTCTTGGTGGGACCCGACCGGCATGCGCTCCGCGGTCAGCCCTAAACTGACTCTCAAGGACGTCTTTGTCTCGGATGAGGATATCCTCGTCGGACCGGGTTACTATCCGCGCGAACAACTGGGGTCTCGCTGGCACCTTGGCTTTGGCGCCTCTCATCTTGGTGCGGCGCAAGGCATGTTCGATTTCATCCTTGAGTATCTGCCCAAGCGCGGGACCACGGGCGATCCGCATTCGCAGCGGGCAATTGGTGAAATGAAGATGCGTCTTACAGCAGCCCGAGACATACTTTATCACGCCGGACTTCTCTGGTCGGGGGACGATCTTGCCAAGGCCGAGGAATATTCCTTGATGGCGAAGCTTTACTGCATCATGACAGCCGAGTGGATGATAAGCGAAACCATACGTGTCGTGGGGTCAAGCGCGCTGCTCAAGACTTACGACCTTGAGCGTCCGGTCCGTGACATCCATATCCACAGTACGCACGCCAACCTCTACAGCACGGCGCAGTTGATTGGTCGTTCGGCGTTGGGGATGGAGTTTGATTCAACTCAGCAGCAGATAGCGGTCGAGACAAAGAAGGCCAATGCGTAATCGAAGCGGAAACACATATACGGATCAATTCGCCCAAATTTGAAAATTCTGATGAGCGAACAGGCATTTATCACGGTGGCTGAAAGATGAACTTTTGAAATAGCTGGCGCAAGGCCAATCAAGTCTCCCATAAACTGCGGTGTTGAGGTGACGAAACAAAAATATCACCGCTTTTGTGCAGAAGATGGAGGAAGCTGTGAAATTATCAACTGTAAAGGTAGCGTTTTTAGCATTGGCTGGTTTGTTCATTGCCAACATCGCGATCGCCGCGGAGCCGGTAAAAATCATTTATGCCAACTACATAAGTCCCAAACACCCGACAAATGCCGCTCTCGTGAAGTTTTTCGAAAAGATCGAGAAAGAGTCGAAAGGCGGTATTGATTTTCAATGGCATTTCGGCTCGTCCCTGTTAGGGGCGAAAGATATTCCTGCCGGTGTTCGTGACGGCCTCGCAGATTCTGGTTATATGCTGGGCATTTTCGTCCCCTCAGAAATGCCGGTCGACAATTATATTGGCGACTTTATTATGCTCAACGATGATGCAATGGCGATAACCGGAGCTATCAACGAACTTATCATTCTTGATTGCCCCCAATGCAAGAAAGAATACGAACAAGACCTCAAGGTAAAATATCTGGGCAGCTATTCGCTGACACCATATGTTATGCAATGCAAGAAGGAGTTCCGCAGCCTGAAAGACTTAAAGGGTGCCAAGATTCGCGGTTTTTCAAGTGTCGCAGAAATGATCAAGGGCATGGGTGCGGTTCCTGTTGGGGTGACCACGAGTGAAATGTATGAGGCATTGGATCGCGGTATTCTCGACTGTACCGCCCACATGCTGGCCAGTCAGCGTAATTTTTCGCTGGGCGAAGTTGCAAAAAATGTTATCACTACCTCGCTTGGCGGCTTCATGGGTGGCTCTATGCTGAACATTCGATTGGATAAGTGGGCAGAACTTTCCTCGGAACAAAAATCCATTGTCATCAAAAATCTGCCAGCCGTGATATCCGAAACAACTTTCAATTATCTCAAGCTGGACAAGGAAGTTCGCACGGAAATGGAGGCAAAAGGCAATAAGTTCTACGAAGCTGACAAAAATCTTGCCGAGTTTATCGCCAAGTTCCGCAAGGATTATGTTGAAAACCGCGCTGTGAACAAAGGCAAAGAGCGTGGTGTGAAAAATCCCGAGGAAATCAAGAAGAAGATTGTTGCCCTTAAGAAAAAATGGCAGAAGCTTTTTGACGAGCACGGACGTGATCAAGCGACATTTGAAAAGCTTTTGTGGGAACACATATACAGCAAGATGGGTGCGCAAGGTTAAATACGAACTTTATCGCAACATCCGCTGATTAGTGGGACATGGGTCTTCGAAGGGAGGCCCATGTCCATCTGCAAAAACCGTTTCTTCTTAATCCGCTGGCGTGCCGGCGACAATTCCGGCGTCAAACAGTTTTCCGATCTCATTCGCCGACAGTCCCAACACATCTGACAGTACGGCTTCGGAATGCTCGCCAGGCAAGGGTGCTGCCGGCACGTCTCCACGTGGGAACGCCTCGAAATCAAGAGGTATGTGCGGGGCCAGATGCGGGCCGATACCAGGTTGGTCAAGCCGGCCGAATAACGGGTTATCCAACGAGCAGCGTGAATCCTCGGTGGCCAGTTGTTTGAATGTCTGGAATGGGCCCCACAGCACACCCGTGCCGGAAAATACACTGCGGATTTCGTCCAGGGTGCGGGCCTCAAACCACGGTTCGAGAACAGTCGAGATTGCATCGCGTGCATGGTAGCGGCCGGCCTCATCCGACAAGTCGGCGCCGGTGTTATCCTGCAACGCTTGCATCTGCTCGTTCGTTTCCGTCGCGTCGCACATCGCCCGCCATTGTTTGTTGGAGATGCCCGTCACCATGACACGCCGTCCATCGGCTGTTGCAAAATCCCGGCCGAAGGCACCGAAGACCTGGTTCCCGAGTGTCGGGCGGGGCTCGTCATTTATCTGTGCTTCACTCAGATAGCTGAGGTTTCCGACCGTTGCCAGCATGACATCAGCGAGCGTGATGGTGATGGTCTGGCCCTCGCCCGTGAGGCGGCGATGGCGTTCAGCGGCAAGGAGGCCCGTCGCCAGGTAGAGCGACGTGGATATATCCCAAATAGGGGCAACGTGATTAGTGGGTTGTGCGCTATTGCCGGTAATGTCGGGAAAACCACTCGCACAGTTAATCGTATAGTCGACGGCCGTCGAGCCATCGGGGTTTCCAAAAACCTGCAAGGCAATCAGGTCGGGGCGCAATTTCTTGACCTCCTCCGTCGCCATTGGTCCTTTCAGCGGCAGGTTACTGAGAACAATTCCACCACCATCACCGGGGCTTCCGGCCATCAATTGCGCCGCAAGGTCACGTCCCTCCGGCTGCTTTAAATCGATGCGGATTGACCGTTTGGCCTTGTTGATGGCGGGATAATAAAGGCTGTTCCCGTCCTTCGTGTGCGGCCAGCGGTTTTCGTCCATGCGTCCGGAGATGGGATTAATCTGCACGATGTCCGCGCCCAGCTGTCCCAGCGTCATCCCACATAAGGGCGCGGCAATGTATGCGGATATCTCAGCCACGCGCAGACCGTCAAGGATGCCTTTCATGAAACTACACCGCCATTTCGTAGACCGGTGCCGGGCATGGACTTTCTCCTTTTGCTTTCTGTTTTGCGGGTCTTCTTGTGGCTGTAAATCGGCTCGATTTCGCCATGTTTTTGATGCCGGCGCGAGGCGGGAAACAGCTCAAATATCTACCATTTCGATCTGCTGCTGGGGGTGGTCGGAACTCTGGGCAATTACAGCAAGGAAAAAAGACCGGACCGCACTGAAAATAGAAATATTTTTGATGACCAACCCCAAGACAATGTCTTAATATCAGCTAGTTAGAAATTTTCCAACAACAATGACACTGCTGCTTAATCTGATTTTTCTGCGTCGCTAGGGGGTGCTACGAAATGCTGGAACAGGCCCTTGACTTCAAGGACGAAAGCGATGCGGTCCACGCCCTTATCGATCCCTTTGATGAGGGTGATTACGATAAGCCGACGCAGTTCAAGAAATGGACGGCAAACCACATTCTCCAGCACCTGCATTTTTATAATGTGCTCGCAGATCTGTCGCTGACCAACGAAGACGAGTTCATCCGCCGGTACGATGAAATGAAGCAATTGCGCGAAGCCGGTGGAGATATTCTTTCGGCCACTGACGAGCTTTTGAACGGACTCAAGGGTCGCCTCCTGAAAAATGCGTGGCGCGATTATTATCGCGATATGGGAGACAGGTGGATCAAGGCCGACCCGAAGCAGCGTTTGAAGTGGGCCGGGCCCACCATGAGTGCGCGATCCTCGATCAGTGCGCGCCTGATGGAAACCTGGTCGCATGCGCAGGCGCTCTACGATAATCTCGGCGTTGTGCGGCAGAACACTGACCGGATCAAGAGTGTCGCGGTCCTTGGCGTCAATACATTCGGCTGGACATTTTCCAATCGCGATGAAGATGTGCCGGCGGAGCGACCCTATGTTCGGCTGGAGGCGCCGTCCGGCATGACCTGGGAGTGGGGCGATAAATCGGACCAGAACTATGTCATGGGGCCTGCCGAGGCATTCTGCATGGTTGTAACCCAAACGCGCAATATCGGCGACGTGACGCTGGATGTGGGGGGTGATGTGGCCACGGAATGGATGTCGAAAGCGCAGTGTTTTGCCGGTGTCCCAAGGGATGCGCCGAAACCGGGGGCACGGTTTGTCTGTGTGACGTAAGCGATGTAAGCGCACCTCAATCAATAGAGTATTCAAGGAATATTGCAGATGGCAGAACTCCCTAAATGCGAAATGCTGCTGGTCGAGAAATCCGGCACGCGGTTGGACGTCACGTTCAACCGTCCCAACCAGAGAAATGCGATCAATCAACAGATGTCTGATGAGATCGTCTCCCTGGTCGACTGGCTTGAAGACAATTCGTCGGTGCGTCTTGTCGTATTGCGCGGTGCGGGCGGACACTTTTGCGCGGGGGGCGACATTAAGGAGCGAAAAGCGCATGCCGATGTTGCGCTGGATGGGCGCGACCCCATTCTGGTGCGCAATGAGCGGACTGGCCTGACGTTTTGCCGCTTCGAACGGTTGCCGCAGACGACGATCGCCCTTGTGGAGGGGTCCGCCTTTGGCGGAGGGTTTGGCTATGCCTGCCTGGCCGACATTACGATCCTCACCAAAGGCGCCCGCATGGGCATGCCCGAGACAACGCTTGGCGTGGCGCCCGCGCAGATCGCGCCGCTCGTAGTCAAGCGTGTTGGTTTGACGCGGGCCCGGCAACTGGCTCTGACGGCGGAACGTTTTGATGGAGCAAGCGCCTATGAATACGGAGTTGGGCAGTATCTCTGCGAGGACGCGGAAGCCGATGCAACCCTGGAGGAAGTGGTCGCCAAGGTGATGAAATGCGGTCCGATCGCCTGTGCTGCAACCAAAGACATCATGCTGCGGGTTGGAACAATGTCGCCGGAGGAGCAAGCGCGCTATGCCGCTGAACGGTTTGCCGAGATGAACAGGTCCGGTGAAGGTAAGGAGGGGCAGACCGCTTTCACGGAAAAGCGCAAACCCAGATGGGATCAAGTGCAAGAGGGCTGAGAGTACGGGTGCAGCGCAGGATTGCCGCCGTCAATCCGGTTCGATCTCGATCAGCAACTCATCGGCAACGACGTGATTGCCTGCGGTGGTGCAGACCTCGCTTACAGTACCATCGGTTTCCGCCACGATGATATGTTGCATCTTCATCGCCTCTAAAACCATCAACCGGGTGCCGGTCGACACTTTATCGCTTTGCGCCACGAAAATCTCCAGCACCGTGCCGTGCATGGGTGCCAGAACACGGCTGCTGCTGGCGGTGTCATTGGTGACGTCGGGGAATGCGATGCGGTTGCGGAACACCGATCTGCAGCCATCCATAGAGAGCTCGACTATACCTGGAAGGGGAGCCGAATAGAGGACGTGATGCCGTCTCTCTCCATTGATTTCCATACACGCGCTGGTGCTGTCAAAACTGATGACGTGAAGCATGCTCTCGCCATCGCCAAGGCGCACGATATAGCGATCATCGCCACGCGGTGTGACGATGATATCAAGCTCGCCGTCCTCAAATGGATAGATATAGCGGGTGAGAAGATGTCCGGCACTTGACCAGTTGAGCAGCTCGGCGCTGACGTTCAGCGTGTTCTCAAAAGCACTCTGGCGCTCTATCAGATATTGCAAGACCGCTGCTATCTTCGCACCCGTCAGGGAGGCCTTTGCTCCAGCAAGAGCGTCTTTGCTGAATTCTTCATCTATGAAAGCGGTGGTCGCTTCGCCTGAGCAGAATGTCTCCTGCTTCAGGATCTGGATTAAAAACCCCTGATTGCTGGTGATGCCGAACAGAGCTGTCTCTTTCAGGGCGCGCAATAATCTGCGCCGGGCCGTGTCACGGGTATCCCCCCAGGCGATAATTTTTGCCAACATCGGATCATAGAATGGCGAGAGTTGGAGGCCGGTTTCGATGCCTGTATCAGTACGGATACCCTCGCCATTGGCGGGCTGCCACAGATCAATCGAGCCGGTTACCGGCAAAAAATCCTGTCCAGGGTCCTCCGCATAAAGGCGCACCTCTATCGCATGCCCGTTCAGGGTGATTTCGCTTTGCATGAACCCGAGGGGGCGGCCCTGCGCCACCTCGATCTGCAGCGCGACCAGATCGAGGCCGGTAATCATCTCGGTCACTGGATGTTCCACCTGCAGGCGGGTGTTCATTTCAAGGAAGTAAAATTCACCGCTTGCGTCCAATAGAAATTCGACAGTTCCGGCGCCCAGATAGCCGATGCTGCGGGCAGCTTCAGCTGCGGTTTCGCCCATGCGCGCGCGCAAATCTTGGGTCATAACGGGGCAGGGTGCTTCCTCCACGACCTTTTGGTGACGGCGCTGTACCGAGCAGTCGCGTTCTCCCAGATGAACGACATTGCCATGTGCGTCAGCGAAAACCTGCACTTCCACGTGGCGGGGGCGAAGGATGGCCTTTTCCAGGATCAACTCATCAGATGCAAAAGTGTTTAATGCTTCCGATCGCGCTGCGCTTAATGCCTCGACGAGTTCGTTTTTTTTGCCGACCAGCCGTATCCCGCGTCCGCCGCCACCAGCAGCGGCCTTGACCATCAGCGGAAATCCAATCTCCTGAGCGGCTTTCAGCAAGGCTTCGTTCGACTGATTCTCACCATCGTAGCCCGGCACGCAACGGACTCCGGCCTCGACCATGCGCTGGCGCGCCTGAGCCTTGTTTCCCATCAGGGCAATGGCGTCTGTACCCGGTCCAATGAAGGTCAGCCCTGTGTTGAGGCAGGTGCTGGCGAAATCGGCGTTTTCCGACAAGAAGCCATACCCGGGATGGATGGCTTCGGCGCCCATAGTCCGGGCGGCCTGGAGTATCCGCTCGCCATTAAGATAGGAGTCCGCGACGGGTGCGGCTCCAATCAGGACAGCTTCATCGGCGATCCGGACGTGCAGCGCCGCCGCATCCGCTTCAGAATAGACTGCTATGGTGCGATAGCCGAGCGCTTTTGCCGTTCGTATCACGCGGACGGCAATTTCGCCGCGGTTGGCGACAAGAATACTGTTGAACGTATTGAGGTGACGTTGTTCTATGCTCATCTCGCGCAGCTCAAACCCGATCGTCCCGCCGTGAGGCCTTTACAGCCTGGCAATGCCAAAGCTGTTTGGGTTGACCTGGCGATTGCGGCCCTCCCGGCATGTCTCCAGAGCGAAGCCCAGGACCCGGCGTGTATCCCGGGGATCGATAACTCCCTGGTCGAGCATTCGTCCCGAGGTATAAAAAGCGTCAGCCTGGTTTCTGAAATGCTCGATGATCCGCTGCTTCTGCGCTTCCAGCGCAGGCTCGTCGACGTCATTGCCGCGACGCTCCGCCGAACGCCGCGCCACCAGATCCATGGTCATGGCCGCCTGTTCGCCGCCCATTACGCCGGTCGTCGCATTCGGCCATGTGAACAGAAAATCCGGGTCGTATCCCATGCCGGCCATGCCGTAGTTCCCGGCTCCGAAACTGGCGCCGACATAAAGGGTAATCTTCGGTACGCGAATATTGGAGACGGCCTGGATCATCTTGGCACCGTGCTTAATCATACCCTCATGCTCGTACACCTTACCAACAAGATAACCTGTCGTGTTCGAGAGAAAGATCACCGGCATGTCCGCCTGATCGCAAAGCTGCATGAACTGCGCCGCCTTGGTTGCGCCGGCGGGGTCGAATGGTCCGTTGTTTCCGATAATGCCGCAGGCGTTTGCGTAGATGCTTCCCTGCAGACAGACGGTCGAGATGCCATAGCGTGGTTTGAAGTCCTCAAATTCCGAACCATCAACAAAGCGGGCAACTAATTCCCGCACGTCGTATGGTTTTTTGTAATCGATAGGCACGAGGCCAGCGATTTCGTCGGGTTCATAACGCGGTTCCTGGAAGGGCTGGAGGTCGAGCTTCGGGCAGTTTTTGTTCCAGTCCAGCTTTTTGACAAGGCTGCGCGCAATCAACAAAGCATGTGAATCATCTTCAGCCGTATACTCAACCAGGCCTGACACCGAGGCATGCATGTCGGTGCCGGCCAGTTCCTCCTCGTCCGAGATCTCGCCCGTCGCTGCCTGGACCAGGGCAGCGCCGCCTAGCGAAGCCCGCCCGCGACCCCTGACGCTGATAACATAGTCGCTCATGCCCGGTATGTAGGCGCCACCGGCGGTCGCCGGGCCGTGCAGAACCGTAATGGATGGGATGCCGGCCGCACTCAGAAGCGCCAGACGATAAAAGTTTCCGCCGCCATTGGCCCATTGCTCGACCCGGTATTGCATCAGATTGGCGCCGGCGCTTTCGACCAGATGAATGAAAGGCAACTTGTGGCGCCGCGCTAAATCCAGGCAGTTGCGTAATTTCGGACCCGACATGAAGGTGGAAGCGCCGGCGTTGATGCCGCTGTCGTTGGCATAAATCAGACAGCGAACGCTGCTGATGAAACCTATTCCAGCCAGAGAGCTGGCGCCTGGAACAGAGGTTTCGCGATCTTCGTCCTGGACCATGAAATTGGCGAGGCCATAGAGTTCCAGAAACGGCATTCCAGGGTCCAGCAATCGCAGCAGCCGCTCGCGCGGAGTCAGTTGGCCGCGTTCTTCAAAGCGGGCGCGGCGCTTTTCCGAGTGTGCCTCGGCCCGGCGCTTGAGTTCAAGGTATTCATCCATCAACGCCAGCATATCGCCGCGATTCGTGGAAAATTCCTCTGTGGTTGCGCTAAGTCTGGAAGCAAAAACACTCACGCTAGGGTCTCCGCCAATGAGTTTGGAATTTCGACGGGGTGATCGAGCAGGATCTGGGCAAAGCCCTTGCCTTGGGGGTCGTTGCGCAAACTGGCGATCCCACCTCCGCCCAGCACGTCGTGCAGGAGGAAGTTGATGGCGTTTGGTCCCGGCATCAGAAAACACTCAACATCGCCCTTGAGGAAATGCGCGAACCGGGCGGCCACGACCTCGGCGCTCAGGGCTGCCCATATATAAGGCAGGTACGCCGGTCTGCGCGCGACAATTCCGATATTGGCCTTGTCGCCCTTGTCGCCGCTCCGGCCCCAGGCGAGATCTATCAGGCGCACCTCAACCATGTTGGAATCGGGGGCAGGGGCTTTGGGGGCCGCCGGGCGCTGGATGGCCGTGGGATCAATTTTCCCCGTTGTTGCCGGCTCGAATGCGACGGTGCGGTCACCGAAATCGATCTGGATGCTGATGTTGGTCTTTGGGGTCAGAAATGAAAACAAACGGACCACGGGCGATGGTTTCGGGCGCGAGCCCGAGAAGCCGGCGATGCCGCCTGACGGCTTCGCCAGACTGAGTCCGGCTGCCTCCTTGAGCAGTATGGAGATGCCGGCGGATTCAGGATGTTTCGCGCCATATTGGAGGACCACCTCGCGCGGACTCTCGATGTTACGATACGCACCGTACTGACTCTCGGCGCCGAGAATCTCGACGCTGGTTTCGGTATAATCACCCAGATTCGAAGCGCGCAAAGCCGTGCGGGCGCGTTTGAAAATAGCATCGACATAGGCCTGCGCGCGCTTGTCGGCGTCGATCCCAACGAAGGGTCTGAACGCCCCGCCGCGCCACCCGTCCTTGTATGTTGCGCTGACCTTATAAGTGTCTGTTGCCGGATAGCCGCGCGCGCCCGTTATATGAACCCGGTCATCACCTTTCTGTGTGATCGTCACTCCGGAAAAATCGCAAACAACGTCAGGCACGACATAAGCTTGCGGGTCGCCCAGTTCATAGACCAACTGCTCAGTCACCGTACCGATATTGATCAATCCGCCAGTGCCTTTGGCTTTGACTACATCGAAGCTGCCATCCGCGCGCAGCTCGGTGATTGGATAACCGATATCTTCTATGTTCTTCACTTTTTGCCAGTCGGTGAAGTTGCCGCCCGTGGCCTGAGCGCCGCACTCTAGGATATGCCCTGCCAACGTTCCGCTCGACAGCAGGTTCCATTCGGTCTCGGACCAGCCGAACTCGTGAATGCCGGCTGCGAGGGTCACGGCGCTGTCAACGCATCTACCGGTGATGACGATGTCCGCTCCCTCGTCCAGTGCCCGGGCGATGGGAAAGGCGCCCAGATAGGCATTGATGCTTGCAAGCCTGGAGGCTTCGGGGAAATCTTCGCCCGTGTACATTTCGGGCGTTGACAGCGTGTCCTTGCGCGCGACCAAATCATCGCCAAGAACCACTGCAACTTTCAGGTTCAGACCGTTCTCAGAGATTAGCGCCCGAACAGCGTCTCCACACGCTGCCGGGTTCACGCCACCGGCATTGGAGATGATCTTGACGCCCTGGCGTGCGATCTCCGGCAGGTTATGGGACATAACCGGGTCGACGAAATCACGCGCATAGCCCGTGTCAGGGTTCTTCGCCCGTGTCCGCGCCATGATCGACATGGTGATCTCGGCCAGATAATCATAGACGATGTAGTCGACCCCGCCCGCCTGAAGGAATTGCGGAGTGGCCATGGAAGAATCTCCCCAGTAGCCGCTGGCGCCTCCAATCTTGATGATTTTCTCGCTCACTTTATCGCTCATTTATCCGCTTATTTGCTTGTTTGCTCGACACGATCCCCAAGCTTTTCGATGGCCATGTCACGGAGTTTGAATTTCTGCACCTTGTCAGTCCCGGATGTGAGCGGAAAGCTGTCCACGGCGAACACAATCTTCGGAACTTTAAAAGAGGCGAGTTCGTTTCTGAGATGATTGATGATCTCTTCAGGGTCTGGCGCGGCGTCCTTAGCGGGTATGATGAAGGCGGCGCCACACTCCCCGAATTCAGGGTCGGGAATACCCACGACTGCCGCGGAGTCGATCCCAGGAATTTTTAAAATGGCCGACTCGACTTCGGGCGTCGAAACGTTGAAGCCCTTGTGTTTGTATCCATCCTTGATGCGCCTGAGAAACTTGAGCGATCCGTCGGGATTCTGAAACCCGAGGTCGCCAGTCTTTAGCCAGCCATTTTCGAGGATGGTCTCGGCCGTCTGCTCGGCTTTCCTGAAATAGCCGAGCATGACCGGATATCCACGGATGAGGATTTCCCCTTCCTCACCCTGCGGTAGATCCTCTCCGGTCTCGACACCGACAATTCGAATGGAACAATCCGGGAGGGGCCATCCGAAGTGGCTCAGCCTGGCTTCCAGCGGATCGTCCCAACGGCAGCGCGTAACGGGGCCGGTAGTTTCGGTCAATCCGTAGGCAGGCGCGAAACCCGGTGCGTCCAGCATGTCGATCGTGCGTTGCAGATCCTCGCTGCGACTGCTGAGGAGCGTGCCACCGCGAAGCGTTTTCATCGTTTCGATTTCAAATTCGGGGTGTCGTATGGTCCGTTCGACCATCGCGGGCATCAGTTGAGAGAAAGAGCATTTATCGTCTCGCACGGTTCTGATGAAGTCTCCGGCATCGAAACGCTCTCGCAGAATAATACGTGAGCCCTGGCTCCAGAATACAAGAAGCCCGTTGAGGAATCCGAATACACCGAACAATGGCACTGCAAGATACAGGCAATCTCGCGGCGTGAGGTCGAGATAACCGGCTATGTCGTGTGCCTTGCGCCAGACACAGTGGGAAAGCATGACCCCCTTGGGCAGTGACGTTGTGCCCGAACTGTACGCGATCAGCCCCGGCGCCAGCGGATCGTCAATGTAATCAGGCACGGGTAATTCGCTGCCGAGCGTGGTATAATCGATAACGTTTGGCCAAGCTTCTTCGGGCGGGTCGAGCGAAACAACCTTTCTTAAATGGGGAAAGGGCTCCGCGGGCAATTCCCCTTCTCGAATTGCCGGACACACGTCGGCCAGTTCACTCAGGAAATTGCGGAAATCGCCGGGTCCGGGAACAAAAACAAGGACGCTCTCCGATTGCGATATCTGATACTGAAATTCGGCCAGGCGGAGTCTTGTGTTGAGAACGACGGGGATTACGCCCATCTGTGCGGCGCCCAGCCAGAGCCACGCAAATTCGGGGCGGTTGGTAATCCAAAGAGCGACGGTTTCGCCGGGTTTGACACCAAGCGCGGCCAGCCGCGCCGACGCCAGATCCGCCTCGCGCTTGATGTCGCGGAAGGAATAATCGCGATCACCGTATGTCAGTGCGATCGTGTCGCCATAATGTTCGGCGATATAGGAAATCGCCTCGGCATAGGTCTTGTCGAGAAATGGGTTCATCTTACGGTCAAGTTCAGTCCCTGATTGTCGTCTGCGTAAGTCACATCATGGCCGGCATAAGATTCACTACGCCTCGCTCTCCTCTATGAGTCGTTTCGCGATGATGATGCGTTGAAGTTCATTGGTGCCTTCGCCGATACATAACAAGGGCGCATCGCGATAGTATCGCTCGATGTTGTATTCCGGGGAATATCCGTAGGCGCCGTGAATGCGCATCGCCTCGGCGGCATTTTCCATCGCCGCCTCAGTCGCAAACAGCTTCGCCATTCCGGCTTGCCGGTCGCTCCGTACACCGGAGTCGTAGGCTTCCGCCGCACGCTCGACAAGGGCGCGGGCCGCCTCGACGCGCGTGGCCATGTCGGCCAGCTTGATCTGTATTGCCTGGTGTTCGGCGATCGGTTTGCCAAACGTCTTGCGAACCTTGGCATAGGCGATTGAATCGTCCAGCGCGGCCTGCGCTACGCCCACGCCGCGGGCCGCGACATTGACTCGCCCGAGCTCAAGGCCGGCCAGAATTTGCTGCAGTCCGCGGCCTTCGGCATCGCCGATAAGCATCGAACGAGAGACCCTGACCGAGGAAAACTCGACCTCTCCCGTATCGATGCCGCGATAGCCCAGCTTTTTGAGTTTGCGCGCCTTGAATCCCGCTTCCTTTGGAACAAGCAACAGGCTCATCCCCCTGTGAGCGGGTTTGGCGCCAGGGTCTGTTTTTAGAAGAACCGCGAGGATGTCGCCCTCGACCGAATGTGTGATCCAGGTCTTCGTACCGTCGATGACATAATCATCCTTGTCCCTGCGGGCGGTGGTGCGAACGGCCTGGAGGTCCGTGCCGCAATCAGGCTCCGTGAGCGCGATGCCGCCTCGAAGTTCACCGGAGGCGAATTTCGGCAGGTATGTCCGTTTCATCTCCTCGCTGCCAAATCGCTCGACAGCATGGGCCATAACGAGATGGGTGTTGAAGATGCCCGATACCGTCATCCAGACGGCGGCAACGCGCTCAATGACCTTGGAGTATGTACGTGCGTCGAGCCCCAGGCCGCCATATTCCTGCGAGATGGTCGCACCCATAAGCCCAAGTTCGCAGAGCTTTTTGAATATCTCCGTTGGATATTCGTCGTCGGCCTCAAGGGCGCGGACATACGGCTGTACGTCCTTCACGAGAAACTTATCGACAGCGTCGAGAATTAACGCGACTTCACTGCTGCGTTCGGCATCGGAAATCTGCTTATCTCCCCAAGTGCGCCGCTCACCGCAATTATCGTTCTCGCGCCGCTGCCCCTCCCAATCGAGGCTACCATTTATTGAAGCATTCTCATTTATACTGAGTCAAGATCAGTTTATACTGTCTCGACTTAGCTTGGCCTGACTTAGCTTGAAATGGGAAGGGATCGGCATGAGTACAGCTCGTGGGCGTCCGCGGCGTCAAAGCGTCGAGGAGAAGGAGAAGCGGATTATTGCCGCCGCCAGGACGGTATTCCGCAAACACGGTTTTGAGGGGGCCAAGGTCGCCGATATCGCAAAACGGGCAGGTGTCGCTGAAGGGACTGTCTATCTCTATTTCGAGAACAAGAAGGCACTGTTGCTTGGTGTTGCGGCAGAGTTTTATGAGCGTCTGACGCGAGATGCCGCAGACGGCGTCAGAAAGCTCGATACCACGATCGAGCGGCTCAGTTTCCTCTCCTGGTTGCATTTTGTGCGAATTTCCAAGGAATGGCAGCTGCTGGCTATGGCAATGACCCCTTACAAGCTGTCGAACGAATACCGGAAAACCGAGGGATATAAGCTCAACCGCGCTTATGTGCAGGTGTTCGACGAGGTGGTTCGCGGTGGCATCGCTCAAGGTGAAATTCGCACGGATATCCCTCTGAGCGTCATGCGGGACGTTTTTTATGGGGGTCTGGAATATGGCGCCCGCACCATGCGTGCGCGCTCCGCGAAAGTGAGTGTGGATAGCACAGCGGCGGACTTCATGCGGTACTTTTCGGCTGGTATGTTGCTGCATCCCGATACGCCGGCAACAGGAAACGGACGGGAAGGTATTCAGGCTGTGACAACGCGTCTTGAGAAGATCGCCTCTAGCCTGGAGAAAACGCTAGACCAACCGAACTCCATGCCGGGTCACCGCGAAGTTTGAGCTATCTGGAGAGATTGCTGTTGGCTGATGAACGAGATAGTGGACGACGGCATTTTTTAAAAAGCTGCCGAGTTCCATGGAGCGGTTCGTTTTAGAAAAACTCATCCTGAATGAAACCCGGGCCGAGGAAGCGAACGATATTCCAGTGGACATCATTCGCCAGATCCAGGAGATGAGCCTATTCGGCATCAGCATCCCGCCATTATAGTGAGGGCTCAGCCTCACGATGCAACTGGAAGCACGTCTGATTGAAAAGCTCCGTTATGCATCACGGTGTGTTTTTCCCCTGCGCGGTCTGGGGCTTGCTCACCAGCAGGACGAGCGGAATAGCGGCAGCGGCGACCAGCGTGTACAGGCCAAAAGCATTGAGATAGCTGATCATTGCCGCTTGCCGGGCCATCTCCTTCGACAAGCGGGTAAGGCTCTCAACACTGCCAGTGTTCCATTCGCCGCTAACCCAGGGCATCGTGAAGGTCTGTGTGAAGGGTGTCACGAACTCTGTCATATACTGGTAATTCATGGCCGTGGAACGCACGACTTCCGCAATGAGAAGGGAGATGAAGAAGCTCGAACCGATATTGCGAAACAGGTGAAAAACGGCGGACGTTTCAGTCCTTACCGCTGGGGGAAGAGTGGAGAACGTAGTGGCAGTAAGCGGTACCCAGACAATACCTGTGGCGAGCCCCTGGAGGATGCCGTTCAAGATCAGTTCGGTGGTTGTGACATTGAGGTCAAGCCTCATGAGCCAGGCGCCCGCGACGACGAGAAGGAAGAATCCGGCCAGCAAGCTTTTGCGAGGATATTTCTGCCCCACATATATGGCGAGAAAAAAGCCGAACATGGCGCCCAGACCACGCGAGCCCAGCACATAGCCGATGAGAGCGTCTGGGTAGCCGAGTTGTCCCCGCATCAGCGTGGGCAGCACAACCATTGGCGTGAAGTTCAACATGCCGTAGATGAATACCAGCACCAGGCCGAGGGAATAGTTGCGGTTCATCAGTAAACTCAGATTTATGAACGGTTTCTTTGCGGTAAGGGAGTGGACGATGAACAGATATCCGCAGAGCCCGGCAACAAATGTAGCAAGTATAATTTCATTGGAATCGTACCAGTCAAGACGCTGGCCACGCGACAGAACAAGTTGCATGCACGCAATGGTGATGGACAGCAGCACAAAACCGGTCCAGTCGAGCGGAGTAGCCTCGCTCAAGATTTTGTCTTTAGGAAGTGCTATGCTCAACCCTATCAAGGCTACCACGCCGAACGGCGGCATTATGTAGAACGCCCAGCGCCAACTATACGTCTCTGCCATAATACCGCTGATGACGGGCCCGATAAATGCTCCTATCACGACGCCAATGCCAAACATGCCAATGGCAAACGCATGCTGTCGTTTTGGAAAAGTGTCGAGCATGATAGACTGGGAGACGGGGACGATCGGAGCGCTAAGCGCCCCTTGCAAGAAGCGCCAGAAGATCAGCTCCGCCAGTGAGTCTGATGTGCCGCAAAGATATGTAGCAATAGAAAACCCCACCACGGACCACATCATCACCCGCCGTTGGCCAAGCCGTGCCACAAGCCAGCCGGCCATCGGTGTGGTTACGGCGATGGCCAGAATGTTGAAAGTCATGGTCCAGGTCATCTCATCGGCGGTCGCCGACATGGCCCCCTGCAATTGCGGCAGGATGGTCGAGACCATCAGGATTGTTGAGCTGTGGAGTGTCGTGGCCAGCACCAGGGTGAACAAAATCACGTTTCTGCGCGCGGGCGACAGATCGTTTTCCTGTTTATCGGCTAATAAATTTACGGCTGTTTTGCTGGCCATTCTTGATATCGCAACCCTATTGACTGTATGCTATGCAACAGTATCAATGCTTACTAAATTATACGAGGCTTGTCTTGTCCATATCTGAAGAGCGGTATATGGGATTTCTGATCTCTGACGCAGCCCGTTTGCAGCGCACCTTGTTCAGCAGGCGTGTATGCGATCTGGGCTTTACGCGGATGCAATGGCTTGTCTTGCGTCGGCTGGGCGAACGGCCCGGCGGGGAGCCAGTCAGAGCTTGCCAAGATGCTGGAAGTGGAAAAAGCAGGTGCAGGGCGGCTTATCGACAAGCTTGAGGAAAAGGGCTGGCTGGAGCGGCGGTTACATGCGAGCGATCGCCGTATCAATCGGATTTATCTGACGAATCTTGGGAGAAAAAATCTCGACAGGATTGGTCCCATAGCAGAGGCCATGGTGGAAGAAGAGCTATCGGGGCTGTCAAGGAAACAGCGCGAGGAGCTCACCTACTTGCTTCTCAACGTCAAGCAGCGGCTACAGGACATGTCCATTGAAAATGATCTGATCGAGTCAGTCTCGTTTGAGAGTGAATACGTCTAGAAAACCGACGCAGAAAAAAACTGGGGCAAGAACAGCCTGACGCTGGTTCAAAACCGTTCCAGATTCAATCTCTGGTTATTGACCACCAAAGAGACCCGATCATCGGGTCTGCGGTGTTACGCGGCTTCGAGCGGTGCGCTTAACACACCATCCTGCGGATTGACGCCCATTGGGCGAGTGCTGGACTTTGAGACGCCATAGCGATCGTAAAAGGGTTTCGGTAATGGCAGACCATTGGGGGTCGTGAGCCACAAACGCAGCAAATGTCGTTTTTGTGCAGGGTCATCAAAATCCTGGTATTCTGTGCGCGCATGCAGGGTAGTAAGGTTGTTGACGAACTGAATATCGCCAGGATCGAAAGAAATATCGAGCCGCAATTCGGCGCTGGCCGCCAGTTCCTTTACCATTTCCAGAGCCTTCTGCTGGCGTTGCGTGAGGGGTGGTACTCCTTCGAAACGCTGCGCAGATTCCACAAACGGTTTGACAAAACAAACATACAGGCGGTCATTGAGATAGTTAAACACGGGCATCGGGTAATAAGATTTCATGCCCGGTAGCAATTCGCCGCGCCGGTCGAGATAAAACGGTTTAGCCAGGTCGGCCATCAGACCGGGGTGGTTTTTCAGTATTTCGTTATGGATCGCAGGTCCGCTGACGACGCTGCTCAAACCGCCCGACTTGGATGCTTTCAGGCATAACAGCACAACCATTTCCGCACCCAAATCGGAGTGGTAAGGAAGTGCGGCATGCGAGCGGTAGCCACGCGTTTTTACGTCGGCCGCGTCCTCGCCCAGATCCTTGACGTGACCCAAGACATGACCCAAAGAGTTCTGCGATACCGCCTGGCCGACATGCGTGCCGATGCCCCAATAGGCGATGGCCGATTCCTCCCTGCTCCAGCGGTCAACTGGCAAGCCGTGCAGCATCGAAACGCCGCTCCCATTAACGACTTCGTCGCGGATGCGCGCCAATAGCGGACCGAGGCCAGGTAGGGGAAAATCGTTGCGGGTAATATCTGAAATTGCCAGCCCGCGCGATTTTATTGCGCTGACTGCTTCTTCCACCTCCTGGACATTGTCATCGGATACGCGGTGGTCCCAACCGCCCTGCGTCATTAACTCTTCGCCTCGCCACAACGTCGGACCGCTCACTGGCGTGTCCGGTCCGAGTGCCGAATGTATCTTATTCATGTTCATTTCCTTCCCTCACTCACTGGTCAAACCTACAGGATCACCCTGTTGCTGTCACTTCGACGCGCCTTCCATGTGCGCGTCGAGGATATTGTGTGGCACCCCGGGGTCACCCCCACCCAGGAGCTGTTGCGGGTAGTTCCGGCTTCTAGGTCTCCCGCAAGACAAAACGTCGGGAACGAAAAAAAGGCTTGCAGAGGGTAGGGGTAAACATCTGAACCTGCTGTCATTTATGTTATCGGCTACTAAACCGTGCCATCAACAATTGCGTCAATAAGGTTCGGCTTACCGCTGGCCATACCCTCCGAGACCGCTGTTTTCAGGTCATCCGGATTGGTGACCCGCTGCGCGCTCATGCCCATGGATTGAGCCAGTTGGACGAAATCAATGGCAGGGTCATTAAAGTCCATACCGAGGAAATTGTCGTTGCCGTGAAAGGCCTTCAGGCGCTGTTTGATAATGCGGTAGGAACCGTTGTTGGCGATGACGTAGGTCATCGGCAGTTTCATGTTCACCGCCGTCCACAGGGCCTGGATCGAATACATCGAGCTGCCGTCACCAACTGCAACGCAGACCGGCCGGTCCGGTTGTGCCAACTGTACGCCGACCGCCGAGGGTACAGCCCAGCCAATGCCTCCCGACGCAGAGCCGTGATAGCTGTAGCGATCATTATAAGACAGCAATCTCGGCAGATAGCGTGTCGATGTTATCCCCTCTTGCACCACCACCGCATCATCCGGCAAGCCCTCAACTAACCGCAGGCAGAACAAGTCCGTCGACATGGGTGTCATTGGTTCGGCGCTCTCGATGGCATCGACGAGCTTGGCCCGCTTGGCGCTCCAGTTGCGGTCTGCCATAACACCGATTGCCACTTTCACGCGTTCGGCCAGTGCCGTGCCGCCTTTCTCACGAATAGCCGGAATCAATGCCTTCAGGGTCTCACGCAGATCACCATAGATCGCTTGTTCAACGGGATAGTTTTTACCCATATCCCAATCGACCAAACCGATGTGCACAATCGGCAGATCCTCAGGCATCGGATCAACCTCGCTCCAGACCGACATGCGCAATGCATCGGCGCCGAGTACGACCATCAAATCATACTGTGAGAGCGTGTCACGGACGTTCTTCTGATTGCGGGTCAATGTGCCCATAAAGCACACATGCTTGGACGGGTAGTGCGAACCGAAGGGCACCGTCTGCTGGAGGACATCGGCGCCGAGCGTTTCGGCAAACTGAGTTACCTCTGTCAGGGCATCTGACTTGACCACTTCATTGCCGCAAATAATCACCGGGTTGTTGGCTGCAAGGATGCGGTCCGCGAGTCGGCCAAGCACATCATCCGCTGGTCGCACCCGGGTATTGACGCGGGTCGATGCGCCAAGGTCTATGCCGGCTTCATCGTTCAGCACATCACCCGGCAACGACAGAAAGACCGGGCCCGTAGGCGGTGTCGTGGCAATTTTGGCGGCGCGGCGGATTACCCTGGGCAGGTCCTCAATGCGTGCGATCTCAGTCGCCCATTTGACCACGGGTTGAGCAATGGGCACCAACGGGTCGTAGAGCAGAGGTTCGGTCAAACCGTGGCCTTGTTCCTGCTGGCCGGCGGTGATGATCATTGGGGTGCCGGTGAAGCCTGCATTGAAAATCGAGCCAATGGCATTTCCAAGGCCCGGCGCCACGTGCACGTTACACGCCGTCAACTTACCAGACGCACGAGAAAAGCCATCCGCCATTGCGACGACAAGACTCTCTTGCAGACCAAGGACATATGTGAGGTCCTGGTGTTCACGCATGGCATGCATGATTGGCAGTTCCGTCGTCCCGGGATTGCCGAACAAGTGGGTAATCCCCTCGTCCTTTAACAAGGACAGGAAAATCGAGCCCCCCGATGTGATATTCATAGTCGGCATTCCCCCACTTGATTTCTATCTGTACTTACAAAACAGGCCGTCTGAAAAGCCGACATCGTACGAAGGCAGTTCTTCTCAATTTCATTTTTGGGCATCCTCCACCTTAGGCAGAAACGCACTCAGATCAGTCGAAATGCTCCGCCCGGAGCTGCAGTTTCCGCACCTTCCCATTGGTTGTGCACGGAAACGAGGAGACGGAAATTACATGGCTCGGAATCTTATGGGATGCGATCCGTCCACGGCAAAAAACCTCAATGTCACTCATGGTGATTTCTTCGCCGGGCTTGGGAATCACGAACGCAGCTCCTACCGTGCCCTTCTTATCGTCGGGCACACCAACCACGGCTACATCGGCCAACTTAGGATGACCGGTAAGGAAGGACTCGACCTCCATTCCCGATACGTTAAATCCCGATGTCTTGTAGACGTCATCATTGCGGCCGATCCAGGACAGCACACCTTCTTCCGTTAAAAAGCCCATGTCGCCTGTGTTGAGCCAGCCATCGGTGCTGATTGCTTTCTCCGTTGCCTCGGGCTTGTTGTAATAACCCAGCATCACTTGGGAGCTGCGAACCAGAATTACTCCCACTTCTCCCGGCTCGACATCATTTCCGTCCGCGCCGACCACACGTACGACGTTTCCAGCCCAAGGCATGCCTACGCCCGGCGAAAAATTGTCGATTGGGTCCATGGCGTGCGTCACCGGCCCCGATGTTTCGGTCATGCCATAGCCGGTTCCCGCAGTGGCAAATTTAAATTTGGCAAAGAGTGGCTGGTTTTCGAGCCCGCGCGGGAAAACATTGGCGTGGCGCAGAGTTTTGATCTGTTTGCTGTTGACATCCAGCACCGCCCCCACCTCCTTCAGCGAGTGGATCATGCCATTGAATACCGTGCACTTGTGCTGCTCGATCAGCGTGAGGGCTTCGGTGGGATCGAAACGTTCCTGTAAGACCAAAGACGCTCCGGCGATCACGGCAGAAAGAACAGTATTGTGGCAGCCCGTGACCGCGAACAGCGGAAAGGTAACGAACACGGCATCGCCCTCAAAGTATACCTCGGCGATGTTGTAGGCATTGTTGAGGTTCGTGTGCGACAGCATCGCTCCTTTCGGCGCCGACGTTGTTCCGGAGGTGTATAGGATATAGGCCAAGTCACTCGGCTGATCCGCGGGGCAGGGCTGCATAGCGCTGTCTGCGCCGATCTCTTGCAGTGCTGTCCATCCCATCATTGGGGGCGTAAGATCAACGCCGTCCTCCTTGGCGACCACAATATGGCGAAGTTCGGGGCATAGGTTGGCGTCCAGAATATCTTGCAGCAGCTCCACGTAGGAAAACCCGGCCGAGTTGGCCTGCGTGAACACAGCGCGCGCTCCGCAATCGCTTAATGCATATGCCAGGTCATCGCGCCGCAAGCGTGTATTGAGCGGCACCAGAATCGCGCCGAGCCGGGTTGCCGCAAACTGGGCGATAACCCATTCTGGGCAATTCGACATCCATAAAGCGATCCGCTCGCCAGGTTTTACGCCCAGCTCGAGAAGGGCAATCGCGATGCGGTTTACAGCCGTGTCCACTTCCTGGAAGGTCCAGCACGCGCCTTCGAAATGGAGAAACGGCGCGTCGGGACATCGCGCGGCGCGCCGGACGAGAATACTGTCAATCGTGCTGGGCCGCTCGAGAGTAATTGCGCCGGCGGAGTCTTTCCCATGAAGGTCTGCATGTCTCACGATTCTTTTTTGCCCCCGACGGAGTGAGTGCTACGCAATGCTTCGATTTCGGCATCGCTCATTCCCAAAATATCCTGAAGAATGTGATCGGTATGTTCGCCAAGCGTGGGCGCTATCCGTTCGATGGTGCGCACCGGTGAGCCATGCAGGCGAATTGGTGATGTGGGAAGCCGAACCACCGTGTGCGTCTTGTGGGGCATATCTTTCCACATCCCGCGCTCGATCAGATGAGGATCCTCGGCAACTTCGGCGACGGTCTTGACCGGAGCAAACGGCACATTGGAAGCGGTGAGCAAATCCGCGACCTCTTGCTTTGAATGTTGTTGCGACCAGTCAGTTATCGCCGCGTCAACCTCCGCCATGTTTTCAGCACGGCCGATCGTATCACTCAGATGCGCCTCTTCCAGAAGGTCCTCGCGTCCGATCACGAGCGCCATATCTTTCCAATGCTTCTCGGAAACACAAATAATCGCCACATGCCCGTCAGAGGCGGGGTAAACATTATAAGGTGCCATCGCCAGCCCTGGATGCATGTTGCCGGTTCTCGGCGGCACTTTTTTTCCGCCTTTCTCAGCTTCCAAATGCGCGCCCATGGCGCTCGCCATGGCGAAAACCATCGCTTCTTGCATGGACGCTTCCACGAGCTGCCCCTTACCGGTCTTCTCACGATTGTGCAGAGCTGCGAGGATTGCGACGCAAAGATGCACTCCGCCCATGAAATCCGAAATCGCCGGCCCCGCCTTGATCGGCGGGCCATCGGGAAACCCCGTCGCATTCATCGCACCGCTGATTGCCTGGATCGTTAGATCCATCGCGGGAAGTTCCTTGTTTGGCCCGTCCAGCCCGAACCCTTTGCTTGAGCCGTAAATCAGACGCGGATTGATTTTGCGAAGATCATCCCAGCCGACACCGCAGCGGTCCATTACGCCGATATTGAAATTTTCGACCACAACGTCGGCCTTTTCCGCCAAACGCTGGACGATTTTGCGACCATCGGTAGTCTTGAGATCGACGGCCAGTGATTCCTTATTCGAGTTAAGCCATAAATATGGATAGGGCTCTCCGTCCGGATGGCGGCGGCGCACAATGTCGCCTTCCAGCGGTTCGATCTTGATTACCCGTGCGCCGAGAAAGCCCAGCAGCAGGCCGCAATAGGGACCGTTGTAAATCTGGCCAAAATCCAGGACCATGATATTGTCAAGCGGTCCATTGGACGTTGTCAAGAAAACCCCTCCGCTATGCCCCAAAGCCGCCGCCCAAGCATATGTAGCTTGGCAAGCACCCGTACATTTGCCCGTTATTGTATCAGTTATTGCTCTAACAATTATAGCGCATTTCAAAAATATTAGTCTATATCAACGGTGCAATTTCAAAGGAGGCGCCCATGGAAACTTATCCTGCAGTGTTCGAGTCGGAAGAACAGACCGCATTTCGCGACACGTGCCGACGGTTCGCGGAACGCGAGATTGCACCGCGTATCGACGAGGCGGAGCGTACCGGTGTCTATCCCCGCGAATTGAGGCTGAAGGCGGCTGAAGCCGATCTATTGGGTATCTGCACGTCGCCCGAACATGGCGGAGCGGGCGCTCCGCTGATCTTTCAGTGCATCGCCGTCGAGGAATTCTCCAGCGTATGCGCCGGCCTCGCCACGGGGCTGAACAGTCTTGGCCTGAGGGTTCTCGATCAGGAGGGTACGTCCGAGCAAAAGGCGCGCTATCTCAAGCCGGCGAACCAGGGCAAGATCGGATCAGCATTCGCCATGACCGAGCCCGGCGCCGGTTCGGACGTCCTCGCCATGCGCACGACCGCCACCCGCGAGGGCAATGGCTGGCGCATCAAGGGAAACAAGCTGTACGCCACCGGTGCACCATGCAGCGACTTCATGATGGTGGCCGCCTATACCGACAAGAAGAAACGCCGCGACGGCGTCAGCCTGTTCATCGTGGACACTGATGCCGAGGGCGTGGAGATACACAAGATGGACAAGCTGGGACATCACGCAATGGAAACCGGCAACGTGTTCCTGGATTGTGCACTTCCGGCGGATGCGCTGATTGGCGAGCCCGGCATGGGCATGGCCTACATCATGAAGTTGTTGGAAGGAGGACGGATCACCCATGCCGCACGCAGCCTCGGCGTAGCGCGCGGCGCGCTCGATCTTGCCATAGAATACGCCAAGGAACGCGAGACATTCGGCAAGACGATCAATAAATATCAGGCTATTGGAATGAAGCTCGCTCAGATGATGACGGACCTGCGGACAGCCCATCTCCATGTCTATTCGGCGGCCGCGAAGTACGATGCCGGTTCGCCCACTTTACTTGAAGCCTGTATGGCGAAACTGGTGGCCAGCGAGGCTTCGGTTTCGATCACCGATCAGGCGATGCGGATTTTCGCCGGTGTTGGCTACATCAATGACGCCCCGATTCAGCGGTTTTTCCGTGATGCGCGTCTTTATCCGATCTCTGAGGGCACCAACGAGATTCAACTACGCACCATCGCCCGGCTCGGAGACATCATCTGACGGCAAGAGAAATGCGCGCGGCTTTGCGATGACGGCTATTTATGAGTCCATGTCCTTGCCCGCACCACCCTCGCCGGTCAGTTCTTCATGCCGGTCCTGGAAGAGTTCGGGCCAACGGCTTTTCGCAACAGGTCCGTCGCTGCGGTACGCATGGCAGGAGTCTAGCAATGCTGGCTTCTTCTCGGCCGGAAGCTTCTTCTCGCGCTGTTTCAAGGGGTAAATGGTCTGGAAAGCGGTGACGGCGATGGGCCCCATCAACATGTCACGTAAGTGGGTGCACCCTTGAGTGCCTCCCATCGCCTCGATTACTGCGCGCCGCCATCCGGGCCCTATTTTCAGGCCGGTTAGGCAGTCAAATGAAGCGGCCGCTTCAGCACAAATGTTATAGGGAACCGACACAGCTGTTGCTTCGGCCGCCATCACTGTCATGTCGTCATTCAGGGTTAAACGGATAAGCATCTCGTGCGCGGCTTCACCGGCGCTGACACCGTTCCTGTCTACATTCTCATAACTGTAGGTCTTGGTGTCCGTCATCCGGCCTTCGATATCCCACAGACCGTCGTCGCGCTGAAAACCCATGCATTTGATTTCACGGCAATGGATATGCTTGCGGCGGACGGCTTTGCTCAAGGACATTTATTCATTCCTATTATTAAATAATTCCAGCTGATATACGCCCCTGCCATTGCTCGATGACGATCTGGGCTTCCCTCAACTGACCAGCCCCACCTGATTGGTCCAGTTTGAATGTTAGTTCATGGTTGGCCTTTCCTGCAACGGGATGATGGATTCCGGCGCTGGAGGTCGGTATCCGAGCGCGCTGTGGGGGCGCTCGGCGCTTCGATCTTGATAACGTCCGCGCCGAAGTCTCCAAGGATCTGGGTCGTGTAGGGCCCGAAGATCGTCGTTGTCAGGTCGAGGACGCGGATGCCGGTTAGAGGAAGCCTATCCATGCCTACCCTCGCTGCGAGAACCGGCGGCCGACCATTGCGGCCGCAATATTGACCTTCTGAATGTCGATCGCTCCGCCAGCGATACCCCAGGCCCAACCATCGCGCATCTTTTGCTCAATCGGGTATTCCGTCGAATAGCCGTATCCGCCCATCAACTGCAGCGCCTTCCCCGTGACCTCGCGGACCATTTCGTTGGCGAAGCATTTCGCGATGGAACTTTCGCCGGCTGAAGGGAGGTCACTGGAAGTATTGGTCACCGCACGATAGAGCAGCAACCGGGCGGCGTCACACTTCATCCTCATCTCGGCCAGGTGCAACTGCACGGCCTGGAAGTCGACGATCGGTTTGCCGAACTGGCGGCGTTCCTGCACATAGTCCAGAACGTAATCCAGGGCCGATTGGGCGATGGCCAGACTCATGGTCGTGTTGCCGCAGCGCTCCAGATCAAACGCTTCCATGAGCTTCTTGAAGCCTCCGGCAGGTACAATTTGGTTCGCGAGCGGCAACTGTACCTTATCGAAATTGATGTCGGCGCTCTGGACACCGCGCAAGCCCATATGGTGCTCCGGTTTGCCAAACGTAACGCCTGGACGATCCCTCTCGACCAACACGGCGCCGATCCCTTTTGCGCCAGGTTCGTCCGACATGCGGCAGTAGACGACATAGGCGTCAGAATGCCCAGCGCCCGAACACCATCGCTTGGTGCCGTTAATGACAATCTCACCATCCTCGACGGTTGCCTTTGTCGTCAGGTCTGTGAGAGCCGTTCCTGCGCCAGGTTCCGACATCGCGACGGCGACGATCATTTCTCCGGCGCATACTTTCGGGATGATCCGTTGTTTGAGTTCATCGGTCGCATAATGTGCAATGGCGAGCGCCGGGCCAAAAGAAGACTCAAAGATCGGGAACGCCACTGCCGGAGAAATCTTCGCGACTTCTTCCAGAACGATCACAGCATCGAGATGTGTCAGCCCAAGACCACCGTATTCCTCTGGCAGATTGACGCCGAGCAGTCCCATCTTAGCGAACCGGTCCAGGATATCGGGTCCAGGGGATTCTCCGGTTCGCTCGATCTCACGTGCTGCGTCAAGAAGTTCCCCCGCAGCGAAATTTCGCACGGTTTCCTGTAGAGCTAATTGCTCATCGTTGAGGCTGAAATCCATCTGTCTCCGCTCCCTTGTCCTGGTCCGGCGTGGGCCGGAAAAAAGGTTGATTGTAAAATGAATGAATGATGCTATTACGTAAATGAAATATCATTTCAACAGTTGAAATAAGAGAATTCAACGAAATGCAGAAAGTAGATGCGTCTCAATCGATGGCGGCCCTGGGGCATGTTCGCGTCCTGGATCTGAGCCGCATTCTCGCCGGACCCTGGGCAGCCCAGGTCCTGGGCGATCTTGGGGCCGAGGTCATCAAGGTGGAGAATCCGAAAGGCGGCGACGACACGCGCAAGTGGGGGCCTCCCTTCTGTCCTGGCGAAGATGGGGAGGATGGCGACGCGGCTTACTTCACTGCGTGCAACCGGAACAAGCGTTCTGTCGCCATCGACTTCGCAAATCCCGAGGGTGCGGCGCTGGTCCGCGAGCTTGCCCGCGATAGCGATGTGGTTATAGAGAATTTCAAAACAGGCGGGCTAGCTAAATACGGCCTGGACTATGAGTCGCTGAGCAAGGAAAACCCCGCCCTTATCTACTGTTCCATCACCGGCTTCGGTCAGAGTGGGCCATACGCCGGGCGCGCAGGGTATGATTTTCTGATCCAGGGCATGGCCGGCCTGATGAGCATCACGGGTGCACCGGACGATCAGCCGGGCGGTGGCCCTATGAAGGTAGGCGTCGCCGTCAGCGATCTGTTTACCGGCATGTATGCGGCAGTATCGATTCTCGCTGCCCTCAATCACCGCGCAGTTACCGGCGAAGGACAACATATCGATTGCGCCTTGTTCGATTCACAGGTCGCCATGCTGGCCAATCAGGCGGCAAACTGGCTCGTGGGCGGCGTCAGGCCGTCGCGGCTCGGGAACAACCATCCCAACGTCGTCCCCTATCGCACCTACCCGGTCAGCGATGGGCACATCATTGTTGCGGTCGGAAATGATGGGCAGTTCGACCGGTTGTGCCGTGCACTCGGGGCCGATGATCTGGCGGATGATACTCGCTTCCGGACCTGCGCCGACAGGGTACATAATCGCGACGCCATCGATGCCGTGCTCGGCGAACTGCTGTTTGGCTACACGCGCGAGGAGATCATTTTGCTTCTGAACGCGCAAGGCGTGCCCTGCGGACCTATCAATGAAGTCCCTGATGTGTTCGGCGATCCGAACGCTTTGGCGCGAAAACTTGTCGTCTCGCTCCCGAAGGACAATCGCCCGGATATCAAGACCGTGGCCTTCCCGGTCAGGCTCAGCAAGACCCCGGCATCCTATTCCCTGGCGCCGCCCGATCTGGGTGCGGACACGGATGCCGTACTCTCCGGGCTTCTGGGATGTGATGAAGACAGGCTCGCAAGCCTCCGCAGATCTGGAGCGGTGGGATGACGGGGGGTTGAGCCCGAACTCGCAGGAGCAGATGCTATGACGTCGTATAGGCCCGTCAACGCCGCTATTCGGAGTCTGGATGTGCTTGCCGCAGTCAACAAGTTCAAGGGGCGGGCAAGCGTTGGCGAGATCCACCGCGAAACGGCCATCGACAAGGCGACGATCGTTCGTATGCTGGAGACGCTTATGCATGCGGGCTACGTCTTCCGGGACGCCGACCAGCCCTATTACGAGGTCACGGGAAAAACGCTACTTCTGTGTTCTGGTTTCGACCGCCATCGCGCAGTGGGGCGCATCGTCGCGCCGATCATGGCAGCCTTTCGAAATGATATTGGATGGCCGTCGGACGTAGCAATCTTCGACCGCGACGCCATGCTTGTCGTGGAAACGTCCCGTGAGGCCGGCCCGATGTTGGTCAACCGTCATCCGGGTTACCGCGCTCCGATCCTGGCGACGAGTTTGGGGCTGGCATATCTGGCGTTCGCGGACGCTATGGAAAGGGAGGTGGTTCTGGCCCGAGAGGCCGGGGACCCCGCCGCCTGGAATAATATGGCCCGGGATCGGGAGGAGGCGGAACGCACTTTCACCGGCATCCGCGTGCGTGGCTACGCGACGATGCATCCGGAATATTCACGGATCGAATATAACCGGCAGATATCCACCATCGGCGTCCCCATTCTCATCGATGGGACCGCAATTGCCGCCATGAATGTCCTTTTTCTGAAGAGCGCGTTACCAGTGGAGACAGCGATCAGCACCTTGCTGCCGGGACTGAAAGAAAGCGCAGCACAAGTGGTGGTGGCGTTGGCTGCCGGCACGAGGTAACGTCGGTTTGCGGCACCAAACGGAAATAAGCCGGGTTCGCAAAAAGCGTCCGATGTTGATCCACCAACAGACTTTTTAACATCCCATTTTTTGATTGCAGTGACACAGAGGTTGTCAGGTCGGGGTCAAGCTAGGTAGTCCGCTGCGTCTATTCTTATCGCCACCTGTCGCGATGAGGTGTGCCATTACTGTGCCAAATGGTATTTGTGGCAATAGACGGTTTTCAGAGAGTTATTATTATATTGATTTCATTGTGTGCTTCCCGAGAGATGGGTGACACTTTATTCTGGACACATAGGTTACACTTTTGGCCCTTTGCAAGGAGAGCAAAGTGCCTTGGAAGGAGTGTAATTTTATGGATGAGCGGCTTAAATTCATTGCCCGTTTGCTCGACGGCGACAAGATGGCGGTGCTTTGTCGAGAGTTCGATATCTCCCGCAAGACCGGCTACAAGATCCTCAAACGCTACAATGAGTGCGGGCTTCATGGTCTGAGCGACCGATCGCGGCGGCCTTACCGGCAAGCCAACTAGCTGCCGGTTCAAATCGAGACGCTGATTGTGCGGTTGAAGAAAGACAAACCGACATGGGGTGCGCCGAAGATCAGAGAAAAGCTGAGACGGCTTTATCCTGATGTCCATACTCCGGCGATCAACACGGTGCACGCGGTTCTCGACCGCCACGGCCTGGTCAAACGCCGTGGCCGGCGGCGCAACAAGGCCAAGGGCACGCCCCTGTCCCATTCAACCATGCCCAATCATCTTTGGTGCGCTGACTACAAGGGGGAGTTCATGCTCGCCGACAGGCGCTATTGTTATCCGCTGACCATCACCGACTATGCCAGCCGCTATCTGATAGCCTGCGAGGCCCTGCATACAACAAAGGAAGTCTATGCCTTCAGTGTGTTCGAAAGCGCTTTCAGGGAGTTCGGTCTGCCAAATGCCATCAGAACCGACAATGGCGTTCCCTTCGCCAGCCCCAATGCGCTGTTCAACCTCTCAAAGCTGTCGGTGTGGTGGCTGAGGCTCGGCATCCAGATCGAGCGCATCAAACCGGGCCATCCCGTTGCAGGAAAGGCCAACCATGAACTAACATTCAAACTGGACCAATCAGGTGGGGCTGGTCAATCGCGCAGTGCTAAGTTCAAGCAGTTCTTGATCCGAAACTTACTCTACTTCTGTGTCTGAGGGTGCTTCCGCTGGCCACATGGTCGCGCCTCGCTTCGCTGGATGTTTGACCTGCAGCAAGCGTAACACAACAGATGCGCCCCGCGACCGAAGTGCTACGGCGCGAGTTCTGCGGGGACATGATCGTGCGTGAGGTATTCGGCAATGAATGGCTGAAGAGGCAGGCGGTGTGACCAGAAAGGTGCGGTGAGAACTCGCTTTTAATCAGTGGGTCGCAGGTTCGATTCCTGCCGGCTCACCATATTTTTCCCGACAGTATTCCGACACTTGAGCAAAGTGGGGCGCCGGATCGCTCCAGCGCCCGCAGCGACTATTTCGCGTCGTAGTGCTTCTTCACTTCATCCATGGTGAGGGTACCGTCGCCATCCTTGTCGGCGGCCTTGAAGTCAGCGATCTTCTCAGCAATCGCCTCATCGATGGTGAGCGCGCCGTCCTTGTTTGAATCGTTATCCGAGAACTCGGGATGCGCGGCGTGCTCGCCGGCCTCTTCCTTGTCCAGCTTCCCATTTTTGTCGGCGTCGCTTTGTTTGAAATGTGCGATGCCGATCACCAGCACCTCACCCAGATCAAGGGCAAAGTCGCCATCCTGATCCGCCTTGACGAAGATGATTTCCAGATCGGAAATCTCGGCGGTAGCCGGTGTGAAAGGAGTAAGGGCCAGCATTGCGGCCGTTGCGGTTCCTATGAGCGCGTTCTTCACTATCGTCTCCTGAACTTTTCCGTCGTTGCAATCACGTGAATTCTTTGCTGCCGATCGGCGGGCCTAGTAGCGCATGCAGTTGGCGTATGCGCGATTGTAGAGCTTGTCATAGTTCTTGGACTTGCGGGCTCCACCGGTAATGGCGCCAACGCCGGCACCAATTCCTGCGCCACGGCCGGCACCCTTACCGCCACCGATAATGCCGCCAAGCAACGCACCACCGATTGCACCAGTTATCGCACCGCCCGCAACCTGACCGCGGGAATAGCGCTGGGCATAGTCGTGCGCGTAGTTGGCGCAATATCTCGACTTCTGCGCGGCAGCCGGATGTGAGGTCGCCGAGAGTGCGGCAACCGAAATAAGGAAACAGGCGAATGCAGCCTGAACTTTGCGAAATGACACCGGGTATCCTCCCTTATGGTCCTTGTCAGCATGTGAATCTATCAAGAGTTGGCGGGCATCCTATACCCCATTAATTGGGGGTGTGAATGAATTTGCCGTAATGGTGCGCGGGTTCGGATTGTTCTTGCCCGGGTGGTTGCAGCGTGAGGCTCGTGTTAGCGTCGCGACGAAGGGAATCACACGTTGTGACCCAACCAATCGGGGGAATTGGGGTTGACCAAACAGCGCAATTTGGACGGTCTGACGCGCGGGTTCATGATTTCAGGCCTTGCCCTGATTACCCTTGTTCTGCTCGTTAACGGGTCGGAGGTATTCGTGCCTCTGGCTGTTGCGCTCCTCATCTGGTTTTTGATCAACGCGATTGCCACCGGCTTCAATCGAATTCCATTTGCGGGACGCTTGTTGCCGCGGCCCCTGGCGCTTGCATTGGCCATGACTGCAATTCTCGTCTGCGGCATCGTGGTCGTTGATCTGATCATTCGAAATGTGAGCGCGATGAGCGCGCGCCGCATCGATTTCAGCTCCAGTCTCAATCCACTCATCGACAAGATTTCTGACTGGGTCGGTATTTCCAATGCGGATGTGTTGAACAAGTTTTTCGATACCATCGGTATCGAGCAGTTGTTGGGCAAGATTGTCAGCACAACGGCGAGCTTTTCCGGACAGCTCGGGATCGTTTCCGTCTATGTCGTGTTTCTACTGATCGAGCAGCAATTCTTTGACGCCAAGCTGCGCGCGCTCATCCGTGACGACAAGCGGCGGGATTGGGTGCGCGGCATTCTTTCAGCCATTGCCAGGGATGTTCAGAAGTATATCTGGATCATGACCGTCGTCAGCGCGATCACCGGGCTGATGTCCTATGCTGTGATGAAATGGGTTGGTCTCGAGCATGCGGCCTTCTGGGCGTTTCTCATTTTTATTCTGAATTTCATTCCGACCATTGGTTCAATATTGGCAACGGCCCTGCCGCCGCTGTTCGCGCTTGTCCAGTTTCAGGCATTTGGCGAAGCGTTGACACTTCTGGTCGCCATTGGCCTGATCGAGCTGGCTGTCGGGTCTTTCCTTCAGCCGCGGCTTGCGGGAAAATCACTCAACGTGAGCCAGTTCGTCGTCGTCCTGTCGTTGTTTGTCTGGGGTGCTATCTGGGGCATCGTCGGTATGTTCCTGGCCGTACCATTGACGGTGATTGTCATGATCATTTTCTCGAATTTCGAGACCACCAGGCCCGTTGCCATTTTGCTGTCGCAGAGCGGCGATCTCGCAAGCATAGACAGTCCCACAAAAAAGACCGGCAGCTAGTTTCAGGTTGGTTTGTTGCTTCCTAATTGACTGCAATCTGTCGTGCCTATCAGCTCATCGTAACTGGACCGTGCCTGTTTTCGATGCCAATATTCCGGCGTCCTGGTTTGTCCGGGTGTGTATGAGGAGCATAGAGACGTGGCGTCGATCGCGGCCCGAGTTGCACTTGTGTCCAGTATTGGTCTGGCGATCGGTATTGTGTCCGTGCCGACGGCACAGGCTCAGTGGCAGCCCTTCGGTGATGAGAGTTTCAGCGGTTCAGGCAGCTCGCGTTCCAAGCGCACAAGCCCTGCAAACAGGCCTCCACCACCGACATCGCAGCACGTTCTGATCAGCCGTGAAACGGACGCGGCCATCGGGCAGGCGATCGTTCAGTATGAGCAGATCGTTGCGGCTGGAGGCTGGGGGGCAATACCGGCCGGGCCGAAAATGAAATTCGGTGACCATGGCAAGCGTGTCGCGCTATTGAGACGAAGATTGATGGCGAGTGGCGACTATGTTGGGGGGCGCCGGAATTCGTCGGGCTTCGATCGGGGCGTACAGGAAGCCGTCATCAGGTTTCAAACCCGGCACGGCCTGACCCCATCGGGTGAAGTGAACCGGTTTACGCTGAAAGCACTGAACGTCTCGGCGCAACATCGCCTGCATCAACTCCGTCTCAACCGGAAACGCCTCCGCCGGATGCTCGCGCGTACGAGTGGTAAGAAATACCTCGTGGTGAACATTCCCGGTTATGAGCTGCAGGCGGTGTCTGGTGGCTCAGTTCAGATTTCAAGCAGAGTCGTGGTCGGAAAACCGGCAACCCCGACACCGGAGGTGACGGCGGGCGTTCGCGCAGTCAACTTCCTGCCCTATTGGCACGTGCCGCAGTCTATCGCCAAACGTGCCCTTATTCCTGCGGTCAAGAAGAACCCCGGCTATCTGACCAAGGAACATATCCGCGTCTACGCGAGCTGGGGCGGTGCAGAGGTTAATCCAACCCAGGTCAACTGGTTTGCGCCTCAGGGCAAACGATACGTGTTCCGGCAGGACCCGGGCCCGTTTAATGCGCTGGGTCTCATCAGGCTCGACATGCCGAACCGTCACATTGTCTACATGCATGACACACCGCTGAAGAAGCTGTTCCGGTTTCATCTCCGGCCCTACAGCGCGGGATGCGTCAGGGTTGAGCGGGTTCAGGATGTTGCCGCGTGGTTGATGAAAAGCCAACCGGCGCGGGTCGCGCAAATGACGCAGTCCGGACAGCCGCAAACGGTGAAGCTGGCGCGGCCGGTACCGGTTCACTTCATGTATCTTTCGGCCTGGGCGACGAATGGCGGTCTCGCAAATTTCCGCATTGATATCTATGACAAGGACGGCAAGGCGGCCAGCGCTGCTCGTTTGGCCAAATGGGATTCCGGTTCGCGAAGCGTTGCCCCATAAGTGGCTTGATGGGTTGGTCCAGGGCCGCAGTGAAAAAATAAGGGTAGAGTCATGACAGGCTGCAGTTCAAACCGCCAAATATGGGTTATTGCCGCTGCGGTCATGGCACTCTCGGTAACACTCACAGGTATCACCGCAGTCAGAGCGGACACGTTGAAAACCGTGAAGGACCGTGGAAACCTCGTTTGCGGTGTGAGCGAAGGTTTGGCCGGATTCTCCGCACTCGACAAGACCGGCAAGTGGCAGGGGTTCGACGTGGATTTTTGCCGTGCATTGTCGGCGGCAATCTTCGGTGATTCGGAGAAGGTGAAATATGTCCCGCTCAGCGCTCTCAACCGTTTCGATGCACTGAAATCCGGCAAGGTCGATATCCTCTCCCGGAACACGACCTGGACGCTCGCACGTGATGTTGAGGCCACATTGTCGTTTGCCGGGGTCAGCTACTATGACGGGCAGGGGTTCATGACCGGCATCGAGGATGGTCTTTCAAGCGCGCTGGAGCTGACAGGCGCAAAAATCTGCGTGCTGGCAGGCACCACGACCCTTGCCAACGCCAAGGCATTCTTTGAGCGCAGCAGAATGAAAGTCGAACTCATCGAATTTGATAAGCGCGAAGACGCTGTCAAAGCCTATGAGAAAGGGGATTGCGCCACCTACACGTCCGACCGTTCAGCGCTCGCCTCGGTGCGCACCAAATTGGCCAAGCCCGACGACCACATGCTTTTGCCGGAAGTGATTTCAAAAGAGCCTCTGGGGCCCGCAGTCCGGCAGAACGATCCAGCCTGGACGGAGCTTGTGCGTTGGACACTGTTTCTGTTGATCAATGCGGAGGAAGCCAATTGGAGTTCCAAAACGGCAGATAAAATGCCCGATACCATCCCTATCGAAGTGCTTCAGGCAGCCGGAAAGAAGATGGGTGCCAGTGAGAATTGGGCGCAGGATGTTATCAAGGCGGTCGGCAACTATGGCGAGATATTTAACCGCAATGTCGGCAAGGACAGTCCTCTGAAGCTTGAACGTGGTCTCAATGCGTTGTGGAGTAACGGCGGCATTCTGTATGCCCCACCGATGCGCTAGCAGGGTCCGACACTTTGACGAACCTCTGCCGGGAATGATCATTGACAGCGGCCGGCGCGCAGGAGGCGGCTGAATAAATTCGATTGTGGACGTCCATAAGCACAGTTGGTCTTGCAAGTCGGCGCTCGTCCCAATATTCCTTTATAGGCGCAAAGACGTATTGAGGCAGTTGCGCGGGGTAGAGGGAAGCGTATGCGTTGCCTGGCCATTGTGTTGGTTGTTCTCGGCTGTGGCCTGAATTTGGTTTCCAGCGTCACTGGCGCGCGGGCCCAAAGCGGGTTTGAGGGTGAAGCTGGACCCCAGGTTCCGTTGCCGAGCATCGTGTCCCGCCAAAAGGCAAGGAGCGGGGCGCCGGTCACGAACCAGACTCGCAGCAATCCCGAGGTGCCGGCCCGAAAACCACGTAAGCCCCTTGTCCGCACGCAGGCTGCCTCCGACAAAAAAGATCCAATAACGACACCGGCTGCTGCGTCCTCTCGGAGCGAGCGCGACAGAAAACTTTGCCTGGCTCTGCAGGCCTGCCGGAACGAATTCATCAGGTGCAAGGCAAAGATCAAGCACCCCGACCAGTCCGAAGCCTGGAGCATCGCCAAGGAGGAATGCGGCGAGCACTACAAGGCATGCGTCCAGAAGGACTTCAAGAGCGGTGAATGGTTTTTCACGCGCTGGTTCTATTTCCAGGAACTCGACTGTCGCTGAGCCAAAGTTTTCCACAGCCTGTGGAAACAGTGGATAGCGGGGATAAGGTTGCGCTGACGCGATCGCACCACTGGCGTGGCGCGCGAATCGGGATACCTTGATCACAGGTTGTCGGCGGAACGGTCTTTCGGGATCACGACAAAGACAATCTAGGACACGGCAAGTCCGGGGTCGTCCTTTGCCGAGGACGGCTTGGGTAGCGCCTTCAAAGCTTGGCGCCTAAGTGTTGACTGCTAAGTTCTAGCCTGAGCGGAGACGCGAAAGGCAGGAGCAGATCGGATGACATAGATGGCGATAGGCCAGATTGAGTTGCCTTCCCGGGTCTGGCTTCAGGCCGATGTCAGATCCGCGTCGTATGCGAACGCGACGCAAAACAAGACGGGAGGTCGATGCCCGTGATCGTGCGGGAGCGTTCTAACCCAGGTTGGGACAATAACGTGCGGTTCTCGTGGAAATCAAAGCGGTTCGATTAGGAGAGATCTGAAATTGAACCGCTGCGATTTCCGGGATATTTCTGCCGAACGGGCGCTTAGCGGCGTTTCTCAAAGCGGAAATTAGGGGAGGGTAGGGCCTAGTGCCCTGCCTTCTTCTTTTCTGGCGTCAATTTTAGCCAAAAAACCTCCCAGATCATTGTCAGAATTCGCACCATCCAGCGAATTCAGTGCCGAGAAATTTCTGCCGGCGCGCTAGCGCAACTTTGAGGTCTGTGGCACTTTCAAACCCTACAAATTTGTTGAATCTGCATCTTCAAACTAGCGGATTGCACAGGTTTTTCGCGCGTGTAATCTTCCTTTTGGTGATTTTGGTACGCACGATTCCGATCGATTCATGCTAACAGCGTTGCATCCATCTGCTAGGGGCCTTCGGCCGTGAATGTTTCGTTTTTTCAAGAACTGCTGAATTCGATTGCCGAGCGCGGACGATCGTTGCTCGAAGGTTCCACCGGAGAGGGCGGGACCGGTGCGCTGACTGATCTAGCGGAGGCGCTGCAATCTGGTCGGGGCGAAGCGTCGGGTGTCGCACTCGCAGGCGAGATCCTTTCTACATACCGGAAGGCTGATGATGCTGAAAAAATAGCGTTTTTTCGTTTCCTGCTTGAGGCCTTCACATCCGATGAAGAGCAAATAACGACAGCTGCAAAGTCCTATCTGAAGCACCCGTCGCCTGAAACACAGGCGGCACTGGAATCTGCTGTTGTATCGCCACGCCAGGAATTCTTTCGCCGTCTCAATTTGGCCGCCGGTGCGACGAGCGGCATCGTTGCAATGCGGGCAGATCTGATCAGGTTTTTGCCGCAGGCACCGGAACTTGCAGCGGTTGATTCCGATCTGATGCATCTGCTGGGGTCCTGGTTCAATCGCGGCTTCCTCGTTCTGCGACGAATTGACTGGTCCACTTCCGCATCCACTCTGGAAAAAATTATCGAGTATGAAGCGGTTCACGAAATTCAGGGGTGGGACGACTTGCGCCGCCGGCTTGACCCCAGCGACAGGCGTTGCTTTGGCTTCTTTCATCCATCGCTGGTCGATGAGCCATTGATTTTCGTTGAAGTCGCACTGACCGAGAATATTCCAGGATCAATTCAAGAGCTTTTGGCGGCGAAGGAGGACCCCGCAGGTGACACGCCGACCACAGCGCCCACAACCGCGGTATTCTACTCGATCTCCAATTGCCAGAAGGGTTTGCAGGGAATCTCGTTTGGCAACTTTCTGATTAAGCAGGTGGTTGAGGATCTGGCCAAGGAGATCCCGTCGCTAAAGACATTTGTTACTCTGTCTCCTGCGCCGCGATTTGCCGCCTGGCTTGTACGCACGACCAATGACGAGCCGGGCGCCGTTGACGACGAAACTCTCGAATTGCTCTCGGATAACAGCTGGGCCGCGCACGCGGAAAACCAGGAGCATCTCAGAGAGGCGTTGTTGCCGCTAGCAGCAGAATACTTCCTGATCGCGAAGAGCGGGCGGGGGAAACCGGTTGATCCGGTGGCCCGTTTTCACCTGGGAAATGGTGCTCGCCTGCAACGGATCAACTGGCTTGGCGACAAATCGGCCAAGGGCTTGCGCCAGTCGCACGGTATTATGGTCAATTATCTCTATGACCTAAAACACATCGAAGCCAATCACGAGGCCTATGTAAACGAGGGGATAATCGCCGTGTCGAAGACAGTGCGGTCGATGCTCAGCTCGTCCAGCAAAACCAAAACAAACAAGAATCGCAAGGAGGCGGAAATGCCAAAAAATGCGACGGTGGGCGCGGATGAGTGAAAACCTTTTCAGCATTCTGAAGTCCAGATTTCCCGACGATCTCACCAAGACATTCATTCAAGCCGGCAACGGGCAAACCTTCAGCTATGCGGATATGCTGGCTCGTTCGGCGCAATATGCAAATGTATTGACCCGCCTTGGTCTCGTGCCAGGTGACCGCATTGCGGTTCAGGTCCAAAAAAGCACCGAGGCCCTTATGGTCTATCTCGGGGCCATTCGCGCAGGCGCAGCATTTTTGCCGTTGAATACGGCCTACACACCTGCAGAGCTGAGTTACTTTTTAGGCGACGCGGAGCCTGGTGTTGTCGTTTGTCGCTCTTCGCGACTGGATGATATTCGCGCCATTGCCGGAAGCGCAAATGTCGAGACTCTCGGTGATGGCGGTGAGGATGGAAGCCTTCTCGCCCTCGCAGATGCTGCGCCAACTGCCTTTAAGGAAGCTGACCTCAACGGGGACGACCTGGCGGCGATCCTGTACACATCGGGCACAACGGGACGAGCAAAGGGCGCCATGCTGACGCAAGGCAACCTTTCTTCCAACGCGGAGGCGCTCGCCACAACATGGGAATTTACACCGGAAGACCATCTGCTTCACGCGCTTCCGATCTATCACACCCATGGGCTTTTCACCGCCACCAACACGATTCTCTATGCGGGCGCCTCGATGATTTTTCTGCCCAAGTTTGATGCCGAGGAAACCCTAAGTCTGCTTCCGCAAGCAACGACCATGATGGGTGTGCCGACATTTTATTCTCGCCTTCTGAATTGCGAGGGTCTGACGCGGGACAGTGTGGAACATATTCGCGTGTTCATCTCAGGCTCTGCACCTCTTTCCCCAGAGGTACACAAGGAGTTCGAGTTCCGCACCGGTCACGCCATTCTGGAACGTTACGGCATGACCGAAACGGGAATGATTGCGTCCAATCCCTACGACGGTGCGCGGCGTGCCGGTACGGTTGGCTTTCCGTTGCCGGGAATTGAAGTGCGGATAGCGGATGCCGATAGCGGCAAGGTATTGGAACAGGGTGAAATTGGCGGGATCGAGGTTCAGGGTCCAAATGTGTTCAAGGGCTATTGGCGCATGCCGGACAAGACAGCCGAAGAGTTCCGCAAGGATGGGTTTTTCATCACCGGGGATCTCGGGATGATTGATGATAAAGGCTACCTCAACATCGTAGGCCGGGAAAAGGATCTCATCATTTCCGGTGGTTTCAACGTGTATCCGGCTGAAATCGAAGTGGCCATCGATGAACTTCCCGGCGTCGCGGAGTCTGCCGTTATCGGCGTGCCGCATCCTGATTTTGGTGAGGGCGTAATGGCGGTCGTAGCGTGCAAGCCGGGTGTGAATTTGAGCGAAGACGATGTGATTACGCCGTTAGGTGATGTGCTGGCGCGATTCAAACAGCCGAAGCGCGTGGTTTTTGTCGACGCTTTGCCAAGAAACGCGATGGGTAAGGTGCAGAAAAAAGAGCTGCGCGACAAATGCTCGGAAACGTTTCAGAAACCCGGAAACTAAACTCGTCACATTGCAAATACAGTATGACAGGGTAGCGGCTTGCGCGCGCTGGCAACTCATGCAGAAATATGGATGAATTTGCCTTTGCCGACCGCAGTCCAAAATGGTGATGCGTGCCTTCGGCTCCGGTTTCAGCAAAGGCCTGTAAACACAAGAGGTAAGACATGGTTCGTTGGCGGGGCCGCAGAGAAAGTGACAACGTCGAAGATCGCCGTGGCGAAAGCGGCCCGGGTGGGTTTTCATTCCCGATGGGGCGCGGTGGTAGAATTCGTTTTCCCGGCGGTGGGGGAGGACGCAAAGGTGGCGGTATCGGCATCGTTGGGGTTCTGGTGATCGTTGGTCTGATGCTGCTGTTTGGCGTCGATCCGAGGGTTATTCTGCAAGGTGGACCACAGCCGTCACAAGGCCCTGGCACTGGCATGCCCGATATTCAGCTGCCCGGCACAAAGACGAAACCGTCTCCGACACCCAGAACCAACACCAGGCCTCAGACCAAAGCGCCGACATCGAACACCAACGATGAACTGGGCCGATATGTGAAGGTTGTACTCGCCGAAACCGAAGACGTCTGGAATTCGCTCTTCAAGCAATTCGGCAAGACCTACCGTGAGCCGACCTTGGTCCTCTTCTCAGGCAGTACGAGGTCCGGTTGCGGTGTGGGCGTGTCCGCAATGGGGCCGTTCTACTGTCCGCTCGACCAGAAGCTTTATGTCGATCTTGCTTTCTACAAGGAGATGAAACAGCGGTTTGGCGCCTCGGGCGACTTTGCTCAAGCCTATGTGATTGCTCATGAGGTTGGACACCATGTCCAGACACTGTTTGGCATTTCCGAAAAGGTTCAACGCGCCAAGTCTCGAATGAGCCAGAAGCAAGGCAATGCGCTGCAGGTGCGGATGGAACTTCAGGCGGACTGTTTCGCCGGCGTCTGGGCTCGCCTTGCAGACAGGACCAAGAAGATCCTTGAACCCGGCGACATAGAGGAAGGGCTGAATGCAGCCAGCGCGATAGGCGATGACAACATCCAGCGCCGCACTCAAGGTCATGTGGTTCCCGACGCTTTCACGCACGGTTCATCCAAGCAGCGCGTGCGCTGGTTTAAACGCGGACTCGATAGCGGTGACATCCAGCAATGTGATACTTTCAACGCCACAAACCTGTAAAAGCGGGGTGGTATCGAAGAAAGTTGAAAAATGCGGCTTTTGGACGACCTTGCCCCAGGTCGGAAAAGGCCAGAAAATCGTCTGACTTCAAAAGGTTAACCCACTTGCGAAATATGTTTGCAAGGCGGTGTGCACTTTGATTAAGTTGGGCCAAGTCCTGCCGGACGCCGCGTATACGTGACTGGCACCGGCTAGGCCCGAAAAAAAGGGGCCGAATACAAGCGGAAAACCGCTTGGACTTGCAGTTTGCAATTCATGGAGGAAACACATGCGTCATTTGAAAAAGTGGACGCTGGCTGCGGCTACGACAGTTGCGATGATGGGAACGTCATCGATTGCGTACGCAGCTTGCGACGAGATCATTCTTGGTTCTGCCATCTCGTTTACGGGCAAATACTCAACCAACGGGATCCACGCCAAGAACGGATATGACCTCGCCGTAAAAAAGATCAACGATATGGGCGGCGTCAAGATCGGCGACAACTGTTACAACTTCAAGGTCAAATATTATGACGACGAGTCGACCCCGGCTCGTACCGCGCAGCTTCTGGAGCGCCTGATCAAGCAGGATGGCGTCAAATATTTCCTTGGCCCCTACAGTTCCGCGACGACCAAAGCCGCTGCACCGATCATGGAGAAGTACAAAATTCCGATGATTGAGGCCGAGGGTGCGTCCCGCTCGCTGTTCAACAAGGGCTACAAGTACCTCTTTGCGGTCCTGTCGACCTCTGAGCAGTATCTTGCCAGCTCCGTTGCGCTTGCTGCGGAAATTGCCAAGAAAAACGGCAAAAAGCCTGGCGACGTGAAAGTTGCTATGGCGTTTGAGAATGATCCCTTCTCGCTGGACGTTCGTGCCGGTGTTCTTGACGACGTCAAGAAACATGGCCTGAAGGTCGTCATCGATGACAAGCTTCCGCGTGACCTCTCAGACATGTCCGCGACGCTGACCAAGGTCAAGGCCCTGAAGCCGGATCTGCTTGTGATTTCCGGTCATTCCAAGGGTGCCGCGACGGCATTCCGTCAACTTGGCGAACTGAAGATCGACACGCCGATGATCGCGATCACGCATTGCGAAGCGGCTAAGGTCACTTCGAAGTTCCCCAAGGTTGCCAACGGTGTTCTATGCCCCACGCAGTGGGCTGAGACGCTGAGCTATAAGGGGCCGTATTTCGGCACGGCAGCTGAGTATGACAAGGCCTTCAAGGCCGCTTACAAGGACTACAAGAACGTGCCCTATCAGTCGGCTCAGGCTTCGGCCGCGGTGCTGGTTTGGCATGACGCTCTCAAGCGTGCGCAATCTCTGGATCCCGATAAGGTCCGCGATGCAATCGCCGCAACGGATCTGAAAACCTTCTACGGCAGCATCAAATTCTCGAAGGCTGGTAACAACGTCGCCAAGCCGATGGTGCTGCGCCAGATTCAGGACGGCAAATACAACGTGGTTGCACCGTCAGAATGGGCTTCGCACAAGGTTGAGTATCCGCGTAAGGCTCAATAAGCCGAAGGATACAACTATTTTACCGCTGCCCCTGTGAATTGCAGGGGCGGCGGAATTGTCATACTTAAGCAATTTCTTGGACTTTTGCTGTCGAGCGGAATGGGGGATTTCGCATGCTTGATAATCTGAATCTGCTTGTGATCGCGCCATTCCTGAACGTTCAGCTCCTGCTGGACGGTTTGTTTATCGGTGCAATCTTTGCCTTGGCTGCTTACGGACTCGCCCTTGTCTGGGGCGTGATGAATGTCAAAAACCTGTGCCAGGGCGAATACGTCATAATGGGCGGGTATTTCGCCTGGTACATCGGTAGCAAAGGCATTCATCCCATGTTTGCCATGCCGGTTGCGATTGTCGGAATGTTTGGGTTTGGCTGGTTTATTTATAAAATCATAATATCCCGCGTTGTCGAGAAGGACATGTTTACCTCGCTGCTTGCGACGTTTGGTTTGGCCATCGTCATTCAGCAGGGACTCAATCTGGCTTTCGGACCTGAGGTGCAGGTTGCGAACTCCGGATACCCAACCCACACAATTCCCATGCTTGGCGGCAGCATCACTGTCGCTGAGATCAAGTTTTATTCCTTCCTGATTTGCTGCGCTCTTGCTGGAGCGGTCATATTCTTCATGAAGACCAGCCGGATGGGACAGGCGATCCGGGCTACCTCGCAGGATGCGCGCGCGGCCAAGGTGATGGGCATAGACACAGAACAGGTTTTTGCATTCACATACGCGCTTAACGCCGCCATTTGTGGCGCTGCCGGCGTTCTTATCTCTATGATCTGGGTCATTCAGCCCTTCTATGGAATCACGCATTCGATCCGCGCCTTTGTCATCGTTACTGCGGCAGGCTTCGGTAATCTGGTCGGTGTAATCATGGCGGCCTTTGGACTCGGGGTTGCGGAACAATATGGAGGCTTCGTATTTGGCGCCGAGATGCAGCAGGCGACCGTTGTTGGCATGCTGCTGCTGGTTTTGATTTGGCGTCAGGTTCAGATGAGCCGGTATAGGCAGGCGGTACAATGACAGCAGCAGACGAAAGAGCCCAGGAAGTCGCGACCACGGCTGAGCCGACCTCACGCCGGGTCTTCACATTCAACGACTATATGATGTTCGGTGCGATCGTCATTTTTGGCATCGTTGGACCGTTTCTGTTCCCGAACTATACCTTCCAGATTGCCGTGCTCTGGCTCATGGTGCTGTTTGCCCAGACCTGGGACGTGATGGGCGGTCAGATGGGCTACAATTCGCTCGGCAACATCTTCTTCTTCGGTGCCGGTATGTATATCTGTACCGTGACCCAGATCGGATTGTTCACCGACGTCGGCAATTACACATCCTCCTCTGACGGCGGCAGCTTCCAGTTCACACCGGATCAATATTATATCGGCGTCGCGGTAGGCTTGGTCTTCGCTGCGATTGGTTCGTCATTGCTTGCCGTTGCACTCGGCTGGATTGTGTTCGGATTGCGGGGGCCATATTTCGCAATTGGTACGCTGGGCATAGCGCTGGGAGCTGGTGAACTCGTTGGCGCATGGGAATGGGTTGGAGGTGGTGGTGGTATTCCGATACCCGTCTATCCCGGCAGCGGCGACGGAAAATCCTTCTTCTATTATACGCTGTGCTTCGGTGCCGCGATGGCAACATTCCTCTTCCTGAAGTGGCTCTACTCGACGCGTTTCGGACTTGCGATCAACGCGATCAGGGATGATGAGGAAAAGGCGGAGGCGATGGGTATTCATACCATGCGCCACAAGACGGCCGCGTGGGCGATCTCGGCGTTTTTCCTCGGGATCTCAGGTGGACTGTTCGGCAACATGACCGGCTTCATTGAACCGCTTGAAGTTGCCTTTCCTGCTCCGACATTTGGCCTCTTTATGGTGGCCATGGCGCTATTGGGCGGCAAGGGAACGATCTGGGGCCCGGTGGTTGGCGCCATTCTGTTCCACATCGTCAAGGAGGCAACCTGGACCTACTTCCTCGGCTGGCAGTGGGTGGCGCTGGGCGTAATTATCATCGTCAACATCGTCTATTTCCAGCAGGGAATCGTCGGTTGGCTTCAGGAGAAGTATCCGCACTGGTTCGGTATCGAAGTCGAGGCGCGCAATGCCGGTGCGAAGAGGGCTGCTGAATGAACAATCTGATTGAGGTTCGCAACGTTTCGAAAGCATTCGGTGGCGTTGTTGCGAATGACGACATTTCGATTGATGTTCCCGAAGGTCAGATTACCGGCCTGATCGGTCCCAACGGATCAGGGAAGACAACGCTGTTCAACTCAATCGTTGGTTATCATCCGATCGACTCTGGTTCTATCAAGTTCAAGGGCAAGGAAATCTCAAAAATCCGCGTGCAGCAAATCGCGCGACTGGGGATGCTACGCACGTTTCAGCAAACCCGCATCTACGCCAACATGAACTGTGTCGACAACATGCTGATTTCGGTCCCGCACCGGAACGCGAAATTCTTCGACATGTTTAAGCCCTATCCGCACGAGCTTCACGAACAGGCCGAACACCTGCTCGAATTCGTCGGGCTGTATGAGAAGCGCAAATTGCCGTCGGGCGACTTGTCGTTTGGCCAGCAGAAGCTGCTTGAGTTCGCCATGGCATTGATGAACAAGCCGGAAATCTTGCTGCTTGATGAACCAACTGCAGGCATCAATCCGACGCTCATCAACGGACTGATCGACCGGCTGAAGCGTGCCAATACGGAATTCGGCATCACCTTGTTTGTCATTGAGCACAATATGCGCGTGATTATGAACATGGCCGACACCATTTACTGCTTGGCACATGGAGAACTGCTTGCCTCCGGCGAACCGGAAAAAATCCAGAATGACCAGCGTGTCATCGACGCATATTTGGGAGCGCATTAATGGCGGCACAGCGCAAAAAAACAACAAGGCGTAAAGCGCCAGCCAAGGCTGCGGCAAAACGGAAACCGGCACGCAAGGCTCCCGCGAAGTCTGCTGCCAAGCCAAATACACGCGGCTATGGCAGTGGCGGTGTCGATACAGTTATTTCTGTTGAAGACGTTACGCGCCAGGTTGAGGCAATTGCCGAGGAAGTGACAATCGACCAACTCGATGCTCTGGTCAAAGGGGAACCCTTTCTGACCATTGACGGGTTGAACGCCGGTTACGGCAAGATGGAAATCCTTCATAATCTGAATTTGCGTGTTGGTCGCAAGCAGTCGCTATGTCTCATTGGGCCAAATGGCGCGGGTAAATCGACCATTCTCCATGCCATATTCGGGTTCAACAATATTTTTAGCGGCCACATCCGGGTCGGTACCAACGGCGCACAGCGCGACATCACCAACCTTTCGCCGAACCAGAAGCTGAGACAGGCCGGTATCGCCTATATCCTCCAAGATAAATCCGTTTTTCCTTCCATGACTGTTGAGGAAAATCTGTGGATGGGTGGGTTCCTGATGAACACACCTACGCATGCGAAAGAGGCGGCGGAGAAGGTTTTCGATAAATATCCCCGTCTGGCAGCACGACGGAAGCATCAGGCAAAGGTGCTTTCAGGTGGCGAACGCAGATTACTTGAGATCTCGCGCGCGCTTGTCATGGAGCCTGAAGTCCTTCTGGTCGACGAACCATCTATCGGCCTTGAGCCGCGGTTCATCGATATGGTGTTCGAAATTCTGCATGACCTTCAGCACAATGAGGGCAAGACCATCGTCATGGTGGAGCAGAATGCCAAGAAGGGCCTGGAGTTTGCCGACATCGGCTATGTGCTGGTATCCGGCGAAGTCGCGATCGCTGGCGAAGGCGACAAGCTTCTGAAAAATCCTGAAGTTGGCCGTTTATTCCTCGGCGGCTAACGCGCTGCCAGGTCGCCCAGAGGTTGGCCGGCAAAAACCGTTCCCTTGCACTTTGTTCCGGCAGCACCGAGCCGCGCGCATAGGCGTGCAGCGAGCGCGGCGTTTCTGAACGGGCCAACGATTAAATTGTAACGCGGATTGCCGCGGGACGACCGTATGGCGACGCTGTGCGCTTGGAGGTCTTGCACCAATACAGCGTGCCGGCTTGCAATTGATTTCCAGCGTTCCTCCAATGCACCGGGATGGAGGTTTGTTCCAATTTGTACCGCGAACAGTGTCCGCCGGGGACTGGCTCGACCAGCAATGGGCAGAGGTGCCTCCGGGTTGCCATCTGCGAACCCATCAGTAGGCATGGGAAGGATATTCACCTCAACCTTGGGTACAGGTGTTGGGCGGAGTGCCCTGGCCTTGGCATCTTCCGGGTTTAGATCTCTCGGCCTTGGCGTTTGAGAGCTAGGTGGAATCGAAGCAGTCGATGGGCCAAACGTTGTCTCGAGCGCTCTTATGTGGGCCTGAAGTGCAGCCTTTTCCTTGTTTGCAGCAGCGAGTAATGATTTGAGATTGTCGATTTCCTCGCGCATGCGTGCCAGCGCCTGGGTAACGGCCGGGTCGGCTGATTCGGTTGCGCTGTTTGAGACGCCAGACAATGTCGCAGATGCCGCCGCCTGCCTTTCCTTTTTCAATCCCAGAGTCGATTGAAACAGAACAACGAAATAGACAAGCGCAATAGTTCCCAGTGTGAGCCAGGCAATGACATACAGGCGGCGCGTCAACGCTTGTGTCATTTTCTCGGATCAGCCCCAAAGCAGGCGCGAATAAAATTTTGGCATCTGAATCAAACTTGTCTGAGTCTGTGTGGAGGGTCAACGTGGATGCAATCGTCCGGAATTGTTTCTTTCTCTCGATGATTGCGCTATTTGAAAGCATCGTATTGTAACCGGGCAAACGACTCGTCTTGTGACATGTCAGTTTGGCTTGAATTTCCATCTCAGAACCGCTTTGCCATGAGCCAAAGACCTTCACTTGCGCTTGTTCTTGCTGCCGGGCAGGGCACGCGCATGAAATCGACACGTCCCAAGGTGCTGCATGAGATTGCCGGGCAGCCGATGCTGACGCATGTCATGGCAACGGCGCAACAGAGCGGCCTGACGGAAATGGCCGTTGTCGTTGCCCCCGATATGGAGAACGTTTCTGACGTTGCCCGCGCCGCGCATCAGGGTGCTGGCGTGTTTATACAGGAGCAACAGTTCGGTACCGCCCATGCCGTGCTGGCCGCACGCGAGGCATTGGAGGACTTTTCCGGTGACGTGGTCATATTGTATGGCGATACGCCGCTGATACGCTCTCAAACGATTGCGAGTATTCTGGCGACACTGAAGGAAGGGGCCGATCTTGCCGTTCTTGGTTTTGAGGCAGAGGATCCGACCGGGTATGGCCGACTGATTATCGATGGAGACGGGGCGCTTGTCGCAGTGCGTGAAGAAAGAGAAGCAAGCGAGGAGGAGCGCAAGATCCGGCTCTGTAATTCCGGGGTGTTTGCCTTCCGCGGCGAAAACCTGATGCGCTTGCTTGACAAGATCGGCAATGACAACGCCAAAGGCGAGTACTATCTGACCGATGCGGTCGAACTCGCGCGTGATGAGGGGCTACAGGCAAGTGTGGTCGTTTGCCCCGAGGAGGAAGTCATGGGTGTCAATTCAAAGGTCCAATTGGCGGAGGCTGAAGCTGAATTGCAGGCCCGGCTACGCTCTGAGGCCATGGAAAACGGGGTGACGCTTTTAGCTCCAGACACAGTGTTTCTGTGCCCCGATACCAAGTTGGGATCTGATGTGGTTGTTGAGCAGAACGTTGTGTTCGGACCCGGTGTCACGGTTGAGGACGGCGCGCGCGTGCGTGCATTTTCTCACCTTGAAGAGGCGCATGTCGGCAAGGGCGCCGTTGTTGGCCCGTTCACGCGGTTGCGCCCGGGCACACAACTGGGCACGAATGTCCGCGTCGGCAACTTTGTGGAAGTCAAGAACGCGACCATGGAGGCGGGGTCCAAAGCCAATCATCTGGCCTATGTCGGCGATGCCCATGTGGGCAGTGACGCAAATATTGGCGCCGGAACCATTACTTGCAACTATGACGGGTTTTCCAAGCACCGCACCGAGATTGGTGCGGGTGCCTTTATTGGTTCCAATACGGCGCTGGTTGCTCCAATCAAAATCGGCTCTGGCGTCTATGTCGGTTCAGGCAGCGTGTTGTCGAAAGATGTGCCGGTAGACGCCCTGGTGGTAACGCGCGGACCGCTTGTTCAGCGTGACGGCTGGGCGGCGAAAGTCAGGGCGCGGCGTCAACGCGCCAAAGGAAACAAAACGTAACAGCTCTTGACTTGCACGGTTCGAAACCGCTCCGCTAGGTAAGCAGGAGAGGTTTTTACTCACTGTCTGTCCATTTTAGAGGGTCTATTCGAATGTGCGGGATTGTTGGAATTCTTGGCACTGAGCCTGTTGCCGGCAAGCTTGTTGACGCGCTCAAACGGCTTGAATATCGCGGCTACGATTCTGCTGGTGTGGCCACTGTTGAAAACGGAACACTTGATCGCCGCCGCGCCCAGGGTAAACTCCAGAACCTAGAAGCACGACTGGCAAGTGAACCGCTCCACGGCCGGCTTGGTATTGGCCACACCCGTTGGGCAACCCATGGTGCACCAACGGAAACCAATGCTCATCCGCATATGACGGATGGCGTCTGTGTCGTCCACAACGGAATTATTGAAAATTTCAAGGAACTGCGCGCCGAATTGCTTGGCCAAGGCGCGGTCCTGTCGACGGATACGGATACCGAACTCATCGCACATTTGGTGACCAGGGAATTGAATCAGGGACATGATCCGGCAATAGCCGTTCAGCATACGCTGCGGCAACTGGAAGGTGCTTTCGCCGTGGCGTTTATCTTCCGGGATCACGACAACCTGATGATTGCAGCGCGCCAGGGTAGTCCGCTCGCCATAGGGTTTGGTGACGGTGAAATGTATCTTGGCTCTGACGCGATCGCGCTCGCGCCATTTACCGATACCATTTCGTATCTTGAGGATGGTGATTGGGCCGTGCTGACCCGTGAGGGACTGGCTGTTCGAAACCGCGACGGTGAGTCCGTTGTACGGCCGATACAGAAATCTGTCGCCTCCGCGCTGATGGTGGACAAGGGCAATCACCGCCATTTCATGGCAAAGGAAATCCACGAACAACCGGAGGTTGTTGCACATACGCTTGCGAACTACATCGATTTCGCCAATTCGCGGATTCTTTTGCCCGACATGCCCATCGATCTCGCATCCGTGAAACGTATTTCCATATCCGCGTGCGGTACGGCCTACTATGCCGGACTGGTCGCGAAGTACTGGTTCGAGCGGCTAGCGCGTGTGCCGGTGGAAATCGATGTGGCATCGGAATTTCGGTACCGCGAAATCCCGCTGGAGCCGGGGAGCCTCTCACTGTTCATATCGCAGTCGGGTGAGACCGCTGATACGCTTGCAGCCATGCGTTATTGCCGTGGTGAGGACCAGCGCATCGCATCGATTGTGAATGTTCGGGAATCGTCTATTGCACGGGAGTCAGACGCGGTTTTGCCGACGCTCGCGGGTCCAGAAATCGGCGTCGCGTCAACCAAGGCATTCACCTGCCAACTTTCAGTGCTGGGTTGTCTGGCGATAGCTACTGCACGGGCTCGAGGCATTATCGATGCGCGGAAGGAAGCGGAGCTTGTCACCGCGCTGACCGAAGTTCCACGTCACATGTCGGCCATACTGCGTGATGAAGGGGATTACGAAGCCCTCTCGCATACCCTGTCGAAGGCACGCGACGTGTTGTATCTGGGACGAGGTCTGAACTATCCGGTCGCACTCGAAGGTGCACTGAAGCTCAAAGAAATCTCCTATATTCATGCCGAAGGCTATGCGGCGGGTGAACTGAAGCATGGACCGATCGCACTGATTGATGAATCAGTGCCCGTGGTGGTGGTCGCGCCAAATGATGAAATGTTCGAGAAAGTGGTCTCAAACGTCCAGGAGGTGGCGGCTCGCGGTGGGCAGATCGTGTTCATAAGCGATGCCGCTGAAGATGCAGCCGGGTGCGACGTGATGGCCGGTATTCAGCTTCCCGAAACCCATCCGTTTACGACACCGCTGATTTATGCATTGCCGATGCAGCTGATCGCGTATCATACGGCGGTGTTTATGGGCACGGATGTGGATCAGCCGCGCAATCTGGCCAAGTCGGTCACGGTGGAATAGATTCTGATTCAACGTACCCGGCCGGCGAAGCAGCCAGGTACACAATAGCTTGGGTATATGCTGCCGGCCTCGCTTTTGCCTGAATCCTTGTGTTTCAGAACAGGTGGCAGTCCGTTTAGCGGGACTGGGGCGTAATCGGGTCGAACAGGTCTGTTGATGCGAAGGACGCAACTGACGATTTTTGTTCTTGGTGCCGCGCTGGCATTGGCCATTGGTGTGGGCGTTTCATATGCGCAATCGCCGGGCGCCGGTAATGCGAAGGAATTTCTGCGTGCAGGCCAAGACGCACTTGCCAATGGCAAGTATCAGGCTGCCGCAGGGCACTTTGGCAAAGCATTGAGATCGAACGAGTTGAGTGATGCGCAGGTCGCAAGGGCCCTTTATCTGCGGGGAACCGCCTATCAGCAGGGCGGGCGTCCGGCTCAGGCAATCGCCGATATCACCAGCGCACTATACATACCCGGACTATCGAGTGCAGATCGGGCCAAAGCCTATTTAAGCCGGGGAAAGGCCTATGAGGCTGTTGGAATGGGTAGTCTTGCCAAATCAGATATTGCGCGCGCGCGCAATGGTGGTGTCAGCGAACGCCAGGTTGCGCGCTCAAGCGCCGCACCCCAGTCCAGTGGTGGAAACGTCCCGGCATTTGCCACCAGCGTGGAACCTTCAGGAGCACGTTCGACTGCGCCCAGTTTCAGCACCAGCGTGAATTCCGGGCGAAGTCGCGAAACGGTTCCGACGTTTGCAACCCGTGCCGTCTCAGGGAGCACCAGATCATCCGCACCAAGTTTCGAGACCCAGACAACAGCGCCTTCCGCGTCAACGAAGCGGAAGCAAACGGCATCGTTGAACAGGCGAACGAGCAGATCAGACACCCAAGAGGATCAGATTCCGCAGTTCCGTACATCAATTCTGCCGCAGGAAAATGCGCCAAAGAAATCGCCTCCGGCTCCCAATGCAAGCCCGGCAAGCGCTCCACCGGCCAGTGGAAAGCAGGCCGCACCTGAACCGGAGAAGCAATCGGGAGGTCGGGTCAGCAGGTTTTTCGGTGGCATCCGATCTCGCGTGAGCAGAGGTGATGACAAGAAACAGACTGCCCCGGCACCAGCGCCTGCGCCCACTCCGCCAGCAGCATCGACGACGACCCGATGGAACCAGACGACACGTGAGGCGCGCGCGCCCCAACCAAGCTGGGATTCACAAGTTTCCGGCCCCGCCCAGCAGGCGCGGTCTGCACCACAACAACGCCCGGCACCACGACCAATTCCACAGGCCGCGCCGGCCAGTGGCGCTGGCGGATACCGTATCCAGCTGGCCGCGTTGAAAAGCGATGCCGAGGCGCAGGCG
>Ga0209633_10000081_pt1 | contig 109239 bp, 86 predicted proteins | sample Cruoilmetagenom1_FD_187290 | JGI IMG/M metagenome (GOLD analysis project Ga0209633, IMG submission 187290) | Oil polluted marine microbial communities from Coal Oil Point, Santa Barbara, California, USA - Sample 1 (SPAdes) (version 2) | ecosystem: Environmental > Aquatic > Marine > Oil seeps ... | reverse complement strand
CCGATTTTCAAGAAAAGGTATCTACGTTACGTTCAGGAGATTTAAAATTATATTATAAATCGACTAATTTATTAGTTGAAAAACGAATTCGAGAGAAATTAGATAGTTATAAAGCAACTATTATGAATGATCGAATTAAAGAATTAAATATTTCATCTGAAGTCTTAGAACCCTTAGCAATTTCTAAAATTGATATTGCTTCGCCCAAAGAACAAATAGGCAAAATGATCGGTGGTTTTATTCCCTATATTTTTATTCTATTTTGTTTTATGGGCTGTATGTATCCAGCGTTAGATTTAATTACCGGAGAGAAAGAACGAGGCACTATTGAAACACTATTAACTGTGCCTGCATCGCGATTTAAAATTTTAATAGGAAAAACCATTACCATTGCTCTGATTGGTATTTCGGCAGCTTTAATGACTATTGGAGGAATGTTTGTAGGCTTGAAATTTATTGATGATATTCCACCAGATTTTTTAGCAACAATAAATGATATGTTAGGGCTTAAATTTATTTTAATGCTATTTGCGATGCTGATTCCACTAAGTGTATTTTTTGCAGGATTATTATCAGCAATAGTTGTAAGAGCAAGTAGTTTTAAAGAAGCACAAAGTTATGTAACCCCTATGACCTTTTTAGTGATTATTCCGGCGATGATTGCATTGATGCCGGGAGTAGAGTTGAATTGGCAAACCGTTTGGATACCTATTTTAAATATCGCTTTGGCAACAAAAGAAATAATTGCTGGCACTATTCAATCAGCTCATTATATTGTAGTCGTTTGCTCTTTAATTATACTTGCAATAGTGGCGGTTTATTTAAGTTTAAAGCAATTTTCAAAAGAGACTATGGTGTTGAAATGAAATATTACTTTTTAGAGAGTCTCTTTATATTTTACAGTTTGATCAATTTTTTAGAAATAAGCCCACTTGTTGTTTTTACATTCAAAAAGTAGAATCCCTTAGAAATGTGTGATAGATTAACTGTATTCTTCCCCATACTCAGGTTTCCTTTTTTTATTACTTGCCCGTTTATGTTAATTATTGAGAAACTAGCTAACTCTTTAATGCTTAAAATGATTTTATTATTTGAGGGATTCGGTGAAATATTTAAGGTTGTTAAATCATATTCATCGTTACTTAATGTACTACAATTTTCGCTAAATGTTGTATATGGTTCTATATCATTGCCCGCATTCCAATTAATAGTAGAATAATTAGCATCATCTACTTGTATGCAAGTTAAGTTTGGATTGTTAAGAGAGCCTATATAAGATATATCTGAATTATTTCCGTTTTGAAGATTCAAATTTACTAATTGATTAGATGAGCAGGACAGTTCATTTAAACTTGAATTTGTGCTTAAATCTAAACTTGTTAATTGGTTGTTACCACAATAAATATCTAATAAAATGGTGTTTTTACTCAAATTTAAGCTTGTAAGCTGATTTGAAATACAATATAAGTTACTTAATTCTGTATTCTGAGTTAAGTCTATTTCAGTTATTTGATTTGAAGAAAAGTCTATCTCAGCTAACTCCGTATTCTGAGTTAAGTCTAAACTTACTAATTGATTAGATTCACAAACAATTGTAATTAAAAAAATATTTTTGCTTAAATTTATATCAGATAAAAAATTAAAGCCAAAATGAAGCTCCTCCAATAAAGTATTCTGAGTTAAATCTAAGTCTGCTAAAAAATTAGATTGACAAATAAGCTCTGTTAATTGAGTACTTTTTGAAATATTTAAGCTTGTTAATTTGTTATTACTACAAAAAACCCCAAACAAGCTCTTATTACCACTTGTATCTAATTCACTTAAATTATTAGAAGAGCATTCTAATTGAAATAAAGTAGGGTTTTGGCTGATGTCAATTTCTGTCAATAAATTGCTTCCACACCTTAGATGTTCAAGTTTAACATTATTTATAACATCTAAGCTTGTTAATTTATTAGCGCTGCATTTAAGACTAATTAATTCTAAATTTTTGCTTAAATCAAGGCTATTCAACAAATTTCTATTACAATTAAGTCCTTCTAAAGAACTAAAATCTTCTATTCCTGTTAAATCAGAAATATTTTTATTCTCTATATCTAAATTTTTAACATCACTAATATTAATAGTAGGAACAAAATCGTCAAGTAAACCAGAATCGTACCCTAAATCAATCAAGGCTTGTTCGAAATTGTCATCTGGTACATAAGTGTTTTGAGAATAAGACGTAGCAATACATAATAGCACAGCTACCAGAAGTAGTTTAATTTCCATAGCATTGGGTTAATGAGGCTATTATAAATTTACAATAATTTTCACAAACAATGAAAATAATACTAAATTTATATGGCTTCCAATTTATTTTTTCATTCTTGCGCTACATTTTATTTTGGATGTACCAATTTCATTTCATCAATTAGATGTGTCGCTCCGGCATATTTATCGATAATAAATAATACATAACGCAGATCGACCATAATATTACGACAAATGTCAGCATCATAATTATAATCACTCATGGTGCCTTCCCAAACCCGGTCAAAATTTAAACCCACTAAATTTCCATGAGCATCAATGGCCGGACTACCAGAATTACCTCCTGTTGTATGATTGGTTCCTAAAAAACAAATAGGTAGTTTCCCATTTGAATCAGCATATTGACCATAATCTTTTGCTTTGTATAGATCTTGTAGTTTTTGAGGTACATCAAACTCATAATCACCTGGTACATATTTTTCCATGACACCTTCTAAATAACTTACCGGATTATAATATACTGCGTCTCTAGGCGCATAGCCTTTTACTTGACCATACGTAACCCTCAACGTACTATTTGCGTCAGGGTAATACCGTTGATTTGGCATTACCTCCATTAAAGCCTTCATATACGTCTTTTGTACGGCATTTATTTGTGTATTAATGCGTTGAAACGATGGTTCTATATTGGTGTAAAATTCATCTATAAATGGTTTTGCAAATTTATATGCTGCATCACTGTTTAATCTTTTAATTACATCTACAGAGTTTCCTTCTAAAAGTTTAAGTGCATCATCAAGATTGGTAAAACTAGTGGTATCATAAATAGATGCATCCATTTTGTTTGTATATAATGGCATAATGCTTTTAAAAACACCTTTATCAACGCCTACATCATAGTTTTTAAAATTTCCTTTTAATCTATTAATTACGGATGTTCTTGTTTTATCGAAGATTTCTTCTCCTCTTGTTGCGCTATTTTCCAATTGAGCCAATCTAAACATACCATACATTAGCTCATTATTTCTAATAAACACCTCAACAAAATTATTTCGTTTAACATTTATAGACTCAAATTCACTATAAAGTTTTTCAAACTCTGGAAGGATATGACCGTACTTTTCTTCCAATCCTTTTGCCTTTAATTGTTTGGTGAATTCGGCTTCAAATAACCGCTTCTTTTCTATGGCATTGCTTTTTTCAATTCCTTGATTTTCTCCTATCCATTTTTTCCAATAATTTGCTATTCTTGCTTGTTTTGAAGCGTATTGAATACGGATTTTATCATCAGTTTTCATCTTTGCATCGATAACCTTTAAAGCAGCCTCTCTGATAGCAATATTACTTGGGTTTACCTTTTGTGTTATTTGCTCAACAGCAACTGCCGGTAAATATTCATTTGTTCTTCCAGGGAATCCAAAAACCAACGTAAAATCTCCTTCAGAAACTCCGTCTAATGAGACTGGTAAAAAGTGTTTAGGTTTATAAGGCACATTGTCTTTTGAATATTTTGCCGGACGGTTTTCTTTGTTTGCATAAATTCTAAACATAGAAAAATCTCCTGTATGTCTTGGCCATACCCAATTATCTGTATCAGAACCAAACTTCCCTATACTCGTTGGTGGCGCACCAACCAAACGAATGTCTTCAAAACGCTCCATTACAAATAGAAAGTACTGATTCCCTTTAAAAAAGGCTTTTATTTTAGAACTTTGCCATGCTTCAATTGTAGTTTTCTTTTGGATGGCGCTACTATTTTTATCTATTTTTGATTGTTTTTCCTTTTCTGTCATAGCAGCAGTAACACCTTCTAATACTTGCGCTGTTACGTCTTCTATTCTAACAATAAATTCAATATATAACCCTTCATTAGGTAATTCTTCGGCTAAGTTCATTGCCCAAAAACCGTTCTTTATATAATCATTCTCTAATGAAGAATGAGACTGAATTTGACTAAACCCACAATGATGATTTGTTAAAATTAATCCTTGAGGGGAAATTATTTCACTAGTACATCCGCCATTAAAATGACCAATAGCATCTTTTAAACTAGATTTATTTATATCGTAAATATCATTTGCAGAAAGCTTACTACCTAAACTTTGCATTTCTTGTTCATTCATTCCGTTAAGGAGAGAAGGAATCCACATTCCTCCTTGCTGAGCTGAGATTTGTAACGTTATAAAAAGTAGTACTATTTTAAAGAGTTTCATATGTATAAATTTAGTATTTCAAAGATAATAAGTCCTGCTTAAACCCATTCGAAAATTATACTTTTTTTGGGTAAAAATTTGTTACTTTACCAGATAAACTCAATTCTCAGATGCATATTCAATTCAATTCGAAACTTCCGTCTATTGAAACTACCATATTTACCATTATGAGTAAATTGGCAAAAGATAATAATGCAGTCAATTTATCGCAAGGTTTTCCTGATTTTAATACCGATCAGAAGTTAATTGAATTAGTTTCAAAAGCTATGAAAAATGGTTTTAATCAATATTCGCCCATGCAAGGTATCATAGCGTTGAGGGAGCGTATTGCAGAAAAATTTAATGCACTCTATAATTCTACTTATAATCCTGATACAGAAATAACGATAACGGCAGGCGCTACTCAGGCAATTTTTACCATTATTTCAACATTTGTCAATGCAGATGATGAAGTTATCATTTTTAAACCTGCTTACGACTGCTATGAACCTACTATTGAGTTACACAAGGGAAAGTCAATTTGTGTACAATTAGAAGCCCCATACTTTAAAGTAGATTGGCAAAAAGTGAAAGAATTGATCAATAATAAAACGAAAATGATTATTATCAATACACCGCACAATCCTTGTGGTACTGTTTGGAGCAATGAAGATATGTTGGCATTAGAAAGTTTGGTAAAAGACACAAATATAATTGTATTAAGCGATGAGGTTTATGAACATATTATTTTTGATGGTAAACAGCATCAAAGTGTCTGCTTATTTCCGAATTTAAAAGAACGTTCTTTTATAACGGCATCATTTGGTAAAACTTTTCACAATACAGGTTGGAAAATGGGTTATTGTACTGCTCCGGCAGCATTAATGCATGAGTTTAGAAAAACACATCAATTCAATGTGTTTTGTGCAAATCATCCCATGCAAATTGCCTTTGCTGAATATTTAAAAGAACCTCAACATTATTTAGATCTGAACTCATTTTATCAACATAAAAGAGATTTCTTTTTAAAAGCAATTGAAGGTTCTCGTTTTAAATTTATTCCGTCAAGCGGAACTTATTTTCAGTTATTAGATTATAGTGAAATAACTGAAGAAGGCGATGTTGAGTTTGCTATTAGATTGGCCAAAGAATCTAAAATAGCGAGTATCCCAATATCCGTTTTTAATGTGGACAAACTAGACACAAAAACCTTGCGGTTCTGTTTTGCTAAAAAGAATGAAACCTTAGAAAAAGCTGCGGAAATTTTAAACCAAATTTAGCTTCATTAACCAATCGGTTTGTTTGTCACTCCCTATATAATAATGATGTGTGTCGAACTTTACAAAACCATAGCGTTCATAAAATCGTATTGCGGCCTTATTTTTCTCCCACACACCGAGCCAAAGAAAAGATGCATTCTTTGATTCAGCGAGTTCGATTGTTTTAAATAACATCTGCTTTCCTATGTGTTGACCTTGAAATTTCTTTAAAACATAAATACGCTCCAGTTCTATGGCATTTTGATCAAACGGCTCTGTTTGTACTCCTTTTTGATTGATTTTAAAATAACCTACAAGGATATCATTTTGATACGTAAAGTAGAAAAGAGAGTCAGGATTCGAGAGCTCCGTTTCAATATTTTCTCTGCTAAAAGCACTATTTATATACTCTTTAAAGTCATCAGGATTATTATCTTTTTCAAAGGCGTCTATAAAAGTTGTTCTTGATATTTTGAGAAGCCTATCAAGATCATTACTGTTACATTTTTTAAAAGATAAATTCATTGCCTACTACTTTATATAGAAAAATTAAAGTTTTAAAAAACGGATAAATAGAATGCTCAATCTAAGGTAAAGAGGTGTTCACTTTTTGCATAAACTCACCAATTTTTGAGGGTTCAAGCCATCGTGTTACAACCACAAGATCATTTTCTTTATCTATTACAATAAAATTACCTCCAAAACCGGCAGCATAGAATATATTTTCTGATAGTCCTTGCCAATGTCGATTACCTTTCTTATTAAGCCACCATAAATAGCCATAATTAACATTTGGTTGCGATGGACTAACGGCTTTAGCAATCCACTCACTGCTTAAAAGCCGATCGCCATTCCATACACCATCATTTAAAAAAAGGAGTCCGAATCGTGCCATATCTTCAGTAGAAATAAAAAGACCTGCGCCTGAGTGCCCACCACCGGTAACCGATTTCATATTGATGCCATCAATTTCTGTCCATGCATTTGAATAACCATGCCACCTCCATGTAGTTGAAGCGCCAATTTTATCCATAATTTCTTCCTTTAAAACTTGTGGTAATGGTTTGCGCCAAATGTGTGTCAAAGCATAAGCCAACACATTTACACGAACGTCATTATATTCCATCACAGTTCCGGGTTCATTTAATTTTCTAAATTTCCAATTATCTAATCCACCATTTTTTGGAGGTCTATCTGCCCAATCTTTACCACCCCAAAGCTCTCCTGACCAATCAGAATTTTGCTGTAATAAATGTTCCCAAGTAATTTTTTCGTTGTGATTTCCTTTAAAAGTTCCATCCCAAATATAACTTGCCACTTTATCATTTGTATTTGCAATTAGGTTATGGTCACTTGCTACACCGGCAACAGTAGATAAGAAACTCTTTGTAACACTAAAGGTCATATCTACACGTTTGGTATCTCCCCATTTAGCAATTAAAAACCCATTTTTTATAATTAAACCAGCTGGACCACCACGCTTTTTAGTTGGGCCAAGCACTTCATGAAAAGGTTCTCTTTCAAAACCTTTTAAAATAGCTATTCTAAGATCTCTTGAACCTTTATATTCATTAGACTTAGCAAATTCAACAGCTTGGGTTAATTCTTTAGCATCAATTTTATAGTTGGTAGGATTTTTCTCTTTCCAGTTTTCATTTCTTTCAGGGAAATAATTAGATTTTTGGGCAAATAATGAACCCGTAAAAACCAGTAATAATAATTGAAGTAAGAATCTGTGTTGTTTCATTTCACTCTATGATTAAAAACGCTTTAAATTACGAATTTAATTTTACAAAAAAATTGTATTTTTAGCTAATGCAAAAATCCCTTAACATAGCAATGATTCAGACAAATCTGGTTTGGGAAGATCGTGAACAAAACAGAAAAAATTTCTCTGAAAAAATTTATGCCATTTCTCAAGAGGTAGATTTAATTATTTTACCTGAAATGTTTAGCACTGGTTTTACGATGAATCCTGCCAGTGTTGCCGAAACCATGGAAGGTGAAACTATAGTATGGCTTAAAGACATCGCCAAAGAAAAACACACAGCTATTACCGGAAGTTTAATTATTAAGGAAGATGATAATTATTATAATCGCATGGTTTTTGTATTCCCTGAAGGGGAAATTAAAACGTATGATAAACGACATACATTTACGTTGGCAGGAGAAGATAAGGTTTATACAGCCGGTAAGAAAAACTTGATAATTGATTATAAAGGATGGAGAATTTGTCCGCTAATATGTTATGACCTTCGTTTTCCTGTATGGGCGAGAAACATTGAAAATTACGATCTACTAATTTATGTTGCTAACTGGCCAAAACCGAGAATTAATGCATGGAACACACTTTTACAAGCCAGAGCGATAGAAAACATGAGTTATTGCATTGGCGTCAATAGAATTGGTCTTGATGCAAATGGACATGAATATACCGGTAATTCGGCTGTTTATGATGGTTTAGGTGCGCAAATATCCACCATAAAACCTAATGAAGATGTAACAGAAATTATAAGGCTAAGCAAAGAGGATTTACTAAATACCAGAGAAAAATTTCGTTTTTTAGATGATAAGGATGATTTTACTTTAAAGGCTTAATTTTATATGCAACAATAAGTTAAATTTAACACTATATTGAATTGTCATTCCTGCGAAGTCAGTCTCGAGGATTCGAGATAGTTTTGATTAACTGTGGATTCCTGCCTTCGCAGGAATGACATATTTACCTTAAATATATGTTTTTTCAATAATTTAGATTGTTTTAAAAATCTTCAATCCCTATTAAATTATCGGCTTCATCCATTTAAATTCAAACTTTGTATCAGGTACAACAATACGTTCGGTAATACGATACATACGTTCAGGCAATTTCATAAGATAATCTCTGGCTTTTTCAGCTTCATCAGTTAAATTGGTAATATTCTCTATTTGCCAGGCATTGTTCAATTTTTCTATGATACTAACATAATCAAAACCAGTATAAACACCAGTACGTTGTGCTACCACTGAGAACTGGTCGAATAATGTTCCTTTAGCTTCAAATGATTCTCTTAAATGCATTGCTGGCATGACAATTTTATGCTTCATCATATGTTGAAATGCTAACATCATTTCACTAGGATCATACTTAAATATTTGTTTTACAAATTCGACATAAGCTAAATGGTGACGCATTTCATCACCAGCAATTATTTTAGACATTTTCGCTAATAATTTATGCCCTTTTTCGCGCGCAATTTTCGCAACATTATTATGTGAAATATAGGTTGCTAATTCTTGAAAACTGGTGTATACGAAATTCTTATACGGATCACTTGCAGTACCAATATCAAACCCGTCTGCTATTAAATGTTGAGTCGTAATTTCTACTTCTCGCATGTTTACTCTACCCGATAAATACAAGTATTTATTTAATATATCTCCATGACGGTTCTCTTCTCCTGTCCAAGCTCTTAACCATTTTGCCCATCCATTATCTCCACCATTATTACTTTTTTGAGAAACGCCATCAATATCAAGAATCCATGATTCATAGGTAGGTAAAGCTTCTTCGGTAATAGTATCACCCACTAAAACAACCCAAAAATCATCATCTAATTCTTTTGAGATTTCTCTTATTTCTTTAACTTCTTCCATAAAGTTATCACCTTGAGAGTTAGGTAAAAAATCTGTTGGTTGCCATATTTTTTCTGGACTAATAAGATATTTATCTACAAACGTATTGATACTTTTTTCAATAGTTTGCATCACTTCTAATCTAATATTTTGTATCGACATTTGTTTTTGTTTTAGAAGTTTACGAAACTATAGAATTTTTTATGGTCTGTTCGGTTTTTTCAAACAATTCTTCAAATTTTAACGATGTTGCTTTAATTGGTTCGTGAATTTCAAACGTAATATGTTGTCCAATTGCTAAAGGAAATTTTCCGTTTTCAGCTAACTTCCAACAGTTATTAATAGTTAAAGGAATGATATAAGATGACGGGGTAAATTTAATGATCGTTTTTAATCCAGCCGAGGAAAATTGTTTTGGATTGCCGGTTCTACTGCGAGTTCCTTCCGGGAAAATTACAGCAGTATATTTGTTTTTTTCGATATACTTACCAAAATTTATTATCGCCGTTATTGATTGTTTAGCATCTTTTCTATCAATCAATACTGAACCTCCATGTCTTAGGTTATACGAAACACTTGGAATGCCTTTACCCAATTCTTTTTTTGAAACGAACTTTGGATGCAATTTTCGAAAAAACCAAGAAATAGGAGAAATATCATACAAGCCTTGGTGATTGGATACTATTATTAACGGTACATTTTTAGGAAAATGATGTTTATTAATAAATGTAATTCGAGTGCCTAAAATATATAAACAACTCATTAAATAACCATTCATTATATCTACAACCCACTTATGTGTTTTATAACCTCCTAAGTTGTACGCTAACCATTGTAATACATGAAAAAAAAGCAATCCAGCATGAAAAAACAGATAATAAATAGTAGATAAAATATAAGACAACATCGTTTTCATCTAGCTAAAATATATTGTTTTGTCTCTTCGGTTCAAGAGGATGATTTAACAGAAGAGCTCACAGATTTACTCCATCGTAAAAGTTTCGGAGATAAGTAAAAACCTGTGAAGTCTAAAAAAATTAAAAGCTTAACCACTGTGTCCAAGGAATTCTACTTAACACAAATAGCAATGCAAGACCGTAGAAAATAGTAATGGATTTAAATTTACCATTATCAGTAGTTTGTTTTTTATGTTTGGACCAACCAATAGTTATAAACACAATAGCCAAGATCATCATTAAAGGATGTTCTACAGCTAACAGTCGAGATGCACTGTCTTTCATGGTTGCACCCATTCCGTTTGCTTTCAATGCTTTGTAAGCAGGAGACATAAAATACCAGCCTAAACCAATTAATAATTGAATATGCATTATGATTAGTGTAAATAACGAAATTCTTAAGTCTTTAGCGGTAAATTCTTTATTTTGGGTTAAACCAATTATAGCATTAATAACCGCAACTATTAAAAGCAACACTGCTAAATAGGCCCAATATGAATGTAACATTTTCATTATGATGATTTGATTTTGATTTGAGCAAATTTAGTTAAATTTTGAGTAAAAAAAAACCCCGCAATGGCGGGGTTTTTAAATTTTATAAGAATAAGAATTTAAATCTTATTAAAATTTAAACTGTAAACTAGCATTAAAAGTTCTACCAAAACCAAAGTAAACTCTATTGTCTTTATTTACACCTTTATAGTTCTCACTTGCTGTGCTACTAGCTGCAATATTTGAATCTGATTCAGAAATATAAACCTCATCGAATACATTGTTAACATTTACTCTAAAGTTTAGCGCTTTTTCATCACCTAATTTATGTGTATATGTTAATCCAAAATCAACTAAGTCATAATCTGGTAATCTAACTTCTCCCGCATTATTTGGAGAGAAATCTGCGTATAAACCATCATAATTATTCCAATCTGCATCTACTTTTAGATTATCTAATATATTATATCTAGCTCCTAATCCATAAGAAAATTGAGCAGCATCACCAATTCTTACTCCGTCAAGGTTTAAAGTACCACCTCCACCAAACAAATCATTTACTACATTTAAGTCTTCATCGTATAAGGTTTGTCTTGCATCACCACTATAATTCCATTCACCTACAGATGAATATCCTTTTAATTCAAATTTATCAAAAGGTCTATAAGTAAAATCAACCTCTATACCTTGATGTATTTCAGAAATACCTGCATAATTACCAAAATAATTTTCATCATCACCATCTTGACCTAAGGTTACACCATCAGCTAGGAAGAAATCTTGTCTAATAGAATTTGTAATTACTCTATTACCCCAAGTTGTATAATATAAATTTACATTAGCCGCAAATTTTTCACCTCTATATCCATAACCTGCTTCAAGACCACCAATTTCTTCATTTTCAGTAAGTGGATTTACGTCATTTCTAAAGTTTAAATAAATATTATCATGGAAAGGTTGACGAGAATAGAACCCTGCATTAAAGTATAAATTATTTTTATTATCAAATTTAAAATTCATACCGCCTTTAAGATTAAAGCCTGGGTTTGTGATTTTTTCCGATTTTACATCTGCTTCATCAGCATAGTTATTATAATCCCATCTTTGGTGAGACTGAGAAGATACTGCTCCTTGAATATACCCTGATAAATTTTCTGTTTTGTATTCAAACTGAGCAAAACCACCTATATAATTAATTTTTTCTTCATAATCCCAGTTATAACGTTGGTTATTAGAATTATTAGGACTAAATAAAGCTGACCATGGATCTGCTTCAAAAGTTTCATTAATAGTATAAGTACCTAGATAATTACTGCTTCTTTCAAAACCTTGTAAGCCCAAAAAGTCAACAAAGTTTCTAAAATGTGTTCCATTGTACATTCTACCATCAAAACCGATATTAAAATTCCACTTGTCATTTATTTCATGATTAAAATTAGAAACTACACCATACCAAGCATGATTGTTTACAGAAGCTCTTATTCCATAACCACCAGATATTCCACCAATTCCATTAGGAACGGTTGCATTATAATCAACAAGGTTATCAAAAGCTACTTGCCCATCTGCATCATACCTATCACTAGTTGAGAGTCCCCAACCAAAACGACCGGTACCACCACCACGACCCCATGAGCCATATAATACAGTAGATAGTTGAGATTTATCATTTATTGACCAATCCCAGTTGAAGTTAGCAACAGGTTTGTGGTAAAAGTTTCTTCTTTCAGTTTCATATTCACCATTTCTATAACCCCAGTTATTATTAAATTTTCTTCCTTTATCTAAGAAAACTGATATTTGCTTAGAAAAATTATTATCATGCCATTGCGGAGCACCAGTAATTAGAAAGTTTATATTATGGTTTTCACCTAATTTTTTTCCAATGGATACAAAGTAACTTTGTCCTTGCCCTTTTGTACCATCATTATATCCATCACCTTGCCAGTGTGAAAATAAGATTGTAACACCGAGTCCGTTGTTGTCTTCACCTGAACCTGATGAGTAACCAATAGTACCTTTCATATAAGCGTCATTACCGTAGATAAACTTTGCAAATCCTCCTTCTCTTTTATCAGTAGTTTTAGTTACAATATTAACTGTACCCCCAACTGAAGATATTGCTAATTTCGAAGAACCCAAACCACGTTGAATTTGAACAGCATTTGCAACATCAGTAACACCTGACCAGTTAGACCAATACATTTTACCATCTTCCATACCATTAATTGGTTGTCCATTTAATAAGAATGCAGTATTTGTTTGATCAAATCCTCTTAAGTTAACACGAGAATCTCCAAAACCTCCACCTTGCTTAGTAGCATATACTGAAGGAGTAGATTTCATTAATTCAGGAAATTCTAAGTTTCCTGATTTTTCTTGAATTTCAGCAGCTAAAATTGTTGAAACAGCTATAGGAGTTTGTCTATCCTTAATTAAATCAACAATTCCAGTTCCAACAATAACAACCTCTTCTAATGTATTGTCAGATACCAAAACGATTGTACCCAAGTCTTTTGTTTCACCACTAGCTATAGTATAACTGATATTTTTATTTGAGTATCCAATAAAAGATACTTCTATAATACCAGATCCTTCAGTAACTTTTAACGAAAATTTTCCATCAAAATCTGTAGTAGTACCATTAGTAGTTCCTTTCACAATAACATTTGCTCCAGGGAGTGGTCCGTCTTCAGCATTTACGATACCTGTAATGGTTTGTCCATAAATGGCAGATGTCATAGCAAAACACAACATTACCATTAGTAAATAAGTAATTTTTTTCATTTGTAATTGAATTAGTTTATAAATTGCTGAGCAAAAATAGGTGTTTTTTTTATAAAAACCTTAAGACAACATTAACTTATTATTAACATTATTGAATCAATTGTTTATATTAAATAATGAATTATTTAAAAGTTTAAGTTATTAGTAGTCAAAAACTTAAATAAAATCATAAATTTTAATGTTATTTAAGCTTATTAACTGTTTTTATTACCAAAATAACAACAAAGTTACCCTAACCTTATAAATATAAAAGAAATAGCATATTCTCTTAATAAAAAGCATTAATTAGTGCTGAAATAACTAGAGTTTATCTATCTTTTTTAAGTTGGAGAGAATTGTTTTTATTGCAGAAATTTTTTTGCTAGCTCTTTACCTAGTTCAACTCCAAATTGATCAAAGCTATAGATATTCCAAATATACCCTTGTACAAAGGTTTTGTGTTCATACATCGCAATAAGTGAACCTAAATTTTTGGGAGTTAATGTATCTAACAAAATGGTGTTCGAAGGTTTATTACCTCGAAAAATCTTAAAAGGTAATAATTGTTCGATCTTATCTTGATTATTTGCTAATTTTAATTCTAAATGTACTTCTTCCTTTGTTTTTCCTTGGTATAAAGCTTCCGATTGAGCGTAAAAATTAGCCATTAATTTATCATGATGCTCTTTATTTCCGTATAACGAGTTTGAAAATCCGATAAAATCAACAGGAATTAACTTCGTACCTTGATGCACCAATTGCATAAAAGCATGTTGTACATTCGTGCCGGTATTACCCCAGATAATGTTTCCGGTTTGATACTCAATTTTATTTCCATCTCTGTCAACAGACTTTCCATTACTTTCCATTGAAAGTTGTTGTAGATAAGGAACTAATTGTGTTAAATATTGTGAAAACGGAATGACAACTTCAGATTCGGTATTAAAAAAGTTATTGTACCAAATACTTATCAATGCAAGTAGTACCGGCATATTTTTTTGAAACGGTTCTGTTTTAAAATGCACATCCATTTCATAAGCACCGGTTAACAATTTATCAAAGTTATCAAAACCTAATGCCAAACTAATTGATAAACCAACGGCACTCCATAATGAGTAACGTCCTCCAACCCAATCCCACATCGTAAAAATGTTTTCTTGAGCAATACCAAAATCAAGAACCTTTTCTAAATTGGTTGAAACTGCTACAAAATTATGTTTGATATTTGATTCTTTACACCCGAGTCCTCGGGATAGAAACCACTTTTTAACAGTCTCTGCATTCGTCAACGTTTCTTGTGTGGTAAAGGTTTTTGAAACAATAACAAAGAGTGTGGTTTCAGGGTTCAATTCTTTTAAGGTTTCGGCAACATGATCACCATCAATATTTGAAATGAAATGTGTTTTTAAATGGTTTTTATAGTATTGAAGTGCATCAACAATCATTCTTGGTCCTAGGTCAGACCCACCAATACCAATATTAACAATATCGGTAATTTTTTTACCTGAATACCCTTTAAACGTTCCTGAAATTACCTTATCGGAAAAACGTTCTATTTTTTGGAGTGAAGCTTCAACTTCGGGCATTACATTTTGATTTTTAACCAATACTGCATTACCCGATTTATTTCGCAATGCAGTATGTAGTACGGCTCGATTTTCTGTAGTATTTATAGTATCGCCTGAAAACATTTTTTCTATCCCATCTTTTAAATCAACTTCATCAGTTAATTTAAATAACAGTTCTAATGTCTTGTCATTTATTCTGTTTTTTGAAAAATCTAATAGGATGTCATTAAAAGTTAAGGAGTATTTCTCTTTCCTTTTACTATCGTTCAAAAAAAGCATTTTCATATCAACTGTTTTTACTTCTTGATATGCTTCTTGAAGTTTGTTCCAAGCGCTAGTCTTTGTTGGGTTTTGATTTTTCAGGGACATAAAGTTATACATAAGAAAAAGTTATGATTTCATGCAAAGGTTTAAAGAATACAAAGAATGTTAAAATTAGTAATTAATCCTTTTTTGCTTGCGTTATAATAGAAATAATTTTGCTCCAATAAATAATTCTGAGGTTTCGACAAGCAGCACTTGCTGCCTTCAAGGCAAAGTACACTTTGACTCTCGGTAATGCTCAACCAGACAAGATAGTATTATTTTTATTTAATTTTTGTTTGATCCAATTCTTCTTTTAAAGGAGCAATAAAATTTAAATAGTCTTCTTTTAATGATTCTTCGATGGGTTTAGCAGCCGGTAATTTTTGTTTTAACGGATCAACTTGTTGTCCGTTTTTCCAAAAGCGATAACATACATGTGGTCCTGCGGTGCTGCCTGTCATTCCTACATAGCCAATAACATCACCTTGTTTTACAAAATCACCAACTTTAACAGCTCGCTTTCGCATGTGTAAATACTGCGTTGAATAAGTTGAGTTATGTTTTACTTTTACATAATTACCATTGCCACCTCGATAACGAGACTCTACAACTGTTCCGTTTGCAGTACTCATGATTGGTGTACCTATAGCTGCTGCAAAATCAGTACCTCTATGAGGTTTTACACGTCCGTAATATTTGATATAGCGTTTTAGATTGTATCGAGATGATATTCTGCTAAACTTTAACGGTGCCTTTAAAAATTGTTTCCGTAATGTATTCGCTTCATCATCATAGTAATCGGTAATGTTTTTAGTAGAATCGGTCACGAAATTAAATGCATAAAAAGGTGTTTTTTTATGTTCAAAATAGGCAGCTTTTACTTTACCAATACCAACGTAGACAGAATCGTCAATAAATTTTTCTTCATAAATAACTTTGAAATTATCCTTTTTTTGAAGGTGGAAAAAGTCTATAGCCCAAGCATAAATATCAGACATTTCATTTACTAAATTATAATCTAACCCTTGATCCTCCATGGCTTCAGAAAGAGATGATTTGATAATACCAGTGGCTGTTTTGGTAACTGTTTTGATTTCTTTTTTATGTTTATGTGCTATGATAGAGTCAGTAAAATCTATAACTACATAGTCGACCTTGTTGGGTTGGTAAATAAAAATTTGAGCTTTTTCTGTAGAGTCGTTTTTTGCTAAAACAGTATAGGGTTTCCCCGCTCTTAATCTCTTAACATCAAAAGAATCTTTAGATCCTTCAACTATCTTGTGAATTTCGGGAAAATCAACATGATTCCTATATAAAATCTCACCAAAACTCTCATTTTTTTTAATAGTGTCTTCAATAACTTTAAAATTATTAAAGGTGAATCCAAATTTTTGAATGATTTTAGGAGCAATAACTTTAGTTTCAATAATCTCTTTTTCTAAAGGTTTATCTTCATTACATGAAAATAATAAAATTGAAAGTAATACTAGAAGGGAGTTCTTCATCTGTCTTGTTTGCGTTTTTAAAACAACGGAACAAATCTACTATTTTAAATGATAATGGAAAACATTGATTTTGTTAAAAATTTCAGCCATGGATAGATTTCTAATTCAATAGGACTAAAGAGACAGACTCTTTACTGAATAATTATTTGAACCTACCTCATTATCAATACAAATGCAATGTCATTCAGAACGTAATGAGGAACGAATGAAGTAAAGAATCTCATTTCTTCATACCTTGAGATTCTTCGCTTTACTACTCTCTGCTCTAAATGACATTTCGTTATTAAATAATTGATTTATAAAAAATTACAACTATTAATATATTGAACTCACGTTAAAGTAAATAATAAAATTGAGATCCCGCTATTCAGCGGGATTAGTTCGAGCTAACTATTTTAAAGTGCTTTAAAATAGAGTCTCACTAAAAAATAATTGGAAAGGAATTTGCCAACCCTTTATAAGCGTCTAAATCTACTCTTAAAGACCCAACTGCCAGTGAAGCTTTGATACGTAACGGAATTTTATTTTCATCATCACTTACCCAAACAGTAAGGCTTTCATTTTCTTTAAAAACACGACCTTCTTGTACAATAGGTCTAAATTTAACGGCAGCTACTTTACCAAATTTTGTTCGAATAGTTTCTCTACCCAATAAACGTAATTTGAATTTATAGTTTGTTTCGTCAAAAAACATGGTTAGTGTGGTTTCATCACCAGCTTTCATGTTATCTAAATTGTGACTTCTCAAATAATATAATGTTGAAAGCATATCTTGAACATTATTATTTGTAGTGTACTGCTTTTCTGTTTTGTGTTTGTAGTCTTTAACAATTGCCTTTTTTGAAGATGCATCAAATAAGATCTCCTTATTTTTAGTATAACCTCCTTCATTAATTTTTCTTATAAATCGATACGGAAGTAATGATTTTTTATAAAAATATGATTGATAATTATCTTTAACTTTAAAAAACCAACTTATAACACCAGTAGTTTTTCCTTTACCAACAACATGAAACACAGCATTGCCATTATTGGTAGTTTCTTTGACTTCCATTGTTGCATTGCCCGCATTTAAAAAATTACTATAACTTATTCTAAACTTTAGCCATTCTCCTTTTTTAAAAGCTTTCGTTTCTTTTTGCGCATTTGCTGTAATCATTGCAAATAGTAGTATAAATAGTACTGTTTTTTTCATGTTTGATCTTTTCTAGAACTAAAAATACAATTACCGTTCCAAAAATGTAAGCCTATATATTAATACGAAAGAATTAAGTTAATATTTTATACGAAGTCAAATTTGTAATCCCCCAATTCTCTAATTCTTCATCACTCCATAGATCTGGGAAAAATATTCTTTTTTGATATTTAGGCAGCATATATTTTTGCCATTCGCTTCCACCGGTTGCTTCGGTATCTTTACCTTCACTTAATAAATATTTACATGCAGCGTGATAATGATGCATCACCCAACTTATATTTACCGTATAATCATAATGACGCATGGCATTTTTTAAATTGACATCTTCTTTAACCTCATTTGGTAAACTTTTATATTTATCATAGAGATTGATTTCGTTGTATTCTTCCATTAAGCGAATTAACTCATCTTTATATTTTTTTTCAAATTCTTCTAACAAATATGATTTTTCACCTGTTTTATGATTTTTACCTGCCGCTTGCCAATACATATGTTCAAAAGCATGTTCGAAAGGTGTATCTCGATCAATAGTTGCTCGAAAGCGAAAATCGATTAAATTAATAAGATCTGTTGAGCAAATTTCTATCATTCTATACTGCGCACTTTGAAATCCGCTTGCCGGAGTTAAGGTGTCTCTAAATTTCATATATTGAGCTACTTCCATACCTTCGCCCATTACATCAAAAGATGTTGAAAGCATATCAAAATAACGACTGATTCTACCTAAACGAGACGTAAAAAATGAGGCTGTTAAGTTTTGATGATGTGAAACTTGTTTCATTTCCCATAATATCATCTTGAATAGTAATTCATTGATTTGATGATACATCAAAAAAACCATTTCATCAGGATGCGTTGTGCGTTGTACTTGTAGATTTAACAATGCATCTGTTTGAACAAAATCCCAATAACGCATTGGTTTGCTATATAATAATCCGTCAAGGTGAGTTTCTAAATCTTGACCTATAGCATCGTATTTTTCTTTTAGCAACTCAATTCTTTTTGATATTTCTTTATCCATTATAGTATTGATTGATCTACAAATATAGTTTGTTTTTTGGTTGATTATATTATAGAAGGCAGATGACGCTAATTTTTATGATTTAACACAAGTTTCTTCATAATAAAAGACCTCACAGATTTTAAAATCTGTGAGGTCTATGTACTAAAATTTGTATTATTTTATTTTTTAAAATTGGAAATGCCTTCGTTAAGCCATTTTAAATAGGTCTCAATATTTGGGTCATAAGCAGAATATTTATTTAGATTATCTCCGTTATGATCTAGCAATACATAATAAGGTTGTGCATTTGCTTTGTATTTTTTGATTTGAAAATCGCTCCATTTATTACCGATAGATTTAATTTTTTTCCCTGTGGTTTCTGAAGTATATTTTTCATTTTCGGGTAAACTTCGTTTATCATCTACATATAAAGACACGAGAATAACATCGTTTTTTAGAATTTGTAATACGTTGGAATCAGACCAAACTCGTTCTTCCATTTTTCTACAATTTACACAAGCATGACCTGTAAAGTCTAAGAGTACAGGTTTGTTTACTTCTTTAGCATATGCTATTCCTTTATCGTAATCTAAAAAAGCAACAATATCATGAGGTCCGTATTTAGCTCCTTCGGGTAATTTTTCTTTTGCAACCCCTAAACCTGTTTTCGTATAACCAACTCCGTATGGTGATTCGCTATATTGCAGTGGTGGCGGAAAACCACTTATTAATTTTAAAGGTGCTCCCCAAAGACCGGGAATTAAGTACAGTGTAAAAGACAATACGATTAATCCTAAACTTAATCTTCCTACGGAAATATGGTCAGTAGGTGAATCATGTGGTAATCTTATCTTCCCAAAAAGGTAGAATGCCAAAGCTCCAAATACAGCAATCCAAATAGCTAAGAACACTTCTCTTTCTAACCAATGTAATTGTAGTACTAAATCGGCATTTGATAAAAATTTAAACGCCAAAGCCAATTCTAAAAACCCTAGTACAACTTTGACCGTATTTAACCATCCTCCTGATTTTGGTAATGAATTTAACCATCCCGGAAAGGCTGCAAACAATGCAAATGGAATTGCTATTGCAGCTGAAAAACCGAGCATTCCTACAATAGGACCTATTTTATTTCCTCCAGAAGCGGCTTCAACTAATAATGTTCCTACAATTGGACCGGTACATGAAAATGATACAATTGCCAATGCTAATGCCATAAAGAAAATACCTATAAAACCACCTCTATCAGCTTGTGCATCTACTTTTGTACCCCAAGAACTAGGTAATGTTATTTCAAAAGCACCTAAAAAGGACACAGCAAAAACAATCAATAGCAAGAAGAAAATAATATTAAACCATACATTGGTAGCAAGTGCATTTAACGCGTCGGCCCCAAAAATTAAAGAAACTAACCATCCTAGAGCCACATAAATGAATATAATCGAAAGACCATAAATAACAGCATTTCTAATTCCGGCAGCTTTCGTTTTACTTTGTTTGGTAAAGAAGCTCACTGTCATCGGTATCATGGGGAAAACACAGGGTGTAAGCAAGGCTGCAAAGCCTGAGAAGAAAGCTATTAAAAAGATACCTAATAAGCCTCTAGATTTTTCTTCTTGAGGAGTATCAGCTTCTGTAGCTTTTTTTTCTGTTTCTTTAATTTCATTAACCTTACCGTCTTCTGAATTTTCAATCGTATTTACCTTTTCAGTACTCGCTTTTCCCTGAACGGTAAAACTAAGTTCAACTTCAGTTGGAGGTAAACAGCTGGCATCATCACATACCATAAACTCTACGGTTTCATCAATAGTGATTTTAGCATCAGTTAATAACCTAATCCGTTGTTTAAAAGTTTCTTTGTCTTCAAAATATTTGATATCCATCTCAAATATTTTATCAAACTCTTCATGTCCTTTACCTTCGGTAGTTTTTCCTACTAATTGATATTTACCTTCTACATTTTTAAAACTAAACGTTGTAGGTATTGGACCATCATCGGGAATAGATTGAGAATATAAATGCCATCCTTCATCAATCGTTGCTGTTACTACCAAATCAAATTCTGATTCTGATATTTTCTCTACAGAAGTCTCCCATTTTACTGGCTCAAAAATCTGAGCATGTATTGATGTTGTAAATACAAAAAAGAGGCTTAGAATAAAAAGTAACTTCTTCATTTTATGATTTCTATTTTTAAAATATTTGTTGTCATATCCGTTATTTTGTATCTATCGTCTAATCGTTGACCAATTATCCAAACTACTTGATTTTCTGAGCAAAGTAACCATATTTTTTCCTTTTGTAGGATAGATATTTTTTCATCTTTAAAAAACTTACTCAGTTTCTTTTTTCCTCGCATACCTAACGGGTAAAAATAGTCGCCGTTTTTCCATTTTCTTACAATGAGAGGAAACTTTAATTTATCTTTATCAAGATATATTTGATTCAGAGTTTCGGGTTTGGGGTTTCGGGTATTTCCTTTTGATAGTTTAATCTTAAAATCTTGTGTATTAAGTTCAGTATCAGGCTCTAATAAATTAAATGTTTGCTCTATTGTATTTTCCTGTAGTTCGGTTAACAATAAAAAGTCTCTGTCTTTTACCAATCGATGCGTATTACTTAGTACTTGTTTGCCTGATTGTGCTTCTAATAAATCGGCAACATCATTCCATTCTGTAAATCCGGATTGTTTTAAAAGTTCATATAAATAGGCCTTGGAATTATTGAGTTTTTTAAGATTTTCTATGTTAAATTTCTGGATTCCTGCTTTTTTCAATATAACCCTTCGTCTCTCGACTCCGCTCGAGATGACGTGCTCAGGGGGACATTCTTTTTTAGAATTAAAGCTAATAATATCGACAGCTAACTTTTCTATACTATCATCAATAATCTGTTTACTTCCTTTTAAGTTTTCAATAGTTTTACCAAATGAAGTCAATAAACTTGGGTTCAATTCTTTTAGTGTAGGAATTACGTCATGTCTGATTTTATTTCTCAAATAGTTGGTTTCTGTATTAGAACTATCTTCTCGCCAAGTAATCTTATTTTCTTTAGCAAAATTCTCAATTTGTTCTCTGCTAAAAGATAATAATGGTCTGATGATATTTTCATTTTTATCCGGTATGCCTGTTAAACCGTCTAACCCTGTTCCTCTAATGGTATTAATTAAAAAGGTTTCTAAATTATCATCAGCATGATGTGCGGTCAATATATAATCTAAATGATGCTCTTTTAGAAGCTCATCAAACCAGTTATATCTTAATTTTCGTGCTGCTAATTGAATAGATAATTTTTCTTGTTTGGCAACTTTTTTTGTTTCAAAAGATTTTGTAAAAACTGGAATTGTTAACTGTTTGGCTAATTCTTTTACAAAAATTTCATCTTGATCTGCATCTTTCCCGCGTAAGCGAAAATTACAATGAGCTAATAAAATTGTACAATTTAATTGATGGAGTAAATGCGTTAATACCACGCTATCGATACCGCCAGAAATGGCAACCAATAGTTTTTTGTCTTTTAAAAACGAAAAATGAGTGTTGATATGTTCAGAAAAGTGTGCTAACAAAACGCAGTAAAGATATGCCTTTTATCTTTTAGATTATTTTATTAAAAAAGCCCTGAAAAGTTTTTTAAACTTGTTCAGAGCTTCATGTATTTATAAAGTAAACACTTTTTACAACCTGTTAGTTTTTTACGAGTGTTTTGTAATTTTTAATTTTAAGCTCATTCAATACGTTTAAAGCTTCTTCAACATAAATATCTTTAGCTAAATTTTTATGCCAAACCCTACGTTTGTCAGCCAATACAGAATCCTTTTTTAATAAAGGAATTTCATGATTTGGTGACATAAAAGTAAGATTATTTTTGTAGTCATAAATAGCTTTAAATTCTTTACTTTCTTCATCTCTTTTCTCAATATCTTGTTTGTAGTCACTAAACTTCAAGTAAACAGTAGTATCATCTCTACCTTCTTTTAGCCATTTTGCGTTTTTGTCAATAAGTATGAATTGAGCATTGTTGGCTATTCGTTTTTTACTGTTATTTACGACATCATCAAAATTTTCATATCCGTTCCAAGAAGTATAGATGGCACTTTCTATTTTATCCCATCCTAATGGATTATCTTCATCACGTTCACCAATATTTAAAAACGAATATCTACTTGGTAATTTTATATCTGGTTCAACACCTTTTAACTGAGTAGACCCTCCATTAACTCTATAAAATTTCTGAATAGTCATTTTTAAAGCACCTAAATCTTTTGCGTATTTATAATAATTATTAAGCGGTAATATATTTTGTACAGTACCTTTACCAAAGGTTTGTTTGCTACCAATAATTACAGCTCTGTTATAATCTTGCATGGCGGCAGCAAAAATTTCTGACGCTGAAGCGGATAATTCATTTACCAATACAACTAAAGGCTTGTTCCATTGTATTTTTTTATCTTTATCAGAACGGACTCTAGGTTTTCCTTCTCTATATTTTACTTGTACGATAGGTCCTTCTTGAATAAATAAGCCTGCAATATCAATAGCAGTTTCTAAAGATCCTCCACCATTATTACGTAAATCTATCACTAAACCTTCTACATTTTCTTGATTTAATTTTTCAACTTCAACTGCCATATCAGTAGCTGAGTTTCTAAAATTCTTTTCAGAAAAATCTATATAAAATTTTGGTAAATTTATAATGCCAAATTTTCTTTTTCCTTTTTTAACAACACTTGACTTAGCAAAAGTTTCGTCTATGATAACAACATCTCTAACAATAGAAATTGTTTCAATTGTACCGTCTATTTTCTTCAACGTTAGTCTTACTTCAGTTCCTTTTTTACCTTTAATGAATTCTATAGCATCATCTAAACGCATACCCACTATATCTAAAGCTTCACCATCAGCTTGTGCTACTTTTAAAATAAGATCGCCTACTTCTAATTCACCAGCTCTCCAAGCTGGACCTCCAGATATAAGTTCAGAAACCTTAGTGTAATCTCCTTTCTTTTGTAATCTGGCACCAATTCCTTCTAGCTTACCTGCCATATCTATATCAAACTTCTTTTTGATCTTTGGAGCAAAATAGGTAGTATGAGGGTCAAATTCTTCAGAAATACTATTCACAAAAACTGAAAACCAATCGGTTTCATCTAAATCATCAAAACGGTTGAATGTTTCTTCCATTCCTTTTAAAGTAGATTTTCGAGCTTCTATTTCAAGTTTATCAAAAGGTTTTATTTTATAATTGGCATCTTCTTTTTTCTTACCATTCTCAACTTCTAATTTATCGTATAACCGAGAAATAGTAATTAATTTCAAGTGTTTTTGCCAATTTATAATCAATTCAATTTCGTTTTTAGGGAACTCTTTTTTGTCATAATCAACATCAAAAGTTTCATCTTTATTAAAATCGAATGGATATTTTAAGATCTCTTTATAAAAGCCTTTTGCCTCTTGCATACGACGTGTATATCTAGCATACACAACATTATAAAACGTTAGGTCTTCATTTCTAATCTGATCATCTATTTTGTCTTGATAAATAGAAAATTCTTTGATATCTTCTTTCGTAAAAAAACGTCTGGTAGGGTCTAAATCATTAATAAAATCGTCAAAAATAGCTTTAGAAAAATCATCATTTAAATCTTGAGGTTCATAGTGACCTTGCGTTAATGCATAACTAATCAGTCCTAATAAGATTTTATCTTTTTCAGGATCTGGTTTTTCTTTGATTGTAAAGCTCAACAATACACCTGCCAAAAAAAGAATTGGAAGTATAATTTTATAATTTGATTTCATAAATTTTATTGTTTTTTTCATGTTGATGATACAATACTAAGCAACTAAAATAGTGCCAAATATTTACTTTTCAGCAGTTTTAACAGATTTTTTGTATATACCTCTAAACGCTTCTTGCATCTTTTTATTCTTTTAAACCTGAGTTCAATTACTAATAATTACCACAGAAGCTTAATAAATAGTAAGATTTGTGCTAAAATACATGCAGAACTAACTAGTTAATTCAAGAGTTTGATAATGCAAAGATTGCTGATTATTAGACTTTTCTTTAGAATTATCAGAAAATCTCAATAGACTTGAATTAGCTATGGACAATAGTAAAAAAATGTAATTGCAATCTCTCATAACAAAATGTTAAAGAAGTGCATCATAGCTTAACGTAAAAAAGTAGTAGTTTTGTATACTTAAATGAAATTTTTATGACAAAAAAACCCTTAATTCTTGTTACGAATGATGATGGCATTACTGCTCCCGGAATTAGAACTTTAATATCTGTAATGAATGAAATAGGTGATGTTGTGGTGGTTGCACCTGACAATCCGCAAAGTGGAATGGGGCATGCGATAACTGTAAATACTACATTACGTTGTAATCCAATTACTGTTGATGAAGGCCCTCAATTAGAATATAGTTGTTCTGGCACGCCGGCCGACTGTGTGAAAATGGCAGTAAATGAAATATTAAATAAAAAACCAGATTTATGTGTTTCGGGAATTAATCATGGTGCAAATTCGTCTATAAATGTCATCTATTCGGGTACAATGAGTGCTGCTGTTGAAGCTGGAATTGAAGGAGTACCCGCCATAGGTTTTTCTCTACTTGATTATAATTGGGACGCTAATTTTGAAGCTTGTAAAGAGTTTGTTAGAAATATTACATTAAATGTCTTGAAAAATAAACTTCCTGACGGAGTTGTGTTAAATGTAAATATTCCTAATTTAAAAAAAGAAGAAATTAAAGGGATAAAAATTTGCCGACAAGCGTTGGGCAATTGGAAAGAAGATTTTGATAAGCGAGTGAGCCCTCAAGGGGAAGATTATTATTGGTTAACCGGAAAATTTGTTAATCTAGACCAAGGAGAAGACACTGATCTTTGGGCATTGGAAAATGGATATGTTTCTATGGTACCTGTGCAATTTGATTTAACGGCTCATCACTATATTCAAAAATTAAATAGCTGGGATCTATGATGAGAAAAGAAATATTTAAAGGATTTTTAGTAGGACTATTTGCTACTACTGCCGGGTTTTATTTTTATGTTGAATTTGCGTTAAATGGAACTTTTGAAGAAGCTTTAGCCGTAATCAATGAAAAAAAGTTATACGGTAAAGTATTGAGTATTGCCGCAATTGCAAATTTATTGGTCTTTTTTGTCTTTATTAAAAAAAAGCAAGATTATAGAGCAAGAGGTGTTTTGTTAGCAACCTTTTTAATTGCTTTTTTGATATTAATTGCTCAATTTTTATAAATTGAACCGAACGGTCATAAAAATATATTCGTCTGTCAGAAAAATGGGAATAAGTCAATCACTTATCGTTATTACTTAAGCGCATGAAATACTATATTATTGCCGGAGAAGCATCGGGTGATTTACATGCTTCTAACTTAATGAAAGCTTTGCAAAAAAAAGATGCCGAAGCCGATTTTAGGTTTTGGGGTGGTGATTTAATGTCTCAAAGTTCTGCAAATGGTACACTGGTAAAACATTATCGTGAATTGGCATTTATGGGTTTTATTGAAGTGATAGCCAACCTCAGAACTATTCTGAATAATATTAAATTTTGTAAAAAGGATATTTTAAGATATCAACCTGATGTTTTAATTTTAGTAGATTATCCTGGTTTTAATATGCGAATTGCAACTTTTGCAAAGCAAAAAGGAATAAAAGTACATTATTATATTTCTCCACAAATATGGGCTTGGAAAGAAAGCCGTATCAAAAAGATTAAACGAGATGTGGACCAAATGTATGTGATTTTACCATTTGAAAAGGATTTTTACGAGAAGAAACATCAGTATCCTGTGCATTTTGTCGGACATCCTTTATTAGATGCTATAGCTGATAGAAAGCAAGTAAACGAAAATGTTTTTAGAAAAGAACACAGCTTAAATGATAAACGGATAATAGCTCTATTGCCTGGAAGTAGAAAACAAGAAATTAAAAAAATGCTTTCTGTGATGCTTAAGATGATTGACAAATTTTCTGATTATCAATTTGTTATAGCCGGGGCACCAAGTCAGGATTATAGTTTTTACCAAACGTTTATTAAAAATACTTCTGTAAAATTTATTTCTAACAAAACGCATGATTTGTTATCTATTTCTTATGCTGCGTTGGTAACATCGGGTACGGCAACATTAGAAACAGCCTTGTTTAAGGTGCCAGAAGTAGTTTGTTATAAAGGCAGTGCCATTTCTTACCAAATAGGGAAACGTTTGGTTGATCTCAAATACATATCACTTGTAAATTTAATCTTAGATAAAGAAGTAGTTACTGAATTGATTCAATACGATTTTAACGAAAAGAAACTGGAGCAAGAACTTACTAAGATTTTAGACGAACAACATCGTGAAGAACTCTTCATGAATTATTTTGACTTAGAGAAAAAATTGGGTGGAAAGGGAGCGAGTGAAAAAACAGCGTCGTTAATAGTTAACGGATAAATATTTCTTTCTAAATTTCACTACTAAAATAATCATCCGTAAAAACATCCAAACGGTAAAAGCGACCCATATTGCGGTTAGTTTTAATCCAAAATAATCACCTATTAGTAATACTGGAATAAATCCTAAAAAAGTAGCAATTAACAATGTATTTCTTAATGTTATTGCTTCTGCCAATCCTTTAAATAAGCCATCAAAAACAAAAGCGATAGCATTCAATGGCTGCATTAACAATACTATCCAAAAGATTGAATAAAACGATGCCAAAACACTAGCGTCATCCGTAAATATCCTTCCTATTGGTTTGTAAAAAAGAAAGCAGAATATTCCTAAAATAAAAGCAACAACCATCGCGTATTTACTCAGATCTTTACTTAGTTTCCATAAATTTTTATAGTCTTTAGCGCCCAATAATCTTCCTGATATAATATTGCCAACACTTGAATAACCATCAATAAAAAAGGCAAAGAATAACCATATTTGAAAAGCAATAGTTTGAGCGGCTATATAATTATCGCCATATTTTGTGGCAAAAGAATTTGCAAAGTAGATAGCAATATTTAGAGCCAATGCTCTGATAAATAAATTCAAACTCAGTAATAACAATCGTTTAATCTCCCTATTAAAAGGAAAACTAAAACGTAAATTAAAAGGTGTTTTTTTAAGCATCAAAACCAATGCCATAACAGCCATGATACCCTGAGCAATTACACTAGCATATGCAGCTCCTTCAATATGCATTGCAGGGATCAAACCCTCTATGCCAAAAACAAATACATAATCTAAAATTACATTAACTACAGCACCTACTATACTTATTATCATTGGCCAAAAGGTATTTTGCAAACCTCTAAATACTCCAAAAACAGAAAAGACAAATAATGTCAATGGTAGACCTAATGCTCTAATTTTGTAGTAGGATACAGCATAATTTAAAATAAGTCCCTGAGCGTTGTATAATTTAAAAATACCATCTATAAAAAACAAGGTTATCACATAAAGAAAGATACTTATCGTAATATTGATAGCAATAATTTGCGAAGGCAATGTTTTAATTTCATCTAACCTGTTTGCTCCTAAGTATTGTGCAATAATTGCCGAAATAGCAGAACGAGTTTGTGCTAAAATCCAAAATAAGGCAGATAAAAAAGAACCTGCGATACCAACTGCAGCCAAAGCTTCGATAGGGTTATGTTCTACATTACCAACAATAGCAGTATCGGTTATGGATAGTAGCGGTTCTGCAATACCAGCAATGAGTGCAGGTAATGCCAACCGATTTATTTGTTTAAATGTTATACCATTTGCCATAGAGTTTACTTAATAACCTGAGTTCGAACTCAGGTTAATATAACAGTGGGTATGTTTGTTTTAGACTATAACGCAATTTATAGTGAGTTTTAAAGGGACTAAAGTTCGTAACTATTATTTACATTGCAATGAATTCACCTTGCCTTCTTTTTATTTAATCGAAAAATTATATTTTTGTTTCTAGATGAAGGCTTTTAATCCGAATAGCAATGTGTGCTGAGGAGTAATAAAAAGAAAAACCCCAAACGTCATGAGAGGCGTTTGAGATTCTTTAAATAAATAACTCTAAAATTTATTTTTCTTTCAATAGTAACTTCCCTTGTATAAGCAATTTTTTATTATACTTGTTTATTACTGATATCAAATTTAGTAGAGTAAAGCATTCGAAAAACACAAAATATACGAAATCGGTTCTTTTCTTAACAAATGGTATGTTTTTCACTATAAACGGTAAAAGACCCATAGGCATTTTATAAAACTCAATTAAAAATGTACCTTTAGCTAATTGAAATTGCTGAAATACATACCATTACAACTAGTTTTCTTTTTAATTGTTGGAATTTTAATTGGTTTCAATATTCCAGTTACGCTTAAAATTATTGCTTTAGCATTAACTATTGATGTATGTGCTTTGGCAATTATGTATTATAGTGCACGTAATAAAATAATTCAAAACAGTTATTTTGCCATTATTTCTTTTCTTACTGTTGTTTTAATTGGAGTCGCATCTGTAACTTTTAGCAATACCCTTTATAAAAAGAATCATTATATCTTTTATCTATCAGAGGCGAACAATAGGTCTACACTTATTATTGATGAAGTATTGAAATCAAATTCATTTTACGACAGATATTATGCAAAGGTTGATATAGTAAATTCGAAAAAAGTTCAAGGAAAAATCCTTTTAAATGTTCTCAAAGATAGCACTGCTATAAGGTTCAGTGTAGATGATAAAATAGTTACAACCCTCCGTTTTGATACGATCAAAAATCCTTTAAACCCTTATCAATTTAATTATAGAAGCTATTTGGCAAAACAACAGGTTTATCATCAAAGCTCGGTTAAATACGCTGAATGTTTACTTATAAAAAACGATAAACAATCTTTAAAAGGGTGGGCTTTCCATATTAGAAAACAAGTCAATATTGCTTTAAAAAGAGATGGATTTAAAGGAGATGAATTGGCCATTATAAATGCTTTATTACTGGGGCAACGTATAGATATTTCTAAAGATATCATGCAAAATTATCAGAATGCAGGTGCTGTTCATATTTTAGCAGTTTCGGGATTGCATGTAGGGATTATTCTATTGATGCTTACTTTTTTGCTAAAACCGTTAGAAAAACTAAAGCACGGTATCATCATAAAATTAGTATTTATTATTATTCTATTATGGGTATTTGCAATTGTGGCAGGTTTGTCGGCCTCAATAGTCAGAGCTGTGACTATGTTTACAGCTATTGCCATAGCCATAACCCTTAAACAATCAAAAAACATATATAACGCACTTATAATTTCAATCTTTTTTTTACTGCTTATTAATCCATATTATTTGGTTGACGTTGGATTTCAATTAAGTTATCTAGCGGTATTTTTTATTGTTTGGACCCAACCAATGTTGTACAGGTTGTGGAAACCAAAACTAAAAATCATAGATTATTTTTGGCAGCTATTAACGGTATCTTTTGCGGCACAATTTGGGGTATTACCTTTAAGTATATTTTATTTCCATCAATTTCCAGGGTTATTTTTTGTGGCTAATTTAATTATCATTCCTTTTTTAGGAATTATTCTCGGTCTTGGTATTCTGATAATCATCTTGTCATTGGTAAACATGTTACCCGACATTATTGCTAAATTTTACGAAAAAGTCATATCTCTTTTAAATTTAACTGTAGAGTGGATTGGTAATCAAGAATCATTTTTATTTCAGAATATTTCGTTTACAATAACTTCGGTAATTCTATATTTTATAGCTATAATACTGTTTTTTAAATGGATGGAAATTAAAAAAATACGCTATTTGAAGTTAGCGTTGGTAGTTGTTCTTATTTTTCAATTAAATTTAATTATAGAAAAGTATTATAGCGCTACTAACAATGAGTTTATTGTTTTTAATAAAACGAGACAGACTTTGTTAGGAATCAAAAAAAGAGGATTATTAACATTAAATCATACATTGGATAGTACAACTTTAAAAAAAGAAAATAGTATAAAAGGATACCTTATCGGTTCGAAATCTAAATTGTATTTTTCAAAAAATCAAATTAAAAATGTGTATCGTTTAAACGATAAAAATATGTTAGTTATAGATAGTTTGGGCATTTATGATATTCCTAACTTGGCTCCCAATTATATTTTGCTAAGAGGATCACCTAATCTAAATTTAGACCGCCTTATCAAATCATTGAAACCTGAATTAATAATAGCAGATGCGTCAAATTACAAGAGCCATATTCTACGATGGAAAAAAACTTGCGAAATCCACAATATTAGGTTTCACTATACCGTTAGAGACGGAGCATTTATTGAAAAAAATTAACAGAACGCACTCCTATTTTTTTGACTATATTTGCGCGTTATAAAAAAAGAAAAACATATGAATATTATTGTACCAATGGCAGGAATTGGTTCTCGCCTAAGACCACATACATTAACAATACCTAAACCTTTAACTTTGATTGCTGGGAAACCAATTGTTCAAAGGTTAGTAGAAGATATTGTAAAAGTTTTAAATCAAAAAATTGAAGAGATTGCTTTTATAATTGGCCCCACTTTTCCGGCTGATACTGAAAAAAAATTATTAGAAATAGCGAAAGATTTAGGTGCAAAAGGAGTTGTTACAGTACAACATGAAGCATTAGGTACTGCTCATGCTATTCAATGTGCAAAAGAATCATTAAATGGCCCTTGCGTTGTTGCGTTTGCTGATACACTTTTTAAAGCAGATTTTACCTTAGACGCTCAAGCGGATGGAGCTATTTGGGTAAAACAAGTTGAAAATCCAAGTGCCTATGGTGTTATAAAATTAAAGGACGGTATTATTACTGATTTTGTTGAAAAACCAGATGAATTTGTTTCAGATTTAGCCATTATTGGTATCTATTATTTTAAAAATGGAGAAATTCTTAGAGATGAAATTCAGTATTTATTAGATAATAATATCAAAGAAAAAGGTGAATTTCAGTTGACCAATGCATTGGAAAACATGAAGCAAAAAGGATTGAAATTTGTACCTGGACAAGTAGATGAATGGATGGATTGTGGTAATAAAGAGATCACCGTAGAAACAAATGGGAGGGTTTTACAATTTAAACATCAAGATGGAGAAAACTTAGTTTCTGATTCTGTAATTTTAGAGAATTCTGAAATTATTCAACCTTGTTATATTGGTGAAAATGTGAAACTTATCAATGTTAAAATAGGTCCAAATGTATCTATTGGCACAAATTGTGTGGTAGAAAATTCAACCATAAGTAATTCTTTAATTCAAACGAATACAACCATAAAGAATGCTACATTAGAAAATGCAATGATAGGCAATAATGTATCGTATGATGGTAAATTCACCTCAATAAGTATAGGTGATTACTCTCAACTAATTTAAATAATGTCAAAACGAGTTGTATATATTATTCTAGTATATTTAAGCATTTCCTCAACGGGATATGCCCAAAAAGACTCGTTAGCGAATGCTTTTATTGCCAAAAAAAATAGCGAAGAATTAGGTAAAGAACAAAAAGAATTAAATTTTCAAAAATTCTTTTTTGAAGCCTTACAACAAAAGGCGATTGGTAATTTTGACAAAGCTATTAGTGCATTAGAAAATTGTCAAAACATTAAAAAAGACAATAAAGCAGTAAATTTTGAATTTGGTAAAAATTATTTTGAATTAGAAAAGTATATTGAAGCAGAAGCGTATATCAAAAAAGGGATAGAAATAGATTCTGATAATTTATTTATGTTAGAGCTTTTAAAGGATACTTACAACAGACAAAGTAACTTTAAAGACGCATTGGAAGTTCAAAAAAAGATTAGTAACTTAAAACCAACATCTCAACTAGACTTGATTATTCTTTATATTAAAAATAACCAAGTCGATAATGCAAAACAAGTATTAATTGATTTAGAGAAGAAGGGAAGGTTGGCTGCGAACTTACTTCCTTTTAAAAAATCGTTATTAGAAGGTAATGTAGTAAAACCTTCATCTAATTTAATTAGTAAATCTATTGAGCAACAAACAATAGAAGAGTTAGAAAAGAGTTATAAAACAAGTAGATCATTTATTACTTTAAAAGAACTTTTATTAAAATTAAATTCTGAAGAACATTTTTTGACTTTAGAAAAGTACAGTAATGAAGCCGTAGAGTTGTTTCCGGCACAACCTTTGGTATATTTGATCCGGGCAAAAGTTCTAAATCAAAAAAAAGAATATAAAAATGCATTGCAAATATTACAAATTGGTTTTAATTACATAGTAGACGACCCTTTGCTTGAAGCAGATTATTACGAGCAAATAAGTTTGAACTATAAAGGGTTGAACCAACGTGATAATGCATCAAAATATTACAATAAAGCGATGGCATTGCGTCAGAAAAAATTATAATATGCTGAAAAGAATTCTATACATATTAATTATTGCTATAGCGATTACTTCTTGTAAATCTTCAAACATTGCAGGTACTAATACCAATTTATCAATGTCTGCTAAAAAGGTTATTAAAAATCATTATAATAATGCTTTTGACAAAGAAACTATTAATGCGAGGCTTAAAGTAAAATATATTGGTAAAACAAATTTACCCGGAGTTACAGCGTCATTGAGAATAAAGAAGGATGAAACTATTTGGGTTAGTCTTTCGAAATTTGGATTCCCTGTGGGTAAAGTTTTAATTACACCCAATAGAGTGAGTTATTATGAAAAAATAAATAGAACCTATTTTGATGGCAACTTTACGTTGTTAAGTAATTTATTAGGAACAGAATTAGATTTTGAAAAAGTCCAAAATTTGTTATTAGGTCAAGCAATTTTAGATTTAAAAGATGAAAAATTCTTTATTGATTTACAAAAGAATAAATATCAGTTAACGCCTAAAAAACCCTACGATCTATTTAGCATTTTGTTTTTAATTAATCCTGATAATTTTAAAATCAGCAGTCAAGAAATTAGTCAAAAAGAAGAAAGTAAAACATTAACTATTGATTATAATAATTATGTTAAAGTAGATGATGAAGTTTTTCCAAAACAAATACATATTGCAGCGTCAGATATTAAAAACACCTCTACAATTGATGTAAATTATAAATCGGTATCATTTGATAATCCAGTAAGTTTTCCTTTTAAAATTCCAAAGGATTATAAGCAAATTATTTTGAAATAATTATTGCTAGAAAATATGGTATTAAATGGATGCCAATTAAATAAAAAAAGATAGTTTTGTATCTATGCAATTTCGTGTTATCGTTTTCATTTTTGTCTCTTTTCTAATTTCATTTTCTTCTCATGCGCAAACTCAAAAGCAATTAGAAAATAAAAGAAAACAACTCCAAAAAGAAATTAAAGAAATAAACTCCCTATTGTTTAAGTCTAAAAAAGAGGCCGAAACAGTACTGTCTGATTTAGATGATTTAACTCAAAAAATTAACGTTCGTTCTCAATTGATCAATACCATTGATCAAGAGGCTAAGGTACTTTCAAATGAAATTGCTAAAAATGAAAGGAAAATAGCATCGCAAGAAAAAAAATTAGACATTCTAAAAAAAGAGTACGCCGATATGGTTGTAAAATCATATAAAAGTAAAAATAAACAAAGCAAATTGCTGTTTTTACTTTCTTCAGAAAATTTTACGCAAGCCTACAAACGGTTACAATATATTAAACAATACGCTACTTATAGAAAAGAGCAAGGCGAAGATATAAAAGCTACGACTGTTCATTTACGAGCCTTAACGGATTCATTACAAATAAAAGAAGATGAAAAGCAATTGTTAATTGCATTACATTTAAAAGAAAAAGAAAGTGTTAGTCGTGAAAAAATATCACAAGAAAAATTAGTTACCAAAGTAAAAGCTAAGGAGCAAAAGTATGTTAGTCAAATTAAAAGAAAACAAAAAGAAGAACGTAAAATCGATAGGAAAATACAGCGATTAATTTTAGAAGCTATTGCTAAATCTAATAAAAAGAGTGGCGGGAAAAAATCTTCAAGTTTCAAACTCACACCTGAAGCAGCAAAATTAGGAAAATCTTTCATTGCAAATAAAGGGAAACTACCTTGGCCTACTAAAAAAGGGACTGTCATTAGAAAATACGGTAAACAAAAACACCCTACGTTAGCAGGGATTACTATTCAAAGTAATGGTGTTCATGTTGCAACAGAAGAAAAAGCGAAAGCGAGAGCTATTTTTAATGGTACAGTATTGTCAATTCAATTGTTGCCTGGTCGAAAAAAAATGGTATTGGTGCAACATGGTAATTATATTACCGCCTATAAAAACTTAGATAATGTATTGGTTAAAAAGGGTGAAAAGATCAATACCAAACAAAATATTGGCACCATACATACCGATACTACAACCGGTAAAACTGTTTTGGCATTTAGTTTATTTAAAGAGACTCAAATTCAAAATCCTGAAATGTGGATTGGTAAGATGCTCTAATAATATCTTGTAAACTATTCTTAGTTAGTAAACAATGCTTTTAATTCAGTAGCTTTTTCGGGTTTTATTTTCCCAGATAATAATAAACTTAATTGTTTTCTTCGCAAGGCGCCGTCATAACGTTGTTGTTCTAGGTCGGTTTCGGGTTCTATTGAGGGTACTTTAACAGGAGTACCTGTTCTATCAACAGCAACAAACGTATAAATACCTTCATTTACTTTCGTCTTTTGCCCGCTTTCTCTATCTTCTGTCCAAACATCAGCATATATTTCCATAGAAGAAGAAAAAGCTCTTGATACTTTTGCTTCTACAATAACTACACTTCCTACTGGTACAGCTTTATTAAATACTACATGATTTACAGATGCTGTAACTACAATACGTTTAGAATGTCTTTGAGCCGCAATACTACACGCTCTATCCATTCTTGCTAACAGCTCTCCTCCAAAGAGATTATTCAATGCATTGGTTTCACCCGGTAAAACCATATCTGTTAAAATAGTCAATGAATCTTTAGGTGTTTTTTGTTTCATAAGTTAGCTATGTAAATGGTAAAATTTTCAGGCAAAGATACGGAATTGTAGTAAGGGTACTTTAATAAACAGTGAGATGACTTTTTATAATTCTTGAACTAATAACCAAACATCTTCTGATTCGGTTTTTTTTAATCGATACAAATCGTTAATAGCATTCTCTCTACTATCATAACTATCAAAAGAAACTTGTGTTAAGCCCCATTGGTTGATACCTAAAATTCGAGCTTTATATCCTCTTTCTTTAAGTTCATTCACTTTTTTTACTGCATTTTCTGGATATCTGAAAGCTCCTGCAATGACATGGTAAGGTTTTTTATCTAGCGTAACATCTAAATGAACAGAGGGCAGTACTTCTGAAACAATAAAAGTTGCTTTTTGTATTTTATCTTCCAATTGTTTTTGTTGCTTTTGTGCAACAATAACTTGTTGTTTGTTTTTGTAATTTTTATAAATTTCATTTCCTCCAAACCCTAAAACAGACAAACCTAAAAGAAATATAGCTGCATATTTTAAATAATTTGGACTGTCTTTTTTGTGTTCAGTAATTAAAATTGGTGCTTTTTCTTCAATTTTTTCTACCTGTTTAATATATACTTCGCGTTTAATTTCAGGTGTTACAAAAGGAGATAAACCATATGCAGAAGTCAAATAATTTGTTTCTGTTTGTGGTTCAAAAATGATGGCATTATTTTTATCTAACGAAAATTTACCAATTCCTTCAAGAAATAAATCTGTTTCCTTTAGTTTTTTTCTCCATTCATTAACTTCAAATTTAATGAAGTTCATCGCATGTTCAAAAGGCATTTTATCAACAGAAGCTATATAGTTTGCCAATAAACCATCATTGTTTTTTAAATGACCATTGTAGGTAATTACTTTGTGTGGCGGATAAAATGTTTTAGAATAAGAACTAATAATAGCTGATTTCGTATTTGTTACAAACCCACCAAATCCGGGGATTATAACACACTCATATCGATACAATAAATCACTAATATAGTTGGAGAGTTTCATTGAAACAAATGTAAAAAAAACTTCCATTTAAATACGATAAGCAAATATTTTTTTTTAACAAATGTTTGTATATTGAAACCCAATTATTAATCCTTTGAAAAACGAAGAACTACTTTATATTTTAGCCTTATTAAATACTGAGGGTGTCGGTGATGTAATGGCCAAAAAATTGATTGCTCATTTTGGAAGTGCCTCAACTATTTTTTCTCAAAAAAAAGGAACGCTTTTAAAAATTTCGGGTATTGGTAATTCAATTATTTCTGCTTTAAAAGATAAAAATAATTTTTCAAGAGCTGAACAAGAAATTAAATTTATCAATGAAAATAACATCAATTATTCTTATTTTCAAGATGATGATTATCCTATTTATCTAAACCATTGTTTCGATGCACCTGTATTGTTTTTTAAAAAAGGGAATATCAATTTACAGAATCAAAGAATTATTAGTATTGTTGGTACTAGGCAAATGACCAATTACGGAAAATCTGTTCTTGAAGAATTGTTTAAAGGTATTAAAGAGTACAATCCTGTTATTGTTAGTGGTTTGGCCTACGGTGTTGATATCTATGCACATAAATTAGCGTTGAAATACAATTTACAAACTGTTGCTGTTTTAGCGCATGGGCTTGATAGAATTTATCCGGCTGTTCATAAAAAACATGCCGCTGAATTAATTGAAAACGGTGGTTTAATCACCGATTTTTGGTCAAAAACAAATCCCGATCGAGAAAATTTTGTAAAAAGAAACCGAATTGTTGCCGGTTTATCACAAGCTACTATTGTTATTGAATCTGCAGAAAAAGGGGGCTCTTTAATTACTGCAGACATCGCGAATTCTTATAATAGAGATGTGTTTGCCATTCCAGGAAGGATAACTGACGCATACAGTAGAGGTTGTAATCAATTAATTAAAACAAATAGAGCAGCAGTGTTGACTTCGGTTAGAGATTTAGCGTATATCTTAAATTGGGAAAAAGAAGACAAAACCAAAAAAACAATTCAAAAACAATTGTTTATTGAGCTTTCATCGTCAGAAAAAGAGGTCTATAATTATTTATTGAAAGAAGGAAAACAACAATTAGATATTATCGCTCTGCATTGTAACCTTCCTACTTTTAAAGCGGCGACATTACTGTTGAATTTAGAGTTAAAAGGTGTCATAAAACCTTTACCGGGGAAATTATTTGAAGCGGTTTAAGCCCATCCCTAACCCTTCTCAAAGGGAAGGGAATCTGCCCTATTTTCAATTCATGGTCTTTATTTGCATTAGACAAGAGCTTTCGCATCCTTCATTTAGCTTCAAGTAATCCTGCGCCTAACTAAACCCCTAAACCTAAATCAGTTTTTTTTCTAAAAAATACTCAATCACCGCTTCTTTCATAAGTACAGATTGTTCCCCTGGTTTTAAAAACGGAATTTCTTCTGTTACTTTATAATGTGGCCATCCGTCATCATCAAAAAAATCAAACCTATAATAGCCCAAAGGTTCTAATACCCTACAAATAGCAATATGCATTAAATTTACCTTTTCGTCTTTTTTAAATTTACGATACCCTTGTCCTAATTCTTGTACACCTATCAAATAGATAATAGCATCTAAATCTAATACTTCACCATCACCAAATTGTTCTGAAATTTTTTGTTTCAGCACTTCCCATCTTATTTTCAATGTTTCGTCTCTTGACATGTTAAATTTTTAAAAAACAAAGGTACACCGTTTTATAAAACCTAAGTATCTTTGCAAAAAAGAATACGATGTACAGTACAATAAAAGATCATTTACAGCAAGAAATAAAAGCGATTAAAGAGGCAGGTTTATATAAATCTGAACGAATTATTACTTCATCTCAAGATGCCATTATTAAAATCTCGACAGGTGAAGAAGTCATTAATTTTTGTGCAAATAATTACTTGGGTTTATCCAATCATCCTGAGGTAATTCAAGCTGCAAAAGATATAATGGATACTCATGGCTACGGCATGTCATCCGTACGTTTTATTTGTGGAACGCAAGACATCCATAAAGAATTGGAGCAAAAAATAGCTGATTTTTACGGGTTTGAAGACACCATTTTATATGCCGCAGCCTTTGATGCTAATGGAGGCGTTTTTGAACCTCTTTTAACCAAAGAAGATGCGATTATATCTGATTCTTTAAATCATGCTTCGATTATTGATGGTGTTCGTTTGTGTAAAGCAGCGCGTTATCGGTATGAGAATAATAATATGGAAGAACTTGAAGCGCGTTTGATTGAAGCTAATAAATCAGGAGCTCGATTTAAAATTATTGTAACTGATGGTGTGTTTTCCATGGATGGAATTGTAGCGAGTTTAGATAAAATATGTGATTTAGCCGACAAATATGATGCCATGGTAATGGTTGATGAATGTCACGCAGCAGGGTTTATCGGTAAAACCGGAAGAGGCACCTTAGAACTTAAAAATGTGCTAGATAGAGTTGATATTGTTACCGGAACCCTAGGAAAAGCACTTGGTGGCGCAATGGGAGGTTATACAACAGCAAAAAAAGAGATTGTTGAAATTTTACGTCAGCGTTCAAGACCCTATTTATTTTCAAATTCATTGGCTCCGGCAATTGTTGGTGCATCGTTAAAAGTATTTGATCTATTGGCAAATGACACCTCTTTACGCGATAAGCTGGAATGGAACACAAATTATTTCCGAAAAGGAATGGAAAATGCTGGTTTTGACCTTGTCGGAGCAGATGCTGCAATTGTTCCAGTAATGTTATATGATGCTAAATTGGCGCAAAACATGGCAAATGCATTGTTAGAAGAAGGTATTTATGTCATAGGATTCTTCTTTCCGGTTGTACCAAAAGAGAAAGCAAGAATAAGAGTCCAACTTTCGGCAGCACATAGCAAAGAACATTTAGACAAAGCGATTGCAGCCTTTATAAAGGTTGGAAAACAACTTTCTGTCATTCCTGCCTAAGCAGGAATCTCATGAATTATCTTTACATTTGTTTAACAAAAACTATAAAAGTTTAATAGATTCAGAATGAAAATTAGAATCACCAAACATTTCGATTTTGAAACCGCGCATGCCTTATACGGTTATGACGGTAAGTGTAAGAATATACACGGTCATAGTTATCAACTATATGTTACTGTAATTGGTGTACCCATTGACGATGCCAATCATGTGAAAAACGGAATGGTACTCGATTTTGGTGATCTAAAAAGGATTGTAAAATCAGAAATAGTAGATGTTTTTGATCATGCTACCGTGCTCAATAAAAATTCACCTCATAAAGAGCTAGCAGAAAGAATAAGACCAGATTCACCAAAAGTTTTGTTGGTTGATTATCAACCTACAAGTGAAAATATGATTGTAGATTTTGCAAATAAGATTGTTGCTAAATTGCCCAATTCAGTTACATTGCATTCGCTAAAACTCTATGAAACAAATAATTCGTATGCAGAATGGTTTGCCTCAGATCAGTAAGTAGTATTCAGTAACCAGTCCTCGAAAAAATAATGTGATATAAATTGAATGAATATTAAATTACATCAACATAAAAAAATTTACTTCGCCTCTGATCAACATTTTGGCATTCCTACTCATGAAAAAAGCATGATTCGTGAAAAGAAATTTGTGCAGTGGTTAGATGTTGTGAAGCAAGATGCGGAAGCTATTTTTTTGTTAGGCGATTTATTCGATTTTTGGTTTGAATATAAATCAGTTGTCCCGAAAGGATTTGTAAGAGTTCTCGGTAAATTGGCTGAAATTCGTGATAGTGGAATCGCTATTCATTTTTTTATAGGCAATCATGACTTATGGATGCGTGATTATTTTGAAAAAGAATTGAATATCCCGGTATATCATCAACCCAAAGAATTTACAATAAATAACACTTCTTTTTTTATTGGCCATGGTGATGGCTTAGGTCCTGGAGATAAAGGGTATAAACGCATGAAAAAAGTGTTTGTTAATCCCTTTTCAAAATGGTTATACCGATGGTTACACCCTGATATTGGTATGCGTTTAGGCAATTATTTATCTACTAAAAATAAACTAATTTCGGGTGATGAAGATGTTGTTTTTTTAGGAGAAGAAAACGAATGGTTGGTGCAGTATTGCAAGCGAAAATTAGAGGTTAAACAATATGATTATTTCTTGTTCGGACATAGGCATTTGCCAATGACTATAAAGCTTAACGAGAAAAGTACTTATATCAATACTGGTGATTGGATCTCTCATTTTACCTATGCTGTTTTTGATGGAGAAAAAGCTGAATTAAAAAAGGTTGATGGCTAACATTTTCCAATTTTAAACGAATTATAATTCCTTCCTTTAGTAAGAGAACGTCGTTTTGACCAAGGAAAAGACGGAAGGGTTGAATAATTAATAAAATCAACATGAGCGAAATAATTGATTTGAGTCAAGAAATATTTCCAGGAATGCCTGTTTATAAAGGGTTGCCTGAAGTAAAAATGAGTGTTCATAATACACATGAAGAATGGGAGGGTATTACAGATTCTAATACCATTACACCAAGCGTTTATAATTTGGAATTAGGAGAGCATACAGGTACTCATGTAGATGCTTTAAACCATATGGCTCGTGAATATAAAGAACAGTCAATAGATACAATGCCCCTCTCTATGTTTTATACTGAAGGGATTTGTCTAGATTTTTCGCACAAAGGCCTTAAAGAACTAATTGAGTCATTTGAAATTAAAGAAGCATGCGAAAAAGAAGGCATTACTATTAAAAAAGGAGATACCGTATTACTATATACCGACCATTACAGAAAAACCTATGGTCAAAAAGATTGGTATAATGGCCCCGGAATAACCTCTGATGCTGCTCGTTGGTTAGGTAACCTTGGAATTGCTGCTTTTGGTGTCGAAACTATGTCTCCGGGGATACCAGGAATTTCAAACAAAGAAGTGCATCATATTTGTGGGGAACTTGGGTTTACACATTATGAAAATATGATAAATTTACATCTTTTAATTGGTCGTGGTCGTTTTCGTTTTATTGGACTTCCACTTAAAATAAGAGGAGGAACAGGATCTCCAGTAAGAGCAATTGCAGTGTTTGATGGCGAAAAGACGGAATTGAAAGAGTTTGTAAATTAACGAAAATGTCAATTCGAGCGCAGTCGAGAATGGGTTATAACCATAAATTATGAAAACTATTGATGTTATTCCTACGAAGGCAGGAATCCAGAGAAGCCATTTAAATTAGATTCCTGCCTTCGCAGGAATGACAAAACGGAAAAACAATTAAACAAATCCACATATAAACGATTCTACAGCTATGAGTAAGACCAAAACAACATTTTTCTGCCAAAACTGTGGTACTCAATACGCCAAATGGGTGGGGAAATGTAGTGCTTGTAATGAGTGGAATACTATTGTTGAAGAGGTTCTTCAAAAAGAAGAAAAAAGAAATTGGAAACAGTCATCCACTATAAAAAAAATTTCAAAGCCTGTTAAAATTGATGAAATAGCCATCAATGAAGAAGATAGAATCGACACCAAAAATAATGAATTCAATAGAGTATTGGGCGGTGGATTGGTCAAAGGATCGATGACCTTATTGGGTGGTGAACCTGGTATTGGTAAATCAACATTACTTCTTCAGGTAGCGTTGGGAATTGATAAAAAAGTACTCTATGTTTCGGGTGAAGAAAGTCAGTCACAAATAAAGATGCGTGCAGAACGGTTACATGAAGATCATTCAAATTGTATGATTTTAACCGAAACAAAAACACAACATATTTTTAAATCAATTGAAGAAGTGCAGCCCGAAGTAGTTGTTATTGATTCTATTCAGACATTGCACACAGATTTTATTGAAGCTTCTCCAGGGAGTATTTCTCAAATTAGAGAAACGACTGCCGAACTGATAAAATATGCAAAAGAAACGGCAACTCCAGTCGTTTTAATTGGTCATATTACTAAAGAAGGCACGATCGCCGGACCAAAAATTTTAGAACATATGGTAGATGTGGTCTTACAATTTGAAGGCGACAGAAATCATACCTATCGTATTTTACGATCGCAAAAAAATAGATTTGGCTCTACTGCAGAATTGGGTATTTACGAAATGCAAAATACAGGATTACGAGAAGTTGAAAATCCCTCTGAAATATTAATTTCAGAAAAAGATGAATCGCTTAGCGGAACCGCCATTGGAGCAACATTAGAAGGTATGCGCCCTTTAATGATTGAAGCACAAGCCTTAGTGAGTACTGCCGTTTATGGTACACCTCAACGATCAGTAACAGGGTATAATATTAAAAGATTACATATGATCTTGGCGGTATTAGAAAAGCGTGCCGGATTTAGATTAGGAGCTAAAGATGTATTTTTAAATATTGCTGGCGGTATCACCGTAGATGATCCTGCAATTGACTTGGCTGTGGTAGCAGCAATTTTATCATCTAATGAAGATATATCGGTTCCTCAAAATTTCTGTTTTGCAGCAGAAGTTGGTTTAGCTGGAGAGATAAGACCTGTGAATAGAATCGATCAACGAATTTTGGAGGCTGAGAAACTAGGATTTTCGACTATTATTGTATCTAAATTTAATAAAATAGCCTCAAAAAATTATAAAATCGAAGTGGTATTAGTTTCTAAAATCGAAGAAGTATTTCAACAGTTATTTTAATCTACTGTAATTTTTAGCTACATGTTTTATTCTACGCTCAATCATAAATTACGTCTGTTCCAGTCCTAAGAATTCATTTTTGTTTAATCATATTAATCGTTGAACCGCATTGTGTGTTAATCCCGAAGTTTCAATGGTAATGAGGGTTGAAACTATAATAAAATATGCCTTTCTCTTATTTTTAGGGTAACATCGTCTCAGTTAAACTTCAAAAAGTAGTAAAGCTCCATATTTTGCAGTAATTTCAAGAAGTAATAAATTTTCAAATACATAAGTTGGGTTAAAACACTAACTTTAGTCATATTTTATAATAGGACATTATGTTATTTTTGTCTTATAAAAGATTAAATGGTTCATATTTAATGGAAAAATTTAACATAAATAATATTGATACAGAGGATAGTCTTGTAAAACATGAAGGTGTGGTCTCGAAGATTAACAATGATGTGGTTACTGTTTCATTAATGGGAAATATCAATTGTGAAGCTTGCAATGCCAAAAGTGCATGTGGTGTTTCGGAATCAAATACCAAAGAGATCGAAGTCCATAATATTACACAATCACTAAAATTAAATGAGAATGTAGAGGTCTTACTTAGGAAAAACCAGGGATTAAAAGCCGTGTTCTGGGCGTATGTATTTCCATTTATATTGCTTCTTGTCGTATTATTGATCGCGTCTTCATTCTTTGCAGAATGGATGGCAGGTGTATTGGCCATTGTGGTGTTGATTCCGTATTATGCCATGCTTTATGTGTTAAAAAATGCATTCAAAAAAACATTTCAAATTTCAATTTTAAAAACTGCGTAACATGATTTTATCAGTCATATATAGTGCCATATTATTATCCTCAATCGGAATGACTGCGGCAATTATCCTGTTTATAGTTTCCAAAAAATTTTATGTCTATGAAGACCCCAAAATTACAGAGGTAGAAGACATTCTCCCTGCCGCCAATTGTGCAGGTTGTGGTAGTCCCGGTTGTAGAGCTTTTGCAGAAAAACTGGTACATACCGAAGATATTTCAGAATTATTCTGTCCGGTTGGCGGTAATGAGGTGATGAAAGAAGTTGCTAAAATCCTAGGTAAGGAAGTTGCTGAAAAAGATCCTACCGTAGCCGTATTACGATGTCAGGGTAGTTGTGATATGCGTCCAAAAACAACCTTATATCAAGGACCAAGAACTTGTGCGATTTCAGCTATGGTTTATGGTGGAGAAACAGAATGTCAATATGGATGTTTAGGTGATGGCGATTGTGTAGAGGTATGTGATTTTGATGCCATGTACATGGATGAAGAATCTGGACTTCCAGTCATTATTACTGATAAATGTACTTCTTGCGGAGCTTGTGTTAAAGCGTGTCCAAGAGATATTATAGAAATGCGACCAAAAAACAAACGTGATTTAAAAATATTTGTTGGTTGTTTAAATGAAGATAAAGGAGGAATCGCAAAAAGATCATGTGATGTTGCTTGTATTGGTTGTTCTAAATGTGTGGATGTTTGTCCAAAAGGTGCTATCACAATGAATAATAACCTTGCTTATATAGATCCAGTAGCATGTGCGTTATGTAGAAAATGCGTAGAGGTTTGTCCTACTCACTCTATTATAGAAACAAATTTCCCTCCAAAAAAGGTTAAAAAACCAACAGAAGAAAAACCAAAAGCTGCAAAGCTAGAAGTAGAAAAAGTAGCTGTTGTTAAAGCAAATGTAGAATCTGAAAAACCTAAAACAGATGCTTAAAACATTCCCAAAAGGTGGTGTGCATCCTGAAGAGAATAAATTCACTTCTTCTAAAGCAATTAAAAGGATGTCTGCACCCAAGGTAGTTTATGTACCTATTGCCCAACATATTGGGATTCCTTCAGAAATAGTAGTCGACAGAAAAGATAAAGTTGAAATTGGACAAGTTGTAGCTAAATCTGGTGGATTTGTATCTTCAAACATACATTCTCCGGTTGCTGGTACTGTGACCAAACTTGATATGATGGTCGATACCAGTGGCTACAAAAAGCAATGTATCGTAATTAGAACCGATCAAAAAAACGAAGCTAATTTTGAAGAACCGAATTTCCCTTTAAAAAAGGAAATTACAATGAATCAAAAAGATATCCTTCAACATATAAAAGATTCTGGAATTGTAGGTTTGGGTGGAGCAACCTTTCCATCGCATGTTAAGTTGGATCTTAAAAATGATAATCATGTCGATTGCTTAATTATAAATGGTGTTGAATGTGAACCTTATTTAACTGCTGACCACAGATTGATGCTTGAAAAAGCAGATGAAATTATTGTTGGTATTCAAATATTGATGCACGCTTTGCATATTCATGAAGCCGTTATTGGTATCGAAAACAATAAAAAAGATGCTGTTGCAGTCCTAAAAAAAGCGGCTAAAGATGATAGTAGAATTAAAGTAGCTGCTCTTAAAGTTAAGTATCCGCAAGGAAGTGAAAAGCAACTGATAAAAGCCATTCTAAAACGCGAAGTACCTAAAGGAGGATTACCAATGGATGTTGGTGTAATTGTACATAATGTAGGAACTATTTTCGCCATTTATCAAGCTGTACAATATGATCAGCCGTTAATTGAGCGTGTTGTAACTGTTACAGGTAAGAAGATAGAAAACGCTTCAAATTTTTGGGTAAAAATTGGAACTCCTATAAAGGATTTGGTTGAAGAAGTTGGAGGCTTACCAGAAGGAACCCGAAAAATAGTAAATGGTGGACCAATGATGGGAAAAGCCATTAAAAATACAGATGTTCCAGTTACCAAAGGAACCTCTGGAATATTGGTAATAGATGAAGAAGAAGCCAGCAGACAAGAAGCAAAAAATTGCATTCGTTGTGGACAATGTGTGTTTGTATGTCCAATGGGATTAGAACCTCATCTGCTCATGAATTTATCTGAAAAAGGGTTATATGAGCGTGCTGCATCAGAAGATGTGATGACTTGTATAGAATGTGGCTCATGCAGTTATGTTTGTCCTTCTCATCGACCTTTGTTAGACTACATCAGATTTGGAAAAAGTATTGTTAAAAAATTAAACACTGCAAAGAATTGATATGGCAGATCCTATTATAATTTCAGCGTCACCACACGTACATTCAGCCAGAACATCAAAAAAAATGATGTACGATGTGCTTTACGCTTTAATTCCAGCCTTTTTGGTATCCATTTATGTTTTTGGAATAAGCGCTTTAATACTCACATCAGTTGCTGTAATTTCATGTATACTATTTGAATATCTCATTCAGAAATATCTTTTAAAAACAGAAATTACCATAACTGATGGTTCTGCACTTATTACAGGAATACTCTTGGCTTTCAACTTACCATCTGGATTACCTATCTGGATGATTATTGTAGGTAGTTTAATTGCAATTGGTGTTGCAAAACTATCCTTTGGTGGATTGGGTTACAACATATTTAATCCAGCTTTGGTTGGTCGTGTATTTCTGCTGGTATCCTTTCCCATACAAATGACCTCATGGCCAACTGGAATAGAGAATAATACAACTATTGTTGATGTTGTTACAGGAGCAACTCCTTTAGGAATTATTAAAGAAGGCCTAATGTATGGAGAAACCATGACAGAATTAAGCACTAAAATTCCATCTACAATGGAATTACTTCTTGGAATTACAGGAGGTTCAATTGGTGAAATGTCGGCATTGGCATTATTGTTAGGAGGTATCTTTTTAATAGTTAGAAAAGTAATCACTTGGCACATTCCAGTTACTATGTTAGTTACAATGGCTGTTATGACTGGAATTTTCTGGTTAGTAAATCCAGAACAATATGCAGATCCATTATTTCATTTATTAGCAGGTGGAGCTATTTTAGGAGCCTTTTTTATGGCCACCGATTTAGTCACGAGTCCCATGACCAAAAAAGGGATGGTAATTTTTGCCATAGGTATCGGTATCATTACAGTGGTTATCCGCTTATTCGGTGCCTATCCAGAAGGTGTTTCATTTGCTATCTTAATTATGAATGCCTTTGTACCACTAATTAATACCTATTTTAAACCGAGACGATTTGGTAACAACATAAAATCTAAAATCGTGTAATTATGAGCAAGAAAGAATCAACTTTTTTAAACATGACCATCACCTTGTTTTTAATTACAATGGTTGCTGGTGTATCTCTTGGTTATATAAATGATATTACCAAAGGTCCAAAAGCAAAAGCAAAATTAGAGCGTAAGGTTAATGCCTTAAAGCAGGTTTTACCCGAATTTAATAACAATCCTGTTGAAGAAGTTTTGATGCTTAAATCTGAAAAAGTAAAAGATAGCATTGAAGTATATGCAGGAACATTTGATGATAAACCTATTGGAACTGCAATAATCGGTTCGTCTGAAAAAGGTTATAGCGGATTAGTGAAAATCATGGTTGGGTTTAATCCAGATGAAAGTATAAAGAACATTGTAGTACTAGAACAGAAGGAAACTCCTGGTTTGGGAACGAAAATGAAAGGCGATAAATTTTTGAGACAGTTTAGAGGTAAGAAACCTTCAGAATTTAATGTTATGCCTACAAAAGATGGTGGTGATGTAGATGCATTAACAGGAGCAACCATTACCACTCGCGCATTCGGAGAAGCTGTTCAATTAGCTCACGAAGTATTTGTAGAAACTAACCAATCTAAAAATTAGGTATCATGGCAGAAGTAACTCAAAAAGAAAACTTTTTAAAAGGAATTATCAAGGATAATCCGGTTTTCGTTATGTTATTAGGTATGTGCCCAGCTTTGGGTGTAACCTCATCGGCTTTTAATGGTTTGGGAATGGGAATGGCAACCCTTTTTGTACTACTAATGTCGAACATTGTGGTATCCATAATCAAGAAACAAATACCAAGTAAAGTTAGAATTCCAGCTTTCATCATTGTTATAGCTTCATTCGTAACGATTGTTGAAATGGTTTTAGAAGCGTTTATACCTTTTTTATACGAGCAATTAGGAATATTCATTCCGTTAATTGTGGTAAACTGTTTGATTTTAGGACGTGCTGAAGCTTTTGCTTCTAAAAATAATTTATTCTCTTCTATTGTTGATGCTTTAGGAATGGGAATTGGATTTACAATTGCTTTAACTGCATTAGGAGCTGTAAGAGAAATATTGGGTAGCGGAAGCATTTTCGATTTCAGTTTTGTATCAGAAGATGCAAGCACATTCATATTATTCATATTACCTCCAGGAGCTTTTATAGCCTTGGCTTATTTATCTGTATTGTTTAACAAAGTATCTAAAACAAGTTAAAAATGGATTATATCATCATACTTATAGCAGCCGTTTTTGTAAACAATATTGTACTGTCGCAGTTTTTAGGAATTTGTCCGTTTTTAGGTGTTTCTAATAAAGTATCGACTTCTGTTGGTATGTCTGGAGCTGTGTTGTTTGTAATGACTATTGCAACACTTGCAACGTACTTACTACACGAATTTGTGTTAATTCCATCTGGATTAGATTATTTAAGAACTATCACTTTTATTTTGGTAATTGCATCTTTGGTGCAAATGGTTGAAATTATTCTTAAAAAAGTAAGTCCACCACTCTATCAGGCATTAGGTGTGTTCTTGCCTTTAATTACTACTAACTGTGCAGTTTTAGGTATCGCTATTTTAGCATTAGGCTTGGACCAAGCAAGTCTTTTAAAAGCGGTATTCTTTGCCATAGCCAACTCGATTGGTTTTGCATTAGCATTAATTGTGTTTGCAAGCATTAGAGAGCAATTAGAATTAGCCGAGTTACCAAAAGGTATGAAAGGTGTACCAATTAATTTATTGGTTGCAGGATTATTGTCTTTGGCATTTTTAGGGTTTACAGGTTTAGTTTAAACCTATAATGTATTGCCTCCGAAACTTCGGGGTTAAGGCATAATGTGGGTTTAACGAACTTTTCTACTAAATTTCATTATTTCATTACGTAAATTGTAACACTACAGTTAGCACTAAATACTTAAGTCATAAAAAAATTAGTATCCTCTTAATTGTATTGCTATTTACTTTATTGACAATAGTTCAAAATAATAAACTAAAAAAAACTAGAAAAAATAGGAAAAGATCTTTATGAAGTGACTCTTTACTATGAAAGTGGAAAATTAATGCAGCATGGCTTCTTTTCTAAAGACTTTAAACTACATGCCCAAAAGGATAGGTATAATGAAGATAGTACAAGAAGTTAAATCTGCTTCTATAATAATACTGTTAAACAGTTACCTTGCTATATTGAATAGAGCTAATAGAAAACGAGTGACTCACAAAAATAATTAAGGTTGAAGAATTGGACTCTTTAAATTAATCAGATTTTTTGGGTAAAGTATCTATTACTAACGGTGCACTCCAACCATCATATTCTGAATACAGTAAATTTGCAAAATTTGTAAGTGATTTTGTCAATTTTAAAATTGATGTTGGGTTCACACTATCTTTTCTTGAAACTTGCAGTTCGTAAGGGTAACGTCTTTTCTTTTTATAATTTAAAGAATCAATAGTAAAATCTAATGTTCTTATTTTATCAATAAATTTTTGTCTTTTCTTATCTCTCAAAAAGTAAAACCAATGAGTAATTTTTCTAGGTTGCGTTAGCTTATCACCATTATATACCAATCCGGTTAAAAGCTCATGGTTCATTAAAAATTCTTGAGAATCATCTGAAGGATATAGACTTTCATGATAATATTTCCATTTTTTATCACCTTCTATTTCTAGATAAGTTTTAGAATCATTAAAATTTTTATTAATCTGCGTAAGAATCGTTTTTCGAAGGTCGGTAGTGTCTTTAACATAAAATATATCGAATCCCGAACATTGATAGGTAAGTATACCCACTAATCTGTTTTTAGTTAATCTATCAACTATAGTAGCAATAGAATCAGAAAATGTATACATTTTTTCTAGCCCTTTTTCTGAAGGATACCCATTTTTAAGACATTTGGTTGTGTGCTTTCCAACAATTAATAAATTCTTGTAATTAGGTCTTGCATATTCATACTTCATATTAACGCTGATCGCAATTGGCCCTTTGTCTTTTTCAACAATGTAACTTTCCCATTCGTCTTCTTGGGAGTTAATTTGACTATTGAAAAATATAAGAATAATTAGAAATAAGCCTTTTTTCATAGAAAATAAATATCAAAAATTATGCCTTATTTTTTCTCTTTGATTAAATACATATATACCGGAAAATGGTCGCTGTAACCACCTGTAAATGAGCCGTTACTATAACTTCTAAAAGGATACCCTTTATACCTTCCTTTTTTAGTAGTTAAAAATCGTGGGTTGAAAATATTTACTTTAAACATTTTATAAGTATCATATTCTTTCTTATCCGTCAAGAAAGGAGAAGAAATCAAGATTTGATCAAATAAATTTATATTATCTCTATAGCCTAGGGTATTAAACCCTCGTTTGAACATATTTTCCATCGGATTGTATATGTCGCCATCATTAACTTCTTTTTTCTTTCCTTTAGCCTTTAATACTTTTTTTATGCTACTATTATGAGGGTCGTCATTTAAATCTCCCATAATAATGATCTTTGGATTTTGTTCTTCCTTTTTGATATCAGCAATTATTTGTGTGGTTAACCATGCTGCTTTTTCTCTTTTAGGTCTGCTTTTAGCTTCTCCACCACTTCTTGAAGGCCAGTGATTTACAATAATATGTATCAATTCACCATCTAAAACTCCTGAGACTAATAACTGATCACGGGTATAATTTCGCCTCCCTTTATCATCCCACATTCGTAACTCGTAGTTTTTTTCATGTATTGGTTTAAAATAACGTTTTTGATATAATAAGGCAACATCAATTCCTCTTCTATCGGGAGAATCAAAATGTATGATGCTATAACGTTTATCTTTTAATGCATCAGTTGCAACTAAATCTTCTATTACTTTTCTATTTTCAACTTCGGCTAATCCAATAATTGCAGGGCTGGTATTGGCTTTTTCTAATCCTATCTTAGAAATAACCATTGCCATATTATTCATTTTATCGGTATAAACTTTTGATCGATCTCCTTTAAGTTCCATCATAGGGCTTGCCTCATCATTTTTGTCGGGATCATTTATAGTATCGAATAAATTCTCAACATTATAAAATGCGATGGTTCTAATGTTGTATTGTTTTTCTTGACTGTATCCATTTAAGTTTCCTATAAATAGGATAAAGACAAGGAGATAAATAGTGTTTTTCATATGATGCATATAATTTACTTTCAAAAGTATAAACAATATCCGAGCCGAAATAATATTTTACTAATAATTACTCTAAAAGTATCAGTAAAATACGTTATTTTTGTTTAGCAAAGAACAAACTGTTATTTTGCTCAAATAATTTTGTAAACTACATATGAAAAAAACTATTTTTTTACTGTTGTTTAGTGTGTTTTTATCTTCAATAATATATGCCCAATCGGGTATTGTTAAGGGAATAATTTTAGACTCAGAGACTCAAAACCCACTAGTCAACGTAACTGTAACTGTAACTGGTACAGCCATTACTCAGGAAACTGATGCTAATGGTAATTTTATTTTAAATAATGTACCTGATGGAAATCAATTAGTTCAAATCTCTTTTAAAGGCTATGAATCACAAAGCTTTCCGATAAGCATAAGTGATGATACTCAAGAAATAGATTTAGGAACAATTCTTTTATTTGTTGATCTTGTCTTACAAGATAACGGCGGGTTAATATCCTTATCCGAAGACGAGTTAAATGATGATAGTGGTGGAGCTGATAATATATCAGGTTTGCTTTCATCTTCAAGAGATGTTTTCTCAAGAACTGCAGCCTTTGAATTTAGCTCTTCATTCTTTAGAGTAAGAGGATTAGATTCTGATAATGCTAAGGTTTTAATAAACGGAGTTGAAATGAACAAAGTTTATAACGGAAGACCACAATGGAGTAATTGGGGTGGCTTAAATGACGTATTGAGAAATCAAGAATTAACTACCGGTTTGGCTCCGTCAAGTTATACTTTTGGAGGAGTGTTGGGTTCTACCAATATCAATACAAGAGCATCCGAAGCAAGAGCGGGTAGTCGTATCACATATTCATCCTCAAACAGAAGTTATGCAAATCGTGTAATGGCTAGTCATGCTTCAGGAATGACTAAAAGTGGTTGGGCATATACTTTTTCAGCAGGAAGACGTTGGGGAGAAGAAGGGTATCTTGATGCAACTTCATATAATGCAAACTCTTTCTTTGTTGCTATTGAAAAGAAATTAAATGACAATCATAGCCTTAATTTTACAGGAATCTATGCTTCTAATCGTAGAGGGAAATCATCTCCGAACACACAAGAAGTATTCGATTTAAAAGACAGAAAGTATAATGAATATTGGGGGTATCAAAATGGTGAAAAACGCAACTCTCGTATAAAGGAGATTGAAGAACCAATTTTAATGTTAAATCATTATTGGAGTATTGGCGATAAAACAACATTAAACACAAATGTAGCATATCAATTTGGTAAATTAGGAAACAGTCGTTTAGACTATAATGGAAATAGTATGCAGGGAGATGATGATTTTGCTGGTGGTGGCGCAAATCCAAGCCCAGCTTATTATCAATTATTACCTAGTTATTTATTGAGAAATTTTCCAGAAAACCCTGAATTTGCTTTCGGAGCTCAACAAAAATTTATTAATGATGGTCAAATAGATTGGAATGCGTTATATGAAACTAATATAGCAAATGCTAATGAAGGGAAGTATGCTTCTTACATTTTGTATGAAGATAGAGTTGATGATACGCAGCTTACTCTTAATACTATTTTAAATACAGAGATAAATGACAATATTACCATAAATGCAGCTGTTAATTATCAAAAATTAGAATCTGAAAATTTCGCAGAAGTGTTAGATTTACTTGGCGGAACAGGTTATTTAAATGTTGATGGTTTTGACGGTGTTCAATTCGATTTGCAAAACCCGAATCAAATTGCAGGAGTAGGAGACAGATTTAGATATAATTATAATTTATATGCAGACATACTGAATGGTTTTGTACAAGCACAGTTTAAATATAATAAAATTGATTTTTATATAGCAGGTAGTGTTACGAATACTGACTATCAAAGAGAAGGGTTATATCAAAGCGAAACATTTGAAAATAATTCATTTGGCAACGGAGAAAAGTTATCTTTTACAGGGTTTGGCTCAAAAGGAGGGTTTACTTATAAAATTACAGGAAAGCATTTAATAGATGTGAATGCAAGTTATGCACAAAGAGCGCCATCGTTGCGAAATACATATTCTAATTCAAGATCTAACCATAATGTTGTACCAGATATAATTGAAGAAAAAATAACATCTTTTGATGCAAATTATATTTTTAGATCACCTATAGTAAAAGCAAAATTATCAGGATTTTATACAAAAAGTGAGGATGCAAATGAAATTTCATTTTTCTTCGCTGATGGTATACAAAATGTAATTGCTACTAATGCAGTAGATTCTAGTACTGATGAAAGTTCTAATTTTATTCAAGAAATTTTACAAGGTATTGATAAAAGGCATGTGGGTGCAGAACTAGGTATCGAAGCACAAGTTACACCAACTATCAAGTTAAAAGCAGCAGGATCTTACGGACAATATACCTATGATAATGATCCTAATTTATATTTATCTGCAGATAATTTTGATAATTTCCTTGTTGGAAAATCTAGTTTAAAAGACTACAGAATTGCTGGAGGTCCACAAAAAGCATATTCATTCGGATTTGAATACAGAGACCCTAATTATTGGTGGTTTGGAGCTACAGCCAACTTTTTTGACGACACCTATATAGATGTTAGCCCTTTAACAAGAAGCTCTAATTTTTATACAGATACGGATGGTTTACCTTTTAATGATTACGACGAAGTATTGGCTAGAGAGTTATTAGAACAAGAAAAATTTGATAACTATTTGGTTGTTAATCTTACCGGAGGAAAATCTTGGAAGATAGACGATTATTATGTTGGTTTCTTCGCTAGTATAGGAAATGTTTTTGACGAAAAGTATAGAACAGGAGGATTCGAACAAGGTAGAAACGCTAACTTTAGACAGCTAAGAGATGATAAGGCCTTAGAGACACCAGTTTTTGGCCCTAAATATTGGTATGGTAGAGGAGCAAATTATTTTGTAAATATTTACTTTAGATTTTAACAACAACACAACAATTTTAAAAATATAATAATGATGAAAACGAATAAAATTTTAACTTTTTTAAGTGTTCTTACACTTACTTTATTTATTGCTTCTTGCGTAGAAGATGAAGATTATGAGATTCCTACTCTTACAATAGAGGAACCTGATTTGGATGATTTTGGTCAAAAAACCACTTTTAACTCTGTTGTATCCAGATATCTTGATGCTGTTTCAAATGGTGATGATGTTGGGGTTTATGATGAGAATGATACAGCTCAATATATTGAGGGTTATGTTGTGTCTAGTGATCGAGCTGGTAACTTTTTTGAAGAAATTATCATACAAAATTCACCTGATGAAAAGGATGCTGGTTCAGACCCAAGACGTGGATTGAATGTACAAATAAATGCAAGAAGTTTATCTGACACCTATGAAGTAGGAAGAAAAGTATATATTAAACTAAATGGTTTGGCAATTGGTTTAGAGCATGGTGTATATACGTTAGGTGGAGCAAATGGAAATAGTTTAGAACAACTTCAAGAATTCGAATTTCAAAACTTTATTCGAAGAAGTGCTGAAGTGGCAACACTTACACCAAAAGTAAGTACAATAGGTGATTTAACCGATCAAGATGAAAACACATTGATACAGTTAGATAATATGCAAGTGCATAGAAATAGTGTTGCGTTAACATATGCTGGAGAAGCAAGTGATTCTTTTGATGGTTTTAGAACCTTAGAGAGTTGTGATGATGGTGGCTCAATTTCATTACAGACGAGTACTTTTGCAGATTTTAAATCGTTACCACTTCCTCAACTTAAAGGTTCTATAAAAGGGATCTTTAGCAGAGATTTTGGTGATGATTTCAATGTATTTGTTATCAACAGTACATCAGACGTAAACTTTGATAATACAGAACGTTGTGATCCGAATATTTTAGAATGTGACGGAACAACTTCTTCTGCCGTTACTATTTTTAATGAAGATTTTCAAAACATAACTAACGAAAGCCAATTAGATCCTTTAGGGTGGACGAATGTAAATGTTTCTGGAGGTAGTGAACGTTATGAAGATAGTTCATTTTCTGGAGATACGTATATGAAAATTTCAGCTTTTGGTACCGGAGAAAACCCACTTGAAGCTTGGTTAGTGACACCTGCTATTAACCTTGACGGAACTACGCAAGAAGAATTAAGTTTTGAAATTTCTGCTAATTTTGAAACCGGACAAATACTTACTGCTTTTATAACTGAGAATTATACAGGCGACCCAACTACTACTGAATGGATTCAGCTAGATGCTAATATTCCAATTGGAGATGGTGGTTTTGGTGATTTTGTAAGCTCAGCAATTAATATCTCTTGTTTGAGTGGAGATGTGCATGTAGCATTCCATTACTTGGGTGCTGACGGTGGAGCAGAAACAAGATACCATATTGATGATATTAAAGTTACTGGTAGTAACTAATTAATAACATAGTTTTACTAAAAACCTGCTAGGTAATCTTAGCAGGTTTTTTTGTTCTATAAAAAAACATTTAACATTAGACCTGACAGGTTAGATACTGAAACAAGTTTATCACAAGAAACCTGTCAGGTCTATTTTTATTTTTTTGGCATCATCTTTGTAATTCATTCAGTATTAATTATAAATTTTAAAAATGAATAAAGGAACAGTAAAGTTCTTCAATGACGCCAAAGGATTTGGTTTCATCACCGAAGAAGGTTCAAACAAAGAACATTTTGTACACGTCTCTGGATTAATTGACGAAATTCGTGAAAACGATCAAGTTGAATTTGATTTAGAAGAAGGTAAAAAAGGATTAAACGCAGTAAATGTAAGAGTGATTTAATATATACTAGTTAATTTCTTAATAAAAAGCCTATCACTGATATTTCAGTTGATAGGCTTTTTTATATCTTGACCTGAACGCTTATTATAACTGTTTTAATAATTCTTCAACAGCTTTTTTTAATTGAGAATCTTTCCCTTTTGCTTTTTCATCAGGATAATTTTCAACAATAATATCTGGTACAGCAGGTGTAAAGTCCATATTTTTTTCTGAAGATTTTACAAACCATCCTCTAAATGGCACTCTTATATAAGAACCATCAATTAAGGTCTGTCCGCCTGTTGAAATTACAGCACCAAAAGTTGGAGTTCCTACGAGTTTGCCTAGGCCTAACTCTTTATATGCATGCGAAAATATTTCGGCATTAGAATAACTATTTTGATTACATAAAGCAATAGAAGGTTTCGTCCAAGATGCTAGTGGTAAGCGTTCACTAAAAGGATAATAGTTTCTAAATTTTTTATGTTCCGTGTTCAAGTCTTTTGCCGCTCCTCTTGGTATAGTATAGGCATGCTGTTTTACGTTAAGCACGGCCATTAAATAATCGGTGGTCCAACCTCCACCATTATAACGCACATCAATTACAATACCTTCTTTACCTAAACCTGCTGCCGTAAGCTCACGTTCAAAACGTTCAAAGCTCGTCCAATTCATCCCTTGAATATGAATATAACCTAAACGTCCTTTTGAGTATTCATTGGTTAGTTTTTTACGCTCCTTAACCCATGCCTTATAATTATCGACTCTTGCACTTATTTTAGGCCTAATAATTACTTCTTTTTCTTTACCATTGGTAATTATGCCCAAAATTATTTTTTCTTTGGTAGTAGCAGCTAAATGTTTATATATATTTTCTGTTGCCGAAACACTTTCACCGTTCACCGATGCTATGATATCGTTTACATTTAATTTACTTACTTCTCTATCTGCGGCTGAATTTGGAACAATATAAGATACTCTTAAATCTCCTTTTGAAGTTGGTTTTAACTCAACACCTAACAATCCGGTACTTTCCTTTTGAACAGATTTTCGTTCTTCACCGCGATACATCCCCATATGACTCGCATTTATTTGGCCCAACATTTTATTGAAAATAAATTTAAAATCAGTTCTTGTTGAAGCTTTAATAGCTAATGGTTTATATATTTTCTTTAATTCGTTCCAATTTTGACCATGGTGTTTAGGATCATAAAATCTGTCATTAATAACTTTCCAGGCTTCATCAAATATTTGATTTGACTCTGCCGTATAATCAATATCCATTTTAGCTTTAAAAGGCAAGCTTTCTTTTTTAGCACCTTCTAACTTAATGCGAGATACCTTCCCTTTACTCAAGTAATATAAATTTTTTCCTTTATCAGATAAGGATATACTTCTTGGACGCGCATTTTTCTGAGTGAGCTCTTTTTTATCTTTTCCTTCCCAACTAATTTGATAAAGATCTGAATCTATAGTAGCATTACTCCTAGAACCATTACCTGTTGTATAATAAAAAGTCTTTCCATCTTTAGATATTGCTCTTAAAAATTCACCCCCAGTGAACGAAGTAACTTGTTGTTGGCGTTCATGAATATTTTCAAAATCAATTAAAACATCTACTTCTTTTTCCTCAACTTTACCTTTCTTTTCATCAACTTTATCTTCTTTTTTTGGTTTTTTCTCATCAACTGTTTCATCCCAATCTTCTTGGGTTTTTTCCCAATCTTTTTTTCGTAACCAAACAAACCAAATATCAAAATCGTTATTATTTCTGTTTGATGAAAATGCAATTTTAGAACCATCTTTACTCCAAATAGCGTTAGTATCAGACTTAGGGTGCATCGAAATATTTACAGGTTTTTTACTGTTGTCAGCTTTATGAATATAAATTTCATTATTAAAATTTAAGTCTCTTAGATTATACGTTAACCATTTTGAATCTGGAGACCAAGCTATGCTCTTTGCAGTATCCCAACCATCTAATAATACTTTTTCATTACTAACTTTCCCATCAGATGCAATGGCTGCAACTATTAGTTTCCCATAGCCTCGATTAAAGGCAATTTGCTTTTTATCTGGAGATAATACAAGATCATTGTCTCCTTCTTTATGAGTAGTTACTTGGGTAATTTTATGTTTTAATGTTGTAAATAAGCTTTTGTTATTTCCATCACTAGAACTAACGGTATACATGTTATTAACACCATTTCGATCTGAAATAAATACTAATGTGTTCTGATTTAACCAAGCAACATTACTATCCTTATAAGGCGATTTAGACACATTTACTGTTCTACTTTTTTTCGTGTCGTTTTCTGTAATAAAAATTTCACCTCTTATCACCAAGGCACTGTATTTTCCATCAGGAGAAACGGTAATTTCTGTGGCATCACTAGTAAAAGTTTTTCTAACAATTGGGTCAAATCTATAATCACTATTTATTGTAATTGATACAGGAGTTGAAATCTTTGTTTTTGCATCTAAGAGCCAAAGTTTATCACCAGACACCATTACAATATCATTACCGTTCTTACTTAGGTCAAAAGAAAATAATCCCATATCCTTTAATGCCGATATTTGAGAAATATCTCCATTTTTATTTCCATTTTCATCAATAGTTAATTTATGAACGTTGTACTTACCACTTCGTGCTGATTGGAAATAAATTGTAGTATCATTAGCCCATTGAGGCTTTAGATCTTGGCCATTAAATGTTGTTAGTTGGTTATATTTATCCTTTTTAATGTCATATAACCAAAGGTCTCTATTTGCCGGGCCGTTATAAGCTTCCCGTTCAATTCTACACGAACCTCGCGTAAAAGCAATAAAATTTTTATTTGGAGAAAGTGTGGCATCAAACCCAACCGCATTTAGCCGTCTGAACGGTGTCCCTCCTTTTGCATTTACCGATTGGATCTCAGGCTCACGCTCTAATTGAACAAAATTTCTGACAGTTGTAAATATTATTTCATTATTCGCAGTAAAATCGGTTATCTGATCATTTGAGGAATGATATGTAATTCTTAAAGGAATACCACCTGAGGATGGGATAGTAAACACGTCATTATTCCCGTAGCGATCTGTTTGGAAAGCAATAGTTTTTCCATCGGCACTCCACACAGGATTGGTATCATAGGCTTCATGGATAGTAAGCCGTTTTAAATTGTTACCGGCACTTGAAACTGTCCAGATATCACCTTGATAATTAAAAGCGATTGTTTTTCCATCAGGACTTAATGCAGGGCTGTTAATTAATGGATTTTTTTGAGAATGTAAACTTGTGTTAACTGCGAAAATACACACAAGAAAAAGAAGAATATTTTTCATAAAAATATATAAATTAATATACTTTCAAATGTACAATATTGAATATGTATTTTTTAAAAAAATTAATAATATTTTATAGATTACTTTTATTTAGTTAACAATGAGATATACACCGGAAAATGATCACTAAACCCTCCTTGGTGCCATTTACCAATATACGTTCTAAAGGGGCTTCCTTTTCTTTTACCTTTCCATTCTTTTAAAAAATGCTCGTCAAAAATTTCTGCTCGCTTAAAAAGATGCTGAGCATTTTGTTCTACAATGAAATTTCTACTCAATATAATTTGATCAAATAAATACCAATCGTCATTATATTTTAAGGACCCACGACCTTTATCAAGAATAGATTCAAATGGATTATAAAACTCATCTGTAACCAAATGTTGTTTTATACTGGTACTTGTAGGGTCATCATTAAAATCGCCCATAATAATAATTTTCGGGTCATCTATTTCCTGATTTATTTGAGCAATTATTTCTTGATTCAATACGGCTGCTTTAACGCGCTTGTTTTCGGTTTCATTTGCCCCTTTTCTTCTTGATGGCCAGTGATTCACTATAAAGTGTGTCAATTCTCCTTTTAAGTTGCCCTTAACTAAAAGTACATCTCGCGTATAATCTCTCTCACCTGCTTCTTGATGCAAGTATAGTGTTTTTGACTCAGCAGCAATAAATTCAAAATATTTTTTCTGATATAATAGAGCAACTTCTATTCCGCGTTCATCAGATGAATCAAAATGAACAATTCCATAATTATATTTTTGAAGCGCTTCGGTATTAATCAAATCTGTTAGCACCCGCAAGTTTTCGACCTCGGCTAACCCAATAATTACCGGTGCTGTTGGGCTAGAATCAGTTCCTATTTGGGATATAACCGAACTTAATTTTTTTAATTTTCTATGATATCGTTTGGCGTTCCACTTTTTTCTCCCATTTGGTGTAAAATCATCATCTAAGGTATCCGGATTGTTGTAAATGTCAAATAAATTCTCAAGATTATAAAATGCTATGGTATAATTATAATTTGGATTAGATGCGTCGTTCAATATAAATTATTTTGAGACCTCGAAAGTACGAAATTCATGATAAAATGAATATTTGAACGATATTTTATGAAAATATGAACTAAGAACACTTACCAAAAACATACTACTTGGTATTAAAAAGACATGTATAGATTGTAATGTGCTGATTATTAAAAATATACGTATTGTTCGAAACTAAGTAGAATACTATATAGTATGTATAGCTGTATGTATCAATAAAAGTATAGAAAGTCTACGAATAGTAGAAATAAGCAAAAATGTAATTGTTACCTTTGCACTATGATTGAAAAAAAGAACTTAGATTTTGAAAAAACTGTTTTAATTGGCGTCATCAATCAAGAACAAAATGAAGAGAAATCTAAAGAATATTTAGATGAGCTAGAATTTCTTACTTATACGGCGGGTGGAGAAGTTATAAAACGGTTTACTCAAAAAGTTGATACTCCCAATCCCAAAACTTTTATTGGTACAGGTAAAATAGAAGAGGTACGTCAATTTATTGACGCGAACGATATTGGTTCTGTTATTTTTGATGATGAATTAACACCTGGCCAACAAAAAAATATAGAACGTATCTTAGAATGTAAAATTTTAGATAGAACAACTTTAATTCTAGATATTTTCGCACAACGAGCACAGACAAGTTATGCCAGAACTCAAGTTGAATTAGCACAGTATCAATATTTATTACCTCGGTTAACCGGATTGTGGACACACCTTGAAAGACAACGTGGTGGTATTGGTATGCGTGGTCCTGGTGAAACAGAGATCGAAACAGATAGACGTATTGTACGAGATAAAATTGCCTTATTAAAAAAGAAGATCAAGACGATTGATAAACAAATGGCTGTACAAAGAGGAAATAGAGGAAAAATGGTGAGGGTTGCTATTATAGGTTATACAAATGTTGGAAAATCTACACTAATGAATGTGGTTAGTAAAAGCAAGGTTTTTGCTGAGAACAAACTTTTTGCAACGCTAGACACCACTGTTAGAAAAGTGGTTATTAAAAATATTCCTTTTTTATTATCTGATACTGTTGGTTTTATTAGAAAATTACCGACTCAGTTAGTCGAATCGTTTAAATCAACATTAGATGAGGTGAGAGAAGCCGATTTACTATTACATGTGGTTGATATTTCTCATCCTAATTTTGAAGAACATATTGATTCTGTAAATAAAATTTTAGACGAAATAAAAAGTGCAGATAAACCTACGTTAATGGTTTTTAATAAAATTGATAAATATACTTTTGAAACTATTGATGAAGATGATTTAATTACTGAAAGAACAAAAGTTCACTATACTTTAGAAGACTGGAAAAAAACTTGGATGGCTAAATTAGATGATAATTGTTTGTTTATCTCTGCTTTGAATAAGCAAAATTTAGATGCCTTTAAAGATAAAGTTTTTGAAGCCGTTAAAAAAATTCATATCTCTAGATTTCCGTATAACGACTTCTTATATCAAGAATATGAATAATCAAGAGGAAGTCTAAAAAGTAACCTTGACTGAGCGCGAAAGCCTTAAACGGTCATAAAGTAGCCTCATTTTTTACCTTTTAGAAGTAGCTATTACCTTAGCTAACACTATCATGTATCATGGTTGGATTACCATTATTCCAAGCTGTTAGAATATCAGTTGCTACGCTGGCACCACTACCACAAGCAATTGAAAATTGACTACGCCATCCGGCTAATACGCCAATAACATAAATACCTTCTGCAACCTTATGGTTTTTATTTTTTAACTGAATACGTTCTTTTGCAGGAGGTAATTTTTGATGCGGTTCAACATATTGATGTAAGCCCTCTATATTAAATAAATTTGAAGGACCAACAGCTACAACAATTGTTTTAGCTTGATAGCTCGCTTTATTCGTTATAACCGTAAAGTTTCCAGCTTCACCGTCTATTTTAATTACTTTTTCTTTTTCTATTTGAACGACATGAGGATACGTATCCGCTAATTGTTTTTTACCATCTTCTAAAATTTCTTTTCCTGTAGTTCCGGGTTTTAACCCTAAGACGTTGTTAAATAAACCACTTGCAAGCGCAGATGCTTTTTGATGCATAATAATACCAACCGTTTTGTCAGCTGCGAAAGGTTTGTTTTTGGCAGAACCTAATACCAAAGCACAAGACATTCCAGCCGCTCCTCCGCCAATAATCAAGACATTAAATGTGTTCATAGTTATTGAATTTAAAATACAAAAATAGTTTTTACATTGATAGCATATGCAATCTCTGTTACATTAATGAAGCAACCCTTGAATATTGGCAGCAAATAACTTTACAGCAATAGCTAATAAAATCACACCAAATATTTTACGAACAACGCCAATACCGCCCTTTCCTAATAGATGTTCAATTTTTTTAGAAGATTTTAATACGATATATACAAATATCATGTTAATTATAATTGCTATAATGATATTAACAATTTGATATTCGGCACGTAACGAAAGTATAGTAGTCATCGTTCCCGCACCAGCAATTAACGGAAATGCCAATGGTACAACACTTGCAGTCTCAGGCGCATCATCTTTATATAATTGTATACCTAAAATCATTTCTAATGCTAAAAATAAGATTACAAAAGCACCTGCCACGGCAAAAGAGTTGACATCAATTCCAATTAATTTTAATATTTCTTCACCTACAAATAAAAAGGCAATCATAATAATGATGGCAACTATTGATGCTTTTTCAGATTGTATATGACCAACTTTTCTACGTAATTCGATGATTATAGGAATGCTTCCAACAATATCAATTACTGCAAATAATACCATAGTAGCGGTAAGAATTTCTTTAAAATTTAGTTCCATTTTTATAGCTGTTAAATTTCCGGCAAACCTACATAAATAAAAAATATTTATCATGTGAATTTGATATAAAAATACACATAATTTATTTTCATAAAATAAGCCTATTTTTGTACCAATATTTTAACTAGATCAGCACATGTTCCAATTAGGAAAAACCATTGTCTCAGAAGAAATTATCGAAAATGATTTTATGTGTAATTTGTCTGCATGTAAAGGTGCCTGTTGTGTTGATGGAGAGGCCGGTGCACCGTTGGAAGAGGATGAATTAAAAATATTACTGGATATCTACCCTAAAGTAAAACCTTTTTTAACGAAAGAAGGTATTGAAGCCATTGAAAATCAAGGACTATTTATAACACACGATGGTGATTATGAAACGCCGTTGATCCCTAAGGATGATAGCTGTGCTTATATTTGTTATGATGAGAAAGGAGTTGCCCTATGCGGAATAGAAGAAGCCTACAATCAAGGAGAAATAGACTGGAAAAAACCAGTATCCTGTCATTTATATCCAATTCGAGTTCAAGATTATAGTGAATTTGCTGCTGTAAATTATCATAAATGGCAAATTTGTGATGATGCCTGTACCTTAGGTAAAGAACTACAAATACCCATTTACAAATTTGTAAAAGAAGCATTGATAAGAAAATTTGGAGAAGATTGGTATGCAGAATTAGAGAAAGTGGCAGAAGGAATGCGTAGGTAAACAGATGATTTATTTTTGGTTAAGACTTTTGTTGCTTTTTTTACGAAAGTATATAAATAAAATAGGGCCTATTACTAGAAATATTAACCCCCATTTCCAAATAGAAAATTTAGATTTAAAGTTCAAGTTTACATCTTTTCCATGTTGAATAAAAGTTGCCCAATAGTAAGGGTGCTTTAATTCGCTATCTAAAGTTGTGTTTAGGTAGTTCAATTTTGCTTCGCGTAAGGCATCAGAGCTTAACTGACCATTATTTAAATTTTTGTAAAAATTAATAATAATATCTTTTGATGTTTGATCTGGAACACTCCATAAACTTGACACTGTAGTTGGTACTCCAGCGTATATAAAAGCTCTATTTAACGAAACGATCCCTTCTCCAGATTTTATATTACCTACACCTGTATTGCATGCACTTAAAACCGCTAATTTTGCGTTTAAATTTAACCCGTACAGTTCAGAAAGAAACAATTTATTATCTTTTATATTATCTGAAAAAGCGAAATAACTTAACTCTGGATTTTTATTATTTAAAAAAGCATGCATTGCTAGATGTAATACATTCCCGTCTTTTGAATTTGAAGTAAAATTTTCTTTAGATGCTTTATTACCACTAAAAACCGTTCCTTTTGTAATTTTTTTTATGAAATTAATTTCATCTATTGCTCCCTGTAAATTATAGTCACCTTTTCTAATAGCGAGTTGAGGCAATGGCTCTTGAAAATTATCATAAGTTGAGGCAAATAATAAAATATTATCTCTTTTTGATGAGTTTTTAGACTTAAGATTGTACTGCATAAAAGGCAATGCAGTAGTATAATTAATTTTTTTATTTTCTATTAGAAATTTGTCATCTTCTATTAATAATTCGAAAGGTAGATAGTGTAGTATTTTATCGGGAACGATTGTTAATTTATCAAAGTTTCTGAACTTATCTAGTAGCAAACTGTTGTATAAATTTTGTCCTTTTTTTCTTAGTTCAACAATAGAGCTATTTAAATTACCTGCATCTTTCGTGAAGTCTAATACTGATTCTTCTAAAGACGAATAATTTGATATCGGAAAAACCTCAATCGTAGATTTTGTGATACCAAAACAAAATAAAGAATTATCTAAAACTTGAAAGTAAATAACTACGTCATTATCATTTAATTGCTTTCTAAAATCAATAAGACTAAACGAATTGTCATCAAAGAATCTATGGGTAGCATATTCATTATTAATTGTATTTAATATACTTTGTAATTCTTCCTCAATTTCTGTTTTTAATGCGCTGTATTTTTCTGGAGCGTAATTATTTTCAAATTCTTTTGTTTGATAGATTAATAACTTTTGTCGTAATAATTTTTCTTTAGATATTAGAGAATCAGGAACCTTAAGAAAATCACTTTTTCTATTTATTAAAAAATTATGCCATAAAAAGCTTGACTTATCATTAATTACAGTGCTCAATAACTCGTTTAAATTACTAATATTGCTTAATCGCAACTCGTCGGTAATTAAAATTCCTTTAATGATTTTATCATAAATAGTTTCTAATTTCAAAGAATAAAAATTCTTAGAATAAGATTCTTTAAACTGTTTTAACCCAATTTTATATAAGTTATTAGAAGCGATTATTACAGAGTCATTTTTATTCTCCAGATCATTTAAAGCATCAGCGATCTCTACGATATATGAAACATCATTTATTTTTTTTGTTGGGCTGTAATTTACTACTGAGGAATCATTTAAAATAGTAAGTTCCTTTTTACTTTTTGAAAAATAGTTTATTGTTAATTGGATATCTTGTATAGCGTTAGGGATTAAATTATTTTTTATGTTAAGTAAAGCTTTGCTTTGATAAGCAAACGCTTTTAATTGACGAGGCAATTTTGGTCTTTCTCTTAGAAAAGAATTTAATGATTTAATCATTTTATCTGCATCATTTAAACCTATATTGGCTCTAATTATATTAAGATTATAATAATCAGCTTGGGTTTTAAATTCTTTTTTAGGAACTATTTGTAAGGCCTTTTTAAAAAACAATAGTGCTTTTTCGTAATCTTTTTTATTGTTAAAATAATGTAATCCAGCATAATTGTAACCAGCAGACGCTTGATATTTAGACTTTAAACTTAATTTTTTACCTACAATGTAATTATCAATTTTTGTTAAGTAAGATGTAATTGCATCTTCATTATTTAAATTTTTATAGACGCGTATGAAGCCTGTTAGATTAGCAAGGATAGTTCCATCAAGTTCAGAAAAGCCATTTTTTACTAATTCTTTTAGCTCTTTTTTTGCTTCGTCAGTTACTAGTGAGGCCTCTGCTTTTTTAAAATAGAACAGCCCTTTTTCATAAAACCCGTAGCGATCGTAGCTTATTGCTAGACCTGTGTAAAGATCCCATAGATCTAATGAGTTAATTTTATCTAGGGACTCATATATTTTAGCAGCATATTCGTATTGCTCAAAACTTTCACCTTCTAATCTTAAATTGAATAAAATAAGTCCTTTACCAGTATTAAGCTTGGCATAAATAGCTGTTGGCCTTTTATAATATTTTTCCCAAGTAGAGATACCTTCATCTACTATTATTAATGCTTTTTGATAGTTACGTGATTTTACAAGATAACTGGTATGAAGAAAATATGAATTTATAAGTTTAACTGTATCTAGTGGGATAGTCCGTTGACTAAATTCTTGAAGCTTTTCGTGAAAGGAATTTATTTTTTCTTTATTTTTTTCGTATTTAAGAACATAATTATAGTATTTAATAATACTGTCAACAACTATATTTTTGTTATTGGTTTGATTAGAAAACAGCTGTAATCTATCATAAATAACGCCTGAGGCTTCAATGTGTTTACCCTCAAGCTTTAATTTACTTATTTCTGGAGTAAGTATTGTATTATCGCTGCTAAGTTGACCATATGAATAATAAAAACTAAATACGATGAAAAATAATACGAACTTTTTGAGTTTAAAAAGAGTATCTTCACTTGATTTTTTTAAGTAACTCATTTGCTTCTTTCGTTTATAGGTGCTCTCAGAAATTACTTTTTTCAAGGTTTTCTTTGCTTCTACGTTATTATTTAATTTTAAATAAGCTAGTGCTAAAAACCAACGTGATTTCTTAGTTAAAGTATCTTTTGTTTGAATCTCTTTAGGCTTTTTATGGATTAAAGATATAATATGTTTTTCTTCCATTTTGTGCTTAACAATTGCGCCTAAAGATTATTGAAGAATTAAATTTTAAAGATAAATGTTAATATTTATTTAATGCAAGATACTAAAGGTAAATGAAATTGCTAAAATTTTATGAAAAATGTTAACATTTATAAATAATAAAAGACTAAGGATAAATTAATCTTTTAAAACAATGAAAAAAATGAATGTAATTCCACTATTTATAAGTTTGTTTATGATGATTTCATGCACCAATCAAGAACAACTTGTACAAACGCAAGTTAAAACCGCTAATACTACTCAAGAAAATGAATACTTATCTGCACAGCAACTTTATTTCTCAAGTACTGTTGAAAAAATTTCTCAATTAATGATAAGAAAAGCTGAACTTGTAGCAGAATTAGAAAGCGGTAATAAAGAAGTAATACAAGAAATAGAAAGCATACAAAAGCAGCTTGAAACATATAATAAAGCACAAGATTATTTCTATGGAATGGTTCGACCTAAAGGTCCCAAAGGCCCTGTTGGTCCAATGCCACCAGTACCTTGCTTGAATGAAAAAGAGAGCTGTATTCCGATAATTACTTTTACAAAAGCTGTTTTAATCGGAGAAAATAAACTTAATATTTTAAAATTGAGCATATTAGATTCTAAAGGTAATGAAGTAGGAAGAGGTATTAAAATAGAAGAAGTAATACCTAACCAAAAAGCAATGATGCTAGAAATTAAAAAATTTGAAGGTCAGGCTACCATGTATTCAACTCTTGTTATTGAAGGTGATATAGAGATTATACTTGAAACACCTGTACGAGGAGGAGAATAAATAGTTTTAAAAGTGTAACTTTAAATCCTCCTTTCATAAAAAAAGGAGGATTTTTTATGAAACATACAGCTTTATATCTAATTATTGCCATTGTTTTTATTCAAGGGCTTATCTCACAGAATAACCAAACAAGTGTAGAGAGTACATATAATAAAGCCATAAATTATCATTATAGCAATAAAGACAGTGCGTATTTTTATTATAAAAAAACAATTCATCTAGCCGATCGTCAGAATAATTTAGAATACTTAATGTATGCATATTTGTATTTAATTAATGCAAATGGTCATTACTACGATTTAGAAAATTATCACATTAATCTGCAAAAAGAAGATAGTCTTTTACGACATGATAAACGTTTAGACACATTACCTTCCATAGAATATTATAAAGATTATCTACTATTTGATAAAGGGCATTATAACTATAAAATAAAGCAATATACCATTGCAAAAAACTATTTTCAGCAATTATCTTTAAAGTTAAATTCAATTCCTCAAAAAGAGATCACAAAAGACCAGATTTCTATGCTATCTAGTATCAATAGTTTTTTAGGAATTATTTACAAGCACACTGGTAAATATGAACTAGCAGAGTACTTTTTACATAAAAACAATAATTTCTTAGAGCAAAATAAAGATAGTATTGATGGGTGGGAATTTAGAATTTACAATGCAAAGAAATTACTCTCACAAGTATTTGAAGAAAAGAAAGAATTTAAGAAAGCTAATATATTATTAAAAGAAGTACTATCGTATTACAAAACCAAAGTGAACGAACCTCGTTTTAAAAACAATCTTCTTTCAACGTATCTTTTGTTAGAAAAAAATGAAGTAACCCAAGGTAAATTTAAACAAGCCATACAAATACTCGAAGAGAATGCAAAATTCTATCCTAATGACAATCCTTTTGAAAGAGAAGTAGATTTGATTTATGGGGATGCTTATCTAGGTCTAAAAAAATATCAAGAAGCAGAAAAGTACTATAAAAAGAGTTTAGAGAAAACAAAAAAGTATAGAAACAATCGAAAACATCAAGATATAGCAACGGTTTATGCTAGATTGGGGAATTTATTTTTAGAACGGAATAATTTTGAAGAGGGATTAGTACAGTACCAACAAGCATTAATTCAGTTAGAAGAAGAGTTTAATTCGAACAATTTTAATTCAAATCCAAACCCAAAAAAAACTATTTCAAAAACGGTACTAATAGGTATTTTAAAAGAAAAATTAGATGCTCTTCACAAAGCTTATTTAGGTACAAAAGGTTTAAAATATTTAAAAGATGCACATCAAACTTCTAAAACAATTATAAAAACGTTAGATGAACTTCGACCAGAATTTGAAAGTAAAATTGACAAACAATTTTTGATTCAAAATACGTATCCGTCTATCCAGAAAATGGTCATCATAGCTACAAATTTGTATGATGAAACCGAAGATGACCGGTATGTTGATGATGCATTCTTTTTTATGGAAAAAAGTAAAAGTATATTGTTGTTAGAAGCTATTAGGAATACAGAAGCGACTAAGTATGGTCAAATACCTGAGGCTATTATCAATAGAGGGCAACAATTTAGAGCAACTATTTCGCATATTGAACAAGAGATTTTTAATGAGAAAACAACAAATAAATCATTGACAGATTCGCTTTCTTCTTTAAAGGATGTGTATTATAATTTTTTAGCAAAAATTGAAAAAGAGTATCCTAAATATTATGATTTAAAATATAAACCAGATGTTGTCTCGTTGAATACAATACAGCAACAATTACAAAAAAATCAGGCTGTATTTAGTTATTTAGCTACAGATGATTCACTTTATCTTGCCATAATCGATTCAAATAATAAAACACTTCACAAATTTCCTTTAGGTAAAGAGCTAAAAAAAACAATACAAAGATTGTATAGAAAATCATCTAATTTAAATCTAGAAGACGCCTCTATTTTTGAGGATAGTTACACTATTTATCAAGCTATTTTAGAACCTGCTTTGCAAAAAACGAAAGCAACAAATCTTTTAATAATACCTGATGATTTATTGCATTATATACCATTTGATGCTTTGGTCACTTCAAGAAAAACGCCTACATATCTTCTAAAAACACATAGTATTGGTTATGCCAGTTCTGCTACTTTATTACAAGAACACAATAAAGAACAGACTCATAAAAACAGTAACCTTTTGGTATTTGCGCCACAGTTTAACGGAAAGACAACTACTTACAATCAACAGCGAACAGATATGTCTCCTTTACTTTATAATGAAAAGGAAGCGCAACAAATAGCACAATTTTTTAACGGAAAAATATACAATGGTGATCAAGCGTCAAAACGAAACTTTACGAATGAAGTAGGTAATTATAGCCTACTACATTTCGCTACACATGCCTCGGCAAATGATGAATTTCCTGATTATTCGTATTTAGCATTCTCAAATGATAGTACAGCGTCAAATTTATTGTATGTAAAAGATTTGTATAATTATTCGATCAATGCTGATCTGGTTACTTTAAGTGCTTGTCAAACGGGTATAGGTAAATTACAAAAAGGAGAAGGTATGTTAAGTTTAGCAAGAGCGTTTAATTATGCAGGAGCTTCAGCAATTGTCACTACTTTATGGAAAATTAACGACCAAAGTACTTCTGAAATAATGACGAATTTTTACCAAAATCTAAGTGAAGGACTCAATAAAAAGGAGGCACTTCGACAAGCAAAATTAACATATCTTACTAAAAATGACGATTCGTTGCTAAACCACCCTTATTATTGGTCGGGTATTGTACTTACAGGTAATGCGATGCCAGTAATTACTACTAATTATGTATGGTGGATTTTATTGGGTTTGGTTGCAATATTGATAGTAGGGCTACTATTTAAAAAACGCACTTCTAAAGAATAAGTTTTGTCATAGCGAGGAGTGATTACGACGTGCCAATCTTTATAATTGAATCAGAATTACAAGCAACTTTAAAAGTAGAAACGATTTAGGAAGAAATGTAAGAATGACAAAACACCTATCATTCAAATTCTTTAAGTAATTTTTTAGCTTCCTTATTTTTGTACAATCCGTCTGCAATCACTTTATTTAGTAATTTTCTAGCTTGTTGTTTATCTTCTAATTTTAAATAGGCAAGTGCTAAATACCAATTGGTTTTCTCAGTTAAAGTATCCTTGGTTTTTAAATGTTGTTCTAATAGTGGTACAGCTTCATTTGCTCTTTCTAACTTCAATAATGCATTCGCTTTGTAAAATAAATAATATGACTCTTTCGTTTCTGTGTATAATTTTGTAAACAGTACAATTGCATTTTGGTACTCTCCTTTTTCATAGGCCATAAATGCAATGGCTTTTTCATCTTGTTGTTCGGTACTTCTTACAATTGGTGCAATTACATTTCTATATGGTTCAAAATTTTGGGCAAAAAGAGTATCGGTTGAAAGCTTTTGTTCCATATTAAAAAAGTAAGAAAGACCTAGTAAAAGCACAATACTTGCTGCAGCCAACCATTTTATATAAGAAGTTTTTTGCCTTGGCTTTTTTTCTCGAGACTCTATGTTTTCAACTAAATTTCTAAAATTGGTGTCATCTTCTTTTTCAACAACTTTTTTTAAGTTGGTATGTAGTGCTACTTCCTCTTTAAAAGAAATATCACTTTTAAGTAAGTTTGCAAACTTTAATTCTTCTTCAGAAGTTAGTCTGTTTTGTATGTACTTTTCTAGTAACTCTTCACGCTTCATATACTATGATTTAATCATTTCTTTTAAGGTTTTGATACATCTTGATTTCTGACTTCTCACCACACTACTACTTGTATAATCAGAAAATTCAACAATTTCATCAATAGTTAGTCCTCTAGAATAGAATAAGGTTAACACTTCTTTGCACTTTTTTCCTAATTTTTTAAAATGAGTTCTTAATAAACGTTGTTCTATGGTCAACTCTTCGTGAGTTTCTTCAAAAGAAATAGTTTCTATAGCATCGTGAGCAACATGAACAATAGGCTCATATTCAGTAGTTTTTTTCTTTTCTTTTAATAAATCATAGATCATAAACTTACCAATACCAAATAAATAGGTTTTTAATGAACTTTTAACCGAATCTAACTTCCCAGTTAAAGCATGTTTTCGTAGGGCAATAAAGGCTTCTTGATAAATATCGCTAAGGTCATCATAATCTAATCCATATTTTTTTCCAAAACCAAAAAAAGCAGCTCTATTCTCATTATAGATGTGGCTAATATTTTTAGGATTACTTGCTATTAAGGTCTGTATATGTTCTTTTTTCATTTACCCGTAAGGAAGGTTTAATAAATTAATAAAATTTAATTTTTCGAGAGCAAATGTTAACAATCCTGTTTTATAAAGGACTAAAGATAAATGAAAATACTAAAATATCATGAAAAATCTAAAAATTCATAAGCTTACAGTAATTCTATTTTTCTTTTTATTGGGAGCAATACAATCAACAGAAGCTCAATTTTGGAAAAAATTAGGAAAAAGAGTTGAAGAAGTTGCAAAGGAAACGGTTATACGAAAAACAGAAGAAAAAGCCGCAGAAAAAACAGAAAGTGCAATGGATAGCATTCTCAATGCAGATAAAAAAATTAAAAAGAGGAAGAAAGGGAAAAAAGGGAAAAACAAGAATAATTCAGAAAAAGAGCTGGATTATGATGAGAATGCGAATGATGATGATATTGAAGAAACTGCAAATCAAGAAAATCTAAAACCTTGGTCTAATTATAATTTTGTGCCTGGTGATAAAATTATCTTTCAAGACGATTTAGCTTACGAAGAAAATGGAGAGTTTCCCTCACGATGGGATCTAATTTCAGGGTCGGCTGAAAATGCTGTTTTTAACGATGAAAACATCATAAACCTTAAAAACAATACCATTATCACTCCATTAATGGATAAAGAGAGTTATCTACCAGAGGTTTTTACTATAGAATTTGATGCCTATTTTTTTAGTGAAGAAGGCTATCCTACAGGATGGCAGAATTATGACATTCGTTTTTCCCCTAAAGGCGAAAAAACATATTACCCCGAGAGTTCTGAAGATTATTTTTACCCTATAATTCTTCAAAGAGATGGTGCAAAACTAGCAGGAGAAATTAATGGAGTAATAAAGGAATTTGAAGGTTCAGAAAAAGAATTAGATGTACAACCCGTTTGGCGTCATTTTGCAATTTCTTTTAACAAGCGTTCTTTAAAAGTTTTTGTTGATCAACATAGAGTGCTAAGTATTCCTAATCTTGGCAAAGGTTTTAAACCGAAACAGTTTTCTATATATGCGCATTCATATTATGCTGATGGTTATGTAAGAGCTATTAAAAATATAAGAATCGCTGAAGGAGGTAAAAAATTATATGAGAGAATTGTAGCCGATGGCAGGTTTGTGACCCGAGGAATTCTATTTGATGTAAACAAGACAACGTTAAAACCAGAATCAATGGGTGTAATTAATACCATAGCTAAAATGATGGAGCAACATTCAGATCTGAATTTTAATATTGAAGGACATACAGATAGTGATGGAGATGACGCATCTAATTTAGAGTTATCGGCCCAAAGAGCCAATGCCGTAAAAGACGTTTTAATTGAATTAGGGATTGACGAAAACAGATTACAAACCGAAGGTAAAGGTGAAAGTGTACCGTTATCTGATAATACGACTCCCGAAGGTAAAGCGAATAACAGACGTGTTGAATTTGTAAAAATCACCGAATAATGATGTTATTTTTTAAACTTAAAGAGTTTATAGTTCTTCTTTTAATAGTTTTCTCTTTTATTTCATGTGCAAAAAGTAAAATAAAAAATGAGATCGAAAATGATGTGTATGTTGATTTAATGAAATCGGATACCTTAACGGATAAGTCCTTAAATGAAAGTTGGAATTTATTAACTCAAGGACAACAACTAGCTGATGAAGGGAATAGCATTGATAGTATTATCAATACATTTCCTGAAGGCACCATTTTCCAAACTAATAATACTTCCATTCTGTTTTTTATTGATGGAAGTATTCCAATGGTCATTGAGTTAGATAAAGATGATGCAAAAAAAAGTCAGACTAAAGGAGGCGGTTATACAGGTAAAACTTTAAATGTACAATCCGTGCCTCAATTGAGTTTAAGCACAAATTTTTTATCAACTAGTTTTAATAAAAATGAAGGGTTGGTTGATGTTCTAGCAAGTGATAAAAATGATTATGATAGACAAAAAAAGAAAGCTTTAATACTTTCTCCGTATATCGAACAATTTGGTAAATATGATGATGGACTTATTGCATATGAATATTTAAAAAAAAACAGAAACTATAAAGACAACACAACCTTTCTTAAAAATAAATTTACTCTAAATGATTTTTTAAGCTTTGGAGAATATGATTTAGTACATCTTTCTACACACGGTAGTGTTTTTTGTAATCCAAAAAACTATATAAAAAAAGGAATAATAGAAATTGTAAGTGGAGGAGATAGTAATTTTTGTACTACCTTAATTAGCACAAATATTAAACATGGCATTAAATATAAAGGCAATAAAGAAAGGTTTAAAAAGAAAATTTTAGAAAAATATGGTGAAAAATTTGACGGATTAATTGCCTGGAATACTGAAACAGTATATTTAAAAGGAACTTTTTTTGATAAAACATATAATGATTTAGATAATAAAATTTGGATTTTTAGTGCATGTGAAACCGGAGTAAGAAGCGACTTGTCTGAATCAATGAAAAGAATACATACTAATGGTCATTATTTTTCATGGTTATATTCTGTAAACGCCAATGATGCCTTTAATGCTTTTAATAAATTTTATGAAAATTTAATTAGTAAAGGCTTAGATGCTGAAAAAGCTTTTAACGATATCCCAATATCATTAAAAGAAGATCTACCTTCAACATTACCAGATACATCAAAAGATACAATTGAAACAACAACTTCGCTACTCCACTTACAAACTGATAATCCAAGACATGGTATTGAAGTAATTGATATGCTAAATCCAGAAAATAAAAGCCTAGTTCAAGAAGGAGATTTTTATCCTTTAGTTGGCGATTTTAACGATGGTAAAGATGAAACCTTAACCCTAAAAGTAAAACTTATTGGCTATACTAAAGCAGAGTTTTTAGAAAAACAAATGAGTATTAGCCTTGAAGTAGATGACAATACAGTATTAAGCAGTAAAAGTTTTTTGCCAGATATTGAAGACGATGAAGTTACAGTCGAACTTTTAAAAGATCATAAATTTGGTGTGCTTGTTACCATAAGCGATATTGCAATACCTGATGTAGGTACAAAAGAAGAAATTAACTTAAAAGCAATATTGCATTTAAACAATGAAAAACAATCTATTCATAAAGAAAAGGTATTTATCGTAGCAAAAGGTATCGAAGCAACTTTTAGAGATATGAAAATGATTTACGACGATAAAACAAAAGCTGTAAAAACAATTACTCCACATGGTAATATATATTACGATAATGAAGGAGCTGTATATAAAAAAGAACGCGGTAATTCATGGATAAAAATAGAAAATGGAGGAATGAATGTAGCACAATTTTCGAATATGCCGTCTTCCGTACAGCTACAACCAAATGATATTCAAGAAGCTAAAGATATGTCAAGTGGTTTGCCTCCATTTATAAATTTCGCTATTAATTTTAGAATGATCTCTTTTGAAAAAAATAATAAGTTTAAAAAAAGAGTAGTTGATTGCGGCTTACCTAATCAGTGTAATAAATTTACAAATAAAGAAGGAGTATATGCTATGTTTAACCCTGCGGGTAGATTGATACAATTTGGCTTTCCAAATGAGATGATTATAAAATATAAATATGGTGATTATGATGTAAAATTACCAAAAGCCAAACTTTTTAAAATGCCAATTCTTGATTTTAAAAAGGCAGAACAAGAATGGAAAAAGCATGGCATTGACGTTAATTTTAATTAAAAAAATTCACGTAAAAAATACTCTTAAAAATCCAATCCGTTTTTATCATGTTATCCATTAGGTTTGGTAAAGCACAAATTATTGTAATAAAAACAAAATTAATTATCAAGGAAACTCCTTTTAGTCTATCCTAAGGCTCAACCATAAACGTCAACTAGATGATAAGTTAGAGGTATTGAGATAGCTTAGTCACCAGTCACCAGTTGGCAGTCTTCTGTCCGTTAATGTTGATACTTAACGTCATTGCGAGCCTGCCTCTCGATAGACAGAAATGCAGGCGTGGCAATCTCATAAAAATAAGTAGAGGTTCATCACTGTGTTACACTCCCGAAGTTTCGGGACTGAATGGCAACAGAATGTCATTCAGAGGAGCGACTGAAAGAGCAACGTAGAATCTCATAAAAAATAACACAGCCCGTGTTAACATTTCAAAATCTTTAAAGACTAAAAGAAAACAAACCGTCATTCTTGTCGTAAAGACTCAAGAATAGGAATCCAGTTTTATTACTGGAGTTAAATGGTCAACATCAAGAAAAACTTTTATATAAACAAACAAACTATGAACTTTTTAAAGAAAAATCTTAGCCTGCCCCGACACTTCGGGAAACACAACAAAACCAATAGAAGTTTTGTGAGTAAAAATTTAAAAACAAACACAATGGTAAAACAAGTACTCATTCTTTTTCTCTTAACCGTCTTTATACAATCCACATTTGCAGGCGAACCTAACGAAGACGAAAAAATTAATGCTATGTCGACACCTCTAAAATCCTTTTACAAAAGTGATAATGGAGCTTTAATTTATATAAGACAAGAAGGTAAAAAAGTAGTTTGGTTAGCCGAACGTTTCGACAGAAAATTTGTTGCTGTATTTAATGGAACCTATAAGGGTGATGAAATTTCTGGGACTTACTGTAACATCCCGAAAGGTAAAGCCCAAGGTTCAGGCTCATTAAAAGTAAAAGTAAGCAACGGTGGTAAAACACTAAAAGTTACAGGTGGTAACATGGATGGGCAAACGTTAACACCTATTGCCTGCCCAACGAAATTTCCTGCAAGACGTAAGGCACATTACCAAGGAAATACAAGTAATAACCTTACAGGCAGATGGAAGGCCAGCAATGCAGGTCAGATGCACTTATTACAAGAAAAAGAGGTCATTGCAGGCTACTTTTTCGGACACCAAGATGGTGCAAATGCACGCCCTGCAACCGCAAAAGTATTTTTTGGCACAAACATCAAAGGTAAAGTTACTATGGAATGGTTTGATATACCCTTAGGCATCAGTTATGACAACGGCTACTGTAATGGCAAGGTTACTTTTAAAACAATAGGACAACATTTTCTTGAAGTTACAGATGGCTATATACCAGGATTCAGACACGAACGTCAAAGAAATGATACATCAGTAATAGTGAGATAACACCATATTCAGTTGGCAGTCTTCTGTCCGTTGATGTTGATACTTAACGTCATTGCGAGCCTGCCTCTCAATAGACAGAAATGCAGGCGTGGCAATCTTATAAAAATAAGTAGAGGTTCATCACTGTGTTACACTCCCGAAGTTTCGGGACTGAATGACAGTAGAATGTCATTCAGAGGAGCGACTGAAAGAGCGACGTAGAATCTTATAAAAAACAACACACCTCATGTTAACATTTTAAAAGAAACAAAGACTAAAAATAAAAAATTTAATTATGTTTAAAAAACTACAAATTACACTAGTACTAAGTTTAGTAGTACTGTTAAGCTCATTTACGAGTAAAACGAATGAAAATAAAACTACAACTGCCACGATAACGTTAGGGCAATTAAAAGCAGCGTTAAAATCTCCTACCGGGAAAGCCTATTTTTTTACCGATAGAAAATACTATAGACAAAACCTGTCTTTAGATAAATTAGAAAAAAGTGCTGTTATCAATGGTAATTTTAAAGGCTTGGTAAACAACGTTGATGCCGCCTTACTACATACCAATGGTAAAGGTTATTTTTTTAAAGGTAGCAAGTATTACCGCTATAATTTTTACACTAATAAAGTTGACAAAACAGCATTGATTAGTACTAACTGGAAAGGTGTACCCAATAACGTAGATGCCGCCGTTGTACACTCTAATGGCAAAGCCTACTTTTTTAAAGGAGATACTTATTACAGATATAATAGTGTAAGTCGTAAAGTTGATAAAAAAGCATTGATTAGTGCAAACTGGAAAGGTGTACCAAATAATGTAGATGCAGCTTTACGACATACCAATGGTAAAGTTTACTTTTTTAAAGGAAACACGTATTATAGATATAGTATCACTGCTAGAAAAGTTGACAAAGTAGGTACTGTAGGAAAAGATGGTTGGAAAGGGCTTTCCTTTTCAAATGCAACCCAAGTAACGAGTAATTCTACATCTTCTTCTAAAAATAATATACGCTTAAAAGTAACCTTAACCCGCATTAAATCTATACAGGCTAGAGATAGTGATGATATTGCCGATTTTATTATTGGACAAAGGGTTTATTACAGAACTAATGGAAAACCAAAGGTTTCAATTGACGGAAAAACTAGAGTAGGTGAAATAATAATAGATAATGAATACAGTACCATTATTCAAAATTTCACAAATTATAAAGATGAAAAACATTTGCATGTGAGGGAGGGAGACGAAAACCATTTTATTAATAACTCTTTGGTTTATGAAATTACGCCTCAAGAAATAAAAGATAAACGTGCTAAATTTAATTTCCATACCAATCTTGGGGAAATTGATGGGGATAGTTGGTTTTTTAGAAATATTGCTATGCTTTTTGAAGAAAATGATATAAAAAAAATTGCAAAAAATCATCATATTGATGTAAATATCTACGAAGTGTTAGACTACCTACAAAACCCTAAAGCAGCTAAATACGGTAAAAGTTATTTTAATGGGGGGAGAAGTGGAAAAATGCACGAATATGGTGCGTATGGAGATGTAATGTGGATGCAAAAAGGATCTAATAACTCCTTAATTGGGCATTTAGAATTTGGTGATAATAGTAAGGAAACCTATGTACGCCTTTATTACCGTTTTGAGCTAATACCATAAAAATTAAAACACAACAAACCTTTAGTTGTTTTTAACAAGTAAAGGTTTTTATAAAACAATAAATTAAAAAATATACACCTATGTCATTAGTGAAATTCGTGTCTAAACAAAAAACTATGAACAATTTAAAAACAAAAATTACACTAGTAGCAGCTGTGTTTATGCTAACAATAGTTGGTGTTAATGCACAGATAAACTTACCTAAAAACAATACAATAAAAACTAAACCAAGAGTACTAAAGCCTGTTTTTCCTAAAATGGATGCAACTATTAAAGAAATAATTGATGGAGCAAATGAAGGAACGTATCAATTTAACATGGCATCTTTAACACTGGGAAAATACCATAACACAAATCGTTTTTATGTAGGTAGTATGTCAACTTCATCAGCTTCAAATAAATATTATTCATTAACAAAATCAGATGAATTGACGGCACGATGCTTATTTAGAGAAAAAAATACTGGACGAAATGATGTGCCTATTTTTTTTATTTACACTACTAAATTAGGCGGAAAATATATAAAAATTAAACACAAAAGCAGCGATGAATTTAGGAAATTAAAAAACATCAAAATAGCAAAAAAAGGAGAACATAGATTTATAATAACAGCAGATTACGAAAAAAACGGAACTATTACAAACTATATATTCAACATTTATAGATATGTAATTCAATAAAAAAATTAATTATGAAAAATTTAAAAATAAACACAATAGTACTAGTATTTCTAATAAGCATTAGTAGTATTTATGCACAAATAAACCTACCCAAAAATAATACAGTAAAAAGCAGTGAACTTAAAAACAATCGATATAAAGGCTTGAAATTGATTACAGGGGGCAATCAAGGTTATGTGTATTTTAAAACAAAGAGTAATAAAATAGAAAGAATACCGAATGCAGAAATTATTTTTAAGAGTGAAGATGGTAAGAGTACTCAAAAGATAAAAACAGATAGTGATGGTAGTTATAAAATAAGATTAAAACCAGCAAGATATATTGTTACCGTTAAACACAAAGGATATATGTCTTACTCTAGCGCTCCAGGGTTTTCTGTGGTAAATGATAAGTTTGGTACGTTTAACATTCCGTTAAAAAAATTGCTAAAATATCCTATAAAAACCTACAACAGTATTGCTGTTTTTAATCTTAAAACCAAAAGATTAATTGAATTTGTAGTGCTTAATAAAGAAAACGAACGCAGTTTAAAAAAACGTACAAATGTTAGTATGTTTTATGCTAAAAACAACGGTAAATTAAATACTAAAGGCACTACTCTCAATATCAATTTAGAGAAGCAATTTCTTCCTGGAGACGCGTTTCTTCCAGGCGATGCGTTCCTCCCCGGAGACGCGTTTCTTCCAGGCGATGCGTTCCTCCCCGGAGACGCTTTTACACTTAACAACTCCAAATTTAAAGTTATCAATAAAACTAAAAAACTGTTAAAAATAAAAGTGCTTTAACTGATTATAAATAGCAAAAAAAGGTCATTTGCATTTTAAAAAAATAACGTGACGCTTTTTGTACATAAAAAGCAATAAAAATTAAAGCTAAAAAACTATAAAAATGAAAGCACTATTTAAGTATTCAATCTTAATCTTATTATTTTGCACCTCTTGTTCTAGTAATGATGACTCTGTACAGAGTGATTACTATTTAACCGCTAAAATTGATGGTGTAGAATTTTCAGCAGATCCAAAAAATACGTTGGTAAGTTTTGACCCTATGAACACACAAATATTTACAATAACCGGAATTAATAATAGTGGATCGAGAATAACACTCACCCTTCCTTTTCCTAGTCCAGATCCGATTGGTACGTTTGATACATATTCTGATGAAAACATTTTTATGTCTTACTTAACCCTCGGCACTGATATTTGGGGAGCTTCTAAAGATAGCTCGTTCGGAGAAATTACCATTTCAAAAAACAATAACGAATTTGTTGAAGGAGCATTCTATTTTATAGGTTCGCATCCAACAAAAACAGAAACAATAGAAGTTACTGAAGGAAAATTTAAAGCTAAAAAACCATAATTATGAACTTTTTAAAGAAAAATCACAGGGTGCCCCAACCATTTGAGAAACAAAAATCAAAGATAGTAGCGATAGTGAGTAAAACTAAAATTTACATGCTATTGCTATTCATATGTGCGCTAGCACAACCCTGTATTGCCCAACAATCACAAACTGTGTTACCTACAATTGAAAATTATACTAAAGGTGAATTAGAAATTAAAGTCTCTCCTTTTGGATTAGAAAATCCAATAACTGTAGGTAAAATTATGGAAGATGGTACCATTCATTTGAACTGGAATACCGACATCAGTTCTATTCAAGACCCCAATCTCTATTTGTCATCTGTAAAAAGAGCCGTTGGTATGAATTTTTGTAACGACAAGGAAATAGAACAAAGCAATGAAGATGTAAAAGCTGTTAAAATAGACTATTTGTCTCTTTATAAATATGGACAATCAGTAGGTTCAATACATCCTAAAACGGATTCAGATATAGGCGAAAACAGACATTCAAGTTTGATTTTAGGAAGTACACTATCTTGGATTTATAGTGATAGTGATGTACTGTTTAACGCAAAATGCACGGTAAATTATGAAAATAAAAATGTTTATAAATTTAACGAAGTTACAAGTTACACGATCCAATTAAAAAAAGGATGGAATATGATACTAAACACCTTAGTTGAAAAAGAAGACTGGACAAATGGAGCTGAAAAAGGTAGTTTACCAAAAACCATGACTAAAGCATCAATAACAAAAATACCTAAAACTATGAATTGGTATTTAAAGTATTGGGCAAATGATGAGTTGCTAGAAATAGAACATCAATTAGTCAAGTTAAAACCAATTATAAAACAAGAGTACGAAAATTGGTTGCCAAAAAAGTTAGGAAACTTAAAAAGAATAAACTATGAAATTGGCAAAAAACTTGAGCGTATGCCAACTGCAAATAATGTAAATCTTCTTTTCGAAAAAGGATCAAAAAAAATAGATGTTACCATTGTTGATTGTGCGGGTGATAAAAATGCTGCAAGTATGTATACTTTAATGGAAGACATGGCAAGTCGAGATTGGAAAGATAAAACTGAAACAGGCTATCGAAGTGCTTCAAAAATAGATAACCAACGAGTAATGACAGACTATAACGAAAAAGAAGTAAAAACAACACTAAGCTATACTACAAATAAAAGATTTATGATAAAAGCAGAGGCGTCTAATGTAAAACCAGAAGAATTGTGGAAGCATTTAAAAAATTTAAACTTTAAAGCACTAATAAAAGAATAAATAATGAAAATAAAACTAATAATTATACTCGTAATTATTCTATTTCAATCGTGCAAGACACAGCAATTGCAAACTAAAATTGCTGTACCTAAAATTGAAAACCAGCTTAAAGGGGAGTTAGATTATACCAAAGGCGGGTTTGAACTTGTGCAATGGCAAAAGAATGGCGATGAAATAACGCTAGGAAGAATTGATGAAAAGGGAGAGATTCATTTCAGTTTGCCAGAATATGATATTCAAGCACTGGGTAAAAATCACATGAACTCTAGTTTGGAAAGTCAATTTATAATGATATTCTGTAAAGGCAAAGGTGATTATGCCTTGACGGGGCAGCCCCTTTTCAAAACGCCTTACGATGATGTTTACTCGCAGTTGTATCTGCCTATGTACGTAAAGAAATATGGCGTTTTCATAGCGTATGTATCTCTCGTTTCCGACGAAAAAATGTTAGTCAAAGGTAGCTATAACAAAGTTATAGGTAGTATGTATTCTTGGATGTACATAGACAGAGCCCTTGATTATAAAGATGCCTGTATACGAGAAGCCAATAAAGATACTGACCTTGAAGTTGAGCGGATTGCAGATATTCAATTTAAAAAAGGGTGGAATTTTATAAAAAGAAGTCTTGTTGAGGTTCAAAACTATGGTGAAAACAATGAGCATACCATCCCAAAAAAAATACTATTCACCTTAAGCACTCCAAAATCTGAAGATGTAAAATGGTATTTACAACAACAATTGGATGATGAAAAAATATTAGCTGCCAAAAAAGAATACGAATTAGCAGATCCAAAAACAAAAAAACAAGATACTACTGAAATCATCTATAATACAGATTCCACAACGGTAAAATTTGAAGGAATTATTACCAATGCTAAAAACGATTGTTGGGTAGATGGTGTCTGCAGCATTGAGGTAAATAATAAATGGTGGATTGCGATTGAATACGGGAAAAGAGCTCCGAGTTTTTGGAAAAAGGAACGTGGCTTGGTTACCGGTATTCGATTTACAAAAGATAATGAAAGTATTGGTAAAAAGGTAAAAGTTTATGCAGAAATTAAAAAGAACAACCAATTAACATTAGAAGGAAGTAAAGCCTATTATGTAAAAATCATAGAATAATTGAAAATTATAAAAATGAAAAAACTAATCACGATTATGATGTTATCACTAATGGTAGTAGCATGTAAAAAAGAAAATAAAAGTAGTGATAAAGTAATTGAATCTACAAATAAAGCATTTCTAACAGCAACGATAAATGGAGTAAATTTTTATACAGAGGACCTTCATTATTTTTCAGCCCTAAGTATAATTACACTCGCTGCTGAAAGTAAAGACAAAAATGAAAAAATTAGAATTTATATAAATTATAATAAGGGACCTGGTACTTATAATTTTGGAGAAGGGATACCCAATTCAGACAATATGGTATATGACAAGGGCGAATCGCATTGGCTAGCTGCAAAAACAAATGGCAAAGGCACGATTACTTTTACAGAAGAAGATGGGTATTTAAAAGCAACGTTCTCATTTACAGGTGTACATAAAGAAACCAAAAAAACGCTGCAAATTTCAGATGGTAAATTTAGAGTATTAAAAAAATAAACTAACATGAAAAAAATAATCACAATAATTATGTTACTATTTGTAGTAGTAGCATGCAATAAAGACGACGATAGCATTCCGCAAATAAGCGAAATAGCTATTAATAAAACAGAATCAAACTTATATGTAGGAGATACTGAACAGTTAAGCATAACAACAGATGTATTGGGTAAAACAATTCAATGGTTAAGTAGTGATACTGAGATAGCAACTGTAGATGCTACCGGATCTGTCATCGCTCTAAAAAGTGGTATAACCACCATAACAGCTTCAGTAGACAATGCAGTAGTCAATTGTAAAATAACGGTAACCCCAAATGTCTATGTGGTTGGTAATGAACCTAACAGTGTTGCAAATGTTGCCAAAGTCTGGAAAAACGATGTATCTACTGCTTTAACAGATGGTATTAACAATGCTTTTGCTAATTCAGTCTATGTTTCAGGTACTGATGTCTATGTAGTTGGTAATGAGTCTAACGGAAGTATGAATGTTGCCAAAATCTGGAAAAACGGCGTACCTACTTCTTTAACAGATGGTACTAATAATGCTATTGCTCGATCGGTTTATGTTTTAGATGCTGATGTTTATGTGGCTGGTTTTGAATCTAACGGAACTAGGAATGTAGCCAAAATTTGGAAAAACGGGATAGCCACTTCTTTAACAGATGGTACTAGTGTTGCATCTGCTTATTCGGTCTATGTTTCAGGTGCCGATGTCTATGTAGCTGGCTTTGAACAAGAAGGAATTAGGAATGTAGCTAAAATCTGGAAAAACGGCGTAGCCACTTCTTTAAGTGATGGTATTAATGCTGCGAGTGCTCGATCGGTTTATGTTTCAGGTACTGATGTTTATGTGGCTGGTTCAGAATTTATCGGAAGTATAGGTACAGCCATAGTCTGGAAAAACGGTGTAGTTACTTCTTTAACAGATGGCGTCAATTATGCCGTTGCCAATTCAGTCTATGTTTCAGGTACTGATGTTTATGTTGCTGGTTTTGAATCTAACGGAACGATGAATGTATCTAAAGTCTGGAAAAATGGTGTAGCTACTTCTTTAACAGATGGGAGTAATAATGCGGGTGCTAATTCAGTCTATATTTCAGGTGCCGATGTCTATGTGGCTGGTTTTGAATCTAACGGAACTAAGAATGTAGCCAAAGTCTGGAAAAATGGCATCCCTACCTCTTTAACAGATGATATTAATTTTTCTAGTGCTAATTCAGTATTTGTAAGGTAATGGGAAAGAAAACGTATTATAATTGCCTCTTCAGAAACAATTTCGATAACTAAAAATAGTGACACTTATGTAGAATGAACTTTTTTATTTAAAGGTGCAAGTGCTACAAAAAGTTGATAGAAGCGTAAAAAAAGTTACAGATAAATTAATTAAAAAAATAAACACATGAAAAACTTAAAAATCACCTTAATAGGATGCCTCTTTGCTTTTATAGCAAATGCACAAACAGTACATACCGTTGACAATCGCTCACAATCTGGCGCACTATTTACCACCTTACAAGATGCTGTTAATGCTGCAACTGCCGGAGATATTATACAAATACATCCATCTGCAACTAGTTACGGTAGTATAACAATAGGTAAAAGATTAACTTTAGTTGGTTTAGGGCACGACCCTATAACCCATAATGAAGGATTAAAAGCGACCATAGGAAATATTTCGTTTTATGGAACGGCAGCCAATAGTGAAATTAAAGGCTTAACCTTAAATGCAGTTGTTCAAGGAGGCGGAACCGCAAACAATTTAGATAATATTCATATCATTCATAATAGAATAAGCGTCATAAATGCTGGCTCAACCAATGGATTAACAGATTCTTGGATAATAGAAGGCAATTATATTACGAGCCCTTCTACGGGGGTAACTACGAATTCAGATGGTTGGCTAATTAAGAATAATTTTATGTTGGGAGGAGTATCAAACCTAAATGTAACTAATTTGGTAACGAACAACATTTTTTTTAGTACGAGTAATGCTACTTCCGATGTTTTCTTTTCAAACTGTACAAGTACCATAATTTCTAATAATATTTTCGTAACCAATGGTAATATGACCGAGTTTGGAATTTCTAATTCACCAAACTTAGATTTTAGAAACAATCTAACCTATAGTTTTGTTGGTAATACCATTGTTACACTTCCTGGAACTAATAATTTAGATAATACAAATCCGATGTTTACAACAGCTCTAACGAGTACAGAAAATGATTTTTATGCCAATGATTATCATTTATTGGGAGGTTCTTTAGGGGTTAATTATGGTACAGATGGTACAGATATTGGTATTTACGGCAATAATTTTTTATTCGATCCTCAAGGAAGACCAGATTTAATGCCATACCCTACAAGTATTACCATAAACAATAATGTAGTCGCTCCTGGTCAAGCCTTAAATGTTAATTTCACAGCAGTACAAAAACAATAACTATTTAAATATGAAAAAGCTACTAACTTTTATAATCTGTATTTGCTTTTCCGTATCTGGGTTTAGTCAAATTACCGAAGCTGAATATTTTATAGATACTGATAATCTTGGTGTTGGCAATCAAAATGAATTAACAGTAACCTCAGGGAGTACTATTGATGAAGATTTTACGATACCAACAACAGGTTTGGCCGATGGTTTACATGTATTGCATATTCGAGCTAAAGGAACTAATAATATATGGAGTTTGTATAAACGCGCTTATTTTTATGTGCAAACTCCTGGCACAAATGGTACACCACAAAACATTGTTGCGGCCGAATATTATATAGATGCCGATAATTCAGGCGTTGATAATCAGACGTCATTAACAATTACACCTGGAATGTCAATAAACGAAGCATTTACAATTCCTACAACAGGGTTGTCTGAAGGTTTACATGTGTTACATATTCGTGTAAAAGATGCTGATAATACATGGAGTTTATACAAACGCTCTTATTTTTATACACATACATCAAATGCGAATGTAACCGCCACACCAATAATTGCTGCTGAGTATTTTTTTGATACCGACCCTGGAGTTGGTAGTGCAACTTCGGTTGCTGTAACACAAGGTTTTAATATAGATGAAGACTTGGTAATTCAAGTTCCTAACGCTATGGTTGATGGAGATCATTATTTGTTTTTACGAGTGCAAAATCAAGACAATACTTGGTCTTTGTACAAAAGAGCTTTGTTTACTGTAGATGGTTCTTTATCTCTAGAAGAATTTAATTCCGACAGTTTTAAAATTTTTCCAAACCCAGCAAATGAAATTTTGAATATAAACGCTAACTACCCTATCGATAAGATTCAATTGTATTCCGTTTTAGGAAAAAAAGTACTACAAATAACTAATTCTTCATCAATAGATGTGGGCCAATTATCGCCTGGGATTTATATAGTAAAAATAGAAAGTAATAATACCTTTATTAGCAAAAGGCTAATGATTCAGTAAAAAACCATTCTGTTTAATTTCTCAAAATTATCAATTCCTTAAGACACATTTTTTGTAAAATATATATCTTTGACGCCTAATAAAAAAAATATAAAAATTCATGAGAACAGTAAGAAAAATCGGGTTGGTAATTGCTTTAATTGGCGGCATGTCTATAATAAATGCCCAATCAATAGGAGCCGGCTTAGGTTATAATGATTTTGTTGCAGGTCCTGGCTTAGTAGTTAAAGGAGAAATTGAAATTATGGAAGACATAGTCTTATCACCAGGCATATCGTATTTTACAGGAAGTAAGTTATATGGTCAAAATAGAAATTTATTTTCAATAGATGCTAACGGTCAATATGTAATAGATATTATGTTAGACGAATTTAAAGTATACCCTTTAGCAGGTTTAAACTATACCAGTTATAATACAGGTGATTTTTATATTAATGATGAAGCAGATGGCATTGTTGGCCGTGCAGATAAAGGTAATTCTTTAGGTGTAAATCTTGGAGCGGGCGGTAGATGGTATTTTGCAGACCAATTAAGTGTATTTGCAGAATTAAAATATACTGTATCAGATAGAAATCAGGTTGTTTTAGTTGGTGGAATTTTATATGAATTATAAAATTTATGTAGCGTAATTGATAGCGAATCTAAACGCAAAAAATAGTTAAGACATCTAAAGTAAAATTGCATCATCAAAAAGATGCTTTTGAGAAAAAAAGAAAAAGAGTCAATTTTAATTGGCTCTTTTTTTGTTTTAGGCAGAAAATAAAAATAGTAGTAAACATCGCTGGTTCATACAAAACACAAAACATAAAACACTCAAAATCAACAAAATATATGTTAAGGTAATGTTAAGAAATTTTCTACTTTTTTTCATTTTGTTAAAAACTTCTCTTGTTTTGTGGATAATTATGATTTTCTTTTTTCGATAAAAAATCGAATATTTGTTTCAACCGATTTTGACCAAAAAGTCCAATTTTTTAATTTTCATAAAGTAAATTTATAATGTCGCAAGTAGAGCCTATTTTACAGCCTAATGATAACAGATTTGTAATTTTTCCAATTCAACATCATGATATTTGGGATTGGTACAAAAAACAAGAAGCTAGTTTTTGGACAGCCGAAGAAATTGATCTGCATCAAGATGTGATTGATTGGGAAACAAAATTGACTGATGATGAACGTTATTTTATAAAACATATTCTAGCATTTTTTGCAGCTTCTGATGGTATTGTTAATGAAAATTTGGCCGAAAATTTCATCTCTGAAGTGCAATATACCGAAGCTAAATTTTTCTACGGTTTTCAAATAATGATGGAGAATATCCACTCTGAAGTATATTCATTGTTGATTGATACGTATATTAAAAATGAAGTAGAAAAAGATGAGTTGTTTAGAGCTATTGAAGTATTTCCAGCCATAAAAAAGAAGGCCGAATGGGCATTAAAATGGGTAGATAGTCCGAGTTTTGCCGAAAGACTGATCGCTTTTTCTGCAGTTGAAGGCATCTTCTTTTCTGGTGCATTTTGTTCCATTTTTTGGATGAAAAAAAGAGGATTATTACCAGGACTCACATTTTCAAACGAATTGATAAACAGAGACGAAGGATTACATGCTGATTTTGCAGTGCATTTACACCAAAATCACATGATAAATAAAGTGCCTAAAGAAAGAATCTCAGAAATTCTAGTCGATGCTTTAAATATAGAACGTGAGTTTATAACAGAATCACTACCGGTAAGTTTGATTGGGATGAATTCTAAATTAATGACTCAATATTTAGAATTTGTTACAGATAGATTACTTCAGGAATATGGTTGTGAAAAAGTATATAATGTTGCAAATCCGTTTGACTTTATGGAGATGATCTCTCTAGAAGGAAAAACAAATTTCTTTGAAAAAAGAGTTTCAGAATATCAAAAAGCCGGTGTAAAATCTGGTGGTACAGGTGATATAAGCTTTGATGCAGACTTCTAACGAATTACGATTGACGATTTTTGATTAACGATTAAAAAATCAAAGGAAGATTGTAATTCAAATGAAAGAAATATTAAAAAACAGAACACAAAAATTTGCGATTGATTGTTGGTATTTATGTTCAAAATTTCCAACATCAAGAGAATTTGATGCCTATTGCAGACAATTAATTAGATGTTCAAGTTCAGTAGGAGCAAATTATAGAGCTGCATGTAGAGCGAAATCAAATGCAGATTTTATAAATAAACTAAAAATAGTAGAAGAAGAGGCAGATGAGAGCATGTATTTTTTGGAGATGTTTTTAATAATTAGTAATAAAGAACATCAAGAGATAAATAAATTGTTAAAAGAAGCGAACGAATTAGTATCGATAGTAGTTGCCTCTATAAAAACAATGAGAAGTAAAAAATCATAAATCAACTAACATAAACCCAATGAATTACTAATTTAAGACAAAAGTTTGTTAAGAACTGAAAATCGTAAATCGTAAATCAAAAATCGTAAATCAAAATATGGATGTAATAAAAAGAGATGGCAAAAGAGAGCCGGTAATGTTCGACAAAATTACGGCAAGAGTACGTAAAATGTGTTATGGATTGAACAAATTAGTTGATCCTGTAAAGGTTGCCATGCGTGTTATAGAAGGACTATATGACGGCGTAACTACTTCAGAATTAGATAATCTAGCAGCAGAAATAGCTGCAACGATGACCATTCAACATCCAGATTACGCAAAATTGGCTGCCAGAATTAGCGTTTCAAACTTACATAAGAATACGAAAAAATCTTTTTCAGAAGTAATGGAAGATTTGTATACCTATGTAAATCCGCGTACAGGTAAAAAAGGACCAATGATTGCTGATGATGTCTATGAAGTCATTCAAAAAAATGCAGAGAAATTAGATTCCACTATTATTTATAATCGCGATTTTGGGTACGATTATTTCGGATTTAAAACCTTAGAGCGTTCTTATCTTTTAAAAATTAATGGCAATATTGTCGAGCGTCCGCAACATATGCTAATGCGTGTTTCGGTTGGTATTCATAAAGAAGATTTAGATGCAGCTATTGAAACCTATGAGTTAATGTCTAAACGTATGTTTACTCATGCCACACCTACACTTTTTAATTCAGGTACACCAAAACCTCAAATGTCATCTTGCTTTTTATTGCAAATGCAAGACGATAGTATTGACGGAATTTATGATACGCTAAAACAAACCGCTAAAATATCACAATCAGCAGGTGGTATAGGGTTGTCTATCCATAATATTAGAGCTAGAGGTTCCTATATAAGAGGTACCAATGGTACATCAAACGGAATTATCCCAATGCTTCAAGTGTATAATGATACTGCTCGTTATGTAGACCAAGGAGGAGGGAAACGTAAAGGATCTTTTGCCATTTATATGGAACCTTGGCATGCCGATGTTTTTGACTTCTTAGATTTAAAAAAGAATCACGGTAAAGAAGAAATGCGAGCAAGAGATTTATTCTATGCAATGTGGATTCCCGATTTATTTATGAAACGAGTTCAAGAAAATGGTGACTGGACTTTGATGTGTCCTAATGAATGTCCGCATTTATTTGACACCTATGGGGAAGAGTTTGAGAAACTATATGAAGGGTATGAAAAAGTAGGAAAAGGACGTAAAACCTTAAAAGCACGTGAATTATGGGAGAAGATCTTAGAAGCCCAAATAGAGACTGGTAATCCGTATATGTTATATAAAGATTCGGCGAATAGAAAATCGAATCAGAAGAATTTAGGTACTATTCGTTCTTCAAATTTATGTACAGAAATTATGGAGTATACTGCAAAAGATGAAGTTGCAGTTTGTAACTTGGCGTCTATTGCTTTACCAATGTATGTGAGTGAAGATAAAGAGGGTAATAAATTCTTTGACCATAAAAAATTATTTAAAGTTACCAAGAAAATTACACGTAATTTAGATACAGTAATCGACAGGAATTACTATCCTGTTAAAGAAGCTGAAAATTCAAATTTCCGCCATCGTCCTATCGGATTAGGAGTTCAAGGTTTAGCCGATACATTTATTCAATTGCGTTTACCTTTTACCTGTGACGCAGCAAAAGAATTAAATCAAGAAATATTTGAAACTATTTATTTTGCAGCAGTAACTTCTTCAATGGAAATTGCCAAAGAAAAAGAACCTTATTCTACTTTTGAAGGATCGCCAATGAGCGAAGGTGAATTCCAGTTTAATATGTGGAATATTTCTGAAGATGACCTTAGCGGAAGATGGGATTGGAAAAAATTACGCAAGCAAGTAATGAAAAACGGTGTACGAAATTCTTTATTAGTGGCACCAATGCCAACAGCTTCTACATCTCAAATTTTAGGTAATAATGAAGCGTTTGAGCCTTATACTTCAAATATTTATACACGAAGAGTACTCTCTGGAGAATTCATTGTGGTAAACAAACACCTGTTAGAAGATCTTGTAGAATTAGGATTATGGGATAATAGTATGAAAGAAGATATCATGCGTGCAAACGGATCTATCCAACACATTGAAGCCATTCCACAAGATTTAAAAGATCTGTATAAAACAGTTTGGGAGATGAGTATGAAAGACATTATTGATATGTCTCGTCAAAGAGGTTATTTTATTGATCAATCGCAATCGATGAACTTGTTTATGCAAGATCCTGATTATGCCAAATTAACTTCTATGCATTTTTACGCATGGAAATCAGGATTGAAAACCGGTATGTATTATCTAAGAACAAAATCTGCGGTTAATGCTATCCAGTTTACAGTATCTAAAGAAAAGGAAACCATTAAAAAACCAGAACCTGTTGCTGCAGAAACTCAAGTGAATGCGGTGATACCAGAAGGTAGTGAAATGACACCAGACGAATATAAAGCGATGATTGCTCGTGCTAAAGAAGGTGAAGGCGATGATTGTTTAATGTGTGGATCGTAATTGAAAAGAGCTTAAGAGACTCAGGAATCTCATAAATAATTTTAGTTTTTTTGTTTAAGTCCTTAATTGGTTTGTAAAAAATCTCGAAACTGGGTTAGTTTCGAGATTTTTTCAGTTAAACCTCACAGGTTTCACCGTTTATTAAGACTTCTATGGAAAAGTAAAAATCTATAAAGTCTTTTTTGATTAAAAAAAATTGAATTAATTTTACGTTGTAAAAAATAATCATTAGACCTCATTGTATGATTAGAAGAGTTTTCTTTCTAGCATTTTTAATTGCATTAGCTGCAGTTTTATTTTTTAATCCAAATTTTAAAACAATTGCTGCCGGAGTTGCCATTTTATTGTTCGGTATGATAATGCTAGAAGAAGGTTTTCGGGTTTTTACCAAAGGACCTCTTAAAAACATATTAAAAAAAGCAACCGATAAACTTTATAAAAGTCTAGGATTGGGAGCTCTTGTTACCGCATTTATTCAATCAAGCTCTTTAGTTACGGTAATTACCATTTCGTTTATAAGTGCAGGATTAATAAGCTTAGCTGGAGGTATTGGATTGGTTTTTGGAGCCAATATTGGTACTACAGCAACGGCGTGGTTAGTAGCAGGATTTGGTCTAAAAATAAAAATATCGGCACTAGCAATGCCAATGCTTGTTTTTGGTATTATTTTTTCTTTTCAAAAGAAAGTGTCTCTTAAAGGAATCGGGAATGTATTGGCAGGATTAGGTTTTTTCTTTCTAGGTATTCATTATATGAAGGAAGGGTTTGATGTTTTTAAAGAATATATTGACCTAACACAATATGCAATTCCTGGGTTTTTAGGTGTCATTATTTATACCGGTTTGGGAATTGTCATTACAACGATTCTTCAATCGAGTAGTGCAACATTGGCATTGATCTTAACAGCCTTAGCCGCCGGACAAATAGAATATGAAAACGCCTTAGCCCTAGCTATTGGTGCAAATATTGGAACAACTATCACGGCGATTTTAGGATCTATTGGTTCTAATATAGCAGGTAAAAGATTGGCAGGAGCTCATTTAGTTTTTAATGTAATTACAGGTATTGTTGCGTTGGCATTTATTTATCCGTTGTCTAATCTTGTAAATTATTTAGCCAATGCATTCGGAATATCTGCTACTGACTTTACACTCAAATTAGCATTATTTCATACTATCTTTAATATAATAGGAGTACTCATAATGATTCCTTTTATTAAAAAATTGGAAAGCGTATTATTACGATTTTTCAAAGAAAAAGTTGATAAGGATATTGATGAACCTAAATACTTGAATGAAGCGGTTTTAGAATTTCCAGGGTCTGCTATTTCAGCCTTGATAAACGAATCGAAATACTTATATAAAAATGCCATTTTTGAAATCGTTGCTCACGGATTAAATATTCATAGAGAGGATATAAAATCTGATATAAAAGCAAAAAAGATTGTTAAAAAATCTACAAAAGACATGCATATAGATGTCGAGAATTTATACTATAAAAAGGTAAAAACTATTTATGGTGAAATAATAAGGTACGCGGCAACTGCTCAAAAGAATTTAGAACTTACCGAAAATCAAAATAATGCAATAACAGATATTAGAATTGCCAATCGCAAAATGGTAGAAATTATCAAGGATGTTAGAGAATTAAATAAAAATGTGATACTATCATTAGATCTTGACAATAAATATTTACTAAAAGAATATGATACTTTTAGAAAAAAAATAATCAAAGTATTACGCGTTATTTATTTATTTAGAAAAGCTGATAATTCAGCAGAATATGCTGAAAAATTAACTGAATTAAAGAGAGATGCAAAGGCACATATTAGACAAGGCAATAAATCTATAGATAAATTAATTAGAAAAGATCTGATTACAGTTGAAATGGCATCTTCATTATTTAATGATTATACCAATGTAAATGACATGATAAAAAAATTAATTGAAGTTGCAGAACTTTTATATGGAGAAACAGATACATTATTAGAAAATGAACATTAGAAAAAAAAAAACGCCTCCAATGAGGCGTTTTATAGTATTAAGCATTAGGTTCTGAAGCTGTTTCTGAACGTTTATGTTCGTCATAATACAAATTTAATATTTCCATACAAGCTTTTATCAAATCTTTGGTTTCTAATAAAATACTAAAATACAAAGTCGTATTTTTAGGGCTTGTTGTTTCTTTAGCCCTTGTACGTTCTACCTGTCTTTGGATAGAATTTTCAACATCTTCAAGTAATGATAATTTTGATTCAATGATACTAGGAACGATTACACCAAATGTACGAGCATCAAATATTTCCCTTATTTCTCCAAAAAGAGATATCAGTTTATCATTGATGTCAACTAACTCTTCAATTTGCTTTTTCTTTAAAGCTTTATGATTGTTGTAAATATGTTTATGGCTTACTTTAGCTATAAAACTAGATGATTGTGCCATATCTTGTATACTACCTATTACATCAATATAAAACTTACTAGCCCCTAAATAAGAATCATCTAAGTCTTTGATAAAGTAAAAAATATCATTTTGTAAATCTTCAATTTCGGTTTCTAATTTTACAACAGTTTCTTTCGCTTTTTTAAGACTAGCTAAATCTTCATTAACCAAACCGCTTATGGTACTTTTATTTATTTTACCAACTCTTTTTAATGCTTTAGAGATAGTATCAGCACTTTCTTCAATAACACCATGTATTGAATTACTTTCTGCTTTATTTAAACTATCTTCTACTTTTGCATCCTTACTTTTTTTATGATGGCTCATATAGTTTCTAATCAATATTGCTACTACAAATAATAATAATATTGCGATCATGGTTGCACCACCTAAATGGATTAAATATGCTACCAAAGAAGCGGCCAAAAATGCACTGATTGCAGTACCGAACCATCCACCAATAACATTTAATACACCAGCAACTCTGTACACGGCACTTTCACTGCCCCAGGCTCTATCAGCTAATGAAGTTCCCATAGCCACCATAAAAGTTACATAAGTGGTTGATAATGGTAATTTATACGATGTGGCAATAGAAATTAAAACACCTGCTACCATTAAATTTACTGCTGCACGTACCATATCAAAAGCAGGTAATTCATGGGTTTTACCTTTACTCAATTCGATAACCGGTTTTTCAAATTGTTTTTCAATTCTATTATTTACAGATTTTGGTAGCACTGTATTCGTATATTTCGAAATTAATATAGAACCTCTTACCAATGCTCTTGATATAAAGTTTGGTTCAAAACGTTCTTTAGTTTCACCTTGGCTAGACAAATCAATTGAAGTTTTAACAACGTTTTTGGCTTTACTTGAAAACCATAAGGTCAATACCATTATTAATCCTGCAGCTAACAGTAAGAGGGTAGGTGTAGGCACTTTTTTACCCAGAACATCCATAGCGAACTCATTAGCAGGAATACCGGTTCCAACCCAGGCCTCATAAGATTGCCATGCTGCTATTGGCACGCCAATAAAGTTTACCAAATCATTACCTGCAAATGCTAATGCCAATGCAAAAGTACCTACGATAATAATTAATTTATAGATATTAGTTTTTAAGAAGCGTACAAAAATATACGATAATAATGACCAAAGTATAAAACTAACAGTAACAATTGAAAGTACATTGTTTTCTAAATAATCTTTGATGGTAGACCCTCCAATTATATCAAAACTTTGTTTGGCAATATCTGCACCTTTAATTCCTTTCATCAAAATAAAATATACCATGGCGGTCAATGCTATTCCGCCAAATAATGCGCCTACCCATATTGCCTTATTTTCAAAATTAAATGAAAGCAATAATCTGGATATATATTGAACCAAGGCTCCAATAGAAAAGGCAACTATAACTGAGAGTAAAATACCTAAAATAATTTGTGTGGCTTTGGCGGTATTTATATAATTGCTAATTTCTGAAAAAGACCCATTATCAGCACCAATTTTAATCAAAGCCATGGCTACTGCAGCCCCTAATAACTCAAATACAATAGACACCGTAGTTGAGGTTGGCATCCCTAAGGTATTAAAGAAATCTAATAGTAATATGTCGGTTATCATTACCGCCATAAAGATGATCATGATCTCGTTAAAGTAAAACTCACCGGGATTAAAAATACCTTTACGAGCAACTTCCATCATACCACTAGAAAAAACGGCACCAAAAGCAATTCCTAAACTGGCAACGATCATGATGGTTCTAAAAGAAATGGCTTTCGAACCAATGGCAGAATTTAAAAAATTAACAGCATCATTACTAACACCTACTACTAAATCAGCTATAGCTAAGATGGCTAAAGCTGCAATCATTAAAATGTAAATATTGTCCATAAATTATTTGTTGAAAGTAACTAAAGGGTATTTCTTGTAATTCATTCATATCAAAATTTTCAGAGTTTTTAAAAGACAAGGAAAATTTTAGAAGCACTATCTTGATAATGTAATAAAATTTGACGCAGTATTTTATAAACTCCGGAAACCTATTGGGAACAAATATAATAAACAATCTGACATCGTTATATTTTTTTATAATAGCTACAGCTATCATAAAAAAATATGCCTCGCATCTCATTCATTCTCTTTGTTTTTTGAAAGAAATGAATTAAAAGAAATTCCCTTGACAAACCTAAATTAAATAAAATATTCTAATGTTAAGGAATTGTTATCAAATTAGTGTGAAAGTTGCTATAATCTCCTAAACCACAAGAGTTGGTATAGTATATGCCGGCTATCTTTAAGCATTATTTTATTTTGAAAAAAGCTATCATTGACTCCGTCGAATCTTCAATTTCCTGCCTTTTGACTTTGCTCAAGATAAGCTTTGGAAGAACCCATTTGAGGTTTGTTCTGGATTCCTGCCTTCGCAGGAATGACAAAATTAATTGAAAGAATATGTTTTCAATTATTAAACCCTGTTGATTATGTAGAACTCACAATGAATACTTAAAAAGGATCTAAGTCTTATTGCTTTTTCTTTTTATGTTTTAATACTTCAGCATCAACGTAAAAAATAATTTCTTCTGCTATATTTTTTATAAGATCGCCTACGCGTTCGAGTTTTTTAATAACCGAAAAAAGCAATAATGCTTGTTGAATAACAGTTGGGTCTTTCTTTATTTCTTCTTCTATAATACGAAATGACCTCATGTTGATCTTGTCTAGAACTTTGTCCTTTTTAAATACTTTTCGTGCCGTTTTAGCGTCTTTTTCGGTGTAAGCAAAAGTAATATGATCCATCATAGAACCAATGGTCTCATGCATCTTTTCAAATTCTAATACTTTTAATAAATGTGGTGCTATTTCTTTCTCTTCTTCAACCATATATTTAGAAATATTATAAGCGTGATCAGCTATTCTTTCTAATTCACTATTTATTTTTAGAACCGCCATAATATGTCTCAGGTCACTGGCAACAGGAGTATATAGTGCTAAGAATTTTTCACAATCTTTTTCAATCTTCAGATCTAAAGAGTTTACACGTTTTTCTATATTCATAACTTCTTCTGCGAGATCACCGTCGTGATTCACAAATGCCTCCATTGCTTTTTCTAGTTGCGACTTGCATAAAATAAGCATTTCAAAGCCGTATTGATTTAATGATTCTCGTTGTTCTTTAGTATTCATAATCGTAAATTATTATTGACCTTTTACCCAAAACGGCCTGTTATATAGTTTTCGGTTTGTTTCTTTTCAGGATTGGTAAAAATTTTCTTTGTTTTTCCATACTCAATGAGGTCACCTATATAGAAAAAGGCAGTATAATCACTGATTCTACTGGCTTGTTGCATATTATGCGTTACAATAATGATGGTATATTTTTTTTTGAGTTCAAAAATAAGATCTTCAATTTTAGCTGTTGAAATCGGGTCTAATGCAGAGGTTGGTTCATCCATTAAAATAATAGAAGGTTCTACAGCTAATGTTCTAGCAATACATAAGCGTTGTTGTTGACCTCCTGATAGTGCCAAGGCAGATTTTTTTAAGTTATCCTTAACTTCTTCCCAAAGATCAGCTTGTTTTAGTGCTTTTTCTACTCTTTTTTGGATAAATTTTTTGTCTTTGATCCCTTGTATTTTTAATCCGTAAGCAATATTTTCGAAAATAGATTTAGGAAACGGATTTGGTTTTTGAAATACCATACCAATTTCTTTACGGAGCACTTCTACGTTCACTTTTTTCTTATTGATATTTTTGCCATTAATTTTGATGTTACCTTCCATTTTATAACCGTCTATATAATCATTCATTCTGTTGAAAAGACGGAGAAAGGTTGATTTTCCGCAACCGGAAGGACCAATAAAAGCAGTTACCGTATTTGGTTTTATAGCGATGTCAATACCTTTTATTGCCATAAAATCGTCATACCATACCTTTACTTCTTTAGCTTCTATAATTGGCGCCTTTTTTTGTAATACCTCATTGACTTTGAAGTCTTGTATATTGTTTTTATGTATAGTTGGTTCCATTGTTATTTCCATTTTTGTTGCCATTTGTTTCTAAAATAAACAGCAATACCATTCATCATAAAAGTAATGAGTAATAATATAATTATGGCAGCTGCCGCATTTTCAATAAATCCGTGTTGAGGTCTTGATATCCAATTGAATATTTGAATTGGTAAGACTGAAAATTCATCCATAGGATTTTGTGGTGCGAAAGGCACATACGCCAAGGCTCCTACTACAATTAAAGGTGCTGTTTCACCAACTGCTCTAGAGAGTGCTAAAATAACACCTGTTAAAATTCCTCCACCCGATGCCGGTAATATTTGATGCCAAATCGTTTGCCATTTTGAAGCTCCCAATGCATACGAAGCATCTTTAATAGAACTTGGTACTGCTTTTATTGCTTCTCTAGATGCGACAATAATAATAGGCAGTATCAATAAAGACAATGTCAAACTACCTGCCAATACACTGGCTCTTAAATTCATTATTCTCACAAATACTTCTAATCCTAACAATCCGTAAATAATGGATGGTACCCCGGCAAGATTTGATATATTTATTTCTAACAATCCGGATAGCCAATTCTTTTTACTGTATTCTTCCAGATAGATAGCTGCGGCAACTCCTACCGGAATGGCGATGAATGCCGTTAATATTAAGATCCAGATACTTCCCATCAGTGCTGTATATATTCCAGATTTTTCAGCTTTTCTAGAAGGCAGGTCTGTAATAAAACCCCAATCAATTCGGCTGATACCATCGATCAAAATATCTCCTATAAAAATAGTTAATAAAATCAATCCTATCAGCGTACTGCATATACCCCAGAATTTAAAAAGTTGATCTTTAAGCCTATTTTTTTTGATATTATTCATACTGCATCTGATATTTTTTTCTGATTCTATAACTCAACGTATTCAGTAAAAAAGTAAATATAAATAAGGTGATTCCGGCAGCAAAGATGGTTCTGTATTCTAAAGATCCGTGTTGTACATCACCCAAACTAACCTGTACGATATAGGCGGTAATGGTTTCAACCGGAACAGTGGGGTCAAGTGTCAACCTAGGTTGTTGCCCTGCTGCTATGGCTACAATCATAGTTTCGCCAATGGCTCTTGATATGGCTAATATTATTGATACAATGATACCCGATGAAGCCGCAGGAATCATAACTTTAAATGCCGTTTGTAATTTGGTTGCTCCCATACCATACGAGGCTTCTCTTAAAGATTGAGGTACCGCATGCAATGCATCTTCGCTTAGAGATGATATATAAGGAATGATCATAATACCCATAACAATTCCTGCAGAAAGTGAATTAAATCCAGAGAGATTGGGAATGATCTCTTGTAAAAATGGAGTGACGACAATCAATGCAAAAAAGCCATAAACTACAGTGGGTACAGCAGCCAATAATTCTAATAATGGCTTTACTGTTTTCCGGAAACTGTTTGGCGCATATTCGCTTAAATAAATACTAATTGACAGGCCAATTGGCAAGGCAACAGCAATTGCTATAAATGAGGTTAAGAAAGTTCCGCTTAGTAGCGGAAGAATTCCGAAATGTTTTTCAGTAAATAAAGGAGTCCATTGAGTATCTGTAAAAAAATCTAAAATAGAAACTTCGCTAAAAAAACGGATCGCTTCAATGGCAAGCACTAAGATAATACCAACAGTTACAGCAATGGTAACCAAGGCACTTGTAAAAAGCGATTTTTCAATGACTAGTTCTTTTATTTTCCGCATTTCCAACTTCTTTTAGATGACATGAGTTCGAGATAATAATTTATATTAACATCTAACAATCAGTTATTTAAATGTATAATGAAAAATTTAATGTCCCCTTGAGCGCAGTCGAAAGGTTTTTAAATAGTTCTCGACTGCGCTCGAACGGACAAAGTTCTGATAGTCAACGTAATTTGTTTTATTTTCCATACTTCTTAAGACGAACTCACGTTAAATAAGGAAATCAGGTACTAAAAAGCACCTGATCATCCCCAAAAAAACTTCTGCTTATTTGTTACTTTCAACAAAAGATTTGAAATTTTCTGATTGCTTTTTATAGTTTTCATCAGGTAACGGAATATATCCTACATCTTTAGACAATTCACCTGCATTTTGTATATAAAAATTTACAAACTCTATAACTTCAGGTTGTTTAACCGAAGTGCTGTTTACATAAATAAATAAGGGTCTTGATAAGGGTCTATAAGTACCGTTACTTACCGTTTCTAGTGTAGGTTTCACTATTTCCTCACCATTATGAACGCCAATAAGTGTTAATTTATCCTTGTTTTCTGCATAATATGCTAATCCGAAAAATCCTAAGCTGTATTTATCTCCGGCAATACCTTGTACCAATACATGATCATCTTCACTGGCTGTAAAATCACCTCTACTCGAACCACTTTTACCAACGATAGCCTCGGTAAAATAATCATAGGTTCCTGAAGCAACACCAGGGCCAAACAAATGAATTTCTTCATTGGGCCATTCAGGACGAATTTGATTCCATTTCATGATCTTACCCTGAGCAGCAGGTTCCCAAATTTTCTTTAATTCTTCTATTGTAAAACTATCAACCCAATCGTTTTTAGGATTCACCAATACCGCCAAACCGTCATAGGCAACTTCTAATTCTAAATAGTTGATATTATTTTCTGTACAGGCAGCTTTTTCTTTGTCTTTAATTGGGCGCGAAGCATTTGAAAGATTGGTTTCTCCTCTTGAGAATTTTTTAAATCCACCACCGGTGCCCGAAACACCAATGGTAACTTTTACTTTGGGTTGTGCTGACCTGAATTCTTCAGCTACGGCTTCAGTTATTGGAAAAACGGTACTTGATCCATCTACTTTAATGGTGCCTGATAATGTAGTTGTTGCATTTGTAGCATTTCCTGTTTTTTCTTTTTTGTCTCCACAAGCCACTATTAGAAGTGCTAGTGCTACAATTGTTATTAGGTTCTTCATTTGTTTATCATAAGTTTTTGTATTACAAATTACCGACTCTAGTATTACCAGAAGGTTAATTGAAAATGAAGAAATTGCTATGAGAAGGTTATGATTGTGTTAACAAAAATGACGGCTAATTGGGGTAATAATACTAACCAAAGCAATGAAGGCCTCGACGATAGTTCATTTCAAGAAATTTTTCAAGTTGGCTCACTAATAATCTAAACCGCTGGTAAACAATATTTAAGGGGTAAAATCGTTGTTAATTAATAGCATTATCAACCTAAAATGCATATTATGAAACGAGCATGTAAGATTTTGACACCCAAGGAAATGATTAAGAGCGAACAGCATGTGTTACCGCTAAAAAATAAAATTTAAACACATGAAAAATAAAAGAATGACCCTAAGTCTATTGGGAATACTACTTTTTTTTATGGTTTCATCCTCTTTTTTAAGTAAGAAAACAGGTATTGATGAATATACTGACCTTGGAGGATGGGTTAAATTAGGTACGCAAACTGTAGGCTCTGGAGTTGCTTATGATGAATTGAATATTACTGAATCAACAGAGACTTTTAGTCGTCTAAAATTTAAAGTAACAAAGGCGCCTATATATATTAGGAACATACAGATAATATATCAAGATGATACCTCAGAAAGTCAACTTATAACACATCGTTTTAAAAAGGGAGAGACAAGTAGAAATTTAGAACTTATAGGTTATGGACGCATAATTAAAAAGATTATTTTTAATTATAGCAGACGTAATTCAGGTCAAGGTCAAGCTAATTTATTGGTATTGGCGAAGCAATAAACCATTCCATTTACACGACTAAACTACTCAACAAATAGGGCCTTCTAGGCTTATTTTATCTATTCTGATATCCCATTTTCAATCCATCCCATAACAGCATTGGCAACAAAGCGCGGTTCGGGAGGTAGCGAATAGATATCTTCTTCGTAATTCTTATTATAGGGTGAAATATTCATGATTTTACCATCTACAACAAGCGTACTGCTGCCCCCCGGATCGAAGCCCATAGCCTTGTGCATACCGTACTTTAATAGGATGTCGGCCATATCGAAATGGGTTGCTCCCACTGATTCTCTAATTCTGCCATTCACCATTAGCACCATGAGTTTTCCTTTTTTAGTAATGCCCACAGCTATCTTAGGTCCTCGCATATCAGTAAAATCCAATCTTGCGGCCTGAGTTTTAATAGAGTTAGAAGTCTTCCAACCTTCTTCTTCCATATTTACGGCAAGTTTATCATGCTCTATTAACATGGGCCCGGCTTCAATAGCATATGAGATGTCATTCCATTTGTAAGGATCTTTTTCAGGCTCTAAAAGATCAATTTTCAAGGCTTTCCCTTCCTTGAAAAATTCACTCGAAAATAATTTAGACGGAATGGATAGGGTAATTCCCACCGGAATAACCGGTACGTTCTCATTCTTATTTGTAGGGATTATTTGCTTAACTGTGTTCCCGGCAAGTCTTACAATAAAATTACCATCTCCCTTAATTTCTTCATGAGAATAAGACAGATCGTAAAAACAGGCTTCAGAAGAATTATGTTTATTATAGTTGTCGGCACTACAAACAATTTCTTTATTCTTTCCTTTTATATTAAACCCTGCGCTAGCATTCACTTTTCTTATATCTATGTTGCCATCTTTATAAATAATAAATGCAGGTTTATTGAACAGGGGCGGACAAAATACTTTATGATCCATAATTAGCAAACCTAAGGGCGAACCAATATAGGTTTCTGGTAACCCTAGTTTTCCTACTAATTCACCGTTTAGGATATAACCTCCGTTCCAAGCTAATTCTATCTTATTGCTGTTTTTACTTTTCTTTTGATACTCTTTGATAAGACCGGGAACATTCTTTGGTTTTTTATTGGCAATGTGAGCTGTGAATTTCCAGTCATGTTTATTCGTGTCAATCTCTGCCAAAACACCACTCCAGGGTAGCCCATCATTATAAACGCCTCCGGCAAAGGAAGATTTAACTTTTTCTACGGGGTTGTTTCCGCTCATCTCCAGCTTCAATTGTGCCAGAAGACTGTTGATAGGAGTTCCGTTTTCAACGGCATCTTTAGAGATAATATTCAGTAATTTTTTTTCGCCAATTTTCTCTTTAAGATCAGCGTATAACTTGCTTTTCAAGGCATTGTCAAAGTCTTTAGAAGTCTGAATTGGCGTTGGGTAGGCCAACGTTGTTCTTACTCCGGCAGGAACGAATTGAATAAAACCACTGTCTTTTGGAATTCCCATAATTTTAGCGGTCATTTTATGTCTGGCCTTTCCGATGTGAAAATGATCGATCTCGATGATATCAGTCATCATAGAAGCATGTTCTCCATTGGTAACCAAAAAGCCGTCAGATTCTTTGATCTTCCTCAATATTTTAATTGGGTTGGCACCCATTTGTGGAAAATGTACGCCTTCACACCATTGTTCGGTTTCTATTATTTCAATGACTCCGGCCTTATAAAGTATCCCGAGTTCTTGTTCAGTTTCTCGCTCAAGATAGTCTTTAATATTGGCGCTTGAGAACCACTTTGTTATTCTAGGCTCGTGAACAAAAATATATACTTTCTCTAGGTGCTGTCCCCTAGTCTTTAGTATTTCATGAGTAAGTTCTTCTTCTATAGAAAGTTTCAATTGGGCCCGTATAGGTTGCAATACAAAGTATTCCAGTTCATGCTTAATATATCTTCCGGGAAAATAACCTTTGGGCACATTATCTTTTAGCTTATCTGTAAGTATTTTCCGATCGTCTATACCCAAAAATTTACTATTGGTCAATTGAAACAAGGCCAGTTTCCAATCTGAAAAAAATTGAGGAGCTATCGTTAGATCAGGTCTTTTCTTTGGTTTAAAAATATCATTATAGATCATATTTACCAAACCGGTTAATTCCTGATAGGTAAATTGCTGGTAGGTATATAACTTTTTATTTCGATGCCTGTATGCTAAGGAATGATCATGTCTCAATACACTTTCACCTTCCACACACTTAAAAATATCATCTATTGCATTATAATAGTCATGAACCTGAGACAGATCGGTATTGACCAGATCAGGCATATCGTTTTCCATCATACGGGCATATTTCATAACCCTTCCTTTGATCAATTGTTCTTCAACTCTAAAGAAACTTGGATCAATTAAAGATTTTAAGTAGATCATAAATGATAACCTACCATATCCTGGCAAAAAATGTCTGGTATTTTTATTGAGTATAGCTCTAAGATCTTCGTTTTCAAAGTTGACTATCTTCTTATATTTTTTTAGCAGTGCAACTACGCGACTATTCTTTTCATCTGAAATGGCATTTAGTTGTGTATGCAGCCGCCTAAGGAGGTATTCCATATTCTTTTGCAGGGCATCAAGACTGTAACGTTGCTGAATTACATTTCTATTATGCATTACATCCAACATACTGTTTTGTGGATAAAAAACATGATCGATTATCTTTGCGATTAATTTTTTAGGAATTTTGGAACCTTTAAACTCCAATACTTTTAAGCGTTCAGCTTCACTCAGATGATACCCAATTACGGCTTCATAAACTGCTCTGGGTTCATATTGTTTGCAAAATATTGGGGTACCGCATGCCGCGGCTTCAATAATTGGCAGGCCTCTTCCTTCGGTCTGACTTGGTAAAAGGATCAAGGAAGCAATATCATACAATTGCTCAATATCAAGCGGCTTTTTGTATTTTTTCTTGAACTCATGTTTGTCAAACTCACTGAACAAAAATCCTAAGAGAACCTTTGGTCTAAATTCTGCAGGTAATTCCGTTAGAAAATTTTTAAAATCTTGCACTAAATCCTGATAATAGTTTTGTTGGCCATGAGGAATGGGGCCAGACACTACTAAAGAGAGCGTTAATTGAGGATTATCATGAAATTTTTTAAAGAAGTCCTCATTTTTAAATAATTGATGCACCAATTTAAAATTGAGTTCAATCGACTTTCTACTAACTACTCTTGTAGGTTGTAAAAAAACAATATTGTTGTTTACAAAATCAAATTTCTGAATGGTCTTATAACCAAGTAATATTGGCTTTAAGGAACGTTTGCTCTCGATATGATGGGCTGCTGTATGGACCGTAATGGAGTCCTTTTTATTCGCAAAAATGGAAGACACCTGCATAAATGCTTTGATAATGTCTCTCTTACTCATTTGATGCAATTTGGTATCTACCGCAGTTCCAATCATTGCAGAATTTGCAGGATTGTGACCTTTTATATTGACCAGATGCGTGTGTTGCAACTTATTAATATTTACATTCAACCAAGATCTGCTTTCCCAAGGATAGATTGTATCTATCACTGAAAAGAATTCACCTACATGAGCGTTGTGAAAGAAGAAATCTCTGGGGCCTTTTTTTAAGCCTTTCTTTTTAATTTCGATTTCCCTGTTTCCGCCTTCCCAATAAAAATCATGATTGTTATTAATCACGGGAATGTCTAAGTATTCAGAAATTAAAACAGTGGCCAATGCTAAAGAAACGTTTCCGGGGTTTGAGCAAACATTAATTAGATAAAGTAAGGTAATGTTGTTTTCTTCAATGTACCTGCCCAATTTTTCAACCAATACCAATACGGCATCCCAAAATTTACCAATAAGGGCATTATACTCGGTACTGCCCCTTTCCATTTTAATAGTAAAGAAGTCATTATATAATGGCCAGTTATCGAAACCATCCATTTCTTTGATCACTTTTTTAAAAGCATCTTTATGAATTAATTCATCAGCCTCAGGTTTTATCTCTCCGGCGATATAATGAATAGGAATGTTCGGGTAGATTCTTTTAAAGGTTTTGGCATATTTTTCGGCTTCAACAGTAATTCCGTCAATAGCAAAATAGAAAGTAATAAAAGCAATACCTCCTTTTTCTAGCTGGTTATCAAAGGCGGTAGTGTTGCCTTTAAAAGCATTTTTTGACGGTTGTTCTTTAAATTGATCAATAAACAAGCCGAGGTCAAACCATGTATTGATCTGTTGTTTTCTTAATTCGCCTACTATATTGTTGATCTTACCTGATTGCTGTTTTTTAGCCATTGTTTCATAGAGTTAAAAACTAAAAAGGCCGCTTAATTTCTCTTCGAGAACATCAAATGAGAAATGTTTTTTACCCAGGTTATAGTTAAATTCTCCTATTTCTCGGCAGCGCTCGGGATCATATATGATATCTGCCATTTTTTTGACCTTATCGTCGGTTAAATTATTGTCTTCCAATAGTACCGTTTCAAAACCCTTACTACCAATATCCTGCATAAATACCGGTTTATAGTTATTTACAAAGATAGGCTTTTTGGCGAGGACTGCTTCTACAAAAGCATTACCAAATCCTTCATAAGTACTAAAATATGTACAAGCCCTACCATGTGCGTAAACATCCGACAGGTCTTTATGGTCGCGTACCATATGTGATGCAAAAACCACCTTGCTGGTTAGATTCAGGTCATGAATTTGATCTACAATTTCGTTATAATATTCCCTGTTCTGATCGTCATTATTGTTTCCTGTAATGACCAACTTAAGCCTCTTGTCATTCAATTTATCTAGTAATGAAATGGCTGTTTCTATCCCTTTTCTTCTCACAATACGTGTTACTTGTAATAAAGCGATCTCATTATGCGCAACACCAATATCTCTGAGAAAATAACTATTGTCTTTGTTTGGAATGCCATATGCACGATCAAAATCCATCACATTAGGAACCATTGTGGCCTCCAGATTGAATTTGCTCTTAAAAGTTTCTACTCCAAAAGTATTGATAACGGCATGTCTAACATCAGGCAGCAGTAGCGGAAAAGTATCATTAATAAGTGTATTGATCTCAGCATGGGCAGAAATATAACGGGTACCTCTTTCCCAATGAAAATCATGATCATGGGTAACAATTGGTAAACCCGTATTTTTAACCAGTTTTTTAATGGCTACCCCCATAGAAATATGGCTGGGTAGTGCCGATGCATTTTCTGAAAGCAGTACTTCAATTTTATTAGAATGCACCCAACGGATCAATTTCCTTTCTATCCTATTTGAGAGCTTTTCAATATGATCAAGTATAGGGCCGACATCTTTATCTGGTTGATAAAAAGCCTTCCGTTGTTCCCATTTTACGCCTGCCGAGAAAAATGAAAGTGCCGGGTAATGATAATCATATTGATGGTCCATTTTCCAGAATTCGAATTCTCCTGAAATGATATACACTTCATGCCCCTGTCGTTTTAATACTTCAATCCATTTCTCTGTTTCCAGTGCCACTCCATCTACACCGCCAATTCTTCCTATTATTATACCTATTCTCATATTTAAATTAGTTCCTTTTATAAATCGGATAAATATACATAATTACACGAATTTGTAACTCTTTTTTTTAGCACTAGGCATTTTTTATACTCTTGTGGTAGGTTAGCGATTGGTAGTGAAACTTTTCTAATAAGTGTATACTCGAAAATAGGTGATAATTTCTGTTATTTTGCTTTATTCGCCCTCATTCTTATTTTATAAATAAGAGCTCATGAATATTGAAACTTTATTCTGTTTCGATATTTGGTAAAAGCTAAATAATACACTTCTTTAATGTAAAGTTTTACTTAAAACATTTTCTACGAATGTAATGAAACACTTATTAAGCAAACCGACATAGGAGGGAAGCGTAATGTGTGTGAAATGGTTGTTGAAAAACAAATATATTAAACACAAAGATAATATTATAGGTTTAAATTTATTTAATAAAAAAACTGTATATTTCAATTAAAATTTAAGTCTATGCCAATATTTATGGATTTCCATGACCTTCCTGAAGGTGTTTCTCCCAAACATGTTGCAGAAATGCATCAAGCTGATTTAGATATTGAACACAAATATAATTGTCGTGGATTAACTTATT